>Ga0208300_101059_pt1 | contig 13112 bp, 9 predicted proteins | sample 23_taG_FD_184096 | JGI IMG/M metagenome (GOLD analysis project Ga0208300, IMG submission 184096) | Marine viral communities from Cariaco Basin, Caribbean Sea - 23_WHOI_OMZ (SPAdes) (version 2) | ecosystem: Environmental > Aquatic > Marine > Oceanic | place: Caribbean Sea: Cariaco Basin | collected... | reverse complement strand
CGTGAGATAAACAATTGGTTCTGTGTTGCCAGGGCAGTGATAGATTCTTCGGTATAAAGCGCCGCATCGGCAACAAAATATCGGCATTGTTGTGCGGCCTTTAAACACTGAATATGGTGACGGGTCACTTCTGCAAAAGCTTTCTGGTCATTCGTATTGCCACTTAAAGCCTGCATATAGACAGGGATACCGGCTTGATTTTCACAAATCAGCTCCAGTATCACCTGGTTTAATTCTGGTCGGTGGTCCCGGCTGTAACCTTTAACCAGCTCAATGCGTTTAGTATCGCTATCTTGTTCATCAACAGCGTATTCACCATCGACATGAAAACTGGTGATATCCAGGTGCACAGCGTTACTGGCTAACCCCAGCGTGTCGACCACTCGCTCAGCCATGACTTGATATAGCGACGACACGTCTGCTTCATAGAGGGCATCAAGACACCGACCAAGTACATCATCATTCAGGTGCTTGGCCTGTACACCCGGACCAATCAGGCGTTCAGTGGGCTTGTCAGCGAAAAAATCTGCAAACATGTGTAGGGTGCGACTGTGAAAACCCAAACCATTGAGAAGCATGGCGACAAAGGCTTCTCCATGAGTCACCTTATGCTCATTGTTTTTTGGGATAACCGCATCAATCATCTTAGCGATACCAAGCTCCCGACACATACCGGATACTAAACCAAGATGGTCCATGCGTTTGATAGTTAACCCTGATAGGGAGGAAGTAGAAATAGCCATTTTGCTGCACCCAAAGATGAGTAATAGATCAAAATGGGGGATCGGTGTCAAGAAAAATAAATCAGTTAATTAGGTGCGGAATGACGGCAATAAACCTAATAAATTCGGTATTTGATTTATTAATAAGAAATTCCCTAAAAGCTTTTACGGGCAAGCTCTTGCGAGGTGTTAACTCCTATCAGGTTCACCTGAACCTAGTAAAGGTTTTACTTCTTTTGAACATACTACTGAATTCAACCTTTAAAATGGACTTGATAAAGATAGTTGGGTAACCTCAGGATCGAATCTACGAAATAACTGTAATCTATAACAACGGGGGAAATTATAGTGCGAGAGCTTTTTGACTTGTCAGAAAAATATGGATTTAAAGCGCCTCTGGTTGACGCTCCTGAATCACTCGATTTGAAACTGTACCTTCGTTTATGTGGAGCATTATCTATTTCACCAATTACGATTGCTGTGATTTCTGACGTCTTTATAGCTCTACAGGATATCGACGAACGCATTGCAAGTATCCAATATATCGCCGAACGTATAAATCGAAAAGTATCAAATATTCGACATCATCTCGTCACTCTTGAAAAAGCTAATCTTATAAAAAGTGAATTTATTACAACTGATCCAATACGACGTCGTAGAGGAAAGCTTTTTACATTAGCGATACCTAAAGGGCAAGCTGTAGCAGCTGCAGACCATTCATCAATACCGGAGAGAGATAATTATCAATTGGTGTCATCTAATACCGTTGAAACCATAGATATTGACCGATATGACGATAAAACACGATTTCTTGAGCTACAAATTGTTAGATATCTAGTCAAAGCGATGCGAACCAATCGTAAAGATAAAGCAGGTACTATCAACGTTAAACTAAAAGTAGACGGTAGAGTAAAACCAATCTCCATCACCGCCCGAGCAGAAGAGGGAAGGCTTATCTATTTACCTGATATGAGCTACTACGCAGGCGCTATTACCTGGCTTATCAATCATATTTCTGAACGAGTTGAACAGGCCGATACTATTGGAGAAACATTCACATTACCACTAGAGCCTCTTATATCAATGGCGAAGGATATTCCGCTTTCAGATGCATCAGCTGGTGGTTATATGAATAATGCTATCCAATCGTTGCAGCGAATATCAGCAACTACATTTGATATGCGCGATTTATATGGACAAGACCACAGTACAATTAAAGATATTGAAATGTATTACAAGCTTTTCAGACTTGAGGCTCTTGTTACCTATGAAGATGAAAGAGAGATAGAAAAAAAAGCAGCAGTTATTCAGTTTCCGCGCTCGACAGTGAAAAATATTATAGCTGCCGTGCGCGCTGAAAAATCTCTTAACGAAATGTTGTTGATTGACAGTGATATTTTCGCAACAAAGAATGAAATTGAAATTTTGTTTGGTCTATGGGCGAGGGAACATCTCATTACTGGACGTCAGGCGCAGCAGATGTATACATGGAACGAGCTTCGTGAATCAGTAGCTCCTTCGACCAGTCTAAGTGAATTTAAGCGTAAGTTTTCAAACATGGTACTTACGAATGTAGATCCCGAATATAAAGCTAAAATTCATAACGCTGTCAAAGACAAGATCGTTCGAATCATAGAGACATGTCATTTGTCTGAGCCAAGAAAAGGTGAATTGGTAGTCGAATACGGTCGGGCCACGGTACAAGGTTACCTGATAAATATTGGTTATTCACCAGAGCATGGGTCATCAGTTATAGCTTTTAGACGAGATATGTCTGCATTACATATTTTGAGCCACTTCAATAGTCAGCGGTAACTTATAATTTGATGTTAAAAAATCCTTGGATCGAATCTACAGCAAGGAAAATCAATAGATTATGGCTCGGATCGAATCTTTAAAAAGATCTAAATTAGATCACGATCCAACTTGATCTCTATTACCTTTCATATAAAGATTACATCTGTTAAAGACATTCTCTTACTTATATTGAATCTTTAATTTGCTCACTGAAGAGCAACATAAATTATTTGGGAAGATAAGAAGCGCTGAAAAGACAAAACCCGTGAAGTGTTGGCGCACTGCACGGGTCTTAGGATGTAACTTTTTGGAACGAGTTACACATCCAATTCTAGCGGATTGATCGATCACGTCAACTGTTAGGGCGTTTTTTATCAACAATAACTCGATTTGTTGGTAAAAACATGAGAAAAAACACAGAATTTGTGTTCATGAGCACGGGACTTTTTGAACACCTCAACGAAACAGAATCATATGTTTTCTCTTTTGTTACTTATTTTGCTTGTGATAAACAAAAGGGACAAGTATTTAAACGTAGTACAGCAAGTCTTTGTAACAATCTTGGATACTCCGCGAACACAATAAGGTCAACAATAGATAAGCTTGTCGAGAAGAACTTTTTAGCACGTGCTGAAAAACCTGACGACAAAAATAAGGCTCTTCGTTATAACTACTTTGACGACATATCACATTATTTAGTACTTGGTACTCATAAGTATGCTCAGGAATTCTCATCTGAATTGTCAGAAATCTTAAATTTTCTAAGGAAAAGTAGTAAACATAAAAAGCCAGATTTGAAAAATGTATTTTTCAAAGTTTATGTTAACGCGCTGCAAGCCTCTAAAAAAGGGGAAAAGTGGAAGCGCAATCAATCTCGGCACCTTCATAAAACGATAGTTTTGCATGGGTACCTTCACAATAAGATCAAATTCAGAGACAAATTTGATAAATCGACCTTGTCACTAAGCGTACCTTACTTATCAGCAATGATGCAGTGGTCAAGGAATACCGTAAGGCGGGTAGTGAATACACTTGTCGAACTCGGGCTAGTAACTCTCAAGCTAGAGGGCAAACGAATCGCTTTTTTACAAGTTAGATTAGCTGAGCGGGTCAGGGAAGGATACAAGCAGCTAAAATCTCGACTTTTTGACGTGAGACAAAAAACTGTTGGTGTTACTCGCAATTCAATAAATAAGCCAATGGGACTAAATAGGCCGGGTAAGCATGCTACGCCAGCGGAACACGCGTCCTACCTTGCAGCAATGAAAAAAGCACAAAACCACTGACAAAAAACAACTATTTGGAATCCAGACACTGTTCTGGAGTTTTCTCGTGCCTAAAATTCAGATTAGTCTGCAATTTATACAATTCAACAAAGCGAACGCTCAAGTTTTTAACCATACACGATAAAATAATGAAAATAAGAGACAAGCAAAAGCTATGGAACCCGCGCTAAACATAAGTGGTGCCATCCATACGCAGATGGATAGAACTAGCTCCATCCATAATCGAAATGCTCCACAGATATGCTTAAAATTCCAACCACATTCAGAACGTGCCAAAACTAACCACATTAGAATAAGATAGAAAAAGAAAGAAAAGGGTAGGGGGGATTAACCCACCCACAAACTATTTTTTTATTTGACTGAGACTTTAATAAGGTTGTAGAGACGTTCCGGACCATTCCGAGATCTCCTTCTTTTTCTCACCAAACCAATTAGTAAGCTTAACTTAATCATTTGATTGAAGGAACGAGCAGCCATGGCGAGAAATAGAACAGATATGAGAAATATTAAAGACGTTCCGATCCTCAAATTTGAAGTAGGATTAAGCCATCGAGACAGCGTCCAATACTTACATCACGCCCATAACATTATCGTCAGTAGTGCAACGGGGTGCGGTAAAACCAACCTTGCTTGCGTATTAGCCAGGTGAGCCTGTGAGCAGCATCATACAGTGCGATGTTACCGACTTGGTCAACTCCTTGATAAAATGAATATCGGCCACGCCTATAGCAGTTACCAAAAAAAGCTTGCCCAACTCGCCAAGAATAAGCTACTCATCCTAAACGAATGGGGAATGGAAAAACTGAGCACAAGACAGGCTAATTACTTACTCGATCTGATGAAAGAACGGTATCAAAAAACAAGTATCATTATCGCTAGATAGTTTCCCGTTACCGAATGATACAAGCTCATAGGTAATCCCACTGTGGCAGATGCATAGAGCAGTCATGCTAATTGCAACTAGTTTTTACTGGCGATATGCCGTTTTCGGCGCCGATATAAACCTATTTATGCCCAAAACGGCAAACCGCATACCCACGCGAAGGTATTATACGGTTTTTGTGAATAAATCCAGTTTTCAGACGAATAAAAAAGGGATCGCGGTAATGCAATATAGAGAAAGAGCCTGACGCCAGTTTTGTATTGGCATCGACCATTTCTTACTGGCGTCTTTTATTACTAAGTACACCATTTACCTTGCTGAATCCCCGCTGGGGAAGCTTTTCCGCTTCTTGATAGCTTTACGGATAACGTCGTTAAGAGATTCAAAGGCATTAGTGTTGTAAATTGGCCTGCGGTGTCCTTTGGATAATTAAATAAGGTGTTGGGGTTGTGCCAGTGCGTCCGCCATGACTTAGCGATTTGTGGATACTGGCCGTCTCATGTTTCAGCAAACCGTTCCAGCTCTAGCAGTGCCTCATCTTCTGTTGCTGAGCGATATACGCGCTTTAAATCTGCGGTGACAACTTTGTAATTCTTCCATGACTCGAACTTAAGTGGGTAACGCACCATGTGTACGACACACAGTGTGGATTCTCATGAAGTTTGATAAATCGTCTCATTTATGTGATATGAAACCTCAGTTGTTTTGATAAATTTTCTACAAATCTCATTTGTGGTGATAATAATCACACTGGACCGATATCGACTTTACGATAGTTAGTTAGAATATGCTGAAAGGCTCAAAGGAAACTGCGAATAAGTCCTGCAATTTAGTTCTTGAACTAGCCTTTGCATTCGCCGTCTAATTTTTGAACGCTAAATTCTCAATTTTGGTCAATATACTGCCGTTTTAGGCCGGATTTCGACCTAATTCCGGACTATTCCCGGATTTCAGACAGATCTTGGCTGTCGTCGTAACATCTGGTCTACTTTAAACAGGTTCGCCAAGGTGAATAGCATGGCTAACTGTGAGTCATTTTTTGTCAGCCCTTTATAGCGTGCTTTGATAAAGCCGAACTGACATTTGATGATCCGGAACGGGTGTTCTACTTTCGCCCGAATGCTGGCTTTTAAATATTCGATGTTGATGGCGTTTTTCTGCGCCTTGATAACCAGCATCGCCAGAGATGAATTTCTCATCGCCACGCAACAGGTTCTTCATCTGATTCAGGTCATGTTCGTAGGCGGCGGTGGTTACCAATGTATGGTGGAGACCGCTCTTGGCATCCACACCAATATGGGCTTTCATACCGAAGTGCCATTCATTGCCTTTCTTAGTCTGATGCGTCTCTGGGTCACGTTCATTCTTTTTGTTTTTAGTGGAGCTGGGAGCTTCAATAATCGTCGCATCCACCAGTGTACTCTGCGCCATCATCACACCGCAGTCCGACAGCCATTGGTTGACCGTTTTGAATAACTTTCGAGTGAGTTTGTGCTTTTCCAGCAAGTGCCGGAAATTCATAATGGTGGTGCGGTCTGGAATGGCTTTATCCAATGACAGTTGCGCAAACTGACGCATCGAAGCAATTTCATATAACGCATCTTCCATCGCTTCATCACCAAGGCTATACCATTGCTGCATACAATGAATGCGAAACATGGTCTCAAGCGCATACGGACGTCTGCCATTGCCTGCTTTAGGATAAAAGGGTTCAATCACTTCCAGCAGTTGAGACCACGGCAGCAAATTATCCATCCGGGATAAGAAAATTTCTTTGCGGGTCTGGCGGCGCTTGCTGGAAAACTCACTATCGGCAAAAGTTAACTGTTGGCTCATGGACGGTAATGACTGCAATTTACTATGCAGCTATGATCTCACATTGGGGACTTATTCGCATCCTCCCTAGGGCACTTGATATTGAGCGGCTCTCAGGAATTATCCTCTGGCGCCTTAAAGGTTTCTGGAAAGTATTTGTGACCTATTTTATCCCAGTCAATGAAGATGGCTGCACAGGCTAGCGTCACCAGCATACCAATCGTTCCGTACACAATAATTTGATACATCGCGTTCCTCACATTTAACAAACACAAATGTTAGCAGGCTTCCTAGTTTTAACCATGCTGCTCACAGTCATGGATTAACAACGAAGCCGTACTATAGACCCAAAGCAATCAGCAGCTATCATACGAGTATAGGGCATGATTAAGGCATTTTTCGAGAAAAAATTGAACACCTTAATTCAATTTGAGGAAATACACACTATGTCACAAGGTTTTTTTAATGTGAGAGTAAAGAGCAAATATCGGCTCAATTGAAGTGAACACATTTCCGTAAAGTGACTTGGTTTCCAATCTATCACTCGTAACAACAAAGAAGTACAAAGGTAACCAAGGTCAGCAACAAGAAAAAAGCGACGTGGGTTAGTGTCACAGTCTATCTTCGAACCGCTGAACTACTAGATATGCTAACACAGCAAGACACTGAGACTTTTGACACAGGCTCGCTGGTGGAAGATAAGTGGATTGAACAGCGCAACCAAAATCGCTCTAAGCTCGGCATAGCTATTGTCTTGTCGAATATTTATAGAGACCCGGTCAAGATAGTTGGCTAAACCTACTTATCGTAGGAATTTTCGTGTGAAAGTTTTCGATTTCATATTAGTATCAATATTTGCTCCATTGGTTAATAGTTCGGCGCTAGCCGCCCGGGTTAGTTTAATCATTATCGCCAAAAGCAGAATAAGCCGCTGAGTTAATATTGAGGTGTGAGCATATATTTAAGCTCAGAGCCTAACCATTAATGTAGCGAAGCTGATAATTTCAGGACAAGAGTATGAGCAAGAAAAGTTTGATATCACAGGCCTCCACCGCATTGAGCCTCTATCAGATAGATAATAATGAGTCTGGCAATAGTGAAGCACTACCCCCCGAGAGTAGTGCCCAAATAGATATTGTTGTTTCGCATTCCATGCCGTTACCAGTTGAAATATTAGACTCTCAGGTGTCGGTGAAAATTCCTGCAGAATTTTTTGATGTGATAGCGAGAGATTGGTGTGAAAAACGTGAAATAATCACAAATAAGTACACGCTAGAGGAGCTTCTTAGCCCAAACGATTTTCACTGGCCAACAGGCGAAGAAGAACTTATTGATGAAGTAGCTGATGACACTGCACGAAGTAAACAAGTCATTGAGCATGAGCAACAAACAGGAGATGAGGTTCTTCAATATAAGAATATATTTGATGTAATCTCTGACGACGAAAATTCGGCAGAGACTATGCAAAAACGTAGCAATGCTCTCTTAAGATTGCGAGAAATGGGGCAGCGACTTCAAAGTGAATTTCCAATATTAAGTATTATAAATAACGAAGAAGAGCACCAAAAAGCTTTAGACATTATGGAAATTTTGTTACAGGACTACGATAACAACCTATTGCTTATAGATGCACTAAGCTGTGCCATTACCCGATATGAACAATCAGAGCAGTTTACGCAATAAATTTAAAAACTCGTTGATAAGGTAAAATGCTGGCAGAGAGGGGGGCATGTAAACTTGATAAAGCCACTTATGATGAGATGCCCACACACATCGAACAATGTTGAGCACAAAAAGCGGTGTCGCCTTCAGTGAGTTACTCAACTAAGCGCTCACTGAGCATCAACTAAGACTAAATCTAAAACAAAACCGAAAACGAGAACCTGTAAAAATCTAGTCAATTTCGACTTCGGGAAGGTGAGGAAATTTTCTCGCAATCTTTTCTTTTGAACGTTCTCTAAACGTACTCATAAACTTATCCAATCGAGCCTTGTCTTCAGGCCGTGGGTTTTTGCTTGATAAAATGAAGCTCAATGGAACTCTCGACACTCTTGCCATGATACACCTTTAAACACTGTTTCAATCGATGCTCTGCCGTTCTAGTAAAGGCAATTTTTCTTCTAAGTTGGTCAAAATTCAGCGAATATAACAATGTCGTACTAGCCTTGTGCTGTCTTTCGCTACTAGACATTATAGCGCGTTCTAATTAACAATACACACCATGCTCTAGACGACCAATCAACGCCATAACCTCGTTTGTCCCCGCGTATGTCGATATCATCGTGATAGGCTGAATGCCATTCAATCCACGAGAGGGAGACTTAAGCCATGACAGCGCTTTCTCTTTACTGCCATCAAAAAGCGTTATCCCTGCATTAATCACTTGAATGAGGCGAACTACTTTTTCGCTTTCAATAACACTCAACTTTCCAGCATTTGCACGACGACGTAGCGTGGATACTGAAATCCCGAGTAACCCAACCAATTCTGCATTGGTCATTTCAGCGTAACGTGCGATGCGCAAAAAGGTGGAATAGGGTAAACCTCTTGCTATGGCCTCTTGAAGCTGGCGACCTCTCTGGGGGATGTCAATGATATCCCATATAGTCTGCTTTTTCCCTCTGTCGCGCGTGTACGTTAACATGATGCACTCCCACAATACGTGTTACAGCAAAAAATGTGATTCAAAAGTCCAGCTGACGGCGAGTATTCGCATTTGTTGAATGGGCCTATATTAACCTATTTTTCCCTAACTTATATACTCAGTATACAATCTGAAGTTCTACATCGGGACGTACACCGCTTTATAAACCTGCTGTCTTTCTGGTGTTTAAGGGTTACATTTGTGAATTTTATTTATTGCCTATCCCATGTCTTTGGGAATAGCAGAACTGTCACGAAGTATGGCAACTGAACATCCGAAAGGCCACTCTTTCAATCAATATAGTCGGGAGAGGCATTCGGAGTATCGTGAAATTCCATACTGATATACCTTCATGTACTCAAGCTGTTCTAGACGTTAGAGGCAATAATCGACCGCATTATCATGCGGTGGCATCCTTATGTGATGGTTAGTTATCCTTTTTTGGAGGAGCAAAAATTCAGTATGGGATGTTTTGGTATGTCAGCTGTTTTCTAACTTTCTTGTCAAGTAGCCTTTTGCAACAGGATCTATTTATCATGTCGACGTGCAATCCAATAAAAGCCAATACCTACCACTAATAATGTTAATATAATAAAGATAGTGCCGATAAACTGAATCTTATTAATGGCTTGTCCCTCCTCAAAGTATTTTTTCTTGAAATTACCATGCCGATAACAATCGATCACCTTAGAAGCCCCCTTGGGGTATGGTAGTTTTCGTCTGATGAATTGACTGACTTTTTTCCCGCTACCGATAATGAACAGTTACTTGTTGTGCATTTGTCCGCTTCCCCTTTAATGAGACAGTGTAGATGGATTAGTAAAACAATGAAAGGACTCAGCAAGGCAAAATGTGCTGTAGCAGAACACCACTGGAAACATTAATCGATGGGAAACGGGCTTGGCTGAGAAGAATCTAGCTCAAATCTAATCTTACAGCGGCGCCTAAAAAAACGAGTAAGCATCAATTCTGAGCTAGTACAGTTGAAAGTACAGTTGAAAGTGCACGGTGAGAGCATGAACGATCAAATATCGTTCAACGCTACCAAACCCGCCGCTAACACCTTTTCCAAATAATCAGTGCTACCATGCGCACGTTTCTGTTTCCGTGGCACACTCACTTTTCTGGTTGTCTCCGCGCGAAGCATGTTCAAGGCAAATTTCCTCGCCCCTGACAGGATTTCGGCGGCATTGCCACGATATATCTGACATTCATCTTCTTTCATCGAGACATCAAGAACCCAATGAAGACTGTTTTCTACTGCCCAATGACTTCTCACGGCAGTGGCGAAGCGTGCTTTTGTCAAAGCGGCTGAGCTAAGGAATAAAATATCAGTGAATAAATGCGCTACCTTAGCTGATTGACGAGGATCTTCTAACTCACTAAAAAGCTGTTCAAATGCACCTGTACCCATGACTCTCTCCGCAAAAGAGAGTATAAGATCACAGTCACTATATTTCGTCCAGCTATAATATCTATTGTCAACTCAGTTGATTAATTAATGTTCGTGATCTTGCCCTGATAAATCAACCTGTTAATGATTACCTTCTAATCACAGGCGAGATAACGGACTTTTCTTTTTACTTCTAATATATCAATTTGTTGTTCGCCACTTTTAGTATTCCAGCTAATTTTTTGACCAGCTCTTAAACCTAGTAATGCCGAGCCAATTGGTGCGAAAATTGAAATGCCGTCTTCGTATTTATGCATATCCAATGGAAAGCAGAGTGTTTTAGTCAAGTATTTATCAAACTTACTTATTTTAAATGTAACCTGAGAACCTATTGCCACCACGTCTGGAGCAAGATCTTTAATGTTAACGACTTTGGCGCGAACTAATTCTTTTTCTAATTCGTCAAACCTTTCAGCCGGTAATTTAATTTTTCTTAGATGTTCCTCAATATCACTCAAGTCTTCATATGAAATTGTGATGTTAGGTTTTCTTGACATGATAGTCCTTCCTCTTTGAATTAAAAATTACCCGCAGGAGAGCCTTCCCTGTGAGGAAATAGAAATTTAATCTATAGCTTTAATTTATTCCGGTACGGAATTTCTGGTTTTAGATAAATAAGAGGCGGCCGAATGCAGAACTGCATTCGGCTTAATTGGGTAAGGTGAGTAAAATGCTCTTGTTAAGATTACAGTGCTTAGTCATGATTTCCTCATTGCTGTCACTGATATTAATAATTAATAAAAAAATAACAAGAACTTTTAAGATTATATCGCTCCGTATTTATGGAATTAGCAGTGAAAAGTTCTGATTTTTTCGCCATGAGCAATATTTTATTCTTTAAGGTGTTTTTTTGGCTGATTTATCAAAGAGTTTATTGGCGTCAATTATCGTTGAAACTTGATTAAACTTCTTGATGCGGTCCGAATAACTCATAATTGATTCGCGATTGACTGACGCCCAAGGCTAATAATTCTTGCTTGATAGTAAGCATAAATTGCAAAGGTCCACAGAGATAAAACTCGCCCTCTTTCAATGGTAAAGAACCTTTAACGTCTTCTATTTTCATTCTTCCGGTAGTTTCATTTTGACTACTGCTAACGTCATTTTCATACCACGTGTGCGACTGCAGGTTCAGAGTATTCTTAACACTCTCAACATGTCCTTTGAAAGAATGCTGCTTTCGATTTTTACATGCGTGAAGATAGGTCACCGGATGTGCGAAGTTCTCTTTTACTAAAGAATCTAACATCGCTTGCATGGGCGTCAGACCCACACCTGCAGAAATCAATATAACCGGAGTATCAAGTTGTTTTAGATAAAAGTCCCCGGCAGGAGGCATGACCAAGACTTCATCGCCAACATTTATTTTTAAATGAAGATAATTAGACATTACACCACACATTTCACCCAGGCCTTCCCGTTTAACACTAATGCGATAGGTTTTTCCATTCGCGGCAGTTGATAGTGAATACTGCCTTATTTCATCATGCTCACTACCATGAGGATGCACCTTTATTCCTAAATACTGGCCCGGTTTATAATCGATAACACTACCGCCATCGACGGGCATTAAGGTAAAACTGGTTACGAGTTCGGATTCGGTCTCTTTTGAGACGACAGAAAAGGCTCTGAAGCCAGACCAGCCTCCTTTTACAGCAGCTCTTTGTTGATACAATTCACTTTCAACTTTAATGAAAATGTCTGCTAATTGACCATATGCAGCTGTCCATGCCTCTTCAACATCAGGAGTAAACGCGTCCGGAGCCAATTCTCTCAATGTCTCAATCAGATGATGGCCCACTATTGCGTACTGTTCAGGCTGGATATTAAAACTGGTATGCTTGTGTGCAATACGCATAACGGAATCTGTCAGTAGCTCCAACTGATCTATGTTGGCAGCGTATGCAGCTATCGCATTAAATAAAGCCGCTGGCTGACGACCTGTTTTTTGATGCGTCATGTTAAATATATTTTTAAGCTCAGGATTATGTAAAAACATTCGGGCGTAAAAATGTTCGGTAATTGCGGTTCCTCCCGAAGCAAGTAGTGGAATGGTCGCTTTGACAGTATCTATATGAGTTTGAGTAAGCATCAACATACCTTTAATGACGTTAAGTATTTGGTAGCTATGAGTAATGCGACTCGTGTGCCAAATTTTATTTCACCTAGTATCAATGTGTTACGAATAACTCTTTAAGCTATGTGTCAAAATGACTCATTACTTAATCGGATAATTAGGAACGTTTGTGTCATAATGACCTATAGTTCCTGTTAATACAAAATGGTCTCATGAGTAAAATATCTCAATTTAGTTTGGTTAACTTTGCCCTTGATCTGTCCGCCGCAGTTTCGATGAATTGTTTTTATGAAAGTTTGATTTCTGCCGTTTGTGCAACTATTAAAGCAGATGCTGTAGCACTATTGATTTTTCGACACGAGACACTTGTTCCCGTTGCGCAGAGAGGGTTGTCCGATGACGTCATGGGGCGACGGTTTATTCCAGAGCAACATC
>Ga0208300_101058_pt1 | contig 13150 bp, 10 predicted proteins | sample 23_taG_FD_184096 | JGI IMG/M metagenome (GOLD analysis project Ga0208300, IMG submission 184096) | Marine viral communities from Cariaco Basin, Caribbean Sea - 23_WHOI_OMZ (SPAdes) (version 2) | ecosystem: Environmental > Aquatic > Marine > Oceanic | place: Caribbean Sea: Cariaco Basin... | reverse complement strand
TAACAGCTTTCATCGGCTGGGCATTGCCACCCGGGTGCTGGCGGATGCCGATCCTTCAAAATTACCGGATGGCGGAGCCGGTTGGGGCCGCTATTACGACCATCATCCGGTGGTGATGACGATTCGGGTGGCCGATGGCATGTCGGCGTTGCGCGAGGCTGGCTTGCTGAAGCTGGTGCAGCCGGTGGCTGCCGCCGAAGCCGGACGTCAGCCGGATCTGGGAGGTGCCTATGGCCGCCTTGCCTGATCAGTTGCTTGGGCGCGTACAACAGCATCCGGACCACATCGCCCTGCGCGGACCGGCTGCCGAGCTTAGTTACCAGGATTTGTGGCGTGCAGCCGGAGCAGTAGCCGAACAGTTGCGAAACCTGGGTGTTAAACGCATCGGGCTGTGTGGCGTCAACACCCCGGCCTGGGTGGTGGCGGACCTTGCCTGCCTGATGGCAGAGGTGGTGTGTGTGCCGGTGCCGGTGTTTTTCTCCAAAAGCCAGACCGAGCACCTGATTCAGCGGGCAGGGCTGGATGCCCTGCTGTTCAGTGCCGAGGCCGAACAGGCGGAGGCGATTGGCCAGGGTGTCTGGCTGCGGCACCTGCCGGTGTCTCCGGGGGCGGCCTGGATGCCGGAACACACCGCCAAGATTACCTTCACCTCCGGCAGCACCGGTACCCCCAAGGGCGTGTGCCTGTCGGCGCAGCAGATGGCTGCGACCGCTTGTGCACTGCAACAGCGGCTTGAAGGTGTGACGTTACAGCAACACCTGTGCATCCTGCCGCTGGCGACCCTGCTGGAGAACATTGCCGGGGTATACCTGCCCCTGCTGATGGGTGCCACGGTGACGGTTGCCCCGCTGCAAACCCTGGGCATGACTGGCAGCAGCGGCCTGGAACTGGGTCAGCTGGTGGCCGGCCTGAATCAGCACCAGCCCCATTCGGTGATTCTGGTGCCGGAGCTGGCCATGGCGCTGGTCAATGCCGCCGAGCAGGGTTCGCTGGCTACGGATTCGTTTCGTTTCCTGGCCGTTGGTGGTGGCCGGGTTTCACCAGATTTGCTGGCCCGTGGCCGGGCGATGAATTTGCCGCTGTACGAAGGTTACGGCTTGTCCGAGTGCGGCTCGGTGGTGGCCTTGAACGTACCGGGCGCGGAGCGGGAGGGCACAGTGGGCCGGCCGCTTTCGCATGTACAGGTTCAGGTGGATGGCAATCGGCGGATTCTGGTGCGGGGCAACACCCATCTGGGGTATCTGGGCGACGAGCCCGAGGATGATGGCTGGCTGGACACCGGAGACCTTGGGGCGATCAGCCCGGAGGGTTTCCTGGCTGTTAACGGCCGCGCCAAGAACCTGATCATCACCAGTTTTGGCCGCAACATCAGCCCGGAATGGCTGGAGAGCGAGCTGGTACAGGCCGTGGGTGCCACCCAGGCCGTGGTGTTTGGTGATGGCGAACCACAGCCCAGCGCCTTGCTGGTGGTTCGGGATGGTCGTGGCCCGGACACGTTGCGGGCCGCCCTGACGGCACTCAATGCCGGTTTGCCTGACTACGCCCGTCTGCAGGCCGTGTACATCCGCCGGCAACCCCTGACTCAGGCCGAAGGCCATATCACCGCCAACGGCCGCCCGGTGCGGCATCAGATTCAGGCTGACCTGCCCATGCTCATGGCCGAAGCCTTTCCCCTTTTTATGAATCTTTCTGTGCCTGCGGGCACTTCTCCCCAACAGACAACGCCAGGAGTCTCCAACATGGCATTTTTTGACCGACTGCAATCCGAAACCGAACAGGCCCGGGCCCATGTCACCGGAGCCCCGGTGATTCAAGCCATCCAGGAGGGTCGCTTTGACCTTGAAGGCTACACCTGGTTTCTGACCCAGGCCTACCACCACGTGAAACACACGGTACCACTGATGATGGCTTGCGGTGGCCGGCTGCCGGAGCGGCTGGAGTTTGTGCGCAAGGCGCTGGTGGAATACATCGAGGAAGAATACGGCCACCACGAGTGGATCCTGAACGATCTGGAAGCCTGTGGTGAAGACAAGGAAGCCATCCGCCATGGCCAGCCGGATACCTCCATCGAGCTGATGGTGGCTTACCTGTACGACCGCATCCAGCGCGGCAACCCGGCCGCCTTTTTCGGCATGGTTCAGGTACTGGAAGGCACCTCCATCGAACTGGCCACGCCCCTGGGCGAAGCCATCCAGAAGCAGTTGGGCCTGCCTGACCAGGCCTTCAGCTATCTGTATTCCCACGGCGCGCTGGACCAGGAGCACTTCGAGTTTTTCCGTAACCTGATGGACAGCATTACAGATCCGGACGACCAGCAGGCCATCATCGAGTCGGCCCGCATGGTGTACCGCCTGTACGGCGACATGCTGCACAGCATTCCGCTGCCGGCACGCAACAAGGAGCAGCGCCATGAGGCTGCATGACCGAACCTTTCTGCTGCTGGGCGGCACTGGCGGCATTGGCCAGGCCCTGATCAGCCCCCTGGTGGAAAGTGGTGCCCGGGTGATTGTGGCGACCCGCCACCCCGAGCGGCTGGAAAAGCGCGCAGGCGTTTCCCCGGTGCACCTGGAACTGGCCAGTCCGGAACTGGACCGGCAACTGCAACAGCTGACCGAGGTGTATCCGGATATTGATGGCGTGATCCACTGCGCCGGCCAGAACCGCTTTGCGGCGCTGGAGGGCATGGCGGTCAGCGACCTGGACGCCCAGCTCATGGTCAACCTGCGTTCCGCCATGCTGGTCGCCCGGCATTTTGTCCCGCGGTTCCGTAAAGCGGGGATGGGCGGCCTGGTGTTTGTGGGTTCCACCTTCGGCAGTATCGGGTTCCCGGGCTACACCGCTTACTGTGCCAGCAAATTCGGCCTGCGCGGCTTTACCGAAGCCCTGCGCCGGGAGCTGGCGGATACCCCGGTGCAGGTGGTGTACGTGGCCCCCAGGGCGACCGCCACGGCCATGAACCCGGAGCCGGTGAACGAGTTGAACCGGGCGCTGGGCAATGCCATGGACGCTCCGGAAACCGTGGCGGCCCAGATTCTTCAGGCCATGGAAAAGGATGAGCGCCGGCGCTTCCTGGGCTGGCCGGAAAAACTGTTTGTGGTGATCAACGGCATCCTGCCGAAGATGGTGGATAAAGCCATGTTGAAACAACTGCCGGTCATCCGGCGCTTTCTGGATTCAGGAGCAATGTCATGAAGTGGATGATAATGGTATTGGCCGCGTTGCTGGCCATGCCGGCGTGGGCCCAGGATGTACCAACCGAACTGGCACAGATCCAGCAACGCTGGGCTGAAATCCAGTATCAGACACCCGAACAGGAAAAAGAAAAGGCATTCGAGGAACTGGCCACCGAGGCCAAGGCCTTTGTTGAGCGTTACCCGGGCCGGGCGGAACCGCTGATCTGGCAGGGTATTGTGCTCAGCACCTACGCTGGCGCCAAAGGCGGTCTGGGGGCCCTGGGGTTGGTAAAAGAGGCCAGGGCGTCACTGGAGGCGGCACTGGACATCGATCCGGAAGCGCTGGATGGCTCGGCCTACACGTCTCTGGGAAGTCTATACTACCAGGTGCCGGGTTGGCCGCTGGGGTTCGGGGATGACAGCAAGGCGCGGAGTTATCTGCAAAAAGCCCTGGCGATCAACCCTGATGGCATTGATGCCAATTATTTTTTCGGGGATTTTCTGCTGGATCAGGATGAGCCGGAGCGGGCGCGGGTGTACCTGGAAAAAGTACTGTCGGCGCCAGGCAGGCCGGGCCGTGAGCTGGCAGATGACGGTCGCCGCCGCGAGGCCACACAGCTTCTCGGGCAACGCTGAGCAAACACCCTGCCGGGGGCCGGAACGTGTTCCGGTGCCCGGTGTGATGCATCGAGCTTATCGCCTATATAAGAAAACAGAATTTCACCTTATATATCGTTTCAGTATATCCTTAGATCAAATCATAGATATCGGCGACATCCAAGGTGAATACCATGACCCAGCCTATCGTTCAGCATTTCTTCGACGAACCTACGAATACGTTCAGTTACGTGGTGCGTGATCCGGACAGCCAGGCCTGTGCCATCCTGGATTCGGTGCTGGATTTCGACTACGCCGCCGGCCGCACCGACGTTCGTTCCGCTGACGCCATTATCCAGTACGTTCGCGACAACGAGTTGACCGTTGAGTGGGTGCTGGAAACCCACGTGCACGCGGATCATTTATCCGCGGCACCCTACCTGCACGAGCAGCTGGGCGGGAAAACCGGCATTGGTGCACGCATCACCGATGTGCAGGAGATTTTTGGCAAAGCCTTCAATGCAGGCACGGAATTCGCCCGAGATGGCAGTCAGTTTGACCGCTTATTCAAGGAGGGCGACACGTTCAGCATTGGTGGACTGGAAGGGCACGTGCTCCACACCCCCGGCCACACACCAGCCTGCCTTACCTACGTTATTGGCGATGCAGCGTTCGTGGGCGACACCCTGTTCATGCCGGATTACGGTACAGCCCGATGTGACTTCCCCGGCGGCGATGCCCGCACCTTGTTCCGATCGATCCAGAAGGTGTTGGCGTTACCGGAGCAGACACGGATTTTCCTGTGCCACGATTACAAAGCACCGGGCCGGGAAGAGTTCCATTGCATGACCACCGTAGCCGAGCAACGTGAAGCCAACGTGCATGTGCACCAAGGGGTTTCCGAAGACGAGTTTGTGAAGATGCGCACCGAGCGTGATGCTACCTTGGGGATGCCTCGTCTGATCTTGCCTTCGGTTCAGGTGAACATGCGGGCCGGTGAGATGCCTCCAGCGGAGGATAATGGGCAGGTCTATCTGAAAGTTCCGCTGAACCTGTTCTGAGCCGGGTATGAACCTCAAACGTTATTTGCCAGTCCTGCAATGGGCTCCGGTGTACGGCCGTGGTGAGGCCACCAGCGACTTAATTGCGGCAGCGATTGTGACGGTAATGCTCATACCCCAATCGCTCGCTTACGCGCTGCTGGCGGGTCTGCCGGCTCAGGTTGGCCTGTATGCCAGCATTCTGCCGTTGGTGGCTTATGCGGTCTTCGGCACCAGTCGCACCCTCTCGGTCGGGCCGGTGGCGGTGGTTTCGTTGATGACCGCTGCGGCTTTGGCGCCCTTGGCGGCACTGGGCTCTGCGGAATACATTGCCGGTGCCGTGCTGATTGCCATTATGTCTGGCCTGATGCTCACGGTGATGGGCATTCTAAGGCTCGGTTTTTTGGCGAACTTTTTGAGTCATCCGGTGATTTCCGGATTTATCTCAGCCTCCGGTTTGGTGATTGCTGCCAGTCAGCTAAAACATCTGTTGGGTGTGCAAGCATCCGGCCATAACCTGCTGGATATTGGCGGATCTCTGCTCAGTGCGTTCGGTGATATCAATGTGCCAACCCTGTTGGTGGGTGCCGGAACGCTGTTTTTCCTGTGCTGGGCCCGGCATGGCTTGAAACCGCTGTTGGAAAAGCTGGGCCTGACAGCACGCCTTGCTGACATTCTGACGAAAACCGCCCCTATCCTGGCCGTTCTGGCGACCACTTGGCTGGCCTGGCAGTTCAGACTGGACCAGCAAGGCGTGCGCTTGGTTGGCGATATTCCCTCTGGCCTGCCTTCGTTTACACTGCCGAGCCTGGATCCTGCGCTTTGGTCCCAGTTGGCCGTCAGTGCCTTGTTGATCAGTGTGGTTGGTTTTGTTGAATCCGTCTCGGTGGGGCAGACGTTGGCGGCTAAGCGGCGCCAGCGTATCGACCCGGATCAGGAATTGATCGGTTTAGGTACCGCTAATCTCAGCGCCGGCTTGTCCGGAGGAATGCCGGTGACCGGTGGGTTCTCCCGCTCTGTGGTGAATTTCGATGCGGGTGCTGAAACGCCGGCTGCCGGGGCGTATGCCGCTGTGGGGATCGGGCTGGCCACCTTGTTCCTGACCCCCGCAATTGCCTGGCTGCCGCAAGCAACGTTAGCCGCAACCATCATAGTGGCTGTGGTGACGTTGGTTGATCTGCCTGCCCTGCTCCGCACCTTCCGATACTCGCGCACCGACTTTGGCGCCATGCTGGCGACCATCGTGCTGACCTTGGTGCACAGTGTTGAAGCTGGCATCATCGCGGGCGTGGGTTTATCCATTGGCTTGTTTCTGTATCGAACCAGTCGGCCTCATTGCGCGGTATTGGGCCGGGTACCGGGCACGGAGCATTTTCGCAATGTACTGCGGCACGATGTGGAAGTGTGCCCGAAAGTCACCTTCCTGCGGGTGGATGAAAGCCTGTACTTCGCCAACGCGCGCTTTCTGGAAGAGACAGTCATTGAGCTTGTGGCCCGGGAGCTGGAGCTGAAGGATCTGGTGCTGGTGTGCCCTGCGGTCAATCTGATCGATGCGTCGGCGCTGGAAAGCCTTGAGGCGATGAATGAACGTCTTTCAGATGCGGGAGTCCGGTTGCATTTGTCCGAGGTGAAAGGGCCGGTGATGGATCGCTTGAAAGGCACGGAGCTGCTACAGCGAATGGGCGGCCAGGTTTTCTTAAGCACGTATCAAGCATGGAGGACGTTGACCGGGCACCATGGTGCGGCGGTGCCTGCTGAACGCTGAGTCAGCGCCAACGGGAATGCTTTTGCAGTTTGCGCTGCAAGGTTCGCCGATGCATATTGAGAGAACGGGCCGTGGCGGAAATATTGCCATCGTGTTCGTTTAACACGCGCTGAATGTGTTCCCACTCCATTTCCTCCACCGAAGGCGGTGCGGGTCGCAGTTCCGGCTCGCCGTAAACGGGGTCAAAGCCGCGCATCAGTTGCTGAACGGTGACCGGTTTGCACAGGTAGTTCACCGCACCGCGCCGAATCGCTTCAACCGCAGTGGCAATGCTGCCGTAACCGGTCAGCACCAGAACTTCCAGTTCCGGCTTTTGTTTGAGCAGCTCCGGCAGCAGCTGCAAACCACTTTCGCCGGCCAGGTTCAGGTCCAGAACGCACCGATTAAACGTCGAATCTGTAAGGGCGGCCAAGGCCGAGGCGTGATTATGAGCCACCGCTGCGGTTATATTCTGCCGGGCAAGCGAACGAACCAGCACTTGGGTAAAAGCCTGATCGTCATCCACCAATAACCACTGCTCTGCTGGCATACTAATGCGCTCCGCTCGTATGAGGTGTGATGACAGGCAAAGCGATCGTCATCGTGGTGCCTGAACCACTGGTTTGGGCTTTCAGGCTTCCGCCGAGCCGTTGAATGGTAGCATTCGACAGAAAAAGCCCAACCCCCAAGCCATTGCGAGAATCGACGATTTCTTCGCCCGGCGCCCCTTGTAGTGAGGCTTCCAAGCCGTCACCGTGATCTTCAACAATCATTTCAATCCAGCCGTCAGCTGACAACCGGCTGCTGACCGATACCCAATCCGGGCTTGCGGTCAGCGCGTTAGCCAGTAGATTGAGCACGGCCTGATCCAGCGTAGCGTCAACTTTGAGGTGGGCATCAGGAAGGGTTTCGGGCCAGTGCAACGGGCCCGACGGCCAGAGCAAGGTGGCGGATTCTCGCAGCCGGTCCAGCCAGTGTTTAACCGTTACCGTTTCCTGTTGCGCGGTTTTGGCTTCCACCGCGGTTTTAGTCAGCTGTTGCAGGTGTGCGCTGCAAAGCTGCACCTGTTGCTCCAGCAGGTCCAGATCTTCAGACAACTCCGGAGTGGTCTTGCTCCGGGTGTGTGCTCGGATTTCGTCAATGAGCAGCGTCATGGTGTTTAGGGGCGTACCCAAACGGTGCGCTACTGCGGCCGAGGACAGTCCCAAGGCGATCACCTGTTCATCCCGAAGCCTGCTTTCACGAAAGCTCGAAAGCTGGCTTTGTTGATGTCGCAGGCGACGGGCGAGTGTGCCCACTACCAACAGGAGGATGGCGGCCGTCAGTGCAAAAGTCGCCCACATTCCGATCAGATGCAGTTCGGCCAGATCGCCGTCATGGTGATGGAGTACCACCGGAGTATGCCACAGTGCTAACGCCGTGTAGACCGCAATGCCCGCGAGTGTGAGCACAAGGCTTTGACGTGTCGGCACCAGAATAATGGCCACTGCGATGGGTAACAGCAGTAGGGAAACCAATGGGTTGGTATAGCCGCCGGTAAAATACAGCCACCCGCCGATCAGCGCCAGATCGATGGCCAGGGTCAGGCTAACGGGCGAAGATGCCTGCGGAGGTCGGCGGTTAAACCAGAGCCAACCTAAAGCCGCTAAGACACCATACAGCAGGCAAACCAGCAGTGCTTCAGCCCGGTGTGCCAGTTGAACCGTGGTTTCGGCAACGGCAATCGCCACCAACTGTATGATAATGATGGCCAGCCGCATGCTCAGCAGATAACGAGCGGCCTGACGAAAACCGGTTTGAGAGTGAGTGAACCATTCCATGGCCGCATTCTAGCAGCAAGCGCTACCCGCGCCTCGGGGTAAGGTGCGACTTATTGTCTCGGATCAACCCGTAAAGTAACACACCAACTGCTGGCTAAGGACATCGCCGGTCAGTTGCAAGTGGCCTGTGGTCAGGGAGTGTACGTGAACGGCCGCGGCTACCGGGTTGTTGGGTTCAGTCTTGCTGTCTGCATTGTCTGGGTGCAAGCGGTCAGGGCGGTATTGGCAGTGCGGCATGTCCGGGAACAATGCCCCGTAAGCTATGCCGCTTTCGACCAAATCCTGAAAGAAATGGGAGCCGTAGGATAAGTCCGGCACCATGTCACCGGCATTCTCCGATACTTCAATCAAAGCGGCGACACCGGCAATATCGGAAAAACGCGCGGGCACGCCGAGTTCCGGGCTGCTGGTGCCCCAGCGGCCGGGGCCTATCAACATGGTGGGTTCAGCCGATAACCGCATAATTCGTCCAATCAGCCGAGCCACCTCGTAGCGTTCACTGGTGTTCAGGTTGGCATAAACCGAAGCCTCCACACGAATGACCCGAGTGATGGCGAGATTGATATTGCCGCCCATAAAATGCCCTCGGGTTTGGAACAGTAACCGAGATCGCGGCAATGGGTCGGGTATGTGAACGGGCCCGGTTTCACCGATGGTCGCCAACGGGCGACATTGCACCAGATTGAACGAAGTTTCGCCTTGCTCATTCAAGTGCAGAGTGAATTCCACATCTACGGGGTGGCGGTAACCGGCTTCAAGAGTGGTTAACAAGCTTGATAGTTGCGCTATAAAGCGGCTGCCTTTCACGAGCGGTCGGAATGTCAGGCGCCAGACCGGGCCCGCAAGCCCGATTTGTTCTGCTCTGTTCGTGGCAGCTCGATCTAACTCGGCCAAATACTTCATCGGCAGAGTGTTAGGCTTACCGAGAAGTTGGCTAAGCGGACGGGTTTCAAGGTCTCCCGTTTCCAGGTCCAGCAAATCGACCAGATGCTGGGAATACTGGAAGCTCTCATCCTGATCGCGAAATGGCTGCCGCGTAGGATGATCCAGTGCCATTACACAGGCGTGGTCGCCTTCGATACGGTCAACGGCCCGAGTGCCGAGCCCCAACACCAGTCGCACCATGCCGGCCTTAGGGTCCATTTTGCTATCCCAGGCGAAGGTATTGCGCGATACGCCTACACCCGCCGCGTCTGGCAGGTAGTAGCGGTCATGAAAGCGACCGTTCACGCGCTGAATCAACAAGGCCATGGGTTCTTCCCGCTGATCCAGCCCGCGTCGCTTTCGGTACACCAGTGCGTCTTCGCTCATGGACGAGGCGTAGACTTCCCGGATGGCGTTTTCCAGCGCGGCCAGTCGCTGCTCGGGGGAACCTTGATTGACCAGAAAAACACTGTCGTATTTTCCGGCAAAGGCGTTGCCAAACCCGTCTTCCTGCAGGCTGGAGGAGCGCACCAGAATCGGGTATTGCCCGTAGTGGTCAAGCAGTCGTTCCAGATCTGCCCGAATTTCGTCCGGAAACTGGCCATCCAAAATGCCTTTTTGCAAAGCCGGGGCTTCGTTCAGGTAACCGGCGTCGGACCGTTGCCGCATGATGGCCGGCCACAAGCCGTTGTGGACTAAAAACGAATAGTAGGCATCGGTGCCCAGATAATTTGAATCGTGAGGCTCCAATAGCTCGGCCCATTGTTCAGGGTCGTCTTTTAGAAGAATTTTTCGAGCTACCAACATGCCCGTGGCTTTGCCGCCGATATAGCCGCTGCCGATGAGCCGGCTGCGGATGCTGAGCAGATCTTCCAGCGATAGATAGCGGCGGGCCAACTCCAGTATTTGCGGATCCCGGCTTACCAGAACCTGTAGGACTTGCTCCTGCAACGCGGCGATGGCACTAGGGTTCTGGTTGGCTAAGGCTCGACTGGCGTCCTGAAACAGACGATCCCAATAATCCAGAAGTGGTTGGTTATGGAGGCTTTCTTGCTCGAGAGAGGCTTGAACCCTCGTTGCATCGCTACTGTAGGTGATGGGATGGAATTGCCCACGGAGCTCGCGATGCGGCAAGAACATGGTAGGTGATTGCCGCCGCCAGACTTTGATCGGTTGCACCTGTACATCGTTATCATAACGATGAACATCGAGCAGCACTTGGGTCGTTTGCCGGATGCGGTCCAGCGTCATCCGCGAGTGGCGGTCCGGGTGTAGGGCAAACCAAGCGACGGTATCTAACTCGAACAGAAACGGACAAATGACCCGGAAAAAATTGCCCACCATGGCGTCGGTCGCCCAGGCGTTAAGCAATTCGCTGAGGCTGTCGCTGATGTAAAACGCGCCTCGGCCATGCTGCTCAATCAGGCGCCACACCCGGCTCGTGAAGCTTTCGAAGCCACCCAGAGCGTCTATTTCGATGGTGCGTACAGAGGGGTGGTTTTCGATGATCGGCGGATGGTCGCCAAAACGAAGGTAGAGAATCTGTCGGCCTGAATGTGCGGCCGCTTCGACAAAGGGAAGGACGAAACGGCGATAGTCATCGAGGTGGGAAACCCGCCAGACAACGTTATCGCCGATTCTGAGGTGATCCAGAACCTCATCGAGCCCTGCGAGACCGGTAGATACCCGGTCTGGGGGCTGACGAGATTCTTCGCCGTTCATAGCGGGATCAGATAACGCCCATGGCGTCCATCGCCTTGGCTACACGCAGGAAGCCATTGATGTTGGCGCCCACTACATAGTTACCTTCGGCGCCGAACTCGGCCGCGGTTTCGTAGCAGTTCTTGTGGATATCGATCATGATTTCCTCAAGACGTTTCTGTGTGTAGTTGAAGGTCCAGGAATCACGGCTGGCGTTCTGCTGCATTTCCAGTGCGGAAGTTGCAACACCACCGGCGTTCGCTGCTTTACCCGGGCCGTAGCAGATTTTAGCGTCTTGGAACAACAGGATGCCTTCCGGAGTAGTCGGCATGTTTGCGCCTTCAGCCACAGCGATACAGCCGTTTTCTACCAGGATTTTGGCATCGCTGGCGTTCAACTCGTTCTGAGTGGCGCATGGCAGAGCCACGTCGCATGGAACGCTCCAGATGTTGCCGCCGTCAACGTACTTGGCGTGCTTATGGAGTTCAGTGTAGGCACTGATGCGACGACGCTCAACTTCCTTGATCTGCTTGAGCGCTTTCAGGTCGATACCCTTTTCATCAACGATGATGCCCTGAGAGTCGGAGCAGGCAATAACCTTAGCGCCCAGCTCGTGACACTTCTCGATGGCGTAAGTGGCTACGTTACCGGAGCCGGACACCACAACCGTTTTGCCTTCCAGTGAGTCGCCACGGGCTTTCAGCATTTCGTGGGTAAAGAACACAGTGCCGTAACCGGTTGCTTCGGTACGGGCACGGCTGCCACCCCAGTCCAGACCCTTGCCGGTAAATACGCCAGACTCATAACGGTTGGTGATGCGCTTATACTGACCAAACATGTAGCCGATCTCGCGACCGCCTACACCGATGTCGCCGGCCGGTACGTCTGTGTACTCGCCCAGGTGACGATACAGCTCGGTCATCAGGCTCTGACAGAAACGCATGATTTCGTCGTCTGAACGGCCTTTCGGGTCGAAGTCGCTGCCGCCTTTACCACCGCCGATGGGCAGGCCGGTCAGTGCGTTTTTGAAAATCTGTTCAAAGCCCAGGAACTTGATGATGCCCAGATAAACAGACGGGTGGAAACGCATGCCACCTTTATAGGGGCCCAGAGCACTGTTGAACTCTACACGGAAGGCGCGGTTGATGTGGATCTCGCCTTGATCGTCCTGCCAGGGCACACGGAAGATAATCTGACGCTCAGGCTCGCAAATGCGCTGAATAATTTTCTTGTCTGCGAACTCAGGGTACTTAACCAGAACTGGGCCGAGAGTTTCCAAAACCTCGTGCACAGCTTGGTGGAACTCCTTCTCGCCCGGGTTACGGTGAAGGACGTCCTGGTAGATCGGTACCAGCTTTTCGTCGAGTTTTGCTGTCATAGGAATAGCCCTCGGGATACGCGTATTGAAACCCGAAAAAAATTCGGGTGCCCAAAAAAAGGGCAGTGATTGCACCACAATAACGCACCATTTGGCAAGTCGATTGGTCAACTATTGGCGCTTTCCTCATTACTAGGTACCTAAAAAGAGGTGCGGCATCGTGTCTCAAGGCAAGCCGGTTAGGGTTCTTTATTATTTATATCGTCTCTCCCGAAATTACAGATGATAGCCCCAAAAGGATCCTTTCGAATGCTGAAAAACCGTCTGCCCCGCTCTCTTGGTTATGTCGTGGCTGGTTGCACGTTGGCTGTACCGGTTCTGGCGCAAAACGGAGCAGATACTGCCGTGTTGATCCGGGTAACTGAAGGTCAATCGGCAGAAGCCGCTCGTCTTTCGGCCGCGGAATGGATGCACCGAAAACCGATACGGACCTATACCGTTTGGAAGTGGGGGCGCCGGTAACCGATGGCAGCTGGAACCTGATGCTTTGGAAGGCGGATGTCGATCACGTGATGGATAATTTCAGCCTGCGTCAGGCAATGATGAAAATGCAGACCAACTCGAAAACCCGAACCGAAGGTGCCCGGCTGGTGCTGGACCAAACTCTCAATGACACCAACGATATTGCTTTGGGTATTGATGTAGAACGCAATGACTGGGATGCCACCATGTTCAACGGTATGGCTCTCGCTAATGAGGCTTCACTGATGTGGCCGGGCGTTGAACGAGAACGGGTGGGTGTGTTTGTGGAGGGCTTTCACCAGATTCGTGCA
>Ga0208300_101056_pt1 | contig 13183 bp, 9 predicted proteins | sample 23_taG_FD_184096 | JGI IMG/M metagenome (GOLD analysis project Ga0208300, IMG submission 184096) | Marine viral communities from Cariaco Basin, Caribbean Sea - 23_WHOI_OMZ (SPAdes) (version 2) | ecosystem: Environmental > Aquatic > Marine > Oceanic | place: Caribbean Sea: Cariaco Basin | collected... | reverse complement strand
AAAAGCAGACGGTGTCTTGATAGACTGTTGTTTTATCATGTCGCTATAGCAAGCTATTAACACCGATGATGTCAGACCCAATAGCTAAAAGCTGGTCAAAAATTTCAACAGTAAAAAATCTAAAAAGGATGGGCGGTAATGAGTGAGCAGTCACCAGAACAACATATGAATAACTCCAATCAAACCACGACAGACACAAACGATGCCGCAACCGAAAAAGCGTTTTTGGACAATATTCGTCAAAGTATCGATGCAGTAGACTGCAAAATTCAAACGTTGATCAATGATCGTGCCAAATTGGCTCAGCAAGTGGCTGTCGTCAAAAAAGAACACCTCGCGAATAATGCCGCCGCCGTAACCGACAGCAACCCTATTTTTTATCGTCCAGAGCGAGAGGCGCAAGTACTAAAAGCCGTCATGGAGCGCAATACTGGCCCTATCGCTGACGAAAAAATGGCCCGTCTGTTTCGTGAGATTATGTCTGTATGCTTGGACTTAGAAGCACCGCAGAGCATCGCCTTTTTAGGGCCTGTTGGTACCTTTACCCATGCAGCTGCGCTCAAACACTTTGGCAAAGCCGCGGATACCATGCCGATGACCACCATCACCGATGTGTTTCGCGAAGTCGAAGCGGGCACAGCGATGTATGGCGTGGTACCTGTTGAAAACTCTTCAGAAGGGGTGGTCAATCACACGCTAGATGGCTTTTTGTCCTCTTCGTTAAAAATCATCGGTGAAGTTGAGCTGCCTATTCACCAAAACTTCTTGGTTGCTGAGCACACAAAGGTCGATAGTCTCAGCCGTATTTATTCGCACCAGCAGTCATTGGCTCAGTGCCGTCATTGGCTTGATGTCAACTTTCCAAACGTCGAGCGTGTGGCCGTATCGAGCAACGGAGAAGCGGCGCGTCGCCTCAAAAACGAGTGGCATTCTGCCGCTATCGCAGGGGACGTTGCTGCAGCAGAATATGATCTACACAAGCTGTATACCAACATAGAAGACAATCCTAGCAACACCACACGTTTTCTTATCATCGGTCACGAGGCGATTGCGCCATCAGGTCAAGACAAAACCTCTATCGTGGTATCGGCACACGACAAAGCAGGGGCGCTGATCGAAATCCTAAAGCCACTGTCTTATCACGGGGTATCGATGACCAGTATCGAGACGCGTCCTGAGCGCCCGAATAAATGGGCTTATGTGTTCTTTATCGATATGAATGGTCATATTGATGCGCCAAACGTGAGCGCGGCGATTGCCGATATTCGTCCACTGGTAAAAGATTTGCGTATACTTGGCTCATACCCCAAAGCGGTATTGTAAGCTAATCATCGGCCGCAAATGGATCATACTAAGCAGTAGATGTGTCATCATCTCTAAGGATAAACCATGGCATCACCTCAAGCGACATCATCAAGTTTAGCTCCGCTTACCTCTGCGTATGATAGTATCTTAGCGCTGACGCCTTATCAGACTGGCAAGCCGGTCGAGGAGTTGACACGCGAGTATGGGGTTTCTGATGTCGTAAAGCTGGCCAGCAATGAAAACCCGCTGGGCTGCTCGCCGCATGTGACCTTGGCAATCACCGAGCAGCTGGGTCAACTGGCACGCTATCCTGATGGCAATGGCTATTATCTCAAGCAAGCGCTGGCGGATTTTAATCGTGTGGATGTTGAGCAGATTACCCTAGGTAATGGCTCCAATGATCTATTGGATCTCTTGGCGCGTGGCTTTGTCAGTTGTGACGATACCATTGTGTATAGTCAGTATGCCTTTGTGGTGTATTCGATGTTGGCGAAGATACAAGGTGCTACTGGGATAGAAGTGCCAGCGCCGCGGTTTGGTCATGACTTAACGGCCATGCGTCAAGTCGTCGCCGACCATCCAAATACCAAGGTTGTGTTTATTGCCAATCCCAATAACCCAACAGGCACCCAGCTGGGGCAAAAAGAGCTACGTGAGTTTGTCGCTAGCATGCCAGCTTCGGTACTGGTGGTACTCGATGAGGCGTATATCGAGTATAGCCCTGAGAGTAATAATAGGGCGCTGCTTGATGAGTTTGACAATGTGGTTATCGTTCGTACGTTTTCTAAAGCTTATGGGCTGGCGGGTCTGCGCGTGGGCTACGCGCTCAGCTCAGTGCCAGTCGCAAATCTGCTCAATCGCATCCGTCAGCCATTTAACGTCAGTCGTGTGGCATTGGCCGCCGCCGCTGCTGCACTTGCCGATCAAGACTTTATCGAAGCCACTCGCTTGAGCAACGCTGAGCAAATGCGCTGGTTAGAAAAACAGTTTGACGCGCTAGGTCTGGGTTTTATTAAGTCGCACGCCAATTTTATTATGGTAAAATTCGAAGTCGAGATGGAAGACATCAACGCTATGTCTATTCATCAAGCATTGCTAGAGCAGGGAGTAATCGTACGTCCTTTGGCCGCCTATGGACTCCCGAACTGGCTGCGTATCACGGTAGGTCTGGCTGAAGACAATCTGCGTTTGATAGATACGTTACGCTCGATTTTGACCGAGGACTGATCACTGGCAACTGATACTGATAAAGAGGGCGGGCCAGCCCATCTGAATTCCGATAATGTCATGGCACTCATGCAGGCGTGCCTTTGCGACTGAATGCCAATTTGTGAAATACAAGCTGCCGTGAGTCGCCATAAAGAAGATAAAAATAAGAATCCTATGCAATCCTCTTTTGATAAAACCCCTTTATTATTTAAACAAGTTTGCGTGATCGGTCTTGGGCTGATTGGCGCAAGTCTTGCTCAAGCTATAAAAGACAATCATTTAAGCGAGCGCTTGGTTGCTGTCGATAGGCACTTGCCAAGCGTGGATGAAGCCATAAAACATGGCTTGCTCGATGCTGGTAGCACGCGCTTGACTGATGTGGTGGCAGGCAGCGACTTACTTGTCATCGCCGTACCGGTGCAAGCGGTGCAAGCCGTATTTACCGATATCAAAGCTGCAATGGACAACGGCCAGCTGGCTACAGACTGTATCATTACGGATGTCTGTAGTACTAAGGTCAATATCATTGAGGCAGCGAAATCGGTATTTGCTGCACTGCCAACGGGGTTTGTACCCGCGCATCCGATTGCTGGGGCGGAGAATTCAGGGTATCATGCCAGGCGCGCCAATTTGTTTGTCAACCACAGCGTGATAATCTGTGAGCTCACCACCACCAGCTCTTCTGCAATTGCAAAGCTGCAGCAGTTATGGGAGGCGGTGGGTGCGACTGTCATGCCGATGGCAGCCGATCATCACGATGCGATATTGGCGCATACCAGTCATCTACCGCACCTACTGGCGTTTAATCTGGTCGAGCAATTGGCGAGTCATGATGACAATTTGGATATGTTTCGCTATGCCGCTGGTGGGTTTCGCGACTTTACCCGTATCGCTGCCAGCGATCCTAAGATGTGGCATGATATATTTTTTGCCAACGAGCGCGCGATTATCAGCGCCCTTGATGAGTACGGCGTCTATCTACAGACCATGCGTCAGCTTATCATTGATAAAGATTCAACCGCCCTGATGGGGCTTTTGGGCCGAGCGCAAGCCGCACGGCGACATTTTGGCCATATGTTAGCCAGCACCCCTTATACGGATACCTCTGCTATGTCAGCTTCTTATAATATCACCCCTAGCAACACCGTCTCTGGCACCATTACCGTTCCTGGAGACAAATCTATCTCGCATCGCAGCATCATGCTTGGCAGTTTGGCCACAGGTGTGACTAACGTTACTGGATTTTTGGAAGGGGAGGATGCGCTGGCTACCTTACAAGCATTTCGTGACATGGGTGTAAGCATCGAAGGCCCTGATAAAGGCAGATTGACCATTCATGGTGTCGGTATGCACGGACTAAAACCCAGCAAAACGCCACTGTATATGGGTAACTCAGGCACCAGTATGCGCCTGCTAGCCGGTATCTTAGCCGCCCAGTCGTTTGATAGTGTGTTGACAGGCGACACCAGTCTAAACAAGCGTCCGATGGAGCGGGTGGCAGCACCGTTACGTGACATGGGTGCGGTGATTCAAAGCACGGGTCATAATGGTACCGCGCCGCTAAGCATCACTGGCCGTGATACGGTTGGCCAGCCGTTGCAAGGGATAGAGTATGACATGCCAGTGGCATCAGCACAGGTGAAGTCTTGTTTGCTATTGGCGGGACTGTGGGCAAACGGCACCACGACGGTCATCCAACCTGAAGTTAGCCGTGATCATACCGAGCGTATGCTCTCAGCCTTTGGCTATCCTGTGACCGTTGATGGCAACCGTATCAGTGTCACCGGTGGCGGCACACTCACAGGTGGCGATATCGCTGTGCCTGCGGATATCTCTTCCGCCGCCTTCTTTATGGTAGCCGCGGCCATCAGTCAGGGTAGTGAACTGACCCTAACGCAAGTGGGTATTAACCCAACCCGCACCGGCATCATTGATATCTTAAAGCTGATGAATGCTGATATCAGCCTAAGCAATGAGACCTATGTCGGCGGCGAGCCAGTGGCGGATATTACTATTCGTAGCTCAAACCTGCAAGGTATCGATATTCCAGAGTATCTAGTACCACTGGCGATTGATGAGTTCCCAGTACTGTTTATCGCTGCTAGCTGTGCGCAAGGTCGTACAGTACTAACGGGTGCGAAAGAGTTGCGCGTGAAAGAGTCCGATCGTATTGCTGTGATGGCAGATGGTCTACAAACCCTTGGTATTGATTGTACAGTGACTGAGGATGGTCTGATCATTGAAGGCAAAGGTAGTGCAGGTGTAGGTCAAAGTGAAGCAAATAACAGCCAACCTGTTTTTGGCGGCGGACATATCACCTCACATCATGACCATCGTATCGCCATGAGCTTTGCGGTTGCAAGCTTGCGCGCATCCAAGCCGATCACCATCGAAGGCGTTGAGACGGTCAATACCAGTTTCCCAGGATTTGCCGAGCTTGCCAATCAAGTAGGCATGTCTATCGAGGTTCACGATAGCCGCGCCTAATAGCGTTAGGACTTTTACCAGGGATTAAACACCATAAGGGTTCAAATACCGTTATCGACAGCAATGCATTGATACTACTATGAGTGTCAATGCATTGCTTTTTCACTTTTATTCTATCTGTAGTAACCCTGTGCTTTTGCCGCTCGCCTAAATATGCTCATCATCAGGCGCAGTCTGCAACAGTACGCTTTGCTCTAAATTAAGTTGTACTGACTTATGACCACTCAAAATGTTATCAAAAAACCCGTGACGCCTATCAAAACCACCAGACGTGGTATTGTCACAGCGCTTATGGCCTTTTTTATCTGGGGCGGGTTTCCTTTATATTTTAAACAGTTGGCCGCCTACGATGCCACTGAGATCATCGGGCACCGTATCGTCTGGACCTTTGCTTGTCTGCTGCTTGTCTTAGTCGTCACCAAACGCTGGGGCTGGATAGACACTTTAAGGAGAAATCCTAGGTGGATTGTGTTTTCGCTGATATCGGGTCTGATTATTGCCACCAACTGGCTGACCTATGTTTGGGCGGTCAACCATGACCGCATACTTGAGGCCAGTTTGGGCTATTTTATCGGGCCGCTGGTAGGGGTGGCGCTCTCGATGATTTTGTTCAAAGAGCGCTTGCGGACACTGCAATGGGTGGCAATTGGTTTTGCGCTATTGTCTGTGATTATTCAGGTGGTGATGATTGGGAGCTTACCTTGGATTTCGCTGATACTGGCGTTCAGCTTTAGCATATACGGTACCATTCAGCGGCAAACACCGCTGAGCGCCATCGATGCGATGTTTGTGGAGACGACGATGCTAGTACCGATGTGCTTATGGTGGTTTTGGCAGGCCGATGTGGTGAGTAGTCAGATCAGTTTTTGGTTGTCATCAAACATCTGGCTATTGATGCTGGCAGGCCCCATCACTTTGATACCGCTATTGTTATTTAATAAATCAACCAAGCTGGTGGCTTATAGTATTTTAAGTTTTATGAATTACCTGACGCCGACTTTTATTTTCTTTTTGGCAGTATTTTACTATAAAGAGCCATTTGACTTGCACCGTTTGGCCGTCTTTGGCTTGATTTGGGTTGGTCTGTTGTTGTTTAGCATTGACTTGTGGCATCATCGCCCAAGTAAGATGCTAAAGGCTGCGCGTTTGCGCCAAAAAGCATGATCATCTGTCTGCTATAAAGCTCCTAAAAAACCAGTAAACAAGGATAAAAGCATGTTGCATACTCAGTCTGATGTGGTATTTGTCAGAGGCTTGACGGTAGATGCCGTCATCGGTGTCTATGAATGGGAGCGCGCTATCACCCAGCCGCTGCAGATCGATATCGCGCTTGAGACGGATATCAGTGCTGCTGCCGCCTCAGATGATGTACAGGATGCGCTAAATTATAAGGCGGTTTGTGATGATGTCAGCGAGTGGTGCCAAGCCATTCAAGCAAAGCTACTTGAGCATCTGGCTGAGCAAATCGCAGATAAACTGCTTGCCAAATACGCTTGTCATAAAATCACGCTGAGCATGGCTAAGCCGACGGCAATCAAACACGCAGACGCCGTTGGGGTGCAAATCACCCGATCTGCAAAAGCCAGTCATAGCGAGCAGCCTGCCAGTCAACGTCATGATGCATAAGACGCCTAAAATTTTTAAGATGTATGAGAAGCATAAAGGTCTGGCTGGTTTAAATCTTGCGGGCCTAGAGATACATAAGCCTGAACAGCTGCAAGCGTACGAGGTGACAGCAGTGGTACTGGCTTTGGGCAGCAACTATCACGCTGACTACTATTTGCCTGATGCGCTTGAAAAACTGGCCACATTTGGCCGTATGCAGCTCTCTACGTCTTTTCAAAACCCTGACTTTACCGCGACTCAAGAGCAGCCAAAGCCTGACTATACCAATCAGTGTGCGTATTTATCTCTGGATACGGCGATGAGTTTGCAGGAGCTGCAGCAGGCTTTTAAGCTCATTGAAAGTGATTGCCATCGGCAGCGTTTCATAGAAGCGCAAACCTCTATAAAGCAAGTCACCATGGATATTGACATTTTACTGATACAAACTGTACTTAACCAAAATAGCCTAAGCAATAAATCGATATCTACAAAAATAGTAGAGTATTCAGAACAATGGATAATAATGGCGGATCGTTATCCATTCAAAGCACACGAGACAGCAGGGGTTGAAGAATTGATTTCAAAGAGCGGTTTTATCGGTTAAAAGGCTTTAAAACTTTTCCAAGCACCAAAATCCGTCCTACGGGCATTCATTCTTCTTGTGTGCTGTGCCAACGCCGCTCAATGCGGCGCAAAATACATACCAGTAGCACGTGATATCAGTTGTGCCAGTTTTATGTGCGATTGACTATATTAAAAGAGTATCAGAGGCTACGGTAAGTTATTAGGACTTGTTTTTTTCGTCAGTTAGCTCTTCCATGTCAGAGCGCCCGATCACATCTAAATCTTTTAAGCAAAGCTTGTCATACTTCTTTTTGCAAAAATCAGGATCAATCTCACACATGGCAGTTTGCAGCTGATCTAGGCGATTTTCTGACTGCTGAATATGCTCAAGCATTTTTGCAAACGCTTCGGCCACTGGGTCTTGAGAAGAGGGATCGATACCATAAGCTTGAAAAGTAGTGCGGCGCTTGGCCTTGGCCGCTGTGCTTTGCGCTTGGTCTTTGCCGGTGTCGCCTTCGCCTTCGCCTGCTTGGGCCACTTTCTCTTGTTGTTTGGCGTCTTGGACTTTGGTGGCGATGGGGTTGCCTTTTTCATCATGATGATCGGATATAATGCGCGCCGCGCTGCCGACCATGGTAGCGCCAGCTGGCACAGGTTTGACCACCACCGCATTTGAGCCGATTTTGGCATTTTTACCGACAGTAAATGGCCCCAAAACTTTTGCGCCAGCGCCTACAATCACGCCGTCTTCTAACGTTGGATGGCGTTTGCCGTTATTCCATGAGACGCCGCCGAGAGTGACGCCGTGGTATAAGGTGACATCGTTGCCAATCTCTGCAGTTTCACCGATGACCACGCCGACACCGTGGTCGATAAAAAACCGCTTACCGATTTTGGCTGCAGGGTGAATCTCGATACCAGTGACGATACGCGAGCCGTAAGAGATCACGCGGGCGGCCAGTTTTTGTTCGTGATTCCAGAGATAATGAGCGCCGCGATGCAAGATAAGCGCATGAATACCAGGATAGGTAAGAATGACCTCCAGACTGTTGCGAGCGGCAGGATCACGGTTGAATACCGCATCGACATCTTCTTTTAGGTCTTTTTTGATGCTGGCAAGCGAATTGAGCAATTTGGCTGGCAATGACATAAAGTGTCCTATTTGTTGATCGGTCTGTTGGTCCGTCTATTGGTTGGTAAAGTATGGCGGTGTGGTCAGTATTGGGTGCTAATCCTGATGCTTATTCTATATACTTATTTTTATGTATAGTCGCTTCTAAATAAAACAGATACATTATATATCAACGTGGAACTGGTATAAATTTTCCTTGCGTGCTGTCGTGCTGTGCCTGCGCTGCTCGATGCTGCGTAAAATTTATCCCAGTCCCACTGCATCGTTTTTATACTGAACTCACTATACTTACAATCTGAGCCATCCAATATAACACGCCCTAATAATAGCAGGCTATCGCTGGCCGACCAAATCCAAAAAATCTGTACTGGTGGCTTTTATTATGATGATTGGGGTCTATCTTTTAAAAGCTTGGCGATAAGTGCGCTTAACAGCTGATACTCTTTTTGATCCAGCTGTAAGCGTGAGCCGAGCCGCGATAGCCGTGCTGGCAAAGATTTTAGATGTGCGCTGTCTGCCAGACCCTGCTGCACCAACAGCGCTGTCATGCGTTCGGTCAACTGCTGTTGCTGCTGCTGAGTGATGGCCGGCTCATCCCACTGTTGGCGTAACGTCATGTCAATCATCGAGCGTGCTGCGGCTTTATCAGAGTCAGCATCAGCCTCTGGGCTCGTCGCTGTCTGAGTGTGGGTTTGCGCATAAGCAAAGATGAAACTGGCAATCACTTGTACCGCTGAGGCGACATTAAGTACCGGATAGTCAGGGTTGGCATCGATTTGGATATGGTAATCGGCATAGGCCAGCTCTTCATTGGTCAAACCACGGTCTTCGCGGCCAAACAATATCGCGATATTTGGTTTGCGAGTGCCAGCAGTATTATTCTGTGCGGTCTCGGCCGTGGTCTGAGGCTGATAGGTGGATTGACTATCGATAAAATCAAAAATGATTTTGGCCGCCTGTGTGGGCGTGACGACAGGGCGCGGCATATGACGACTGCGACTGCTAGCTGCAAATACCAGCTGGCAATCAGCGATCGCCGACTCTAGCGTTGGGGCAATCACAGCTGCTGACAGTAGCTCATGGCCACCTGCAGCGTGCGATACACTGGTCTCATCAATAGGCCGCTTGGGATCGACGACCGTCAAACGTGACAATCCCATGGTATGCATGGCCCGTGCCGCTGAGCCGATATTGGCAGGCAAGGTGGTGTTGACCATGACGACCTGAATACAAGATAAGTAGTCGTCTACGCTCGTTGCTGGATGGTTGATTGGCATAGATGATGGCGACGTTGTCACTGATAAAGGGCTTTGGCTCATTTATTGCTCCATGCGCTGTTTGATGGTTTGCTCAGCGCATTGTAGCGCCGCTGCGATATCCTCGATCAGCGCCGCCTGCTCACCGATACGCTGCTCACGGCACCGCTCTTGGAGTTGACTACTAAGACGCATCAGCTGAGTCGTCCCCAGATTAGCACTGGCGCCTTTTAGGGCATGGGCAATCTCAAAACCATTGGCATTATCGTTTTGTTGTTGTGCGATGCGTAGGCTTTGGATGCGCTGCTGGCTGTCAGTGAGATACACTTGAATCAAATCGGCAAAGTCCTCTTCGAGCAAGTCACGCATGTCTTCAAATTGCTCATCATTGAGGATCTCTACAGTTTGGTCGGCGGTATTATTATGTGCGTTCTCATCCATGGTATTAGGTCCAATATTGTCAGTTAAATCAGTTAAATCAGTTAAATCAGTTAAATCTCAAGCAATAAAATTGCTATCGTCAAGGTATAGAGTAGACATCGCTATAGGAGGCCACGGCTAAAAGCCCAGCGTCAGCTATAGTGAAAATGTAAGTTGTCCTCATTCACCATGCTTTTTAGTTGTTGCAAGTTGTCATCGTTTGGATAGATGCGCCAATGCTCAGAGAGTCCCACATTGGCGATACCATACGTTTCATAAATGCTCAGGCCAAGCGGCAGACAGTTATCATGAATGGAGGCGTCAGTGTTACTCAGCGCATTATTGCTATAAGGGCTGCCATTTTGCAGCGCGTCTTGTTGCATGTCATGCTCTAGCGCCAATAAGTCATTGCCATCCTCATCATATAAGCTCCCACCCATCGCAGGATCATAGCTGCCATTGAAGGTCGTATCGTCTGGCTCATCTTGCTGGGTCAAGCTAGGCGCGGGGATGATATCCGCTTGGGCGGACTTGAGTAGCGGCTGTAGGCGTGAGAGTAGGCGCGTGTCACTGCCGTGGATTTTGATACTGATTTTTTTGAGCCAACGCAGACGCGCATCTACCATACTCATGGCGTTATCTAGACGGGCAAACAATCGCCCGTCACGCTCCCGGATACTGCCTTTGATAATGACCACTTCATCCACCTTCAACTGGTCTTTGACGCGATTGAAACGCTCAGCATAGCAGCTGACCTCTAATCGTGAGGTGCCATCATCTAAGGTAATGACATTTCGATTGCCAAAGTTGGCAATATCGATAATAAGGCCTGCAAAGTAGCAGCTGCCGTTATAGCCTGTGTCTGTGAGCTTATCGAGACGAGCGCCAGAGGTGTAGCGTTTTAGCTCATCCAAGTACTCATTGATCGGATGCCCAGTTAGGTATAGCCCTAATGTGTTTTTTTCTGCTTTGAGGCGGTGCTTGTCACCCCAGATCAGCTCTGGCGTCATTTTGAGTGGTGGGGCGGCGACCACACCGTCCATCTCACCAAACAAGTCCATCATGCCAAGCTCATTGTTTTGGCGGTCTTGCTCCGCGGCCTGTACTGCGCTTGGCAGCTGACTCATCAGCGCGCCGCGAATCTCGTAGGCGGCATCGCTTGGTAAGTCTGGTCGTAACGTCGCGGCAAAGTCATCAAAACAGCCAGCACTGACCAATGCCTCAAGCGTACGTTTATTGACTTTTTTGATATCAACGCGGCGGCAGAAGTCATATAAGTCTTTAAACGGCCCACCGCGGCGGCGCGCATCGACGATAGACTCCACCGCACCTTCACCGACGCCTTTAATCGCGCCAAGTCCATAAATAATATTGGTCGGCGTATCAGCGACAAAGTGCCACTCACTGCGGTTTACCGATGGATTGTCTACAGTTAATCCAAAGTTTTCACGGCAGTCATTGATAAAGAACACCACGTTGTCGGTGTTGTTCATATCGGATGTCAGTACCGCGGCCATAAATTCGGCAGGGTAGTACTGCTTGAGATAAGCGGTCTGATAAGCAAGGACGCCATAAGCAGCAGAATGCGAGCGGTTGAAGCCATAACCGGCAAATTTTTCCATCAAGTCAAAGACGCCGCCTGACGTTGCTTCATCGATGCCTTGCGCGGTGGCACCCGTGACAAAAATATCACGCTGTTTGGCCATCTCTTCAGGTTTTTTCTTACCCATGGCGCGGCGTAGCATGTCCGCGCCGCCGAGACTGTAACCGGCCATTACCTGCGAGATCTGCATGACTTGTTCTTGATAGACAATAACGCCGTTGGTGTTTTGCAAAATTGGCTCGAGGTTGGGATGGTCATAAATGACCTCTTCGCGGCCGTGCTTACGGTCGATATACATCTCTACCATACCGGCATCGAGTGGCCCTGGGCGGTAGAGGGCACACATGGCGATGACGTCTTCGATGTTGGTTGGTTGCAGTTTGGCCAAGTATTTTTTCATACCCATACTCTCTAGCTGAAAGACGGCGGTGGTCTTTGCTTCTTGCAAGAGTTTGTAGGTTTTTTTGTCATCTAACGGTAAATCTTCTAGTACCAGCGCGTCTTTGCCTTCGCGTGCGCGGCGTTGGTTGATGTTTTCTACCGCAGCATTAATGACGGTTAAGTTACGCAAGCCCAAAAAGTCAAATTTTACCAGACCGACATCTTCGACATCGTCTTTATCAAACTGACTGACACGATGACCCTCATCGTCACAGTAAATGGCGCTAAAGTCAGTGATTTTATGCGGGGCTATGAGGACACCACCGGCATGCTTGCCGACGTTGCGGCACACGCCCTCTAATTTGACCGCCATCTCCCAAATCTCGATGGCATCTTCATAATCCATGTTATCAGGATTGGAGATTAAGTCTTTGAGCTGCGGTTCTTGCTCGAGTGCTTGAGACAAGGTGATGCCAGGTGTTTTCGGAATCAATTTAGAGATTTTATTGGCCAAAAAGTACGACTTGCTTTGTACCCGCGCCACATCACGCACCACCGCTTTTGCCGCCATGGTACCAAAGGTGATAATTTGTGAGACCGCTTCACGGCCGTAAGTTTGCGCCACATAATCGATGACACGGTCGCGCCCTTCGATACAAAAGTCAATATCGAAATCGGGCATAGAGACACGTTCAGGGTTTAAGAAGCGCTCGAATAATAGGTCGTAATGAATGGGGTCGAGATCGGTAATGTTGAGCGCGTACGCAACCAAAGAGCCGGCACCAGAGCCGCGACCTGGCCCCACAGGGACGCCATTTGCTTTGGCCCAGCGGATAAAGTCCATAACGATTAAGAAGTAACCGGGGAATCCCATAGATAAGATAATATCGAGCTCATACTCTAGGCGCTCATCGTACTGCTTACGAAAGTCGCTCCAGCTCTCGTCACGCGCTTCCACAGGAAAGAGCTTGTCCAATCGGTGATTAAGACCGCGCTGTGATTCTGCCCGAAAAAAAGACTCAATGGTCTCGCCCTCAGGCACAGGAAAGTCAGGCAACACGTTGATGCCTAGCGTTAGTGTCACATTACAGCGGGTGGCTAGGCGGATGGTATTGTCGACCACCTGCGGAATATCGGCAAACAGTTGCGCCATTTGGTCTTGGGTTTTTAGATACTGCTCATCTGAATACAAGCGCGGACGGTTAGGGTCAGCCAGTACGT
>Ga0208300_101055_pt1 | contig 13187 bp, 13 predicted proteins | sample 23_taG_FD_184096 | JGI IMG/M metagenome (GOLD analysis project Ga0208300, IMG submission 184096) | Marine viral communities from Cariaco Basin, Caribbean Sea - 23_WHOI_OMZ (SPAdes) (version 2) | ecosystem: Environmental > Aquatic > Marine > Oceanic | place: Caribbean Sea: Cariaco Basin... | reverse complement strand
AAAATAATGAGTAGAGATACCATTAAGCGTACAATTAAAAGCTCCTATAAAGAGCAATCACTATTGAACGGTGATCCCTTTGACGATTGCAAAGGAGAAACCAATTCCAAGTGTGTAGCGTAGCGAAACATTTGGTGTTGGTAGTTCATTTAAACATGTTTTAAAAGTTCTTCAACTGTATAATTACACCAACCATTTTTAATTTCATCAACGTATACTTTTTCTAATGAATAACAACGTTCATCATTCATATCTCTTCCTAAATTAACATCAATAACGATCCCGTACTTTTTACCTTTGCTGATAGCTTCTTTTGCTTTTTCAATAATTTGTTCCATTTCATAGTTATTAAGTTCACAAGTATGATTTGAGCATCTAAAAAGATTTTCAAGTTCAACATCAGGATTAGTTATTGTATATTTAATGCCAAGTTCTTCTAATTTATTTAAATCATTTTCTGCTATTAATATTTCTACTTTTTTCATGTTGTCTCCATTTTTTTGATAATTATAAATTAAAAATAAAAAAAATAAAGAATATATTGAAAAAAAACAAAATAAGTGTATAATAAAGAGCAATTCTGGAGAGTATAATGATTAGTATATTTGACGTTATAAAACAAAAATCTGAAATTTTTAAATTTTATAAAAAGGCATCAAAAATAAATTATAAATTAAAGATAAAGGAAAATAAAATATTTATTAATTTTATAATAATGCCAACTCTAGTGTTATGGATAAGTTTAATGACATTTTTTTTTATTAATGGAGAAGGTTTATCAATTTCACAAATCCTTTCCATATTTTTTGGAGGTTTGATTTGTTCTTTTTATATTGTTGCAATATTAGATCCAATATTTTCTTTTATGTATAAAAGAATTGCAAAAGTAAAGAAAAATAAAGAATTAAAAAATCCAAATTGCAAGTTAAGATATAAAGGAATAAATAATATTAATGATTTTATTTATAAATTTGAAAAATCCCTTGATAAAAAAGAAGAAGTTTATTATTTAACTGAAAGTCCATTTTTGAATAATAATGAATATTATTATTATTTTAATATATATATGAAGTCCTTAGAAAATATGGCAGCAAAAGAAATAAAGAAAAATAATGAATTATTAATTGAAAATATAAAAGAAAATTTTAAAATAAAAGAACAAAAAATATTATTTTCAAAAATAACATATATATTAACGAATAATACAGCAGATAAAGAGCTTGAAGAATTATATTTAGTATTGAACAATGAAGAAAAAAGAGTTGAATTAGTTAATCATAAAAATCAAATAATAAAAAAAATATAAATCAGGAAGGTTTATATTTTTTATAATTTTTCTTCTTAATAGAATTTTGATAATCAATATTATTTTCTAGATCTTCTTTTTTAAAAAAATTTTCTTCAAAAGGAATATCAAATTTTCTTCTACGAGTACTTAAATTATCAAATACAGTATCATTCATAAGAGATTTAAATACAGGTATATTTTTAATACCTAATGCATTAAAAGCGCACATTCTATGCTGTCCATCTAATACATTACCTTTTGTATTAATAACAACAGGTTTAATAGGTTTACCTTGTAGTATATCTGAAATAACTTTATTGATTTGTTTATAACTACTTTCTGGATTTTCAAAATATCTACCAGAGTTATCAAAGTGTAAATTTTGAATATTTTCATGAGAAAAGATAAAGCCATCTTCATCAACTGATAAGACAACTTCTTTAGGAATAAGATCTCTTTCATTTTTTCGAAATAAATTTTCAGCATTTATAATATCATTTTCTTTATATTCTGTATTAACTTTTATTTTCATATTTTATATTTTTTTATATTTGTTTTTTTATCTTCTTCTTTTACTTGTAAAGGATTTTTTACAATATAAGCATTTTGTTGAGTAATATCTTTTCCTTGAACTTTAAATTGAAGTCCTTTTGAAGTAAGTCCTGCAAATTGTCTTGGTGGATTTATATATTTTTCTTTCCTAAATCCCAATATATCATTATTTAAAGCAAAAATAGATTTCTTAGATATATTATCAATTTCAAACTCTTCAATACCATATTCTTCTATTTTTTCTTTTACTAATATTTTTTTTGGATTAGGCATTAAAAAAACACTTCTTTTATCTAAAGATTTATAACTTGCACCTTTATTACTTAAACTTTGTTCTATTTGAAAAGCATGTAAAGAATTTGTTACTATTAACATTTCATGTGTAAATATAGAGGTATCACTATTCTTTTTTGATTTAGAAATAATTCCTAAACCTTTTTTATTAAGTTCATCAATAACTTCCTGTAACCTTTCATTATTTCCACGTCCTGATTTTATAGAAATAACATAGTCGTATAATTCGCCACCTTTATTAAGGTGATTATTTACCACTTCTTTATATTTTTCATAACGGTTATAAACTTGTTTTGTTATATTATGATTATGTACTCTATTTCTATTAAGTCCTTTGTTAGAAAGAAGTTCATCTATATCTGATTGTTTTATTCTTGATTGATTTAAAGTATCTTCTGTATCAAATTTAATTCTAAAATAATCAGAAATTTCTAATATTTCTTCTTTTAATTTTTCTAATTTTTCTAAATTTTTTTCGTTCGCTTCAAGTCGATGATTATTCAAATTATCTTTTAATTTTTTTATTTCTGATAATTTATTAGAAAATGATATAAACTTAGGTATACGTTTTTCATTATTCAATAAATTATTTTCATAATAACAATCTTCATATAGTTTTTCTAAATCTTTTTTTAACATAATATTTCACTTTTTTGGTTTTATTTTTTAATTATAACATAAAAAATATTGAATTAAAAAAAATATAGAATAAAGTAAAATAAAAAAGGATTAAAAAGTGATTAAATATTTAACATTGTTAATATTGTTAATATTTTCAAATAATATTAAAGCAGAACTATTTGTAAAGAAAAAAAATAGATTTAACTCTTGTGAACAACTAATTCAAACAGGTAATTATAAGGGTGAAAGAAATTATACCTTGTATAACGAAAATAATGAGCCTTTTGAAGAATATTGTGAAACTCCTTATTACAGTTCTTGTAAGGAAATATATAATCAATTACAAACAAGATTAAATGGTGTTTATGAAATAATAAATAATAACAAAATATATCCTGTCTACTGTAATATGACTGATAATGGTGGTGGCTGGACAATGGTTGTTGCTCAATATGAAAATAACCCTATTCCTTGGGATGAAGGTAGACAGCCAGATTATGATCCAAGTTTAGAAACAAAACAGAGTTTTGCATTAAGTAATGAAGATATACCACAACATAGTGAGATAAGCTATGGACAGGATTTAAACTTAAAACAAAATGTTGCTTTTAATCATGTATATCAAACAGGAAATATACCAATAACTGAAATTATTAATAAATACGATAATGTTAGTTTCTATATTCATAGAAATGAAAGCCATTATTTTGCAGATCATAAGGCTAGACCGACAGCAAGAAAATATTATTCAGACCAGTGGACTTCAACATTAACAATAGATAGTACGGCTGTTAGTAATGCTTTTGCTTTTAGCAGAAAACAAAATGGAAATATATATACAGGATATGCTTACGATGGAAGAAGAGATAGTATAGTCGATACTAATGCTTGGGTTGTTTGGGTAAGATAATAAAAAAGGAAAAAAATGAAAATACTAATATTAATAATTACTTTAATGATAACAACGAATCTATATGCTGATTTATTAGTAAAAAAGAAAATTAACTTTAATAACTGTCAAGAAATATATGATACTGGAAATTATAACGGTGAAGGTATTTATAAAGTAAGAAAAGATGATATTTTACAAGATGTAAATTGTGTGGAAGAGTTAGAATTTAAAGAAGAACACAGTCATTATAATGGAAATATTGAATCAAAATTAATTGTAAATAAAATACAAGAAAATTGTAGTTTAAAAAATCAAGCAGATGTATTAGAAGTTACTCATAATAGACCTGTTTGTATAGTTAAAGCAAATAAAATTTTAAGATTAAACAATAATGACGTAATTGAATTAGAGTTTGATTTTTATAGAAGTTCTTATTCTTTAAGTGAACTTGTTAATGTTAATTTTTTTAATATTTTAGAAATGAGTTATAAAAAAAATATAGAAAGTGGTATATCAATAGGAAATATAAATGAAAATGAAACTAACTTTTATAATTTAAATTTGACATCTAAAAATAAAATAAAATTAATAAAAGAAAAAAATAAATATTCTTTATATGTAAATGAAAATTTAATAGATGAAAAAAGTTTCAATTTTAATTTAACAGGAAATGATATTATAATTTCAGTAAATAACTCAGGTTCTTATATAAGCAATATAAATATAAAAATATATAAAAAGAATATTATTGAAAGTATATAATTAAATTTAAAAGGAAAAAAATGAAAATACTAATACTAACCATTACTTTAATGATAACAATAAATCTACATGCTGATTTATTTGTTAAAAAGAAAATCAACTTTAATAGTTGTCAAGAGGCATATGAAACTGGCAATTTGAAAGGTGAAGGTATCTATAAAATAAAAAAAGATGGCGTTTTACAAGATATAAGTTGTGTAGAAGAAAAACAACTTAAGCAAGAATATAACTACTATAATGGAGATGTAAATAATACATTAAATTGGGAAGATACAAGTCATGGCTGTGGTATAGATCAAAATGAAAATAGAGTAGCAGTATATCATAGTTCTTATACTTGTTCAGCAACAGCTAAAACTGGAATAAATTATACAGACAATAATATTGTTGAAATTGAATTTAATATTCAAAGGCTTCCATATGGTTCTACCTATCATAATCAGTTTATTGCATTTGGTATTTTAAATTATCAATATTTAAGAGGTAGCTATTCCAGAGTATTGATAGGCGATGTTAATTTAAATAATACTAGCACTGATAGTTATGATATAGATACTCTTGAAGATAATAAAATTAAAATTATAAAAGAGAAGGATAGATATCAATACTATTTAAATGATCAATTTGTAGCTGAAAATACTTATGAATTTAATACAAATAATTCAAATTTTGTAGCTATGTCTAATAATTCAAATATAAAAATTTATAATATTAGTGTAAAAATATATGAGAGAAAATATATCGAAGAATAAGACTACAAATGCATAATAATCATAAATGTTTTTATATAATTTGACTTTATTTCTTCTTTTTGTTATAGTTTAAGCACTTTAAAGGATATACTATGTACAAAATAACTAATCTTCATAACCTACCAAGAAAAGAAACAATCAATCCAGAATTTTTCTTTAATGATTATAAAATAGAAAAAGAATTTTTTAATCATTCTATATTTTTAGATCTAACACAAGCAAAAAAAATAACAAAAGCAAAAAATGAAAAAGAAGTCACCGAAAGTGATTTGGTTGTTTGTGTGAGACATTCTGAAAAATTAAGTGCCTATTATACTCTTCCTTCTGTTTTTATATTGAAAAATGATTACAAAAAATGTCAAACAATTATAAGGAATTTTTTAAAAGAAAATGTTTATCATAAAATTTTTAAAAAACATGAAACAAAAGTTATTAAAATATTTGATGAACTTAAAATAAGAAATATTGATTATAAAAAATACAAAGATATTATTATTGATTTTGTTGTAGAAGAAAATATAGGTTATGATAATGATATTTTTATGTATACAATAACCAATATTGATAACCAAGAAAAAGAAGGCGTTAAATTTTTTACTGAATATAAAAAAAACTATAATAATAAAAATAATTTAAAAACAAAATTAAAAGGTTTGAAAGAATTCCAAGACTTAAAAAAACTGGTTAGAGAAAAACAAAAAGAATTAAAATTAAAAGAAGAAGAGAAAAAAGAAAAAGCACATAAAGAATGGTCTAATTTTATTAATAAAAAAGAGTCTATGATAATAGAAGCCAAAGAGTTAATAATGAAAGAAAAAGATGTCATTTTTTCATGTTTTAGTAACCATTCAAAAAAAGAAGTTTTGGCTAAATTTAGATCTACGTTATTATTGAAACTAACAAAAACCAGAGGATATAAAAAAGTTATAAAAGACCATGTTGATAATTTTTTCAATATAGAAGAAAAATATATACAGTATTTACAAGAAAAGAAACCTAAAATTAATGGATTTAATTTCTCTAATATGCATTCAGAAGATTATGATTACATTATATCAGTTATTAATAAACATTTAGAAGAAACTCTATCAGAATTTATATTTAATGATTCTAATCTAATTTTTAATACAAAATATATGAAAGTTAAAGGCGTATCTTTAAGAATAAATGTAGCACTTAATAAAAATGTTTATTCACAAGAAAATTTAGAAGAAATAAAAAAATATGTCGAAGAAAAAAATCTTTATTCTATTACAAAACAAATAATAGAAAAAGAATCTAAAATTAAAGATAAAGAATATATTAACTCTCTATTAAAAATTCATAATTCTGAAATAGACTCTTATTATCAAAGAGAAATTATTGAAGTTGATATAAATGATATTGAAAATTATAAAGATATATTATTTAATAATATTAAAGAACATGTTGTTTTAAAAACTATTAATCCAAATAAAGAACTTTATATTAAATCTTATAATATTAAGAAATCTAATGTATTTAAAATATATAAAGATTTATTTCCAAAAGCGAGAAAAAATAAAAGAGAAATTTTGTATTATGCTGGTAAAACAAATAGCGGTAAAACATATCAAGCTTTTGAAGAGCTAAAAAAACATAAAAATGGTGTCTATCTTGCACCATTAAGGTTATTAGCAGTTGAAGGTAAAGAAGAAATAGAAAAACGTGGTTTATCTTGTTCTCTTATGACTGGTGAAGAACGAGTTGTTGTAAAAGATGCTAATTTCTTATCTTGTACTATTGAAATGTTAGATGTAAATAAAGAATATGAAGTTGCTATTATTGATGAAATTCAAATGATTGATAATTATGATAGAGGGGATGCTTGGTTACAAGCATTAGTAGGTGTTAATGCAAAGAAAATTATTATTGTAGGCTCACAAGAAGTTAAACCATTAATATATAGAATGGCTGAATATTTAGAAGAACCTATTCAATATAAAGAATTTGAAAGAAAATCACCACTTAAAATGGGCAATATAGTTTCAAAAGGAACTAAACTTAAAAAACATTCGGCTGTCATTGCCTTTTCTAAAAGAGAATTATTCAGATTAAAAAATATTTATGAAAACTTAGGCAATAAGGTATCTATCATTTATGGAAAACTACCTCCAGAAGTTAAAATTAAAGAATCAGAAAAATTCAGAAATGGAGAAACTGACGTATTAGTTTCAACAGATGCAATTGGCATGGGACTTAACTTACCTATTAAGCAACTTTATTTTAGTTCCACTGAAAAATATAATGGTTTTGATATGGAACAACTAGAACCTACATTGGTAAAACAGATAGCAGGTAGAGCAGGTCGATATGGAAAATTTGAAGAAGGTATTGTGGCTTCTTTTAATAAATACGATAATGAATTTATAGCTGCATGTTTAGATGAAAATATTAATGTTGATCATTTATCATTTTTAAGTAAGATTAATCTTCCTATTTTTGAAGAATTATTAAGAATAAATAAAAACAGAAATATTAAAGAAATTGTTAACTTATCAAAATTTGCTTCCTTTGATATTGCTAATATAAAAGAAGATACCCTATATGAAAAAATTGCAGATGTAATTAATAAGTATGAAAAAAAATTAACTAATTTAGATATTGTTAAATTATTAAATGCACCTATAAATAATCATAAAAATGATATATATTTTATTTTTTTCAAAACTATTCTTAAAGAATTCATGAAACCAAAACATATGACAATAGAAAGACTTAGAGATTTAATTGATAAAATAGAACATTTTAATGATGAAGAGCAATATAAAATGTTAGATTTATTACATTTCTTTGTTTTTAATTTTGCAAATGATATTGAATTAGATAAATTCTTGAATGAAGAAAAGAAATATTTAAGTAAATCAATTATGGCGAATTTAAATAATAATATTAATGAAGATGATATTAATTATTATAGTGGATATTATTAAATTCTTAATGATTAATTAAAAATTATGGTATTATATTTAATAGGAAAGGAATATTAACGTGGATACAAAAAAAATAGTAAAAAAAATTAAAAAAGAAAATATTAATATAGAAGAATATATTAAAATGAAAAATGAAATTAATAATAACTTTTTATATTATTCTTTATTTGAACATGTTTTTGAGAAAACACATAATATCAATGAATACAAAAGAGAAAGTACTGGAGCTATATATACTCCTTATAATATCGTTAATAAAATGGTTGAAGATTCATTGAAAAAAATAGATTCTAACATTTGGAATTTAAAAGTATTAGAACCAAGTGCAGGTTCTGGTAATTTTGTTGAAGTCTTGTTCGAATCTTTACTTTTAAAATTAAAAGAAAAATATCCAGAAAAAAATGAATTAGAAATTAAAACACACATAGCTGAAAATATAATTTATATTTCTGAATTTAATCCCTATGCATTAATTACTTCTATCTTTAGAATTTATGATCTATATGGTGTTTTATTAAAAAATACATATTTGGGCAACTCTTTATTGCTTGCAAATAAAGAGTTGATAAATAAAGAATCTTCTGAATATTATCAATTAAATCATGTTAAGGTTGATTTACTAGACAATTTAAAATTAACCCTTGAAAACATAGATAACGTTATTACTGAAAAACAAGAATTTGAAAATAGAAGATTTGATTTAATTATTGGCAACCCTCCTTACGGCAACTTATTAGATAAAAAGTTTAAATCTTATATTAACGATAAACATTCAAATATAGCACTAAACTTTTTTGATATTGGTATTGAACTATTAAATAACAAAGGTGTTTTATCTTATATTGCACCACATTCATTTACAAGAGCTAATGGAAACAGTTCTTGGAGAAAAGAGATATTCAAAAATAAATATTTAAATGAATTAGTTGATTGTGGAAATCCTTTCTATGATATAACATTAGAAACTGTTATATATACATTTAAAAAAGAGAATAATAAAACTGTTGAGCTTTCTTCTTTAAAAGATGAAAGTTATCAATATAATATCGAATATAATAAATTATTTAAAAATGATACATATAGATTTATTATGTATTATGATGATTTATATGAAAAAATACAAAAAATGCCTAATTTATTATATCCTTTTAACGGAAAAAGAGGACATGATTTAAGTAAATCAGATCTTGATTTAGAAAAAAATGAAAATAATCTATGGTTTATATTAGGTAAGAATATATCTAAAAAAGGTTTAGTTAACGTTAAAAATTATGATCGCTATATTAATAAAGAAAAGATTGATAGTAAACGAATAATAAAAGAAAAAAAATTAGCCATTACACAATTTGGAACGAACTTGAAAGCTGCTGTTATTGATTCAAACTGTTATCCTTCGGGTGGTGTTGTTCTTATCGAACATGAAGGATTAACTATCGAAGAAGCCAAACAGTATTTAAACCAAGAATTTATTAATTATTATTTAAAACGATATATATTAAATAATGCTGATTTAACTGTACATTTAGATGGAATTTATTTAAAAGAAATACCTTATGGAATAAAAGAAGATGTTATACAAATCAAGAACAACTGAAGATTGGAAGTTTACAAACACCATACATAGAAAACTTGTTTCACCATTATTTAAAACAAATTTTGGAATAACTTTAATACAGGCTACAAGAAAACAAGATTTAAAAGATAATATAGATTATATTGGATTAAAAAATCAAAAGAAATATAGTTTTCAAGAAAGAATAAGAAGAAATAACCAATATACAAAAAATAGTCATGAATTTACCTTGCGATATCAAAGAGAAAATTCTTCAAGTGAAAATCAAAAAATGTCTGAATTTTTTAAAATAAAATCTCAATTTTTATTTTATGCTATTCTTAATGAAAATGAAGATGATTTTTCAAGATATTGCGTTATTAATATAAAAGCATTATTAAAAAATATAAAAAATGGATTAATAGATATAGATTTAAATGAAGACAATAATAAACATAAAGCATATTTTAAAAACGATAAACCTGTTTGTATTGTAAAACATAATTATGAAGATAAAAAAGGTAATTCTTCTTTTATTATTTTTAATGTTAATCATATCAAATACAAAATAGATATTAATCTTCCTGAAAATGAAAGAATTATTATAAATGAAGTTGGATATAATTACTCTTTAAAAAATAATAAGATCAATAAAATGAAAAAATAATACCTTAAATTAATAAATTAATTTATTTTATTTCTTAATAGCTATATAATTTATATTTCCATGTTTTTTTGAAATTTCAATTACTATAAATTCTTCAACATTATCTAATAAGCTTTTATCAATATTTAATTTATAATTTTTATTTATTTTTCCTTTTGTAATATTTAACACAACTTCTTCTTTAACAGTAAAAGTCACTTCTGCATTTGTTAATTTTTCATAACTATGCTTCCTTTCTAATCCTATTAGCAAGCATTTCTTGTTTTCTATAATATGCTCTTCTGTACTTATTACTTCCAAATTTTCCATTATAGCTTAATTCCTTTTTTTGTATTTATCTTAGCAATTTTATTTTCTTTTTGATTTTCTGATAAATCCCTTATTTGCTTGGGTATTTCAAAATCATTTATTTTTTGAGGCATTTCAAAACCTTGAGAACTTGATCCAAATGTGGGTGTTTGTTTAACAAATTTTTGCTTCTCTATTCTTTCTTTTTCTAATGCCAATAGTTGTTCTGCTCTTTCTATTTTATACCTTTCTTTTTCTTCTTTATGAATACTTATTTTTGCAGGAGGATTTCGATCTGGTCTTTGACCACATCTTCCAGTTCTTTTATATTGAGCAGAAGAGGTCATTTCGTCTATTTTATCTGCATAATTTTCTTCTGTTATATCTAGTCTTGTATTTTGTATATGCACATGACGCAATAGACCACCTAGTTCTTCTCTTAAGTCACCTGTTTTACAACCTAATATTTCTCTTACTCTAACTTCTTCAAATTTACCTAATACAGCCACTTTCCTAGATATAGAGTCAGCAAAATCTTGTGTATGATAATCATTATAAAATGTATCTGCATTAACATTCGTTGTTAACAACACCATCCCTAACAAAGCAATATTTTTTGCTTTTTTTAAGTTTGACGTTTTTACTGGTATTGAGCTTTTTAATTCTTCTAACATTTTCAACCTTTTTTATTTGTTGTATTTATATACTATCATATATTTTTTTTTATAAAATATATAAAAAATTTTTATTTTATAGAAAAAATTAAATTTAGTTTTTGTTTTTATGTTTTTATGATAATTTATATTTTATATTTATTTAAAAAGGAATAAAATATGATTGCAATAAATAATAATGCCATTAATGATATAGTTAATTCATTAAAAAATGAAGGCTGGAACGGTAATGAAGAAAAACTCTTTGAAATTATTAATAAAGCTAACGAAAAAGCGCTTAATGATTTCTCAAACGAATTTCTTGAAAAAGAAGATCATCTTTTTTCAGAACATTTTATCAATAAATGAGCAAGAACACCCATTCAAATTGCGTAGCAATTAGTGTGGGATGAATTGCGCTTCTCTGTTTGTTTACTTTTTTTATTGACTTCTTTATCGTTTTCTTTTATAATAGAAGTCATAATTTTAAGGTAAACTATGGCTATTCGTAAAACACATATTAGAGAGTTAAATGATACTAAATCTATACGCACTAAGCGTATCTCTTCTCATAGTTTAACTAATCAACAAAAATTACATAGAATTAAACAACATTTCGATACGATAGTTTCTATTAAAAATAATATCTCCCAATATCTTTTTAATAATATAGAAAGTTTTCTTTATCAAGAAGAAAAAGATAATATTAGAAAACAATATAAACAATTTAAAAATGATGAACTCTCTGCGTGGGAATTACAACAAATTTATCAAGACTTTTTTGATAAGTATGATGAAGCCTTTAAACGATATAAGAAAAACCATAAATTTAGGCTTCAAAAATCTTTTAAAGTAGAATATTATAAGAAACAAACCATATTTCACAATATAGGTGATATTAAATCTTTTACAATAAAATTTAAAAATACACCCCTTTCTAATTTAATTAATTGGTTAGTTTATGTTCCTTATGATGATTTAGATAAGGTATTAAAAAGATATAAAGAGAATGCGACTGATAAAGTTGTCAATGACACCAAAGCATTCAATAAATACCTTAGAAAAATACGTAAAGGAAATAAATGGGAAAGAGTTAAACAATTAATCTTTGCTAAACAACAATTTTTAATTAAAAAAATTAGATTAATTGAAACACAAAGTGGTGCTTATCGTAAAGCCTATAAAGAAAACCCAAACGTTGCATCCGTTGGCAGTGAAGTTTTCATTGACTATTCTAATACGCAATTTAAACATTTTTATAAATTTAAAATAGCAAAAAAAGAAATCTTATATTTACCGTTAGCCTATAATAATGATTTCCATAATCACTTTAAAAACATTAATCTTAATGCTAACCATTATGTTTCCTTAAATGATAAAGGTCAAATAAATATCGGTTTACAAGAAAAATATATTCAAACGTTTCAGGAAACAATCAGTAAAGAGCAAGTAGCAGGAATTGATTTAAATATTAAACATAATTTTTGTGTAATCAATATCGATGACAACTATATTGAATATGATTACGATAGAGATTTCTTTCAAAACCAAATTAATGACTTGAAAGCCATTGATGCAATAGGTTATAATCAGCTTTCTATTGAAAATAAACGTAAATTAAAAAAAATAGTTAAACGTACTGAAAGTTATTTTCAGTATTTAGTTTCCGAAATATTAGACAGTCTTCAAGATAAAGCGATAACTGAAATAGTATTAGAAGACTTAAACTTACAGAAAACAGGATTTAAAACATTTAGTAAAGAGTTTGGTGTAAGTTATAATCGTTTGGTAAAAATATTAAGATTAAACCAAGTAAAACATTGGTTTAAGAATCAAGGTAATAAACGTGGTATAAAGGTACACTTTACATCACCTTGTGCTACGTCTATTGAATGTAGTAAATGTCATACTATTG
>Ga0208300_101054_pt1 | contig 13217 bp, 11 predicted proteins | sample 23_taG_FD_184096 | JGI IMG/M metagenome (GOLD analysis project Ga0208300, IMG submission 184096) | Marine viral communities from Cariaco Basin, Caribbean Sea - 23_WHOI_OMZ (SPAdes) (version 2) | ecosystem: Environmental > Aquatic > Marine > Oceanic | place: Caribbean Sea: Cariaco Basin... | reverse complement strand
CCCCTCGCGGCCTGCCGCTCTACGCAGGGCTTCCGGTCGGCCACGGGCGCGACAACCTCCCTTGGCACTACGGGTCGAAGGCGCGTATCGCCAGCGATCGGCTGCAGTTCCTCGACTGAGCTTGTCACCAGGACCCGGTTACGTTCATTCGAATCCACGAAAAACGCCGCCTCGCATGGACGAGGCGGCGATCGATTGGCTACCGACTTTGACTGGATACCAACTTCGACTGGATACCGACTTCGACTGGCACCCTGCACGCGGATTCGAACCCTATACGCGCTCGAACACCGTAGCCACACCCTGCCCCATGCCGATACACATCGTCGCCAGGCCGAGCGTAGTGTTCTGTTGACGCATGACGTTGAGCAAGGTGGTGCAGATACGCGCTCCGGAACAGCCCAGCGGGTGACCGAGCGCGATGGCACCACCATGCAGGTTGACCGCCTCATCCAGGCGATCGAGCAGTTCGAGATCCTTCAGCACCGGGATCGACTGTGCCGCGAAGGCTTCGTTGAGCTCGACCGTCTGGATATCACCGATCTTGAGACCGGCGGTTGCCAGCGCCTTCTGCGTCGCCGGAACCGGGCCATACCCCATGATCGAGGCATCACAGCCGGCCACGCCGGTCGAGACGACTTTCGCCAGAGGCTCCAGTCCCAGAGATTTCGCCCGCTCGTAGCTCATCACCATCAGCGCCGAAGCGCCAACGGAGAGCGCCGACGAGGTCGCCGCGGTCACCGTGCCGTTCTTGGGATCGAACACCGGCTTGAGCGATGCCATCTGTTCGAGACTGGCGTCTTCGCGTACCACCTCGTCGTGCTTGATCAGACTGCGGTAGCCCTGCTGATCGTGTCCCTCGATCGGCACGATCTCGTTGTCGAAATAGCCTTGACGGTTGGCCTCGCTGGCGCGTCGATGAGAACGCAGCCCGAACTGGTCCTGCTGTTCGCGAGTCACCCCGTGCATCTTGCCCAGCAGTTCCGCCGTCAAGCCCATCATCATCGCCGCCTTGGCAGTGCTCTTGCTGACCGCCGGATTGACATCGATGCCGTGATCCATCGGCACGTGCTCCATGTGCTCGACCCCGCCGATGAGGTAGCAGTCGCCCATGTCGGCGCGAATGTTGGCCACCGCGATATGCAGCGCGCTCATCGACGATCCGCACAGGCGATTGATAGTCTGCGCCGGCACCGAACGCGGGATGCCGGTCAAAATGGCGGCATTGCGCGCGATGTTCATCGACTGTTCCAGGGTCTGGTTGACGCAACCCCAGAGGATGTCGTCGACGCAGGCAGGGTCGAGCTTCGTGTTGCGAGTGAACAGCGCCTGCATCACGGCAGCGGAGAGATTCTCGGCGCGGACGTGACGAAAGGCGCCGTTCTTGACCTTGGCCATGGGTGAGCGTACGGCATCGACCACCACGGCATCTCTTGCTTTCAAACTCATGACTGTGACTCCGGTTGGTGGTGGGCTCAGCGGTCGCTGGCGTCAGGGTAAAAGCGCTCGCCGTTGGCGGCCATTTCCTCGAGTCGCGCCGTCGGCGCATACAGCGCGCCCAGTTCGCCGGCGAGCCGTTTCGCTACCGCCACGAACTCGGCCACGCCCATGGCATCGATGTAACGCAGCGCACCACCGCGGAACGGCGGGAAGCCGATGCCGTAGATCAGCGCCATGTCGGCCTCGGCCGGCGACCCGACGATGCCGTCCTCGAGACAGCGCACCGTCTCCATGCACAGCGGCACCATCATTCGCGCAATGATCTCGTCGTCGGACAGTTCCCGCGTTTCACGAACGACCCCGGCGACCAGCCGGTGAGCCTCGTCGTCATGGGTTTTCTTCGGCTTGCCCTTCTTGTCTTCCTCGTAGACGTAGAAGCCCTTGCCGTTCTTCTGGCCGAGCCGCTGATTGTCCAGCATCACTTGAATCGCGGACTTGCCATTGTGGGCCATACGATCGGGGAAGCCTTCGGCCATTACCTCGCTGGCATGCACGGCGGTATCGATGCCGACGACATCGAGCAGATAGGCGGGCCCCATCGGCCAACCGAAGCGCTCCATCACCTTGTCTGCACGCTCGAAGTCGACGCCATGCTCGACCAGGCCGCTGAAGCCACCGAAGTAGGGAAACAGGACGCGATTGACCAGGAATCCCGGGCAGTCGTTGACGACGATCGGCGTCTTGCCCATCTGGCGGGCGTAGGCCACTGTCGCGGCGACCGCGGCGTCGGAGGTCTTGGCACCACGAATGACTTCGACCAGCGGCATCCGGTGCACCGGGTTGAAGAAGTGCATGCCGCAGAAGTTCTCGGGCCGCTTGAGATTGGCCGCCAGCCGGTCGATGGAGATAGTCGAGGTGTTGGATGCCAGGATGGTGTCGTCCGCGACATTAGCCTCCACTTCGGTGAGAACGGCGCCCTTGATCCTGGGATTCTCGACCACGGCTTCGACCACGAGATCGACCTGACCGAAATCGCCGTAGGAGAGCGTCGGACGAATGTTGCTCAGCACTTCGGCCATTCGCGTCTGGCTGAGCTTGCCGCGCTCAAGCTGCTTGGTCAGCAGTTTGCGGGCTTCCTTCAGGCCAAGCTCGATCGCTTCGGACTTGATGTCCTTCATCAGTATCGGCGTGCCCTTGTAGGCGCTCTGGTAGGCGATGCCGCCCCCCATGATGCCCGCCCCGAGCACTGCGGTCTGCTCGACCGCCTTGGCATCCTTCTCGTACTGTTTGGCCTTTTTCTTGACCGCCTGGTCGTTCATGAACAGACCGACCAGGTTGTAGCAGACGTCGGTCTTGGCCAGCTTGGCGAAGGCTTGCGCTTCGATCGCCTGGGCACGTTCGCGCTCTTCGCCTGCGCCCTTCTGTATGACACGAATCGCCTCGATCGGCGCCGGGTAATGCGGACCGGCCTTCCCGGCCACGTAACCCTTTGCGGTCTCGAACGCCATCATCTGCTCGACCGCATTGAGCTTCAGCGGCGAGCTCTTTTCGGTCCGGCGGGCACGATAATCGAAATCCCCGGCATTGGCCTTGTCGATCATGTCCCGGGCCGCCGCCAGCAACTGGGACTGCGGTACAACGGCGTCGACGGCGCCCACCTTGAAAGCCGTGGCGGCATCGTTCTGCGAGCCGCCGGCAATCCACTCGATGGCATTGTCGGCACCGATCAGTCGCGGCAACCGGACACAACCGCCCCACCCCGGCACGATGCCCAGTTTGGTTTCGGGCAGCCCGATCTGTGCCGTTTCCGCCATGACGCGGAAATCGGTGGTCAATCCGAGTTCGCAGCCACCGCCCAGCGCCAGACCGTTGAGCGCGGTGACGGTCGGGAACGGCAGATCCTCGATGCGATTGAACAGCGCATGAATCCGCGTGTTCATGTCGACCAGGAACGCTTCGTCCTTGGCGAACATGGCATGAAATTCGGTGATATCGGCACCGACGATAAACACGTCCTTGGCGCTGGCAATGACGAGCCCCATGAGCCCGGCCTCACTTTCCAGCGCCTCGACGGCTTGCGACAACTCACCGATGACCGAAGATGAAAGCTTGTTGATCGCCTCATCCTTGAGATCGAACGTCAGGAGCGCGAGATCGCCGTCCTGACGCTCGACCCGGATGGCATCGCCTTGATAGAGCATGAGAAATCTCCGTGCCATGGCTGCGAAAGCGCCCCGTGCTGGCGTCTACGAGGCTAATCATACGACTGTTTGAATAGCGAAAGCTTGAGGCGCGCAGGTGGGCTCGTCAAGCTCAACCAAAGTCTCGGCCTGCCGCGCCGACTCTCACCCCAGCGTAGACCACCGGCGGCCCGGCGCCGTCTGCCGGCGTCTTCGCGCAAAGTGATGCCTCACCCGCTAGAATGTCCCCCCGCCTGCCTGTGGGCCTCTCCTCGTTTCGGAGGGCAGACAGGTTGGCGCTTTGACAATCACTCGGAGGAGCCTGGCCCGTGGCCATGAAAGACCCCACGACACCTTCGACAGTGGCTCGGCTGGAACCGCTTGTCGCTCGTTTGCGCCGCTATCACTGGGTCTGGCCACCTATCGCTTTCGTACTGGGTTTGCTGGGGTTTTTCCTGGTCGATCGGCAACAGTGGCTGGGCGCCGTGCTGGCCCTGGGGCTGATGCTGACCTGGGTTCTGTTGATTGTCGAGAGTATTGCCAGTAAATGGCTGTCGCGGCGAGGGCGCAATGCCGCGCTGCCCCGCGCGGCGGCGACTTTCGTCGCGCAAATGGTGCACCAAGAGACGCTGTTCTTCTGTCTACCGTTCTTTCTTGCCACGACGATCTGGACTAGCGGCCAGGCCGTTTTTACCGGGCTGCTGATCGTCTGTTCGATCCTCGCCATTCTGGACCCTCTGTATTTCGGCTTGTCCAACCGCCATCGCTGGCTCTACTTCCTGCTCCATGCGCTGTGCGTGTTCGTGGTGATGCTGGTCACGCTGCCCATCATGCTGAGCCTGACAACGGGAGAGAGCCTGATCCTTTCGATTCTGGCGATGATGTTCTTCAGCCTGCCTAGTGTCATGGGCCTGCTCAAACCCGGCGGCATCGTTCGCTGGCTCGCCATGGCGGGGCTGCTGGTCGTTCTGGGCGGAATTGCCTGGACAGGACGAACCTGGATACCACCAGCGACGCTGTGGCTATCCGGGAGCGCCCTCTCGCCCGGATTCGATACGGCTGCCCGCGAGCCCAGCGGTAGCATGACGCTGACGCCGCAGGCACTCCGCTCGCGCGGCCTCTATGTCTATACGGCGATACGAGCCCCCCGTGGGCTGCGCGAGAAGGTCTATCACGTCTGGCGTCATGACGGCGATGTCGTCGAGCGCATAGCGCTGGTCATTCACGGCGGACGCGACCAGGGCTATCGAGCCTGGACCCACAAGCAGAATTTCTCCGCTGACCTAAAAGGTCGCTGGCAAGTGGATGTGATCACGCAGACCGGCCAGCGGATCGGTAGCGTACGATTCACAGTGGCCGAGGATGGCGCGGCCACGGCGGCCGATGGCAGAATTCAGCGTCCGCTGGGCATCCCCGGCTGGAATATCCGCCATGCCTTGGGAAATGGAGATGAGCAAGCCGACTAATCGCCAATCATTGTGACTTGCATTATCCTGCGGCGCTTTGGAGAATGTTAGGACGTTCACGATTCAGGTAATCCGCTATGGCACAGCATATCGGCTTTAAACTGGCACGTCTGCCGAGACTCTGGCGCGCTGTCATCGATGAACGCTTGGCGCCACTGGGCTTGACCCAGACACGCTGGGTGACGCTCTGGAACCTGCGCAATATGGGCGGGGGCCAGGCGCAATGCGATCTGGCACGAGCCATTGGCGTGGAAGCGCCCTCGCTGGTACGCACGCTGGATCAATTGGCGGAGCAGAATCTGATCGAGCGCCGCCCTTGCGCCGAAGATCGCCGTACCAAGCGCCTTCATCTGACGGAGGAAGCCACGCCGCTGCTGGAGAAGATCGAAGAGATCGCCACCGAGGTGCGCGATGAAATGCTCGGCGGGTTCACGCCGGAAGAGATTGATGCTTTCGAAAGCATGCTGGATCGCATCGAGAAAAATGGATTGGAACTACAGCGTCAATCCGAGCAGGCCAAGGCCAGCTGAACCAGGAGTGGACACTTGCCCACGCAACGCCCCGACATGATCAATCAAACGCACCGCACCGTAGGCGGTGCGCCCCACCTATGAAGGCCTGGTCGGCATCTTGACGCTTTTGCCACTGCCAGCCAGGGTATCCCGCATCGCCAACCAGCTCGCCCAGTCCTGCTGGAACCGTTCGAAGCTCATCGCCTCCTGCCACCAGATGCACATCGTATGCTGGCTGGATTCGACGATCAGGGCATCCGCCGGCAATCCGTCCAGCCACTGCTTGAGTGCCTGCAGGCGCTCGGCATCCAACGATGGCAGCGGAGCCTGGCGCCAGCGCCATTGGTCCGTCGCCGCTTCCAGTGCTTCGCTGGCGACATCGTTACGAATCACGGTGAAATCGCTGCCCGATTCCGTGCCTGGGTATCGCAACCGATAACCGGTCAGCGCCACGTTCGGCATGGCCAGTGGCGCCTTGGTAAAGTTCAACTCCCCGCCGTTGGCCTTGACGTGCCGCCGCATCTGCCCTCGGATGGACTCGCCTCGGCTTGGCCGCAGCCACACCATTGGTGACAGAATCAGCAGTACGGCAACCAACAGAAAACCCAGCACCGCCATAACGTTTCCACTCCTGTTTCGGCCGTTTTCCGCCGACCCTATTGCCCTTGATTACGACCAAGGTATGACGCATCACCGTGCACTCTACCGGTTACATCACGTTGCGTCGCGGGAGCGTATGGTTGATGATCCCCTGCGGCGCCTGACCGCAGGCCATTATCGAAAATTGCGTTGTGCCGCTCATGAGGCGCGCTTACAGTTATCCATGTTCATTCGCCGAACGGGGGGTTACCCGATGAGCAACGAATACCATCACGTGCTGGTTGCCGTGGATCTGACCAAGGATTCGCATAAAGTCCTGGAACGCGCGATTCCCATCGCACGCCGGAACCAAGCCAAGCTCTCGATCATCCACACGCTGGAACCCCTGGGATTTGCCTATGGCGGTGATATCCCGATGGACCTGACGAGCATCCAGGATCAGCTCGACGAACACGCCACGCAGCGACTGGCCGACATCTCCGATCCTTACGATATTCCTCGGGAAGACCAGCATATCGTGGTCGGAATGCCGGATACTGAAATTCAGCGCTTTGCCAAGGAACACGACGTGGACCTGATCGTCGTGGGCTCCCATGGCCGCCACGGCTTCGCGCTGTTGCTGGGATCGACATCGACCGGCGTTCTGCATGGCGCAGAGTGTGACGTATTGGCGGTTCGCGTCGGCAAGGATGGCGAAACGGAAGAGTAGTGTGACCTCCTGCTTCGTCTCCATGGCTGAATCATGTGCCTTGCCCGTCGCGGGCAAGGCACATTCTGCCGCCGCGAGCGGCGACTAGCCCTCTCCTTCCGCCATCGCCTCCAGTTCCATCCAGCGTTGCATCGCCCGATCCAGCTCGGCCTGGGTTGCCGAAAGCGCCTCGATGGCCGCGGTGACGGTCTCGCTGTCCTGCTGGTAGAAGTCCGGCTCCCCCATCTGGGCCTCGAACGTCGCGATCTTGCCTTCCAGCGATTCGATCGTCGCGGGTAATGAGTCCAGCTCCCGTTGCAGCTTGTAGGAGAGCTTCTGGCGACGCTTGTCGCTTTCGCCCTTCGTCGATTGCGCAGATGCCGTCTGCCGCTCGGCCAGCTTTTCCTGCGCCTTGCGTGCCTCGGCCAGCTCCCATGGTGCCGGCGGTAGCCGCCCGCCCTGTCGGACCCAGTCGGTATACCCACCCACGTAGCTGCGCACGATGCCATCACCCTCGAACGCCAGCACGTCGGTGACCACGTTGTCCATGAACGCGCGGTCATGCGAGACCAGCAGCAGCGTGCCTTCGAAATCGAGCAGCAGCTCCTCCAGCAGCTCCAGGGTTTCCACGTCGAGATCGTTGGTCGGCTCGTCCAGCACCAGCACGTTGGCCGGCTGGGTGAAGAGCTTGGCCAGCAGCAGGCGGTTGGACTCGCCGCCGGACAGCGCCTTGACCGGTTGTCTTGCGCGCTCCGGCGTGAACAGGAAGTCCTGCAGGTAGCTGATGACGTGCTTGTCCTTGCCCGCGACCGTCACCTTGTCGCTGCCCTGAGCGACGTTGTCGTAGACGCTCTTGTTCAGCTCGAGCCCCGCGCGCAGCTGGTCGAAATAGGCGACCGACAGGTTGGTGCCCATGCGCACGCTGCCTTCGCTGGGCTCAAGTTCGCCCAGCAGAATCTTGAGCAGCGTGGTCTTGCCGGCACCGTTGCGCCCGATCAGCCCAATGCGATCGCCGCGCTGAATCTCCAGCGACAGATCGCGGATGATGCAGGCGTCTGCATAGTAGTGCGTCACCCCCTGCAGCTCGACGACGCGCTTGCCGCTGCGTTCGCCGCTATCCACCTGAAACGATGCCTTGCCCTGGCGCTCGCGCCGCTGGGAGCGTTCGTTGCGCATCTTTTCCAGCGCCCGGACCCGGCCTTCGTTGCGGGTTCGGCGCGCCTTGATGCCCTGACGAATCCATGTTTCCTCCTGCGCCAGTTTCTTGTCGAACTCGGCCCGTTCGCGCGCCTCGACTTCCAGTTCGTGCGCCTTCTGTGCCTGGTAGGTGGCGTAATCACCGGGGTAACGACCCAGGCGCCCACGGTCGAGCTCCAGAATCGTGGTCGCCAGCTTCGAAAGAAAGGCGCGGTCGTGGGTAATGAACAGGACGGCGCCGTCGAATGCCAGAAGCTGCTCTTCGAGCCAGGTAATGGTATCGATGTCGAGATGGTTGGTCGGCTCGTCGAGCAGCAGCAGATCGGGCCCGGCCACCATGGCGCGCGCCAGTGCCACCCGCCGGCGCCAGCCACCCGAGAGGCCGCTCATCATGGCGTCGGCCGGCAGGCCCAGTCGGGTCAGCACGGTGTCGATACGCTGATGGAAAGACCAGCCGTCCTGCGCTTCCAGACGTGTCTGCAGCGTCTCCAGTCGTCGCATGTCCGGCTCGGCCATCGCCACGAGACGGTGATACTCGGCCAGCAGGGCCCCGGTTTCGGGCAACCCCTGGGCGACGACTTCAAAGATCGTCGCCTCGTCGGCGTCCGGCAACGCCTGCTCGAGAACGCCGATCTTGAGACCCGGCGCGCGCCAGATGTGGCCATCGTCGGCTTGATTATCGCCCGCGATCAGTTTCAGCAGCGTCGACTTGCCGGTGCCGTTACGCCCGACCAGCGCGATGCGCTCTCCCTTCTCGATGACCAGGTCGGCGCCATCGAGCAGCGTATGATGCCCGTAGGCGAGTTGCAGTTGTTCAAGGCGTAGCAGAGCCACGTAGGACCTCGCGATCGTGAAACTTCGAAATGGTGACGGTCATATCTTGCCAAGCGTGTCTTGCCGAACGTGCTTCTGGCGAAACGTGTTGTCTGGCCAGCATTGTACCTTGCTCGCCCAGACTCGCCGAAATGGATTGGCCCATGCTTCGCCGTTGGCGTCCGGCGCTTTACAATGCTTGTCGACATCATCACCGACTGACATCCATCGACTCACATTCACCGACCAAGAGGAGTGCCGCGTGAGCGACACGTCCCCGCATGAATCCTCGAACGGCGGTTCTCCGCTGCCGGAAGCGTTACGCATCACTTCCCCGATGCCACTGGTCGATATCGGGGCCAACCTGACGCACGAGAGCTTCGACCGAGATCTCGAGGCCACGCTGACTCGGGCGACCGAGGCCAATGTCACGACGCTCGTGATCACCGGTGCCGATCTCGAGGGCGCCACCAGGGCAGCGAAGCTGGCGACCCGTTTCGCGGGTCTCCATGCCACGGCGGGCTTGCACCCTCATCACGCCGCCGACTGGAATCCCGAGCTGGAGCAGGCGATGCGCGAGCTTCATCGTCAGGAGGTCGTGGTCGCCGTGGGCGAATGCGGCCTCGATTTCCACCGCAATTTTTCATCGCCGACAAACCAGGAACGCGCGCTGGAAGCGCAACTGGCCCTGGCGGCGGAGACGGGGCTACCCGTGTTTCTCCACGAGCGTGACGCCGGCCGCCGGATGCTGGACATGCTGCGGGAGTGGCGAGACCGGCTCAGCGACGCCGTCGTGCACTGCTTCACCGGCGACAGGAAGACGCTCCACGGCTATCTCGATCTCGATCTGCACATCGGGCAGACCGGCTGGCTGAGCGACGAGCGTCGGGGCCATCATCTTCGCGAGTTCGTCGCCGATATCCCCGACGACCGCCTGATGGTGGAAACCGATTGCCCCTACCTGCTGCCCCGCAACCTGCCGGCAAAGATAAAAGGGCGCCGCCACGAGCCGGCTCTGCTACCTTGGATAGTCAGAGAGCTGGCTCACTGGCGCGATACGACCGAGGCCGAGCTGGCGAGACAGACCACGCTGACGGCCAAGCGTTTCTTTCGGCTCGAGGAGGTCGCTGGCGAATGACGAACTATCCCGGATTCATCGCCGTCGAGACAGGTGGCGACAACTCGCTGCCGCTGGCCATCGCTTGGGCGCTGCCCAACGGCCAGGTCAAGAATACCCTGATCCAGCCTGACGACGAATGGCTGGAAGACGAACTGCTGTCGCTCGGCGGCTACGATCTCGATGAACTCCGCCACCTGGGTATCAGCCCTCTCGATGTACTCAGGGAGCTGGAGAACGATCACTTCAGCGAGACACTCTATACCGCCGGCGTCCAGGATGACGAAGCGGCGCTATCGTTGATGTTCGATGACTTCGGCGTCGACCCTTTCGTCGAGCTGGCGCCCGCCTCGACGCTCTACCCCGACCTCGAGCCCGGCGAATGGGCCCGCGCCCGCAACGAGCTCTTCGGGGAGATGGGCCTCGAGCCGTTGCGTCCGGAGCACGAGGTGCAGGTCATGCTCTATCTACATCAACGGCTGGTCCAGCGGGACGAGTAGCATCGTTCGTGTCGAGCCGTCGCCGCCCAACAGCGACGGCTTCCTGAATCCCGCCCTTTCCCGCATAGAAGATACCGAGCGTGTCGATCAATGCCTGGGCGCGTAGCGGCATGCCTTCACTACGATAACGGGCTGCTCGCGCCGAGACTTTCCTGCTGAAAGCCTGTCGATCGACCTCGATGCCATCGAGATTGTCGACGCTGACCTGGAATGGTTTCCCGCACGCTTCGCTGAACAGCGACTCCAATGCCTGGGGCGCGACCTCCACCCGCTCGAAGTCTTCCTGCTGGCGGGCGTCGCGCCCATCCGGCTCGTACCAGTAGCCGTAGTCCTCGAGCTGGCGACGCTTTTCTCCGGCGATACACCAATGGCTGATTTCATGCAGTGCGCTGGCAAAAAAGCCATGGGCAAACACGATACGGTGATGATCGTGCCGGCCGTCCGCGGGTAGATAAATGGGCTCGTCCTCTCCGCGAACCAGCCTTGTACGATAGCGGTCGGCGAATACGCCGTCGAACAGAAGAATCAGATTGTCGATGTCATGAATCATGAACGCCTCCAGAACTGCGCCGGAGTATACGTAAGTTCACCTCCGTCGCCGAGCGCTGGCGGTCGACTCCTGCTAGAATCGCCGCCCTGTCCGTTCGGTCAAGGAGCGCTTCGTGTCGTCGACCGCCCATCGTTTTTACCGCTGCCGAAAAGAGACGGCGAGCCTGGTGCGCCTGGGCCTGCCGATCTGTGGCGCGCAGTTGGCACAAGCCGGCATGAGTGCATCGGATGTGATCATGTCAGGGCGGGCCAGCGCCACCGACCTGGCAGCCGTTTCGGTGGGCGCGAGCCTTTGGGTGCCCCTAATGTTGCTGATGACCGGGACGTTGATGGGGGTCACTCCGATCGTCGCCCATCGCGCAGGCGCGGAGCGTTTCGACCAGGTACGCGGGAAGGTTCACCAGGCGCTCTGGGTGGCACTGGTACTCGGATGCCTCAGCGCGTTGATCATGACCTTTGGCGGCCGCGCCATCTTCCAACTGATGGAGATCCCCACCGGGGTCGCCAGCCTGGCGCTCGAATACCTGAACGCCGCCGCGTTCGGTATTCCGGCAGTCGCACTCTATCAGGCGTTGCGCGCCTTTTCCGACGGCATGCATCATACCCGCCCGGCATTGTGGATGAGCCTTCTCGGGTTGGCCGTGAACATTCCCGGCAACTTCATACTGATCTACGGCGGCCCCGGGCTGATCGGCCTTCTGGGCAACGACATTCCCCTGTTCCTACAGCAACTGCCCGCACTGGGCGCATTCGGTTGCGGCATCGCGACGGCCCTCTCCATGTGGGTCATGTGCCTGGGCATGATCTGGTACACGGCGCGAAGCCGTGCCTACGCGCCAGTAACGCTCTGGGCGTCTCCAACCCCGCCATGCTGGAGAGACATCGCCGAACTCCTGTATATCGGTCTGCCAATTGGTCTGGCGATCTTCTTCGAGGTCACTCTGTTCACCGTGATCACGCTACTGGTCGCCTATCTGGGTGAGGTCACGGTAGCGGCACACCAGATCGCCCTCAACGTGACATCGATTCTGTTCATGCTGCCGCTGTCGCTGAGCATGGCATTGACCGTCAGGGTCAGTAACCGACTGGGAGCCGGCAACAATGCAGAAGCCCGCTTCGTTGCCTGGAATGGTATTGGTGTCGGCCTTGCGCTGGCGCTGTTCAACAGCCTGCTGATCTGGTTGCTGGCGGCGCCCGTGGTGTCGCTCTATACCGGCAATCCCGAAGTGCGGACCTTGGCCATGTCGCTGATCCTGCTGGCCATGATGTTCCAGATTTCGGATTCGCTTCAGGTCAATCTGGCTGGCGCCTTGCGCGGATACAAGGATACTCGCGTGGTCATGGGCATCACGCTGTTTTCCTACTGGCTCGTCGGCCTGGGTTGCGGTCATCTGCTGGGGCGGGGGCTGGATGGCACGTTCGATTCGCTGGGGGTCTATGGTTACTGGATCGGCCTCAATGCCGGTTTGACCTCGGCAGCGCTGCTGTTGGCCTGGCGACTATGGCGCGTCAGCCGACGCCAACGGATGGAAACCTGAAATAATCCCCGCCGAGTTTAACCCGGGACTTAACAGGCCCTTCATGGCTATGCTAATACTGGCACCATGCCTCAAGCCGAGACATTGCCGACCAGGAGGGTAACCATGGGTGTCCCACTTTCCCCTCGATCTGCGCAGATCATCGATCTGGAAACCATGAGGCATCGGCTGAGAGCCAGGAAGCGGTTGGTCCGGTTGTCGCCTGAGCTCGATGGTCTGGAAATGCTTTACTACCTCGCCTCCGATCCCGATACGCTGTACGGGATGCCACTATTGGCGTGGGGCCTGCGTGAAGACGATGAAGTCGTCGGCCTGGTGCCCTGGATGGAGTCGTTGGCATCGTGCCATGAACTGGACAACCCCGAGTACGGCCACTTCGTTGGCTACCGGGATCCCGAGACTCACGAGATATTTCACGACGCGCCCGAGCACAAGATCGTCGAGCTGGCGCACGCGGCAGCCTACTTCGATTACGAAGAGACCCCGGAAGTCTCCCTGACTCAGCAGCTACCGGAGACCCAAGGCACGCATGCACTGTGCCTGGATGAAGTCAGCAAACCCTGGCAGCTCAAGCAGATTTTTGGCTGGCATCTCTACAGCGATGGAACCGTCGATGC
>Ga0208300_101053_pt1 | contig 13222 bp, 15 predicted proteins | sample 23_taG_FD_184096 | JGI IMG/M metagenome (GOLD analysis project Ga0208300, IMG submission 184096) | Marine viral communities from Cariaco Basin, Caribbean Sea - 23_WHOI_OMZ (SPAdes) (version 2) | ecosystem: Environmental > Aquatic > Marine > Oceanic | place: Caribbean Sea: Cariaco Basin... | reverse complement strand
GCCTTTTTGTACAGGCAGTTAGAAGAATTTGTTGCTAATCTACTCTAAGGTCTATACTCAACGTCCGGCGTTGGTATTTTGATTGATTGAATTTTGAACGGAATCGGCAATGAAGTTGCTCTGGACCCTAATGGTGGTTGTGATTCTCCTGCTGCAGGTGCGCCTGTGGATTGGGGAGGGCAGCTTTGCGCAGGTATGGGCACTCGAGCAGTCCATCGCCGAGCAACGTGAAGAAAATGCCGAACTGGCTACCCGCAATGAACGCCTCTATGCCGAAGTCAGGAATCTGCGTAATGAGCAGGGCGCCGTTGAAGAGCGGGCCAGAATGAACCTCGGTCTGATAAGAGAAGACGAGACCTTTTTCCTGGTTGTTGAAAACTGATTGTCTATGCCTGCTCCGAGACTTTGGCTGATTGTTCCTGCCGCCGGCATCGGCCAGCGTATGCAGGCTGAGCAACCGAAACAGTACCTTCGGATCGACCAACGTTTCATTCTCGACATCACCCTTTCCCGACTCATGGATTCCGCACCTTTTTCAGGTTGCATGGTGCCATTGCATCCGGCGGACCATTGGTGGCCGGATACCGTCGCCAGCGGCGACAGCCGAATCCAGACCTGCACCGGCGGTTCCGAAAGGGCCGGTTCGGTGTTGTCGGCACTGCATGCCATGGCGGAACAGGTCAGGGATGATGACTGGGTTCTGGTTCACGATGCGGCAAGGCCATGCCTTCACACCCGGGATCTGTCCAATCTTATCGACCAACTCTACAGCCATCCTGTCGGGGGGCTCCTTGCTTCGCCAGTGGCCGACACCCTCAAGAAGGCCGGTACAGGCGAGCTGCCGGAGGTTGCCGGGACGGTGGATCGCACAAATCTGTGGCGGGCGCTGACGCCCCAGATGTTTCGCTATCGTATTCTGGTGGAGTCCCTGGAAGCTGCTCTTGCCAGGGACCTTCCGGTGACTGATGAGTCCTCTGCCGTGGAGTTTTCCGGTAACATGCCGGTGCTGGTAGAAGGGCGTCCGGATAATATCAAGATCACCGTACCCGCGGATCTGGCACTCGCAGGCTTTATTCTTGGCCGGTTCTGAATTTTCGGAGTTTTCCGGAGCACATTATGCGTATTGGTCAGGGCTTTGATGTCCATGCCTTCTGTGAAGGCGACTCTGTGATTATTGGCGGCGTAAGCATTCCCCATTCCCAAGGCCTGAAGGCCCATTCCGATGGTGATGTCCTGTTGCATGCGCTGGCGGATGCACTGCTGGGCGCCGCAGCACTTGGTGACATCGGGCATTTCTTTCCCGACACCAGTGATGAGTGGGCCGGGGCCGACAGCCGCGATCTTTTGCGCCGGGTCATGACCCGAGTCCGCGATGAAGGGTTCAGCGTTGTTAACGTGGACACCACCGTGATTGCTCAGGCCCCGAAGATGGCCCCTCACATCGATGCCATCCGCCTGAATATTTCGGAGGATCTCGGGGTGCCCGCCAGTCGTGTCAGTGTGAAGGCCACCACTACAGAAAAACTCGGTTTCACCGGGCGTGGTGAAGGCATTGCCTGCCAGGCCATCTGCCTGCTTGAATCGGTGGATTCATGAGTCAGTGGCGCCTTGACTGGCCCACCTCCGGCGGTGCCCGAGTTGCCTCTGGCCGATTGAAGACAGCTCCGGGGGATTTCGTCGTCGATGAGGTCCTGGAATTGCCGGACATCAGCTCCGACGTTCATGCGGATACGGTCGCGGGAGGTGGCGAGCATCTCTGTCTGAAATTGGAGAAGGTCGGCGACAATACGGAATACGTGGCCCGCGAGCTGGCTAGAATGGCCGGTTGCCGCAACTTTGATGTCGGCTTCTGCGGGCTGAAGGACCGGCATGCCGTAACTCGCCAATGGTTCAGTCTGTATCGCCCCGGTTGTGAGGGTCAGGATGCCTTACTGATTCAGGAGATTGCTGAACGTTGGCCTGTACGAGCAGCCTCACGGCAGGTTCGGAAGTTGCGGCGCGGGGATCACAGTGGCAATGGTTTTGTGATTGTCCTGCGGGGGATTAACGGCGACCGTCAGGTTATTGAAGACGCACTGAATCGACTTGCCGTCATCGGGGCCCCCAATTACTTCGGCCCCCAACGGTTTGGCATAGGAGGCGCAAACCTTGATCGGGCGGTATCTCTGGATCCGACAGCCCTCAACCGGCGCGGCCGACCCGGGGGAAAAGGCCGCGGCGGTAAAAAGCGCGGTGGCAGCGAAGGCGCGAAAAACGTATTGTATTTTTCGGCGGCACGTTCGTGGTTGTTTAACGAGGTTCTTGCCGCGCGGGTTGAGGATGGTACCTGGGTGGAGCCGGAGGCAACCGGGCCGCTGTGGGGCGACGGGGGCACTACAGCTTCTGGAGCTTTGGAAACCCTTGAAAGGGATATAGTTGCGCAAACACCCGGGCTGGCGGACCTGTTCTCGGTTACCCGAATGAAACCGGAGCGACGGCCGCTGGCGGTGAAGCCGGAGAAGCTGTCCTGGCAATGGCTGGGCGAAGACTGCCTGGAATTGGCTTTTTTTCTGTCGCCCGGTCAGTACGCCACAACGGTATTGAGTGATATTTTCGAGCTTGAGGACATGAGCCTCGGCCGACATAACGAACAACAAGGCTAGCGGAGAACACTGTGCGTATTCTGTTGTCGAATGATGACGGCGTTCATTCACCGGGTCTGATTGCCCTCTATGAGGGTTTGAAGGGGCTGGGTGAGCTTGAGGTTGTCGCGCCGGACCGCGACCACAGCGGTGCCAGCAACGCGTTGACCCTGAACCGCCCCCTGACGGTGGAAGAACACCCCAATGGGTTTCGTTCCGTGGACGGAACCCCAACTGACTGTGTGCACCTGGCAGTGAACGGTCTGTTCCGGCAACCGTTCGATCGGGTGGTTTCAGGAATCAACACCCACGCCAACCTGGGTGATGACATCATTTACTCCGGTACCGTTGCTGCGGCCACCGAGGGTCGCCATCTGGGGTTGCCCGCGATTGCGGTTTCATTGGTTAACGATGGCCATTTTCATTACCAGACGGCTGCACGGGTGGTGCGAATGTTCCTGGAGAGCGAGCGCTCCCTGGTTATGGGGCCACGTTCCATCCTCAATGTGAACGTGCCGGATGTGCCCTGGGAGAAACTGGCCGGAATTCGTGTTACCAGGCTGGGTCACCGTGAACGCGCCGAAGGTGCAGTTCCCATGACCTGCCCACGGGGTAAGGAAAGGTACTGGATCGGTGCCGCCGGAGAGGGGGGCGATGCCGGCCCGGGAACCGATTTCCACGCTGTTCGCGAAGGCTACGTGTCGGTAACCCCCGTTCATATTGACATGACCCGTCATGAAGCTCTGGTTCCGCTCCGGGAGTGGGTGGATGCGCTGGAGGATCGTGGATGAGTGCTCAGCTCGAAGGCATCGGTATGACCTCCCGGCGTACCAGAATGCGCTTGGTCCAACGTCTCAGGGAGGCTGGTATAGAGTCAGACAGGGTTCTGGAAATCATGGGGGAAGTGCCCCGGCACATCTTCCTTGACGAAGCTCTGTCCCATCGGGCTTACGAAGACACATCACTGCCCATCGGCTACGGTCAGACCCTCTCCCAGCCTTACATCGTCGCCCGGATGACAGAACTGATGCTCGGCCACGGGCCTTCGAATGTGCTGGAGCTGGGCACCGGCTCCGGCTACCAGACGGCAGTTCTGTCGCGGTTATTTGCCGACATATACAGCGTCGAGCGTATTAAAGCACTGCAGGACCGCGCCCGGGAACGGTTGCGCCAACTGAACGCGAGGAATGTATTTCTCAAGCATGCCGACGGAGGCATGGGCTGGCCGGAGCGCGGGCCTTTCGATGGCATTATTGTGACAGCGGCACCCATCGAGATCCCCTCTGAGCTGCTTGCCCAGCTGGCAGACGGTGGCGTACTGATCGCGCCCGTGGGTGAAGAGAACCAGGTGTTGATGGAGGTGATTCGCCGGGGCGATCGGTTCGATCACAAGGAACTGGAACCTGTCCGGTTTGTGCCTCTTCTGGGCGGAGTTGTCCGGTAATTATGGCCAACTCCGCTACCAATGGTTCTGATCTGGATGTCGCCCGAAATCATCACCTTGCCGCAGTGTTTCTCCGCGGTATCGCCATGGGGGCTGCGGATATCGTGCCGGGAGTTTCCGGCGGAACCATTGCCTTTATTACCGGTATTTACTTCAGATTGCTTGAAGCCATCAGTGCGGTTCCCGCCGCCGCGTACCGCCACCTTTTCCGGGGCCAGTTCAGGACATTCTGGCAACTCTGTGATGGAGCCTTTTTGCTATGCCTGCTCGGGGGTGTTCTCGCGAGCATTGCCACGCTGGCTTCGGCGATCAGTTATCTGCTGGTGGCCTTTCCGATTCTGATCTGGAGTTTTTTCTTCGGGTTGATTGTCGCCTCGGTGTGGCATGTCGGTCGTCAGATCCGGCAATACAAGCCGGCATTATTGCTTCCGCTGTCCGCAGGGATTGCCATTGCCTGGTGGATAACCAGCCTGTCGGCCGGTCAGGTGTCGCCCTCCGGGCTGGCATTTTTCGGAGCTGGCGCATTGGCTATCTGTGCCATGATCCTGCCGGGTATCTCAGGAAGCTTTATCCTTGTGATTATCGGTATGTATGCGCCGGTGCTGGCGGCGATCAAGGCATTGGATCTGGGCATTTTGCTGTTGTTTATGGCGGGGTGCCTGGTGGGTCTGCTATCGATTGCCCGTCTGATCACCTGGGCGTTTCACCATTTTCATGATCTGGTGCTGGCTTTGCTGACCGGCTTTATGATCGGCGCTCTCAATAAGGTCTGGCCCTGGAAGGAAACGCTCACCTGGCGCACCAACAGTGCTGGTGAACAGGTGCCTCTTAATGAGGCGAACATCTGGCCCTGGACATTTTCTGAGCAGGTAGGGCAGGACCCCCAGATACTTATGGCCCTAATGATGGCGCTGGCCGGATTCTGCCTGGTTTTATTGGTGGAATGGATTGGTTCTCGCAGCGGCGAGGCTGCTTAGTCTTACCAAAGTGTTACCTGACGCACAAAACGTGTGTTTCGAGAGGTAACAGGGATGGCGAGCAAGTAACTTGGATTCGATCAGGAAATGTGCAATATATTAGGAAGTTACTATGAAAACTTTAGGGTCTGCTTCTGCAGATAGTCATATTTATACGGATTTTGCATAACTGGGTCGCTCTTATTCCTGTGAGATTTTTGCGTGGGTTACTTCATGCCGCTCTGACGGTGTCCCCGCGGTTCCCGCCCGGTGCCTGCGACCCATCGCGCCCCGTAAAAAAGCCGAAGTGCCGGTCGCTCACACTGATTTCTCTGCTTGCCCTGCTGTTTCTGTCGGGCTGCAACACTACGGCGCTGTACCAGGATGATCTCTACAACCCTCCGGTTTATTGGGGGCGCCACGTAGTACAGCCGGGAGAAACGCTCTACAGCATCGCCTGGAGGTATGGTCGGGACTATCGCGAGCTGGGCAGTGCTAACGACATTGGTCCGCCCTGGAACCTCAAAGCGGGGCAGGTGCTGCGACTCGACCTTCGCGGAACTGTAACGTCCGGCAGCCAGACTGGTTCGACAGGCAGGGCCTCCGGGCCCGTCGCCGACAATCGAAGCCGTGTTTCTGCACCGAGACAGACAGCCGAATCCGCGCCAAAACCTTCGGTGACAAAGGCTCCTCGAAAAGGGCAACCGTTAGACTCCCAGACTCAGACTGTAGCCCGCATCGAGTGGCGCTGGCCTCACGTTGGCACCGTAATTGCTGGTTATTCAACATCCGGGAAAGTCAATAAAGGTGTTGATATCGCCGGGCAAGCCGGAGATGCTGTAAGGGCTGCGGCTACAGGAAATGTGGTTTATGCCGGCAGTGGGTTGCTTGGATACGGCAATCTGATTATCGTGAACCATAACGAGCACTACTTGAGTGCTTACGCTCATAACCGGAAGATTCTGGTGCAGGAAGGGGAGGATGTGAAAGCCGGGCAGGTGATCGCAGAGCTCGGTAGCAGTGGCGCTGAACGACCCATGTTGCATTTTGAAATCCGAAAAAATGGCAACCCGGTTGATCCAGTCCACTATCTGCCACCGCGCCGATGACAGGAACAGTCAGCAGGCTGCCTGATCGCACACCCCGGCACTGACAAACAGACCGCATTCGCAAGAAAAACAAGAACGGTAAGGGCCTGGGAGGGCCGACCAACAAAATGTCCTGAAGCAAGCATGAAGACGAAAACGTCCGCAATAACAAGAAGTATCGGACGAACATCCAGGATTATTGAGAGGCGGGGCAAGAACAATGTCAGCAGAGAACGAAGACATCATCATTGATCGTGTGTCGGATATTGAGGACTCAGAGGATCAACTGTTAGCAGAAGAAAAAGTCGACAAGGAGGCTACCGATGAGGTTGCGGATGTCGAGGAAGGTTTTCCCACCCAGGGACGCTACTTCACCAGCCAGAAACAGCTGGACGCCACTCAGCTTTACCTCAACGAAATCGGTTTTTCACCACTCCTGACTCCGGAAGAAGAGGTCTACTTTGCCCGTCTGGCGCGTAAGGGCGAGGAGTCTGGGCGCAAGCGGATGATTGAGAGTAACCTTCGGCTGGTCGTCAAGATTGCCCGCCGCTATGTGAACCGGGGCTTGACGCTTCTGGACCTGATTGAAGAAGGCAACCTGGGACTGATCCGGGCGGTTGAAAAGTTCGACCCCGAACGCGGCTTCCGTTTTTCAACGTATGCCACCTGGTGGATTCGTCAGACTATTGAACGGGCCATCATGAACCAGACCCGTACAATCCGATTGCCAATACATGTGGTGAAGGAGCTGAATCTCTACCTGAGGGCGGCGCGGGAGCTTACCCAGAAACTGGACCATGAGCCATCCGCCGAAGAAATTGCCACAATGGTAGACAAGCCCGTTGCCGACGTCAAACGGATGCTGGGTCTCAACGAGCGTGTGGCCTCAATGGATACGCCGATTGGCACCGGTGGCGAGAAATCGCTGCTGGACACAGTGGCGGACGAGGGTGCATCTGATCCGGCAGATCTCCTGCAGGATAACAACATGTGCTCCTGCCTGGAAAAGTGGATTGATCAGCTCAGTGACAAGCAGCAGGAAGTGCTTTCCCGCCGGTTTGGCCTGCGAGGCTACCCGGTGAGCACTCTGGAAGAAGTCGGTCAGGAAATCGGGCTGACTCGCGAACGTGTTCGCCAGATCCAGGTTGAGGCCCTTCGTCGTCTCCGGGAAATTCTGGAGAAGGAAGGCCTTTCCGGGAACCTGTTGTTCAAGTAAGTCCTTTGTCATCAATCGATCGAACAAAAACCGGCCGGGGGTCTACCCGGCCGGTTTTTGTGTTTCAGCATCGCCGCAAATGAGAACCACGTTGTGCCTTGCCCACCGGTCTCGTTGATAGAATGCCCGGACCGGGCTGGGATAAGGGTGTCGAAACCCGGTGCACGAATGAAACACGTCAATAATAACGATCGAAAAGGAAAGGACTATGAAGAAGGCTCTTACTACCGGCTTTGCCTCCCTTGTGATGGCAGCCATGCTCTCCACACCGGTCTCTGCGCTCACCGTCGAGGGTGTTGATGTTCCGGATACCTATTCCGCCATGGATACCGAGCTCAAGCTGAACGGTGCTGGTACCCGTTCCAAGTGGTTCATGGATCTGTATGTGGGCGGCCTGTATGTCCCGGAAACGATCAGCGATGGAGAGGCGGTGATCAATGCCGATGAGCCACAGGCCATCACGTTGCATATTATCTCCGGCATGATCACCAGCGATCGCATGACAGAGGCGACCCTCGAAGGCTTTGAGGCGTCAACTGGCGGCGATATGTCTGCGATCCAGGATGATGTTGATCAGTTCATGGCGGTCTTTGAGGAAGAAATCTCAGAGGGCGATGTGTTTGATCTGGTCTACCTGCCGGACGAGGGTGTCAAGGTACTCAAGAATGGCAAGCTCAAGGATACTGTGGGTGATCTGGCCTTCAAGAAAGCCCTGTTCGGGATCTGGCTTTCCGATCAGCCTGCCCAGAAGGATCTGAAAGAGAAGATGCTGGGACAGCGGTAAGACACGGCCGCATCCCGTTATGAAAAAGCCGGCTCCCAGCCGGCTTTTTTTCGCCCGTTGCCTGGTTTCAGAGGCGGTTTAGAGGTAGTCACGCTTGTGTTTGAATTCGCACAGATCTTCGATAATGCAGGCCCCGCATTTGGGCTTACGGGCGGTACACGTGTAGCGCCCATGAAGGATCAGCCAGTGGTGGGCATCCAGCAGAAACTCTTTCGGTACCAGCCGCATCAACCGCTGCTCGACTTCCAGAACGTTCTTTCCCGGTGCGATGCCGGTCCGGTTCGAGACCCGGAAGATATGGGTGTCCACGGCCATGGCCATATGGCCGAAGGCCGTATTGAGGACCACATTGGCTGTCTTGCGCCCAACTCCCGGCAGGGCCTCAAGATCTTCCCGGCTTTGTGGTACCTGGCCGCCGTGCTTTTCCACAAGAATGCGGCAGGTCTTGATCACATTCTCGGCCTTGCTGTTAAAAAGGCCAATGGTTTTGATGTACTCCTTGAGCCCGTCAACACCCAGGTCCAGTATGGCTTCGGGGGTGTTGGCTACCGGGAACAGTTTATCGGTGGCCTTGTTGACACCAACATCGGTTGCCTGAGCAGACAAGATTACGGCAACAAGCAACTCGAAGGGGCTTGAGTAGTTCAGTTCCGTGGTCGGGGTGGGATTGGCGTCCCGCAGCCTGGTAAAGATCTCAATTCGTTTCTGTTTGTTCATCAGCTCTCAGTTATCTGCAACCCGATATTCAGGAGACGTTGCCGGTAATCCGGACCCGTTTACTTCCGGCGGCAACCGGTGCCGGTTCGCTCACCTTCCGGCGTTCTGCGAGATGATTGTCGATACCATTCTTGAGTGCGATCAGCACGCCCAGGCCAATAAAGGCGCCGGGAGGCAGGATCATGAACAGCATATCCGGGTAGTTTTCGAACGGCCGGACGACCCAGTCAGCTGCCCCCGGGCCAAACAGCAGGTTCATGTCGACAAACAGGCTTCCCTGGCCGATGAGTTCCCGCATACCTCCCAGAACCACCAGAACGGCAAGAAAGCCGATTCCCATCATGGCGCCATCCAGCAGGGCAGGGACCGGCGGATTCCTGGAAGCAAAGGCATCAGCCCGACCCAGAATCGAGCAGTTGGTCACGATCAGCGGTATGAAAATGCCGAGTATCTGGTATAGCTCGTAGGTGAACGCCTGCATCAGCAGTTCGGCGCAGGTTACGAATGAGGCGATGATCATGACAAAAGCTGGCAAGCGAACGGATTCACTGACGAAATTCCGGATCAGCGATACCGCAAAGTTGGAACCCATGAGTACCATCAGAGTTGCCACGCCCAGGCCAATGGCGTTCACAACGGTGCTGGTAACGGCCAGCAGCGGGCACAGCCCAAGCACCTGCACCAGCGCCGGATTGTTGTCCCAGAGTCCGTCGCGGACAATTTCGCTGGAGGATTTGGTTGCCATATTCAGGAATGCTCCGTATTGGACGATTCGCCGGCAATCGCTTCCGGGTTCAGGGCTTCATTTCTCGGGGATGGCGCTTCGTTGAGCCGTTCCCGGATTACCTGGCGATGCTCTCGAAAATAGATCAGCGCTTTCTGTACAGCCTTTACCACCGCCCGAGGAGTGATCGTAGCACCGGTGAACTGGTCAAACATGCCACCGTTTTTCTTCACGTTCCACTCCCGATGAGGTGGCTGGCCCAGAGAGCGGCCTTCGAAGGTTTTGATCCAGTCGGACTTTTTGGTCTCGATGCGGTCACCCAGCCCGGGCGTTTCCTTGTGGCTGATTACCCGGACACCGAGAATGGTGCCCTGCATGTCTACACCCACCAGCAGGTGGATTTTCCCGGAGTAGCCGTCCGGTGCGACGATGGGCATGATCAAACCGACTGGCTGGCCGTTTTTCCGGGCTACCCAGACGGTGAGAGGGCCGGGCTGGCTCAGACGTTCACTGGCCGGGAGTTCGACGGTATCCCTGAGCATATCATTGGTGTGCTGGCTTTCCGGAATAATCTCGAACAGTGCCTCAGCTTCTGCGCGTGCGGCCTGCTCTTCGATTCGCGCCTCTGTGGCGACCTGGGTCACTGCAATGGTGCCACCGGTTATGATGGCGAACAAGCCGAGACCGATGGCACTGCGACGCATGGACTTTACGATGGCGGCCATGGTTTATCCCTGATTGCCCGGCACACCCCTGCGGGGCTTGTGATGGCCATAGGTCCGCGGTGGTGTGTAGTGATCGATAAATGGTACGGCAAAGTTCATCAGCAGGACGCTGAAGGCAACAGCGTCCGGATAGTTGCCCCAGGTGCGAATGAGATAGATCAGAATGCCGATTCCGGCCCCATAGATCAGCTTTCCCTGGTGGCTGGTAGCCGCGGATACCGGGTCGGTGGCAATAAAAAACGCCCCGAGCATGGTGCCACCAGCCAGCAGGTGAAGAGAGACCGGCACGTACAGATCTGAATCGCTGCCAAAGGCCAGGCTCATCACAACCAGACCGCCAAGAAACCCTGCCGGAATATGCCAGCTGATAATACGCAGACCGATGAGCAGGAGACCTCCGGCCAGGAATGCCGCATTGACCCATTCCCAGCCTTTGGCGATACCCTCAAAGGTCGGGTGGTTAAGGACCTCAGCGGCGGTATGGGTGGTGATCTTGTGCTTGTATTCATCGAGCGGCGTTGCCATGGTCCAGCCATCGACCGCTGTTTGCTGGCCGGAGGCAATGGTCGCCAGCGTCTCTCCAAAGCCGGGCGCACCGCTCCAGAGCATGGCCGGTTCTGCCCAGTTGGTTGTCATGGCAACAGGAAAAGACACCAGTACCAGTGCATAACCCACCATGGCCGGATTGAACGGATTCGAGCCAAGCCCTCCGTAAAGCTGCTTGGCAACAACGATGGCAGAGATGACCGCCACGGCCGAAACCCACCAGGGCGCGAATTGTGGTAATGACAGGCCAAGCAGCAGGCCGGTAACCGCGGCGGTATTGTCCCTGATAAAGAACGCCACCGGTTTTTTCCGGAGGCGAAGCAGGGCGGCTTCCGAAGCCACGGCGACGGCGACGCAGAAAACCACATTGATGAGGTTGCCCCAGCCAAAAAACAGGGTCTGGGCGAGCAGGCCAGGCAGCGCCGCAATCATGACCCACAACATCACGCGAGATGTCGGGCGGGCATTGTGGGCATGAGGTGAAGACTGTTGAACGAACGCCATTTGCTGCCTGATTCCGTTTATTGAGTGGACTGGGATTCGGTGGTCGGCAGGGCCGCCAGTTTGCCTCTGGCCTCAGCCAGTGCGTCTTCGGCCCGTTTGACGCGGTCGTGGTTCTTGGCAACGGCCCGCTCCAGCTTCTCGACGTTGTCGGCCTGCTGTGCCTTGGCGTCATCGAGCATACTCTGCATGGTTTCCAGCTTGGACTGGGCCTGCGCTAGTTGTTTTTCCAGGGCCTCAATGTCAGGTTTCTCCTCAGCGGTATCGGCGACCGATGGCTGTGGCTGGGATGCCTCGGTTTTTGCTTTCTTGCGAGCCAGGGCCTGTTCGACCAGAGCGGCCTTGGCGGATCGCTCATCAACAGCCTCGCCCTCTGCGGCAGCCTGTTCCGCTTCGGCTTTTTTCTTTGCCTGGGCTTCTGCTGCCGCTTTCGCCCGTTCCTTGCGCCTGAGTTCTTTTTCTTCCTGCTCGCGCTCAAGACGGGCCTGACGAGCTTCGAAACGCTCCCGGGCACGGTCCGCTTTCAGCTGTTCTGCTCGCTGAACACGAATTTCGCCCTTGGCAAAGCGATAGTACTGCACCAGCGGAATCGAACTCGGGCACACATAGGAACAGGCGCCGCACTCGATGCAGTCAAACAGGTTCAGGTGCTCCGCCTTTTCAAATTCGGTGGCCTTGGCGTGCCAGAACAGTTGTTGCGGCAATAGCTCCATGGGGCACACTTCGGCGCACTGCCCACAGCGAATGCAGGGCTGCTCCGGCGGTGGTGCCGGCAATTCAGCGGCCGTCGCGGCGATCACACAGTTGGTGGTTTTGATCACCGGCACCGCTTCTGTCGTCAGCGTGTAGCCCATCATTGGCCCGCCAAGCACAAGGCGGCTGACCGCGTCCTGGTTGACACCGGCCTGCGCCAGCAAATGCTCAATCGGCGTGCCAATAAGAGCTTCGAAATTACCCGGTTCCCGGAGGGCTTCCCCGGTGATGGTCACGATACGGGAAATCAGCGGTGTCCCCTCAAGCACCGCTTGCGCCACCGCAACGGCGGTTCCGATGTTCTGGCACATTACGCCGATATCGGCCGGAATTCCGGCGCTGGGAACTTCCATGCCGGTCAGTATCTGGATCAGCTGCTTCTCGCCGCCGGAGGGGTACTTGGTGGGAATAACGGCGATTTCGGTCTGAGTGCCCTCGGTTGCCTTTCGAAGTGCGGCAATGGCTTCCGGTTTATTGTCCTCAATGCCGATTACGCAACGCTCGGGGCGCAAAATCCAGGCCATGATCTTCAGCCCGGCGATCACCTCATCCGCCTTTTCCCGCATGGTCATGTCGTCAGCGGTGATGTAGGGCTCGCATTCCGCGCCATTGAGGATAAGGGTGCTTACCTTGCGGTCCCGTGGTGGCCGGAGTTTGATGTTGGTAGGAAACCCGGCTCCACCCATGCCGGAAATACCGGCTTCGCGGATCATCTGCAGAACCTGGTCCCGTTCCAGAGAGCGGTAATCCTTGACCGGATGTCGCGGGCACCACTGGTCTTGGCCATCCGGCTTCAGGGTAATGCACTGGTCCGCCATACCTGAAGGGTGGGGCACAGGGTAATCGGCAATACTTTCGATCACGCCGGATGTTGGCGCGTGGACGGGAACCCCCATGCCGGTTTTGACATCGGCAATTTTCTGGCCCTTCAATACCCGTTCGCCCACCTCAACAATGGCTTCGGCGGGATCGCCGATGTGCTGCTGTAGTGGCAGAACCAGGTAGTCCGGCACTCCCGCGTTACGAATCGGGCGCGAGGTGGAAATGTCTTTGTGCTCCGGAGGGTGGATGCCGCCGGAGAAGTCCCAGAGTTGAGTCATCAGGCGCTGGCTCCCTGGCGATCGGTGGCAATGAGGCCGGATTTGGG
>Ga0208300_101048_pt1 | contig 13275 bp, 11 predicted proteins | sample 23_taG_FD_184096 | JGI IMG/M metagenome (GOLD analysis project Ga0208300, IMG submission 184096) | Marine viral communities from Cariaco Basin, Caribbean Sea - 23_WHOI_OMZ (SPAdes) (version 2) | ecosystem: Environmental > Aquatic > Marine > Oceanic | place: Caribbean Sea: Cariaco Basin... | reverse complement strand
ATACCCCTGTTGGCGGCCGGCGCCATAGTGTTTCGTAATTCGTAACCAGGGGTAACGTTCGCGCCCGTGGAATGGCATGCTAATAGACCTTCCGATCCGTTGGGGAAACGAACGCATGTGGTTATACATACTGGCGATCAGTGGCGGCGCTGCCCTGGGCGCCAATGCCCGCTGGCTGCTGGGGCTGTGGCTGAACGCCCTGTTTCCGGCGCTGCCGCTGGGCACGCTGGCGGCCAACCTGCTGGGCGGCTGGCTGATCGGTCTGGCGCTGGGGGTGTTCGCCTGGCTGCCGGCGCTGGCGCCGGAGTGGCGGCTGTTCCTGGTGACCGGGTTTCTCGGCGCCCTGACCACCTTCTCCACCTTTTCGGCGGAGATGTTCGAGCATCTTCAGAGCGGCCGCTGGGCGGTGGCGCTGGCCGGCATCGCCGTGCACGTGGCCGGCTCCCTGGCGATGACCGGCCTGGGCTTCGCCATGGTGGCGCTGGTGCGCGACCGGCTGTAACCGGGCTTGGCCTAGAGACGCACCGCCTGCGGCGTTTCGCCGCGCAGTTTGATCACGTCCGCCCGCGGCGGCGCGCCGAACAGGCGGCTGTATTCGCGGCTGAAATGGGACGGGCTTTCATACCCCACCCGGAAGCTGGCGGTGGCCGCTTCCAGCCCCTCACTCAGCATCAGGCGCCGGGCTTCGTGCAGGCGCAGCTTCTTCTGGAACTGCAGCGGCGACATGCGCGTCACCTGCTTGAAGCTGTGGAACAGGGAGGACTCGCTCATGTTCGCCTGTTCCGCCAGCTCGCGGATGCGCAGCGGCTCGGTGAAGCGGTCCTTGAGCACCGCGATCACCTTGGAAATGCGGTGCGCCTGGCTGTCCGCCGACGCGAACCGGCGCATTCGCGGGCCGGTCTCGCCGATCAACGCCCGGTAAATAATCTCGCGGCGCGCCAGCGGCGCCAGGATGCGCGCGTCCGCCGGGCTGTCCAGCAGTGACACCAGCCGGGTGATCGCTTCCACCATGCCTTTTTCCGCCTGGGTGCGGCACAGACCGCAGGCGATGTCGGGGCACTCCTCTTCCGGTTCGCTCAGGTCGTCGCCCAGCTCGATGATCAGATCGGTGACCTCCTGCGGGTCCACCGACAGCTTGACGCCCAGATAGGGTTTGTCCGGGCTCGCCTGGGTGACCTGGCCGAGCACCGGCAGATGCACCGACGACACCAGACAACTCAACGGGCCGTAGACGATTTCCTTGTCGCCCAGCCAGACGGTCATGCCGCCCTGGGCGATCAGACACAGGGAAGGCTCGTACACCGAAGACACACAGGTGGTGGGGGTGTCCGAGCGGATCAGATCCAGGCCTTCAATGGGGGTGGGCTGCAGGCCGTCCAGCGGCGCCCAGGGCAGAATCTTGCGAGACAGAATCTCGCCGAGACGTCGCAGTTCCTCGGCGGCTTCGTTTTCCGTGCTCGCGGTCGAAGTGCTTGCCTTCACGTCGTAACCCTCCCGAATTGGCGTGGGGCTCAGTATACGCCCGGCGACCGGCGCGTGAAGCGACCCGGTGCACGGGCTGCAGTTTTGGGCAAGCACCCTGCAGGATCGCGCAACCCGTGGAAGGAATACGCAGATAACAGTTTCATGAACCTTTCCCCGCTTAACAGAATCGGGCAAGCACGCGGCAGGAATACGCTACCGCCGTCCGATGCCCTCTCCCTAAAGTACCACTTCATCGTCGCCATAGACGAAAGCATTCATTTTTTAATTGACCTAAGGAGTCTCTGGGCAACTCCCTTGCGTGCTCTGGCTTTCAGGCGAGTCCGCCGTCAAGGCGCGATTTTGAAGTCGTGCTGACGGCCCGACGAAAAAGCGCAACGCTGAGGGCGGGCTCGCCTGAAAGCCCCGAAGGGCGCGTCCTGAAGCGAGCATCTGCTGCGTTGTGCTTCTTGCCAAGGGCTGCGGCCATTGGCGGCGAACCACGCCTTGCATCTGCTCGCTTCAGGACGCGCAGAGCACGCAAGGGAGTTGCCCAGAGGCTCCCGACTTGAGGAATTACCGTCCTGTCGAGTTCGGGTCGACCCGTTCGATTAGTGCCGAGGCCAGGCCGCGAGGCGGGCCGCTACTACATGTGGAGAGAAACGACATGGATATTTTTAACGGTGAGTCCGCCAGCGACGCGGGCTTGTTCTGGGGGCTGACGCCTTTGCTGTTGGCCATGGTGTTCCTGGCGGGCTGCGACGCGCGCAGCGAAGCGCAGCACGCCGGCGAACCGCCGGAGGTGGACGTGGCGCGCGTACTCGCCGAGCCGGTAACCCTGAGGGAAACCTTCACCGGCCGGGTGGAAGCACCGCAGACCGTGGCGCTGCGCCCGCGGGTAAGCGGCTACATCGACCGGGTGGCGTTCGAGGAAGGCGAGCTGGTGAAAGCCGGTGACCTGTTGTTCCAGATCGACCCGCGTCCCTATGAGGCCCGTGCCCGGGCGGCGCGCGCCGAGCTGGAGCAGGCGCGCAGCCGGCTGCAACTGGCCGAAGGCGAGGCCGGCCGCGCCCAGCGGCTGCTGGAGAGCCGCGCCATTTCCCAGGAGGAATACGACCAGCGCCGCGCCGCCCTGCTTAACGCCCGCGCCAGTGTGCAGCAGGCCCAGGCCGCGCTGCAGAGCGCCGAACTGAACCTGCAATACACCCGCGTCACCGCGCCGGTGGACGGCCGCGCCGGCCGCGCCCTGGTCACCAAGGGCAACCTGGCCAGCGCCGACCAGACGCTGCTGACCACGCTGGTGTCGGTGGATCCGCTGTACGTGTATTTCGACAGCAACGAGGACAGCGCCGTGCGGAGCGGCCAGTCGCTTGAGCCGGGAAAGACCGAGCCGGTACGCATCGGCCTGGTGGGCGAGGACGGCTTCCCGCACCAGGGGGCGCTGGACTTTATCGACAATCGGCTCAACCCGAACACCGGCACCCTGCAATACCGCGCCGTGCTGGAGAACCCGGATGGCGCTTTTAAACCCGGCCAGTTCGCGCGCGTGGAAATGCCGGTGGCGGAACTGGACCGCGCCCTGCTGGTGAACCGCAAAGCGGTGCTCACTGACCAGGACCGTCGCTACGTCTATGTGATCGACGGCGACAACACGGTGGGCCGCCGTCAGGTGGTCACCGGCCGCCAGGTGGGCCAGCTGCTGGTGATCGAGTCGGGCCTGGAAAGCGGCGACCGGGTGATCGTCAACGGCCTGCACAAAATATTCGGATCGGGCATGCAAGTGGCGCCCCGCGACGTCGCCATGCGCGACGCGCCGGCCGTCGACGGCAAGGCCGTTGCCGCGTCGCAGCCCTAAAGCCTTACCACCCTAAAACCTTAATTCTCGGGGAACGACTGCATCCGGCGGGCCGGCGGCCCGTCGCATGGGAGCTATTGCGATGAATTTTTCACGCTTTTTCGTGGACCGACCGATCTTCGCGGCGGTGGTGTCCATCATTATCTTCGCGGTCGGGTTGATCTCGATTCCCAACCTGCCCGTGAGTGAATACCCGGAAGTGGTGCCGCCCTCGGTGGTGGTGCGCACGGTGTATCCCGGCGCCAACCCCAAGGAAATCGCCGAAACCGTGGCCACGCCGTTGGAGGAATCCATCAACGGCGTCGAGGACATGATGTACTTCAAGTCCGTGGCCGGCTCCGACGGCGTGCTGCAGATGACCATCACCTTCCGCCCCGGCACCAATGCCGAGGACGCCACGGTGCGGGTGCAGAACCGGGTCAGCCAGGCGCTGGCGCGGCTGCCGGAAGCGGTGCGCCGCCAGGGGGTGACCACCCAGAAGCAGTCGCCCTCCTTCCTGATGGTGGTGCACCTCACTTCGCCGGATGGCCGCTACGACACTCTCTATCTGCGCAACTACGCGCGGCTGCACGTGCGCGACCGGTTGGCGCGCATCCCCGGCGTCGGCGAGGCGCAGCTGTTCGGCGGCGGCGACTACGCCATGCGCGCCTGGCTGGACCCGGACAAGGTGGCCTCGCGCGGGCTTACCGCCAGCGATGTGGTGGGCGCCATGCGCGAACAGAACGTGCAGGTGTCCGCCGGCCAGTTGGGCGCCGAACCGATGCCCGACAGTGATTTCCTGACGTTGATCAACGCCCGCGGCCGCCTGCGTACCGTGCAGGAGTTCGGCGACATCGTGCTCAAGAGCGGCGACGACGGTGAGATTGTGCGGCTCTCCGACGTGGCGCGGCTGGAACTGGGCGCCGGTGATTACACCCTGCGCGCCCGGCTGGACGGCCAGGACGCGGTCGCCATGGGCATCTTCCAGGCCCCCGGCGCCAACGCCCTGGACATCCGCGATCAGGTGATCGCCACCATGGACGAACTGTCCGAACGCTTCCCGGAGGGCGTGGAATACCGCAGCGTCTACGACACCACCCTGTTTGTGCGCGACTCCATTCACTCGGTGATCCAGACCTTGCTGGAGGCGATCCTGCTGGTGGTGCTGGTGGTGACCCTGTTCCTGCAAACCTGGCGCGCGTCCATCATCCCGTTGCTGGCGGTGCCGGTGTCCGTGGTGGGCACCTTCGCGGTGCTGTTCCTGCTCGGCTATTCGATCAACACCCTGACCCTGTTCGGCCTGGTGCTGGCCATCGGCATCGTGGTGGACGATGCCATCGTGGTGGTGGAAAACGTGGAGCGGAACATCGAGGAAGGGCTGACGCCGCTGGCCGCCGCCCACCAAGCCATGAAAGAAGTGTCCGGGCCGATCGTCGCCATTGGTCTGGTGCTGTGCGCGGTGTTCATTCCGATGGCGTTTCTCAGCGGCGTCACCGGCCAGTTCTACCGGCAGTTCGCGGTGACCATCGCCATCTCCACGGTGATCTCCACGATCAACTCGCTGACGCTGTCCCCGGCGCTGGCGGCGATGCTGCTCAAGCCCCACGACGCGCCCAAGGACCGGCTCACCCGGGTGATCGACGCGCTGTTCGGCTGGCTGTTCCGGCCGTTCAATCGCTTCTTCAATAAAAGCTCCAACAAGTATCAGGGCGCGGTGTCCAGGGCGCTGGGCAAACGCGGTGCGGTGTTCCTGGTGTATATCCTGCTGCTCACCGGTACCGGCGCCATGTTCCAGGTGGTGCCGCCGGGCTTTATTCCGATCCAGGACAAGATGTACCTGATCGCCGGGGTGAAGCTGCCGGAAGGGGCCTCCCTGGAACGCACCGACGCCCTGCTTAAGGAGGTGGTGGACATCGCCATGGACACCGAGGGCGTGGCCCATGCCATTTCCTTCCCGGGCCTGAACGCCCTGCAGTTCACCAACACTTCCAACACCGGCCTGGCGGAACTGCCCCTGGAACCGTTCGAGGACCGGGACCGCAGCGCCGCGGACATCAACGCGGAGATCAACCAGAAGATCAGCGCGTTGAAAGAGGGGCTGGCGTTCTCCTTTATGCCGCCGCCGATTCTCGGCCTGGGCAACGGCTCCGGCTATCAGCTGTTTATCGAGGACCGGGGCAATCTGGGCTACGGCGCCCTGCAGGACGCGGTCAACAATTTCCAGGGCGCGGTGGCGCAGACGCCTGGCATGGGTTTTCCGATCAGCAGCTACCAGGCCAACGTGCCGCAGCTCGACGCGGAAGTGGACCGGCTGAAAGCCAAGGCACAGGGCGTCTCGGTGACGGAACTGTTCGACACCCTGCAGACCTATCTGGGCTCCACCTACGTCAACGACTTCAACCGCTTCGGGCGTACCTGGCAGGTGATCGCCCAGGCGGACGCGCCGTTCCGGGAAAGCGTGGAGGACATCGCCCGCCTGCGTACCCGCAATGACCAGGGCGAGATGGTGCCGATCGGTTCCATGGTGGACATCCACCAGAGTTTCGGCCCCGACCCGGTGCTGCGCTACAACGGCTACCCGGCGGCGGACCTGGCCGGCGAAACCGACCCCACCGTGCTGTCCTCCGCCCAGGCCATGGCCGGCCTCACCGCGCTTGGCGAAGAGGTTCTGCCGCCGGGCATGGACTTCGAATGGACCGGCCTGAGTTACCAGCAGGCCACCCAGGGCAACGCCGCCCTGGTGGTGTTCCCGCTCTCCATTCTGCTGGTGTTCCTGGTGCTGGCGGCGCTGTACGAAAGCTGGACCCTGCCGCTGGCGGTGATCCTGATCGTGCCCATGTGCATGCTCTCGGCGCTGATCGGCGTGTGGTTCGCCGGCGGCGACAACAACATCTTCGTGCAGGTGGGCCTGGTGGTGCTGATCGGGCTGGCGTGCAAGAACGCCATTCTGATCGTCGAGTTCGCCCGCGAGCTGGAGCTGCAGGGCAAGGGCACCGTGGAAGCGGCGCTGGAAGCCTGCCGCCTGCGGTTGCGCCCGATCATCATGACCTCGATCACCTTCACCGCCGCAGTGGTGCCGTTGGTACTGGGCAGCGGCGCCGGCGCCGAAGTGCGCCAGGCACTGGGCACGGCGGTGTTCGCCGGCATGATCGGTGTCACCCTGTTCGGCCTGTTCCTGACGCCGGTGTTCTACGTCGCCCTGCGCAAGCTGGCCGGCGGCGGCCGGCCGGTGAGCCATCACGGTTCAACCATGGACGGCGAAGCGCACGGCCAGACTTCTGGAGACACTCATGCATAAATTCATTGTCCTGCTGACGGCCCTGGCGTGGCTTTCCGGCTGCGCCGTGGGGCCGGACTATCAACCGGTGGAACCGGACGCGCCGGAGCGCTTCCTGGAGGCGCCGCAGGCGTCGGCCGGCAGCGCCGACGAGCAGCGCTTCTGGGCCGGCTTCGACGACCCGATGCTGGCGGGGTTGATCCGCCAGACCCTGGACGCCAACCGCGACCTGCGCGCGGCGCTGGCCCGCTACCAGCGCGCCGAAGCACTGCTGCGCGGCAGCCGTGCCGAGCAACTGCCCAATGTGGGCGTTTCCGCGTCCGCCGCCGAGCAGCACCTGGCGGATGTGGAACGCACGCCGCCGGGCGCCGGTGACGACCGCGTCGAGCTGTATCAGGCGGCTGCGGGTCTGAGTTGGGAGCTGGATCTGTTCGGCCGTCTGCGCCGCGCCAGCGAAGCCCAGCGGGCCGAGCTGGGCGCCGCCGGCGCCGACCTGGCCGCGCTGCAGGTGGCGCTGGTCGGTCAGCTGGCCACCAGCTACTTCGAGCTGCGCGGCCTGCAACAGCAACTGCTGGTGGCGCGCAGCAACGTGGACAACCAGCGCCAGTCCCTGGAGATCGTGCGCTCGCGGGTGGGGGCAGGGCGCGGCACCGCCTTCGACGAAGTCCGCGCGATATCCCAGTTGGAGGCCACCCGCGCGGTGATCCCCGATCTGCAGGCGGCGGTGCGCGCGCGCATGTTCCGCATCGCCGTGCTCACCGGGCAAACCCCGGGAGCGCTGGTGGACGAGCTGGCGCCGCCGGCACCGCTGCCGGAAAGCCTGCCGGTGATCCCGGTGGGCAGCCCCGGCGAGGTGCTGCGCCGCCGGCCGGACATCCGCGCCGCGGAACGGCGCCTGGCGGCGGCCAGCGCCCGCATCGGCGTGGCCACCGCCGACCTGTTCCCGAGCTTCAGCCTGGACGCGCTGATCGGCTCCGTGGCCAGCGACAGCGGCGACCTGTTCAGCGCCGGTGCCGAATCGCGCCGGGTGGCGCTGGGCGTGGACTGGACCTTCCTGGACTTCGGCCGAGTGCGCAGCCGCATCGACGCCGCCGACGCGGACAGCCAGGCGGCCCTGGCCAACTATGAGCAGACGGTGTTGCTGGCGCTGGAAGAAACCGAAACCCAGCTGGTGCGCTACGCCCGCAGCCGCGAACGCAGCGAACGCCTGGGCGCCGCCACCGACGCCGCCGGTGAAGCCGCCGAGCTCGCTCGCACCCGTTACCGGCAGGGCTTTATCGGCTTCTTCGAAGTGCTCGCCGCCGAGCAGGAGCTGATCGACACCCGCGACGCGCTGATCGAAAGCCGCACCGCCGAAACCCTGGCCATGGTCAACATTTACCGCGCCCTGGCCGGCGCCCCCGGCGACGCCACACCCATCGCCTCGGCAAACGATTAACCGAAAACGACGCGCTGATTCGTTTTCTTACCCCAGGGGCCAGGACGGCCCCCTTTTTTTGTCTTGTGGGAGCGGGCCCCGCCCGCGAAAGGGAGCGCAGCTCCCGGCAGGATCCCAGAGACCTGGTTTATGTTCCGATCATAAAGCTCTCTGGAATCCCGCCGGCCGGCTGTGCCGGCCTTTCGCTTGCAAGGCAAGCTCCCACAAATCTGGCTTCTTAGCTGAGCCTGGTCTAATAGTCGCGGAGGTTATCGAGCATCCGATTACCAATCTCGATAAAAGTATTCTGGTCTTTCTTGTTGATACCTTTGAGAAGCGTCTTTTTCACTTCGTCTTCAGCGTCCTGGATACGCGCCATCAGACCCCGTCCTTTTTCATTGAGCGCCAGAAGCTGCGCGCGGCGATCTTCCGGATCCGGAGTGCGCGTGATCAGCCCCATGCCCTCCAGCTCCTTGATCACCCGGGTGATCTGCGCCTTGTCGCGGCCGGTGACACTGGCGATCTGCTGGGCGGTGCAATCGGGATGGCGGCGAATCATTTGCAGCAGGCGTATGTGCATACCGTTCAGCGGCAGATCGTAATCGCGCACCGCGCGCTTGGAGCTGACCTTGAATTGAAACGCCAGTTGCCAGAGCACCTGGCGGATATCGGAATCGTCATTCATATGGTTGACAACATCAACTAGTGAAATTATGGTTGATATTGTCCACTAGTTAGACGGGCGCCACAAGCGCCACCACCATGAGGTAACCCATGCCCAGACCGGCTCCCCGTATTCTGGAAGTGCTGCGCACCGAGAGTGTCACCCCGAACATGAAACGGGTGGTGCTCGGCGGCGGCGATCTCAGCGACTTCCCGAAGAACCACGAAAGCGCCAACTTCAAACTGCTGATTCCCCGCCCGGGGCAAACGGAGATCCCGCTGCCGCCGCTCGGCGACGCGCCTCCGGAAGAACGACCCATAGTACGTACCTACACCCTGCGCCACTTCGACCACGAACGCGGCGAAGTGGCGGTGGATTTTATGATGCACGCCGACCACGGCCCCGCCTCCGGCTGGGCCGCCGCCGCCCGCCCCGGTGACCGGATCGGTTTCGCCGGGCCCGGCGCGCCCAAGTTCGCGGACTTCGACGCGGACTGGTTCCTGTTCGCCGGCGACATGTCGGCGCTGCCCGCCATCGGCGCCAACATCGAACGCCTGCCCGCCAACGCTCGCGGCTACGCGGTGCTGGATATTCTCGACGACGCGGACCGGCAGGCCCTGCCGTTCCCGCCCGGCATGGAAGTGATCTGGCGGGTGAACCCCAACCCGGAACAGCCGGCCATGGGCTGGGTGGACACCATCGTCGGGCTACCCTGGCTGGACGGCTCGCCGTCGGTCTGGGTGGCCGGCGAAAGCGGCGCGGTGCGCGCCGTGCGGCGCTACCTCACCCAGGAACGCCCGATCGAGCGTCGCCGCCTCTATGCCAGCGGCTACTGGCAGATCGGCCTCACCGAGGACCGCCACCAGCTGGAAAAACGCAAAGAAAAGGGATGATCTCGCAGAGTTGATGCGTGATGCGCATCACGGTATATTGAGCAACGCTTACGTGCTTGATTACGAGGATTATCACTGATGACGATGCACAATCCCCCGCATCCCGGTGAGTTCATTAAAGAGGTCTATCTGGAGCCGTTCGGCGTCAGCGCCCGGCAGTTGGCCGTGAAACTGGCAGTGTCACCGTCCACCTTGTCCCGGGTATTGAAAGGCACCAGCGGCATCAGCCCCGAGATGGCGTTGCGGTTGTCGAAGGCTCTGGGCAGAACCCCGGAAAGTTGGCTGGCCCTGCAGCATGCCTACGATCTGTGGGAGGCCCGGCAGTCGATAGATCTCAACGCCGTTGAGCCGGTGGATTTCGATGCGGCCTGAAAGGCCGGGATTCGCTAGCCGCAGCACTTCTTGAACTTGCGGCCGCTGCCGCAGGGGCAGGGGTTGTTGCGGCCGGGCTTGAGCGGCGTGACAGTGTGCTCGCCGTCCAGATAGAACCAATGGTCGTTCTCGCGCACAAAGCGCGAACGCTCCTCCAGCACCGCGAAGCCATCGCCATCCCGGTGGGTGGCGCGGAAGTGCACCTGCCCCGCGTCGCCGTCCTGCTTCGCGTCAACGATCTCCAGGCCCAGCCATTGATCGCCGCCTTCCAGCGTCAGCTCGGAGGGCCGGGTATCCGGGTGCCAGCTGGCGCGCACATAGTCCGCGTTGTCGCGCACGAAGGCGCTGTAGCGGGAGCGCATCAACGCCTCCGGCGAGGACGCCGGCTCGCCATGATGCAGCGGCCGGCAACACTGGGCGTAATCCAGGCCAGAATCGCAGGGGCAGAGGACGGGCTCACTCATTTGGGCCGGTACATCTGGAAGAAGGTGTCCGGGCTGATGCCGAAGTAATCCGCCGGGCCGCCGCCGCGCAGAATCGGCTCGGCGGCGGCGGTCTGGTAGACGCCGTCCTTGAGCAGATGCCGGGCGATGTGCACGCCCACCACCTCGCCGAACACCATCCAGGTGTCGGTCTCGGTGCCGTCGGCGCCGGTGAGCCGCAGAATCTGGCTGAGCCGGCACTCGAACGACACCGGCGTCTCCTTCACCCGGGGCACGCTGATCACCCGTGACGGTTCCGGCGTCAGCCCGGCCAGCTGGAACTCGTCCACCTCCGGGCCCACCGCCGCGCAGCTCTGGTTCATCGCGTCCGCCAGTGGCCGGGTGGCCAGGTTCCAGCCGAATTCGCCCGTCTCCTCGATATTCCGCACGCTGTCCTTGTAGCCGATGCTGGCAAAGCCCACCAACGGCGGCGTGTAGTTGAAGGCGTTGAAGAAACTGTACGGCGCCAGGTTCAGCACCCCATCGCGGCTACGCGAAGAAATCCAGCCGATCGGCCGGGGCGCCACCAGGGCGTTAAAAGGATCGTGGGCCAGGCCGTGGCCTTCGGAGGGTTGGTAGAAATGAATATCGTCGCTCATCCGGTAATGCTAGGGCGTGCGGGCGGCCATTGCCATGGGTTTCAGCCTGGCCGCGGCTTTCAGTCCTGGTGTGAATCAGTAGACTGAATGGCTGCGACCGGGTTCTGGCTTGGGTGGCCGTGCCCGCAATGTCGCTGCCTTGGGGACAACAATAATTGGTGAACACAATGAGCGTTTTATTGCCAGCGCGCCGCCTGGGCGTGGTGTGCCTGTCTGTTCTGCTCGCCGCCTGTGGCGGCGACTCCAGTGACCCGGTGACCATCGCGCCGGATCCGCTTGCCGCCTACCGCGCCCAAACCGTGCAATGGCGTGACTGTGACCCGTCCATTCTCGGTCAGGAAGGGGACTGGCCGGACGCCATCGCCGACCGGGTCAGCTGCGCCGACATCCGGGTGCCGCAGGATTACGCCGCGCCCGGCGGTGACGACCTTTCGGTGGCGATGCTGCGCGTCACCGCCGAGCAGCCGGACCGCAAACTCGGTGCTCTGTTCTTCAACCCTGGCGGCCCCGGCGGCGACGGCCTGGGTCTGGCGGCGCATTTCGGTGAGCTGTGGCGCAATGCCGACCCGGACGATGCGTTGGGCGGCCAGTACCGGGCCCTGTCCCGGCGTTACGACCTGATCGGTTTCTCGCCGCGCGGCACCGGCGCCAGCTCCGCGCTGATCTGCGAATCCAACGAACTGACGCCGCAGCCCGCCTTTCATGGTGACCGCAGCCCGGGCAACGTGGACACGCTGCTCCGCTACAGCGAGCTCGAGGCGCGCACCTGCAAGAAAAACCCCATGGCGCCCTACATCAACACCGAACAGACCGTGCGGGATCTGGATCTGATGCGTCATCTGGTCGGCCAGCCGCGGCTCGATTACATCGGCTTTTCCTACGGCACCTGGCTGGGCGCCTGGTACGCCGCCCGCTTTCCGGATCGGGTGGGGCGCATGCTGCTGGACAGCAACATGAACTTCACCGGCGACTTCTCCGACGCCTCGGCGGGCCAGGTGCGCTCGCTACAGCGGGTGCTGGACGGCATCGTGGCGCCTTACGCGGCGCGCCACCCGGAGCGCTACGGCCTGGGCACGTCGGTGGACGCCATCCGCGACCTGTTCGGCCGGCTGCCGGACCCCATGAAGCAACTGCTGAGCGAAAACATCCCGCTCAACACCAGCGACGCCGTGGAAGACGCCGTGTACATGCTCAAGGGCGCCTCGGAGGTGGGCGATCTGGTCCAGGCGAACCCGGACGCGGACGAAGCGCGCATTCATGAGCTGATCGATCAGGACGACTACGCCACCGATCCGCAGGTCAACGAGACCCTGACCAAGGCGGTTCACGCCGTGGCCACGGAGTACTTCAAGGCCTTGGCGGCCGGACCGGAGCCGATCCGTGTCAACCGTGAAGAAGCCACCTATACCGCCGTGGTCTGCAACGACGCGCCGGTCAATCCGGCCCGCGATTACTGGGTGCAGCTGGGCGATGAATACGCCGTGGAGTACCCCCTGAACGGCGGCTCGATCACTGGCCAGCCGTGCCTGTTCTGGGGCGGCGCCAATGTGGACAAGCCGTCCATCGAGGCGGTGGCCCGGGCCGGCACCCTGCTGATGGTGCAATCGGAATACGACGCGCTGACCATCACCGAAGGCGCCCTGGAAATGTTCGACCGCCTGCCCACCGCGCGGCTGGTGTTCGTCGACGACGAGTACAGCCACGGCATCTTCCCCTACGGCACGGAGTGCGTGGACAGCGCGGTGGCGGGGTATTTCATTGAAGGAGAGGTGCCGCCGCGCCGCACTGATTGCGGCGGCAAGCCGTTACCGGGCGACAGCGGCACCCACGACGCCCGGGCCCGCAGCCTGACCACAGGCCCTGGAACGGAAACGGCGCGCCCCTCGCCCTATCTGGACCCGGAGCGCGCCGAAGAGGTGCGCGAACGCATCGGCGACATCATCGGCAACCAGGGGCGCCGATTCCGCGCCCACTGATCCGACGGCGCCGTCGAAGGTGTTACACCACCTTCGCCGGCGCGTCGCCGTGCTTGATCCCGTACTTACGAATCAGCTTCTCCCGCTTGGCCGGATCGAAGTTGATGTTGCGGGCATCGTAGCCGGCGTGCTCCAGCAGACGCTTGTCCATCACCTTGTACCAGATCGGCGGGAAGTAGCTGATAAAGAACATGCCGAAGTAGCCGTTGGGCAGCTCGGGCAGGTTCTCGAAGTGGCGCAGGCTCTGGTAGCGCCGGGTCGGGTGCGCGTGGTGGTCGGAGTGGCGCTGCAGGTGGAAGG
>Ga0208300_101047_pt1 | contig 13299 bp, 12 predicted proteins | sample 23_taG_FD_184096 | JGI IMG/M metagenome (GOLD analysis project Ga0208300, IMG submission 184096) | Marine viral communities from Cariaco Basin, Caribbean Sea - 23_WHOI_OMZ (SPAdes) (version 2) | ecosystem: Environmental > Aquatic > Marine > Oceanic | place: Caribbean Sea: Cariaco Basin... | reverse complement strand
AAACATCATAAGGATATGAGACCTCAAGCAATGATTGAACAAACTTTAAATCTAGTCACCACCAAAGACCATCAGCAAGTTGCCGTTTGGCGAATAATAGATGATGAAGTCTTTGATAAGAATCTGGGAGACCTTCCTAAATTTTGTGTAAGTATTTAATCTAAACGTCAGTTACACAGAATCTGGGATGGTCTCAAAAGCAGCGACAACTTCTACTATTAAAAAAGTAGTCGTTAAACCTAAGGCAACCATTAACTTCTTACTATTTTCTTCAGTAACAACCGCATGGCTATGATCATGATGTTCTGACATAAAATATTTTCCTTATTCTATTTATGATGAGCAGAGATATTGGATAACAGCCAATATCTCTGCTGTAAATCGACTAATCTATTGGATTAAGAAACTTTTTTTTCATTTATCCAACGATAAAGCACGGGTAACAGCACCAAAGTTAGTAATGTTGAAGAGATAATCCCGCCAATCACTACGGTTGCCAGTGGCCGTTGAACCTCAGCCCCTGTTCCGGTTGCCAGAGCCATTGGTACAAAACCCAGTGAAGCCACACAAGCTGTCATCAACACTGGTCTTAAGCGCAAAATAGCCCCTTGCCACACGGCTTTATGCACTGGATATTTGTCCCTTAATTCCTTAATAAAGGTCAGCATTACCAGTCCATTGAGGACTGCAACACCAGATAAGGCAATAAAGCCAATTCCAGCTGACATCGATAATGGAATATCCCTTAGCCAAAGGAACAGCACACCACCGGTCAAGGCAAAGGGTATCCCGGTAAAGACCAATAGACTTTCTTTGACATTGTGAAAGACCGCCATCAGTAAAATAAAGATAGTGATTAAAGCCAGTGGAATCACGATTTGCATCCGTGCTTTGGCTGAAGCCAAATTTTCAAACTGACCGCCATATTCTATCCAATAACCACTTGGCAAAGTGTATGCTTTGAGCTGTGTCTGTACATCAGAAACAAAAGACCCTAAATCACGCCCTTCAACATTCGTTGTAACCACAACTCGGCGTTTACCATTTTCTCGACTGACTTGGTTGATTCCTTCAATGGTCGAGACTTGCGCGACATCCGACAATAAAATACTGCCACCATTTGGAAGCTGAATAGGTAACTGGGAAACAGATGCGACACTACGGTCTTGCTCTCCAAGACGGATAACAAAATCAAAACGACGATCGCCTTCTAAAATCTCTCCCACGCTTTGTCCACCAATATTGGTTGCCACAAGGTCTTGAATTGAACGCACACTCAAACCATATTGTGCAGCCAAAGTTTTATTTACCTCGACATTCAGTAATGGCAAACCTGAGGTCTGCTCAACTTTCACGGCACTGCTACCCGATATTTGCTGAATGATTTTGGAGATTTTAGTCGCCTCAGTATTGAGGACATTCATATCATCACCGAAGATTTTCACACCAACATCACTACGCACACCTGAGATCAATTCATTAAATCGGAGTTCAATCGGTTGTGAAAATTCACTATTATTGCCTGGAATCGTGGCTAAATACGTCACCATACGGCCACGTAATTCATCTAAACTTTCTTTAGGATTTGGCCATTCTGAACGAGGCTTTAACATGATATAGCCATCTGAAATATTGGGTGGCATGACATCTGTTGCAACCTCGGCTGTACCCGTTCTGGCAAATACTGCCTTAATTTCAGGGAAACTCTTTAAAAGAAGTTTTTCAGTATTCTCCTGAATACGTAAAGACTCTTCTAAGCCTGTACTTGGTGAACGTAACTGTTGTATCGCAAAGTCTCCTTCACTGAGCTGTGGTGCAAATTCACTGCCGAGTTTGGTACTGATAAATCCCGTAATCACTAATAAACACAGTGCAAAAGTCAGCACAACTGCTTTGTATTGATACGAAATATCAAGAGTTTGCTGATATTTAGCTTTTAGCCATAACATCCAACGACTTTCTTTTTCTTGAATATCGCCTTTGACCCACAATGCCACAGCAGCAGGCACAAAGGTGATCGATAAAATAATGGCTGCAACAAGGGCGAGTACCACTGCCAATGCCATCGGATGGAACATTTTTGCTTCCACACCACTTAAAGCAAAAATCGGCAAATACACCACCAAAATAATAAGCTGACCAAAAATAAGAGGACGACGTGCTTGGCGGGCAGCCAGAAAAACTTCCTTAAAGCGTTCACTTTGTGTGAGAGGTCGTTTTAACAGTTGCTGTGTATGGGCTAAACGCCGGATACAGTTTTCGACAATCACCACAGCACCATCGACAATGATGCCGAAATCGAGTGCACCTAAACTCATCAGATTGGCACTGATATTTTGCTGTGCCATCCCGGTTAAGGTAAACAGCATAGAGAGTGGAATGACACAGGCAGTAATCAAGGCAGCACGGATATTCCCTAAAAACAGGAACAGAATGATGATGACCAGGATTGCTCCCTCTACCAAGTTTTTCTGAACGGTTTTAATCGCCTTCTCAACCAAGGTAGTACGGTCGTACACCGTTTCAATCACTACCCCTTTAGGCAAACTATTCTGAATATCTTGAAGCTTGGCATCCACAGCTTTAGAAACAGTCTGGCTATTTCCACCCATCGCCATCATGGCAACCCCTAAAACGGTTTCTTTGCCGTTATAGGTTGCCCCACCGGTTCTTAAATCATGCCCAATAGAGACTTGCGCAATATCACCAACCCGAATTGGGCTGCCATTTGGGCTACCCAGCATGGTGTTCTCAATATCAGAAAGCCCATTGAATGCACCCGGTACACGTACCGTCAGTTGCTGACCATTGTCTTCAATATAACCTGCACCTCGGTTCTCATTATTTTGCGCTAAAGCCTGTTGCAGTTGTTCTAATGAGATATTCAGTTGCTGCATCCGGTTTAAATCGGGAGAGACCACATAGGTTTTTTCAAAACCACCAATAGTGTTGACCTCTGCAACTCCCTTAACACGTTGCAGTTGAGGACGCACAATCCAGTCCTGAATCTCACGCAAATCCATCGGCGTGTATGCAGTTCCATCCGGCTTTTTCGCATTCGGATCTGCCTTCAGTACCCATTGATAAATCTCACCGAGACCCGTAGAAACGGGGGACATCGTCGGTGCGATTTGTGCAGGCAACTCAGATTGCGCCTCCTGTGTCCGTTGGTTAATCTGCTGACGGGCCCAATAAATATCAGTCCCATCTTTAAAGATAATGGTGACTTGAGAGAGTCCATAACGGGATATGGAACGGGTAAGCTCCAGATCCGGAATGCCAGCCATGGCATTTTCAATGGGATAGGTAATCAGCTGTTCGACTTCAAGCGCAGTAAAACCCTTGGCTTGAGTATTAATCTGGACTTGGGTATTGGTAATATCGGGTACAGCATCAATCGGGAGTTTCTGATAGCTATACACCCCGACCGCAATCCAGGTACAGACAAAGAGCAACACCCAAATCGCATTTTGTATGGAAAACTGAATGATTCGTTCGAATAAACCTTCTGGTTTTGGCAGATCAGAATTAATGTCCATGGCCTGCCTCGTCTTTTTCTAATTCAGATTTCAACAAGAAACTGCCTTGAGCGATATACTTCTGCCCTTCAGTCAGCCCAGAAATCACTTCAAGCCATTGTCCATCCTGACTGCTCACGCCCACTTCTATTGGCTGTGCTTTAAGATGAACCAGTCCCTTTTCTTCAGACTCAATCACAAATACCACAGGTTTTCCTTCAACCTGCTGTAAGGCTTTTTTCTGGACTCTTAACGCTGTTTTTGCTTGTGCATCAGTCACAAAAACATTTACCAAAACATTTGGACGCAGTACATCCGCTTGTGTGGTGACTTTGGCACGCACTTGTAAACGTCCAGTTTGTAAATCTGCCTGTGAATTCAGCGTTTGTACTTTTGCTTGGTAATTTTGATCAGAACCATTGGTTTTAAAGTTTAAAATTTGCCCGGCTTGCAGTTGACCTGAGAATTGATTCGGCAAATTAAACTCAAGCCATAAATCTTTCAGCTGTTCAATGACAAAGAGCTGATTAGCCAGTTGCACATTTTCACCGACCACAATATCTTTTTGACTGATCACCCCAGAGATCGGTGCTTTAATCAGAAAACGCCCATTGTTATTGCCACTTGCACCTAATGCATTTAAACGTGCTTGTGAGGACTGGACAGTAATCTGCGCTTGACGGTAGGCATTTTCGGCACGCTGGTAATCCTGTTTGGCAGAAACCCCCTGTGACCAGAGTTGCTGTTCGCGCTGGTAATCTTTACGGGCCAAATCCAGATTCACCTGTGCCATACGCAGATTTGCCTGTTGGTCGATCAGTTCAGGCACGGTTAGTACAGCCAGCGTTTGTCCTTTTTGCACGCTCTGTCCTAAAGCCACATTGATCTGCTCGACATAACCACTAAATTTAGGCGATATATGCGCTTGTTGATCGGTATTCACCACCAATTTACCTGGCAGGGTTGTCAGCTTTTCAACCAATCCTGTGGATGCAACAGCAACTTTTAAACCTTGTTCAACCATTTGTTGGCTGGTCAGTTGTATTTCGCCTTCTTCAGCATGTCCTTCTTCAGAACTATCTTCATCAGAATATTCGGCATTTCCCTCATCATAACCCTGCCCCTCAGATTCAGTTTTTTTTGAACTTAACCAAATAGCCAGACTGACCAAGACCGTAATCAGAATCAAAACTACAATCATGAGAGACTGGGATATTTTTCCGTTTTGCTTGGCGTTCATTTTATCGTGCTCCCCCATTGATTAAATTTTGCGATGCTTCGACTGCCTTTTTATTCAGTTGTGTATAGGCATCCGAACGGCTAATTTCTTCATAACTTGTGCCAATACTGAGTGCCTCAGCTGCTAGGGCAGTTTGCCAAGCTTGACGTAGAATTTGTAATTGACCCAATCGAAGATTCTGCAGTTGGGTGGTTGCTTGCTGAACGTCGGTAATGGACAGTTTCCCTGCCTGAAACCCTAGTAAAGTACGGCTCTGAACTTTGGTCGCCAAAGTAACTTGTGCTGTTGTGGCATCGAACTGGCTACGTAAACCTTTGAGCTGATGCATGCTGTTGGCAATATCGAGTATTTGTTGCTTCAGCTCACGCTGCTGCTGTTGGTTCAGCAATATTTGCTGTTGCTGGACCATCGGGATCGCATATTGCTGGCGATTGAAAATATTCAGTGGAATAGCCACGCCGATTGCTAAAGTCGTATCGTTGCTTTCATTAGGGGTTTTGCTACGTTTCATGCCTACATTTAAAGTCGGATTGGGACGTGCCTGAATTCTTAAATTTTCAATTTGATGATCCGATTGCTGAATGTTCAAGGCATAGAGTTTTTCTAGCCACCCTTCAGCAATATACCGTTGCACAGTTTGGAGACTTTGCTCTGGCCAAGGGATAGCGGTTTTATTCAATTGAAGATGTGAAGATGTTTCTCCCCCCCACAAATTAGACAGCTGACGACCGGCAGCTTGTTTATTCAGCATCGCTTGCTCATAAAGTCGTTGGATTTCTAGCGCTTCAATTTGGGCACGCTCAAAATCAACCAGGGCAATACTGCCTGCCTGATAGCGTTTCTGGGCACTGTCCAGATTGACTTTACTTGTTTTTAACTGTACTGAATAAGCAGACTGCTCAACCTCAGCAAGTGCAAATTGCGACCATGCAAATTTAACAATCAGTTGGCTTTGTGCCTTCCATAATTGCTGTTGCAATTGGATTTGTTGATTCGAGGTATTGGCAATCACCCGGTTCAGCTTACGCTGACCAAATAGATCTAGAGGTTGACTAACGCCAACATTGAATTCCTGTTCTTGACCTGAGCCAAAGCCAGACTGTTCTAAACTTATACTTGGATTCTGCCATAACCGACTTTGCTGAATATTCAATTCAGATATTTGCTGAACTTGTTGCCACGGCTTGTCTTGAGTCTGGTAACTTTGTACTTTTGCTAAAGCGGATTCAAAGCTGGTAACGTTTTCAGCATAGCTATATTGCATAGCCGCTGCACATATACAAGCAACCAAGCTATGACGCAAGAGTATAATTGATTGTGAAGACATGATTTTTCCCACTTATTTAAATAATAAAAGTGGTGGGAATGTTTTAGGCTACCCCACCATGAGCGGGGAAAATTCGGGAGGTAGGCTTTGTTGAAACAGGTCAGGAGCCTGATAGCTGTTTTTCCAATGAAATTGTGGATTCACTTTAACTTCAGAGCTTGGATGAAACACATCTACTTTTTCATTTTGTACAATCAAATGCATCATCGATGGTAGATGATCTTGATGATCTTCACCGATTTCTAAATCGCTACTGAATGTTTTTATGTTTTCTGACTGTCCATTATGATCGTGTTGACGACTATCGCTGGCACACAAGGTATTTTGGTGATGACCAAAATGATAACTCTGCTGTGATTGAGGCTGTTGTTCATGGACACAAAAGGCCGCCGCCACATTCCAAAAGCTTTGGAACATGAACAATCCAACCAAGACTGTAATCCATGTAGTAGAACGCATCATCTGAACCGTACCGGGTTTGTCGGAGACTTTTTATTTAAGTTAGGCCACCTGACCTAACGGGTTAATCTTATCATTGTACATTGCTTCAAACTCAAAAGGCAATTTCCATGAGAGTTTCCCAAAAAAAGTGGTCGATGCCAATCCGTAACTGGACGTCTGCTCTGAATCGTTTTATGATTATGTTTGATGACCGTATCAGCAAGCATTTAATCTAAACGGCAGTTACACAGAATTCGGGATGGTCTCATAATCTACGAATTTTGAAAATTATAAAAAATAAACCCCCCTACTACTTGACGTAATAGGGGGGTTTATCGTTTAATGTTCATTAACGGTTACAGACGTTTGGCGACGCCTGTAACGACCAAATAAGCATATGCAGTGCGTTATTTGACCAGCAATTAAGCCCATTAGGGTCTATTTTAAGCCAAATCTAGGCTACTTTGCAATCAAATTACTCATATTACTACTGTAAGTTACCAATTTTACTCAGTAAAACCGCCTATTTGCTCGCTACCTTCGCCCTATCAACGCTCTTTAACTGTTCCCTAGCAATGGGTGGCAGGCCTCAGTGACGACTGCATTGCGTGGGTGACAAGCAAGCTCCCGACAGGGGTTACTAGACATATTGAGCAACGCAATGAGAGGTTATATTAGCGTATTCGTAGCGGTATATTGGGTGTTAACCCTTGCTAGCGTAGAAACGGCTATATAGCGGTTATGAGCGTGTCTAGGCGGTGCTATCAGCCGTAATCATAACAGAGTCAGCTTGATACAGTGATGACTTCCCGAGACGATGCCGATCGACCGACAGGCAGTTGTCAGGGCAATACTCTAAAGGGTTCGCAAGTTTTTACTTGTGGGCGCTTTAGGGTGAGTGTTGCCCAAAACTTCAACCTCTCTCCCTCCAAGCAGTTGTCCACAGAGTTGTCCATCAGGGTTGTCCACATAGCAAGGGCAACAGCGCGGAGCCCTTTAGGAGTAGCTCAGGCGCTGTTGCCCTTGCTGCTTATGTGGACATACGCTGTGGGCATACTCTAGTGGGCACACTGATTAAGAGGGAGAGAGAGGAAAGATTCAAAAAAAAAAGAAAAATTTGAAATTTTTACTGTTTTTCTTGCTGCTGCTTTTTATAGCTATTAATAAAAGGTCGAAGGCTATCAGGTATTTTCATGTATATCTTATAGACCTTTACTTCTTCGTTAGTTATACCAAGTTCTTTTTTGACTTTGAGTCGTAAATTTCTTACAGCTTTACGATGCCTATAGCAAATAAACGCATCTAGGAGCAATTTGTAATTGTTCAAGTCTGCTTTGATAATATCTAGTATCTCTTGAGCTGACGTGTTACTAAGCGGATCTTTATGTGCCGTTAAAAAACTCAGTTTCTTGTTGTCAACACTCGTACCCAGTAGTTCCAATATTTGAGCTGCTCGATAGGTGTTTATCTGATCGTGAAGCTTTTCGATGCTTGGTGTATGTTCTATTATTTTCTTAAATGTGTAGTAGTCTATAGGGTAATTTTTAGCATCTTCGCTATCAAAATCTAGAATATGAACACCGCTAATAAAGGCTATAAATAAATTCTTAGCTATAGATCCCTCCTTTCTTATAGCGTTCACTCGCATCATGTTTACCTTGCGTTTAGAGTACGGCACTTCACTCATAACTACTCCTTATTGCTTCTATAGAGTGCTGATCATACTTCAGTATTTGCATATATACACATTTATTTTTTTTAGTATACAGCGTATGTATAGACATAGATATAAGTATATATAGACATTAATTATATTGTATATAGACATATGTCGTTATCATATATACACATATATCTTTCATTATATATAGACATATATTTTCTATCATATATACACATTTATGATATTATTTTAAGCCAGCAGTCCTAAGAGGGGGCTATTTTCGCTTCGCTACAATATCCTCTCTTAGGTGCTGACAAAGGGGCTATCGCCCCCTTGACCCCCCAACCACCCCTATACCTAGAACAGGAGCCAGTCTTATGCCACCAATTAGCGGTAAAAAAAGAACTAAAGAGATTGCGATTCGAGTCACAGAGGATGAGTTGGCCAAGCTGAAAAGACGGCAGCAGGGAACGACGATGGCCGGATGGATGCGAGGTTTAGGGTTAGGGGTAACCCCAATGAAGCCCGCTGACCCTGAGTTGGTTCGCGCACTTGGCCGCATTGGCTCTAATCTTAATCAAGTCACCAAACACGTCAATATCAATAAGCAGGTAGATGAGAATGTGCTTGAACAGATCACCGCTATTAGATCTTTGATTAATGCGCTGCTTGATGAGCATTTGCGAGGTGAGTCATGATTGTTAAATTCTTTAGGCGAGGGCAAGGATCAGGCGCAGGGCCGCTTAATTACTTATTGGGCGGTAAGGATACCCCTAGGGAGGGTGCAAAGGTGCTCTACGGCGATCCTAGGCTCACTGAGCAGCTGATTAATACCACACCATTCAAGCAAAAGTATAAGTCAGGGGTATTATCTTTTACGGAAGATGCGACACAATTTACTGATGAGCAGAAAAAAGACATTATGCAGCGCTTTGAAGAGACACTGTTTGTAGGGCTTGAGCCCGATCAGTACGATATATTGTGGGTTGAACATACTGATAAGGGTGGACGGCTGGAGCTAAATTTTGTGATCCCTTGCCAAGAGCTACGAAGTGGTAAGCGGCTGCAGCCATTTTATGCTGGCGCTGATCTGGTACGAGTCAATGCGTTTAAGAACATCATCAATCAAGAATATGGCCTAACAGATCCTAATGACCCAGAGCGTAAGCGGCTAATCAACCCTTATGTGAATAATGCGCCACGGCCAACTCCATATGATAGGCCGCCTAAATCTAAAGAGAAGGAGCAGGAAAAAGAAGATAATGAGATCATCGCTAATCCTGAGAGCACTTTTGCTTTAAAAGAAGCCATTGATCGAAGAATGCGACATAGCCTAGCAGAGGGCAGTCTTAATAACCGTAGTAGTGTGCGTTATGCGCTAGAAGGTATGGGATTAACCATCAAGAGAGCAACCAAAAGTAGTATCAGCGTGGCGCATCCTAAAATGAAGCGAAATGTTAGGCTCAAAGGCACTATCTATGAGAAGGATTTTAAGGCTTTGTCGCAGCAAGCGCACCTTATTGAGGGTCGTCAAGGAGATTATGAGAGAACGAGTGAGTCTCGCGGTCATCGAGACTTAAAAACGTGGACTACAGGTATGGAGATCAAGAAAGAGTATCACGAGAAGTTATATGGTGATATCAAAGCGCCTGAGCCTTTAGCGCTTGTTAATAACCATGTGACCTCTAAGGAGCCGCAAGATAACGCACCTAAAGTAGAGGTGCCGACTCCGCAGCGCTCATACAGTGGACCAAGGCCATAGTCGTTTGACGGTGTTGTTAAACAATTAAGGCCTCCACCATTTCTTTTTCTTGGTAGGTGTGGGCGCAGCTGCGGCTTCTTTTTCAGATAGCGGCTCTGGCTCTAACGGTGATTGTTGATCGCTATGCTCAGAGTCAGCACCTTTAAACTCTAGCAGTCGGATCTGCGTTAAGTCATGAATACTGGCATTGGCTTTTTCTAGTGTTTTGTTGAGCTGACTTATTTGCTCTTGGTAATTCGCTATCAGCTGTTTTTGATCACGGACTTGCTGCTCTAAGTGTTCATTCTTCATCTTTTCAAGTGCTAACTGGTGTTCAAGTGCTGTGCTGTTCTGTACGTTTTGACTGTTCACGGACGTACTATTGCTAGTGTTCACTGATTGTTCAGTACGTTTTTTAGTGACAGGCTCACCAAACACTCGGATCATCTCTGAGGTATCAATTTTCTTATCAGCGGTTCTGGAAAGCTCGCCATCATTGATTTTCTGATAGATCGTCGTTCTTGATACACCCCACTGTTTTGCTGCTTTTGTCACAGATATGTTCATTGTTCACCTAGTGTTCAAGTACGTTTTTAGCCCCTGTACAGTGCAACTGTTCAGAACGTTCAGTGAGTAACTATCGCACCAACCTCACCATTTGGCAAATACTAATGCTCTATCCGTGTCTGCGGCCAACCATCAACTCAATACATTAAAAGACACCTCAAATCACCTGAGGTTTTTTTGTATTCTGTATTGTAGTATGTTGTATATTGTATTATACTACATACAAATTATACAAACATTACATATCTACGCATACAAAATTAAGGACAATGACTATGGCACTCACTATTCAACAGGTTCATAACACTGCTGATCAACTGCAAGAACAAGGTATCAAGCCTACTCTAGCCGAAGTGCGTAAGGCGCTTGGGGGTGGTTCATTTACGACCATCAGTGAAGCTATGAAGTCTTGGCGTCAGGATAACAAAGAAGAAGAGCAGCTAAGACAGGTTGAGCTGCCCAGTGGTATTACTGAGCGCTTACAGACGCTTGGTGCGGATGTGTGGCAGACGGCGGTTGATATCGCCAATGATCGCTTGGTTAAAGATCGTGAGGCCTTAGAGAGCATTAAGGCCAAGGCGCAAGCTGAGACAGACGAGGCGCAAGAGGCGGTTAAGACCTTAGAAGGTGAGCAGGCTGATTTGTTGGTGCAACTAGACGAGGTAACGGCCACTGCAGAGACAAAAGCTAAAGCGGCTGAACAGGCGACAGCTGAACGTGATAGGTTTAAGCAGACGCTCAGCGATACTCAGCACCAGTTGGAGCTTGAACGAGCTAAAACAGATGCGGCTCAGGCTCAACTTGCAGATCTGCGCAGTAGCTTTGATCAGCAAGCAAAAGAGCTTAACGTCAATATATCGAGAGTGGCCACGCTTGAGGCTAACGCTGTTAGTGATAAAGCAGAGGTTGCCCGTTTAAGTGCAGAACTTGAAGAGGTTAAAACAGAGTTAAAAACAGTCACCACTGAGCGCAACGAGATAGCAACCGCTACTGCAGAGGTTAAAGGGGAGTTAAAAGCGGTTACTATCGAGCGCGATAAGCTGTCAGGACTTTATGAGCAGCTGACGCAACAGCAAGCGACATTAAACACAGATCATCAGCTGCTGCTTAAGCAGTATGAAACGGTATCGACCAGTTATAGCGCTGAGCAAGAAAAGAGCAGTGCATTGACGATAGAGCTTGAGAAGATGCAAGCGGCGATAAATAAGGATTTAGATTAAGGCCTGATACGCACTACTAACAATATTTAATCACCTTAGAATAAGGTATTCAGCGCAGTCTACAGACTCATATCCCTAGTGAGGACTTGAGTCTTTGGCTATAGGCTGAATGGTAATAATGTTGCAACAAATTTATCGGAGATTTTAGAATTCTCTATTGTGAGAATTCTTAATTTTATCCATAATCGTAAGCCTATTTAAAATACTTAGGATGGAAATATGACTGCTAAAAACAGAACATCTAAAAGAAATCTTACCTCCAAAGAGCAAGTTGCTTTAGACGTGGTTAAAGGACAGACTACTAGTAATATAGAGCAAATTATTGAGGTGTTAAATGAAGATGGGATTATTATAGATAATCGTGACCCATCTTTTAATTCATCAATGGCAATGAACCATTGGAACCCTGAATGCGAAGCATATTTAAAACAGGGTGACGAAGATAGTGAAAAAAGAGAGGTTTATTATACAGGTGGCACGCTACTTGTAGGCTGGTCGGAAGAACTTAATAGTTACTGTTTATATAATTCAGAGATCTACCCGCTTGCAGAAAAAGCAGTAGAATACATGGAGAGTATAATTCCATAATTTATTCCATCTCTTTGGTCACAATAGCAATCAACTGCCTTGAGCACTTAACTGTCTTTTGAATATCAGAATAGCTATGACCTGATTTGAGCAGACTAGCGATGATCTTGCGCTTTTTCGTATCTTTCCTACGTCCTGAATACTTACCTTCTGCCTTAGCACGAGCAATACCTTGCATCTGACGGTTACGGCGATCTTCATAGTCTTTTCGAGCAATGGCTGCGAGCATATCCAGCATCATCGAGTTAATGGCCTGCAATACACTGCTCATAAATTCTGTACTGCTTTCAGATTGAAGCGCCATATATGAGGTCGGCAGCTCTTTTGACACGATAGAGAGCTTTTTCTCTGATAGCATTCTTTTTAGCGTATCCCAATCAGCTTGGTTCAAACGCGCCAAGCGATCAATCTGCTCAACTAAGATCACATCGCCCTTATGAGCGTCTTCAATCAGCTGCATCAGCTTTGGTCGCGCCAAGATAGCGCCTGATTCGTTTTCGACATAGAAGGCAGCAATTTTGTGGCCATGATCGTTGGCAAATGCTATGAGCTCGCTTTTGGCACGCTTAGCATCTTGTTCTTTGGTAGACGCTCGTAGATACGCTCTAATAAACATAAACACCTAAAATAGTCTGTTATAAGTGGTTCCATTATACCAGTCTGTTTTAAGTGGTCTGTTAATAGGTTTGAAGGGTGAAATAGGTGGTTCCCTTAGGGCATAGCTTTTGAAACCATTTTTCTTTATATTGTCACTTAGACAGGCTGGGCATTTGATGTATAGTGTCATTTGCATTTCACTATTTATCAATTTCTCAGCCTGTTTTTTTTCAGCCTACTTTTTGAACCACCACCCGGATATAAATGTAGCTATGAATAAAACAACTTTTAAAATATCGAAGATGGACTGCCCTTCGGAGGAAAACCTAATCCGAATGAAATTAGAGGGCCACTCGAATATTGAACATCTTGAGTTCGACATTCCTAACCGTCAATT
>Ga0208300_101044_pt1 | contig 13317 bp, 9 predicted proteins | sample 23_taG_FD_184096 | JGI IMG/M metagenome (GOLD analysis project Ga0208300, IMG submission 184096) | Marine viral communities from Cariaco Basin, Caribbean Sea - 23_WHOI_OMZ (SPAdes) (version 2) | ecosystem: Environmental > Aquatic > Marine > Oceanic | place: Caribbean Sea: Cariaco Basin | collected... | reverse complement strand
AAACCCCGCCATACCAATCCGAATGGCCAGCGCCAGGCCGATCGCCGACCACATCGAAAACCGCCCGCCGACCCACTCCCATAGCTGTAGCTGATGCTCAGGATGGATCCCCCACGCGCGCATCTTTGCGCTATTGGCAGAGATACCGATGAAATGCCGACGCAGCACGCTGTCCTCTGTACCCGCATGGCGTTTGGCGGTAGCGAGCAGCCATGATAAGGCGGTCTTGGCATTGGATAAGGTGTCTACCGTACCAAAGGATTTGGACGAGATAATAAATAAAGTGGTCTCAGGATTGAGGTGCTTGAGTAGGTTGTCTAGCTGGGTGCCGTCCATGTTGGAGACAAAATGCACGTCGATATCGGTATCGGCCCATTCATCAAGCGCCGTCGTCGCCATCAAAGGCCCAAGATCTGAGCCGCCGACGCCGATATTGACCACATCAGTAATGGCCTTGCCCGAAAACCCGCGCCACGTACCATTGCGTACCCGCGCTGATAGGCGAGCCACCTGCGCCAGACTACGATGCACATCAGCCACCACGTCTTGCTCGCCGACCTGTAGCGCGGCAGTCGCTGGCAGACGTAACGCTGTATGCAGTGCCGCGCGCTGCTCGCTGGTATTAACCATCGCGCCTTGTAGCAGCGCCTCGATACGAGCTGATAAATCACAGCTATCAGCAAGCCCTAACAAATCAGATAACACCGACGTATTGATACACTGCTTGCTATAATCCATGTATAGCGCCCCCGCCCGCGTACTAAAACGCGTGGCGCGCGTGGCATCTTGCGCAAACAAATCCGCCACCGACCAGCGCTGCGCCGCTACACTCTGTAGCTGCGACCAATATACCGAGTGGCGGGCGCTTCGATAAGCGCTATCTTGCTGTCTATCGTCCATTGGTTACTTATCATCCGCGAGTTGCCGCTCGGCAAAGTAGATAAACGCCTGCATGTATGAGCGCATATCGCCGGCATCATAGCTATCCCCCCGCATCGTCGTCACATTGACCCCCGACTCACTAATCAGCGCATCGATAGCATCAGTTAGCTGAATCTCGCCGCCGACAGAAGCTTTGGTGTTGGCCAAATAGTCAAAGATTTGATTGCTAAACACATAGCGGCCGACCACAGCGAGATTGGACGGCGCGTCTGCTAAGCTGGGCTTTTCGACGAACCCTGCCACCTTAAAACTGCTATTGCTGTTTGTGTTGTCATCGATATCGCTCTCATCACTAAACGCTTGACTCAATTGCGCGATACCGTATTTATGCACATCCTCATCCGCCACGCTCTCGACCAATATCTGCGAATGGCCATCGTTGGCAAAGGCATCGATCATAAAGGCTAAGTTGTCCACGCTCATATCGGTGGTGTATGGATCGAGCACCACATCAGGCAATAACACAGCAAAGTCATGCTCGCCTATAATAGGTCTAGCGGCCAATACCGCATGACCCAACCCCAATGCCTTGCCCTGACGGATCATCGACACCGTCACGTCCTCTGGCAGCCAGTTGAGGCTATCGGCCAGCTCGTCTTTGCCTTTATGACGCAGCTGGGTATCTAGCTCAGCATTGATATCGAAGTAGTTTTCGATCGCGCCTTTTTGTGCATGACCGACGAGGACGATGTGCTTGATACCAGCCGCGATGGCTTCCTCGACCACGTAGTGAATGGCGGGGCGATTGCCCAGTGGCAGCAGCTCCTTGGGCACAGATTTGGACAGTGGCAGCATACGAGTGCCAAAGCCTGCGACGGGGATAACGGCATGGGTGATGTTTTTCATAGTGGTTTATTCAAATCGATTTATTATAAAGTAGAAGCATGATAGGGTTTTACTCGTACTGAGTACATTTCGTTCAGTGGCTATCATAACCGTTTGGATTTTGACTTTGCCAGCGCCAGGTAGCTTGACACATCTCAGCGACAGACAGCTTGGCCTCCCAGCCCAATAACTCTTTGGCTTTATCAGCGCTGGCATAGCAGCTGGCGATATCTCCGGCACGGCGCGCGACAAACTGATACGGCACACGCTGCCCTGTGGTATCGGTAAAGGCATTGACCAGCTTTAACACAGACGTACCTGTGCCAGTCCCTAAATTAATAGGCAAAAACCCTGCTGAGCTTTGCTGCACATGGACTTGCTGCTGTAAATAACTCAGTGCCGCGACATGACCGGCTGCCAGATCAGTGACATGGATAAAATCCCGCACGCCAGTACCATCTATAGTCGGATAGTCATTGCCAAAGATGCTAAGTTTTTCTAGCTTACCGACAGCGACTTGTGAGATATAGGGCATGAGATTGTTTGGAATATCGTTTGGGTCTTCGCCGATCTGCCCTGATGGATGCGCGCCCACTGGATTGAAGTATCTCAGAGAAATTAGACTCCAGCTAGTATCGGAGACTGCTAGATCTTCTAGGATATGCTCGACGGTCAGTTTGCTCTGACCATAGGGATTGGTACAGGAGCGCGGGGCGGTCTCATCGATAGGGAGAGTCTCAGGATCACCATAAACCGTCGCTGATGAGGAAAAAACAAGGTTTTTAACATCATACTCTGCCATGACTTCGAGTAAGGTGATGGTACCACTGACGTTGTTATTATAATAAAGTAAGGGCTTAGCCACGGACTCACCGACGGCTTTTAATCCGGCAAAATGTATGACACCAAAGAATTGATGCGCGTCAAATACTTGTCTTAATGCCGTGGCATCACGGATGTCACCCTTAACAAAATCAATAGGCTTGCCGATAAGGTGAGAGACACGATTGACTGCTTCACGGCTACTGTTAGATAGATTGTCATAAACAACTATCTCGTAGCCTGCCTGATGCAAGGCTATACAAGTATGCGAGCCGATGTAGCCTGCGCCGCCTGTAACGAGGATTTTTTGTTTCATAGACAGTACCAACAATTTTATTGTGTGTTATTTCATTTTTTTGATTATAAATGCAACTATACTGGTAACCAATCAATATTACCAACATCAATAGCGTATATACAGCTATCGCCAGCTATGAATGCCATAAAGATCAAAGCTGACTTTAGCACACTATGGTTGAAGCACGTTATACTGGTATTTGTTTTATACCTACTCAAGCTATCCATTATATTATGAAATTTGAAGCCTATATCCAGCCACTACTCTCAGGCTACTACAAACACTATCGCCAGCCTGAACAACGGTTAGCCTTGGTCGTCGGTATGTGGCCATGGCGAGATATGGTGGGAGACTGGGTATTTGAGTCAGCGCATATCCAGATTCAGCGGCACTTTACTCAGCGCTATTTTGAACAGTGGCTCAAACCCTTTATCAGTCGGGTCAATCCTGTCGTTTATATCTGGGGCTATAAAGCGCCTGATTATTTGATTGACTATGTCCGTGAGCAAGGGCTGGATGTTTTCTTCTTAGAAGATGGTTTTATTCGTTCAGGGCCTGATGATGATAGCAATACTCCACCACTCTCTATCGTGATGGACAGTCAAGCACCCTACTTCGATACCACGCGCCCAAACGATTTGACTGATCTCATCGCAAACTTTGACTTTGAGCAAGACAGCTATGATGAGAAATGGGCGCAAGAAATGCTAGATTATTATATCTCGCATCGGGTGAGTAAATACAATCATCAGCCTTATGTCGATGTCGTACCCATCTATGGGGTGAAAACTAAGAAGCGGGTATTGGTGCTAGGACAAGTGCCGCATGATGACTCATTAAAATACGGTGGCGGTAAAGGTATCACATTGCTGGATGTGGTCAATCAGGCCATCGAAGACAATCCTGATGCGCAAATCATCGTCAAGCCGCATCCGATGACGCTGGATGACCCTTCTGTCGTTAGCACCCTGACCGATCTGAGATGCTTAATCCTTACCCAGTCTATTCATTTAGTGGATGCATTGGAAACCATCGATCACGTCTATACGATTACGTCACTAGGTGGATTTGAGGCGTTATTAAGAGGCAAAAAGGTCACCGTATTAGGGCGACCTTTTTATCACTCTCTTTGTCAAAACAACTGTGAGAAGCTTAAATATTTTTTACTGTGTTACTTATACTGCCAATATAATTACTGTGTTACAGCTGCATGAATCTTCAGAAATGTTGAAGGGTCATTTAGCAACTTAAAGTTACCTTGCTCCATTAATATTTTATCCGCTAACTCACGAAAGGCACCAAAACCACCCTGTGTATCCAGTATTAAATCACATTGAGATTTGATATATTCAGGCGCATCGGCAACAGTTACTGCTAAACCACAACTGATGAAAGCCGGTAAATCAATCGAATCATCGCCAATGTATAGAGTATTAGCTTTAGTTGTACCCATTTGTTTAATAATATCTTTACAGGCTACTTCCTTGTTTTTAACCCCCAAATTAAAAATATCAATTCCTAAGTCAGCAAGTCTTTTTCTCAAAGCTTTTGAATCTCTACCTGATAAAACAGCTACCTTAACGCCTGCTTGTTGCAACAGCTTGATACCTAGACCGTCTCTCACATGAAAGCGCTTCATACACTCACCATGCTCATCATAGTAAATACCACCATCTGTCAATACGCCATCAACATCAGTGATAATAAGCTCAATATCTGATAATAAAGACTTCTCATTATCTGATTGCTCGCCCTTAAGAATAGAAATCACCTTTTCCAAGTCTTTCGGAGTATCAACACCTGGGCCTGTCGGCATCACTTCAAACGCATAGATATCTACATCACTGTCTAGCAGACGCAACTGCTCAAGCTGCTCTACTGTCTCTATATGAGATTCATCTAATTGAGTATACTTTTCTAAAATAGATTTACGATAAGCATATACCCCGACATGTTGTTTATAGCTCGCTTGCCTATCTTTATCTCTAATAAAAGGAATGGGAGAACGGCTAAAGTAACACGCTCGACCACTATGAGACGTCACCACTTTTACTGTATTAGGGTCTTTGGCTTGATGCGCACTAATAGCATGGTACAGCGTTCCCACTTCAATGGATGTGTCTGCTGTCATAGCTTTAATAAGCAGCTCAAGATCCTCTACACGAACCAAAGGTTCATCACCTTGTAAGTTGATATATAAGTCAGCATCTATCTCATTCATGACTTCTACCAGCCTGTCAGTACCTGAAGCATGATCTGGTCTGGTCATCATACCTTTACCACCGAAACTATGCACTACCGACAGAATTCTGTCGTCATCAGTGGCTACAACGACGGTGGCGTTTTTTATAGATGCCGCTTTTTCATACACGTGCTGAATCATGGGCTTACCCAAAATATCTGCAAGCGGCTTACCAGGAAAGCGTGAAGACGAATAACGTGCGGGGATAACGATAGCAACAGACTGCATTTAATATACCTTTAAGGCGCTTTTATTGAATATCTAAATCAGGCAGTGACTTGACCAAGTCATCGATTTGTTTCATTTGTTGTAAGAAAGGCTCTAGCTTATCAAGTGGCAAAGCACTCGGACCATCACATTTAGCAGCATCAGGGTCCGGGTGGGCTTCCAAAAACAAGCCTGCAAGACCAGCGGCCATCCCTGAGCGAGCCAACTCAATAATTTGATCTCGGCGGCCGCCTGATGCGTCGCTGCCTGCACTCCTAGTCTGCAATGAATGCGTCACATCAAAGATAATGGGTAAGTCATTACTGATACGCTTCATCACTCCCAAGCCAAGCATATCTACAACTAAGTTGTCATAACCGAAACAACTACCACGCTCACACAACATAAGCTTATCATTGCCCATTTCCTGAAACTTATTAATGATATTCTTCATCTGCTCTGGGCTGAGAAACTGCGGCTTTTTGATATTAATTGGTCGCCCAGTCTCTGCTAACGCTTGTACCAAATCTGTCTGACGTGCCAAAAAGGCAGGCAGTTGCAAAATATCAATCACTTCGGCTGCTGGCTGGCACTGATAAACCTCATGCACATCAGATATCACTGGCACATTAAAAGTATCTTTAACTTCTTGTAAGATTTTTAGACCTTCATCCATACCTGGGCCACGAAACGAATGAATAGACGATCTGTTCGCTTTATCAAAGCTGGCTTTAAATACATAGGGTATACCAAGTTTTTGCGTAATCTCTACATAAGCCTCACATGCTGTTAGAGCCAGGTCTCGCGACTCTATGACGTTGATACCGCCAAATAATACGAAAGGCTTATCATTGCCAACTGTTATGTTTTCCGTAATTTTCATTTTTGTTCCTCAAGACTATAAAACACTAGTCACTTTTAATTAATACCAGCCTGAACCAAGTCACGTAAGGCCAGCACACCGACTAGTGCATCATTATCTAAAACAATAAGCTGGTTTACTTTTTTTTGTCTCATGATATCAAGGGCTTTTGAGGCTTTTATATCAGGAGAAGTAGTAATCGGTGCTGTCTTCATGACACTGGCAATAGGTTGGCTCATATCTTGATTCGTTGTGAGGAGTCGACGGATATCACCATCTGTCAGTACCCCATAACGATTTTTGTCATCTACGACCACAGTCATACCGAGTCGTTTTTCGGTAATCTCAAATAGGGCTTCGATAATACTGGTCTTTCCTGTCACCAAAGGAATCTCATCACCGGATTTCATGAGATCAGAAACATGGGTCAAGAGTTTTTTACCCAGCGCACCCGCAGGATGCGATAGGGCAAAGTCCTCTGACTTAAAGCCGCGGGCTTCAAGCAATGCGATAGCCAGTGCATCGCCCAGTACCATCGTCGCTGTGGTGCTAGAGGTAGGTGCTAGACCCATTGGACATGCTTCTTCGAAGTCGCCAAGTGTCAAAGCCACGTCTGCTTCTTGAGCTAATCGACCTGATAAATTCTTAGTGATGCTTATTAAAGGTAAGTCTAGTTTTTTAATAACTGGTAATAGAACATTGATCTCATCGCTATTACCTGAGTTCGAAATGGCTAAGACAACATCACCCTTTACGATCATCCCGAGGTCACCGTGACCGGCTTCACCAGGATGCACAAAAAACGCTGGCGTACCTGTTGATGCCATTGTTGCAGCTATCTTTCGACCCACTAAGCCAGACTTGCCCATACCGGTAATAATTAGGCGACCTTGGCACTCCAATATTAATTCACATGCCAAATTAAACTGCTGGTCAATGCTATTATTAAGGGATTTTAAAGAGTTGATTTCAATATCAATCGTTTTTTTTGCCATATGGATTGCAGAAATATTATTCATAGCTTAAATCCTAAGAGCTTATATAATGTTCATTTAGTAGAATATTCATTTATCAATCCATTGTTTGCAAGTAAATTTGAATCACTATCGTTCATCGCTACTAGGTACTTGTCTAAGATATCTTGTCTGTTATATTTAGTTAATATATTCACAAAATCTTGAAGTATAAAAGAATTTTTTCCTATGCTATGCAAAGATCTTATGTAATAGTCCTGAGCGCTATCTATATCACTATCTAAGCCTGATAGATAAAATCCTTTTCTAAAGAGCCATACAGAGTTAGAGTTCTCTAATAAAAAAATATCAATATAGTGCTTAGCTTTAGAATAGTCTTTTTCATCAATCAATACGTCAAAATAATCCACAAAGAATTTTAAATCTAAATTTTTGCTTAAATAAAAATCAGCTGATTCAATTGCTTTGTTTCTATAAGAAGTTCCTAACTTAAGCATTAAATAAAAATACTTTTTCGCCAAAGAAGGATTTTTAAGTATATATTCTTGTACTATTTCATCATTCATTAATCTTTTTTGCCATAGCTCGGGATAATCATTTAGAAGCTCTATAACACTCTGCAAATCATCTTTGATATTATAATCTAGTAATAACCGACTAAAATACTGACTTGCTTCCAGAGACCTATCTATATGGAATAGGGCTCTAATAAATATAATTGACAGTTTTGGTGTCATAGAGACAGTACTTATCTTCTCTATTTCATTTACAATACTAGAAAAATCTCCTAAGTCTTGGTACTTTCTACAGATAATAGAAACAATATCGGCATCTCCTACCTTGTAACTTTCAGTCGACTTCAACTTTGTGATTTGTGACTGTATAAGTTTCTTATTATATAGTATTCCACTTATAACCTTTTCTTTCCATCTAAAGTCCTTTTCCTCATTAAGCACTTTTTTAATTTCGGCTTCACTTAAGTGATATCCTAAAGATTCATATTTGGACATCTTTTGTTTATGTTTAACTTCAAGTGAAGCTCTATCCCAGTAGATATCACTTGATAAGACCTTAGCAGGAACACCACCTATTGAGACATTTGAATCTGTGAAGCTTTTAGTTACTAACGAACCAAAAGCGATTATAGAGTTATCAGCAATTTCTGCTCCTGATACCAACCTAACTGAACGACCGATCCATACATGATTACCAATCAAGATTTTAGAGCTCCAATTTCTTATCGAATTTGTAGACTTATCATAAATCTGATGTGAGTCTCCAACCATGAATACGATATCACTTGATAGCATACAGTCATCACCTATAAATAAGCGAGAATATGGTTCAGACATTAAAGCTAACATGTTACCACAGGAAAAATCTTTACCAATTTTTACAACCTGAAAGTCACCAGCTTTAATATCAATATTAAAAGTGACTAACCTAGCAGATGAACCTATTTCAACAATTGAATTGCTAGATCTAATATTTATTCGACATCCAGAAAAATTATTAGGTCTGTGAATAATAACCGTGTTATTGGAACCTTTTATATCAATTTTAAGACCTTCTTCTACATAGTTATTACCATATCTAATAGTTTCACAGTCATGGTCATAAAAAATCACATAGTTCTTCATCTTCTCTACTCTCTATATTTTAATATGAAAATTTATGATTTATTTTTGCCTATGAACATTGCAATTATTTTAGCACTGGTCTTATTTGAATCTTTAAAAAATCTGTACGGGTCTTTTTTAAGCTTTCTTAATTTACGCTCAAATGTTGAGATATCATTATTGTTATTAGTTTTTGCTACCTGACTAATAACTTTAAGCGGCATTTTATTCAGAATATCTTTTATTTCCTGAATATCAGCTCTTATATCACTATTAGCATTAGAATTTGGCTTCACTCCATCTTTTAAGCCTTTGGATTCTAGAAGCATCTGGAACTCTTCGCCGTTTGTATATTTAGCCACTGACGTGGTCAAAGGCTTAAAGCTAGGTAGCTCAAGACATTCAGCAACTGTAAGCTCGCAGAGAGAAGGAAGGTGGATTTGTAAACTCTTAAAGGTATTAATAACTGCCAGTCTATCTTCATCTGAGGCAAATAAATCCTCTGTCCATACTTCGCTTAAGTCCACACTAGGAGCAGTACAATCAATAGCTACTCCTTTATTAGATATAACACCCTGACCAAAAAAATATACATTCGTACTATACTGTAAACTTTCAAGTAGAACAGTTGAGTTAATACCGATTACAGCCTTAGATTCTTGAATGATACTAGCTAAATCACCTTCTTTGACCACTTTGATTCTAGAACTTTCAAATCTCTCAAATCGCTCTGGATAATTTTCTAGTGGATGCAGTTTGATAATAATTTCTTCTGATTTGGGAACTTTAGAAATACAGTACTCAACAAACTTTTCCATACTTTTAAAACGGTTAGAGTTAACAATTAAGTTAGTGTCATTTTCTAACTGAGTAATAATAACAGTATGTCCTTTTAGCTTTTCCTGAGTAGGATAGATATGATCACGCCCGCAAAATTCAGTAAAGTTTTTCTTACTTATGCTAGATAAACCATTAACACCTTCTGTATCAAAATATACATTGTCTTGCTGAGGGAACCACCCCAATTCAGAGTAAACAATTGGGATATGTGGGAAGGCTCTTTTTATTCTGTTTAGCACCTCATAGTACATAGGATGAGAGCCATTATGGAAAAAAATCTTATGAGGTCTGAAATTCTCAATATCTTTAATGAGTATATTAGGATACCTCATCCAATCATATTTAGAAAACTTATTAGGATCAACATAGTATGGATTATTAAACTTATACATAAACCCTAATGGTCTAGAGCAAACAAAACGATAATCAGCATCCATTTTATCGATCACAGGCATCCAGAACTCTTCAATGTGCTCATTGCTCATTGAAAAACCGAAAATACGTTTTCCAAACTTATTATATGCTGCTGTATGAGAGAAAGCTTGTGGTACAGACTCACTTAACCAATCAGAGTTATAAGCAATGCTCTCTTGCTTATTAAGTCCTTTGAAGGGTTTAAAAGCATTAGTACTATGATTAGAAATAATATTAAGCAAACCCTCAGAGAAATCATTATGAATATCATTCAGATTCTCTTCGAATACCTCTAATGCAAATTTATTTGAGTCAATATTTGTATCAAGTAGCTGATTTACTAAATAATCTACATTACCATAAGGACTAATCTTCAAAACTCTGCCATCTGCAATTTCTCTATTCCCTCCGACATCCCATGCGTGAACGATACAATGACAAGCAATACCTTCTAGGACTACCATCGAACAGTTCTCAAACTTACTTAATTGTAGCAAGTGTTTGCTATCTTTTAGCAACTCAAATCTTTCACTCCCAGGTATATGGTCAAGTATATCTACTTGACAAGACACCTTATTTGAAAGCTTGAATTTCTGAGAGTTATTACCAAAAAGTAGGACTTTATAACTTTTAGGTAACTTCTCAAGAATTGGATTCAAAAACTCTATACCTTTAAGCTTTTGAAAACGAGCCATAAATACTACATCATACTTCCTGGTCTTATTCTCGTCTTGGTTATGCTCGATTTCTATATTAAAAGGGTTTTTATAAACACTAAAGTCATCTCTTTTCAAGTCATTTTGTATCTCATTAATTATCCCGTACGATGGAGCTGATACATATTTAGCATTTTCAATAGCTTCTAGTTCTTCAGAATACAATTCTTCATTAATTTTAGCACCATCGTATTTCTGAGCAACTGCTCCAGGAGTATGTAGACGAACATGAACGGAATAATTGCAATCTAACAAGAGTGTGGAAGCTTTAACTTCTGGCGCTTCTATTAAGACCTCATCATAACCGTATAGCTTTTCTACGTAATTTTTTACATACTCTCTAAATCTTTCAGCGCTTAAATTATCTTCGTTAGATAAAACATCGTACTTGATGCCTTCCTTCTCAAGAAAAGAGATAAGGTTAAGATTATAGTTATGTATTCCGTGGCTAGCTTTAGTACTAAAAGGGTTAACTACTAAATAAGTTTTCATAATTTACTCCAAAAAAATTTATGGGATCTATGAATAAAAAAGCAAATATTCGATGGAGCAAACTTAATTACTGATATCCATTCGGATTGCTACTCTGCCAATTCCAAGTATCTCGACACATCGCATTTATATCGTATTCTGCTTTCCAGTTAAGCAAACGATATGCCTTATCCGCACTAGCGTAACAGCTTGCTGTGTCACCAGCTCTTCTATCGGAAAGTTGATAGGGCACCTCTTGCTGGGTATTTGACTCAAAGGCATTCACTAACTCAAGAACGGAAGTTCCATTGCCTGTGCCTAAATTAATGGCATCAAACCCTATACTAGAAGTTTTGTTATTAATGTAATGAAGAGCAGCAACATGACCTTTAGCTAAATCAACCACATGAACAAAATCTCGCACACCTGTTCCATCAACAGTGTTGTAGTCATTACCAAAGACTCTCAGCTTTTCAAGCTTGCCAACAGCAACTTGACTAATAAAAGGCATCAAGTTGTTCGGGATACCATTAGGATCTTCGCCTATCTGCCCTGATGGATGCGCCCCTACTGGATTAAAATATCTCAGAGAGATTAGACTCCAGCTAGTATCGGAGACGGCTATATCTTCTAGGATATGCTCGACAGTCAGTTTGCTTTGACCATAGGGATTGGTACAGGAGCGCGGGGCGGTCTCATCGATAGGGAGAGTCTCAGGATCACCATAAACCGTGGCAGAGGAGGAAAAGATAAGGTTTTTGACACCGTACTCTGCCATGACTTCAAGTAAGGTGATGGTGCCACTGACGTTGTTATTATAATATAGTAAGGGCTTGGCCACGGACTCACCGACGGCTTTTAATCCAGCAAAATGTATGACACCAAAGAATTGATGCGCAGCAAACACTTCTCTAAGCCTATCTGCATCACGGATATCACCCTTAACGAACTCAATAGATTCACCGATAAGGTGAGAGACACGATTGATCGCTTCACGGCTACTGTTAGATAGATTGTCATAAACAACTATCTCGTAGCCTGCCTGATGCAAGGCTATACAAGTATGAGAGCCGATATAGCCTGCGCCGCCAGTTACTAAGATTTTACTTTTCATAATTTTTCAAACAAAAAAAAGACACCTCATTGTAGAGAAGTCTTTTTGATAATTCAACACAGCTTTCGTGGCTTTTTGTAGACTTATGCTGACGCCTATCTTACCAGCCAGTAACTTCTTTTAGCTTATCGCCTAGCTTCGATGGGTCACGTGTATACGCGATACCAGCGTCTTCAAAGGCTCTAAATTTCTCTTCTGCAGTACCTTGACCACCAGAGATGATCGCGCCAGCATGGCCCATACGCTTGCCTTCTGGAGCAGTGACACCAGCGATGTAGCCAACCACAGGCTTCGTCACATGGTCTTTGATATAAGCGGCGGCTTCTTCTTCCGCAGTACCACCGATCTCACCGATCAAGATGATCGCCTCGGTCTGTGGATCTTCTTCAAACAGTTTTAGCGCGTCGATTTGGTTCATACCAGGGATAGGGTCACCACCGATACCGATACAGGTTGACTGACCAAAGCCAAGCTTTGTGGTCTGCGCGACCGCTTCATAAGTCAAGGTACCAGAGCGTGAGATGATGCCCACTTTACCTGGCTGATGGATGTGGCCTGGCATGATACCGATTTTGCATTCGCCTGGGGTGATGACGCCTGGGCAGTTTGGACCCACTAGACGTACATCGCCCGCTTCTTCTAGATAGCGCTTGGCTTTTAGCATATCGAGAGTCGGTACGCCTTCAGTGATTACGACGATCAACTTCACGCCTGCATCGATTGCTTCAACGATAGAATCTAGTACAAATGGTGCTGGTACGTAGATAACAGAAGCATCCGCTTGAGTCGCTTCCATGGCTTCCGCCATTGTATTAAATACTGGCAAGCCTAGGTGCGTTTGACCACCTTTACCTGGCGTGACACCGCCGACGACTTTGGTGCCGTATTCGATGGCTTGCTCTGAATGGAAGGTACCATTTTTACCCGTAAAACCTTGTACCAATACTTTGGTATCTTTATCGATTAATACA
>Ga0208300_101043_pt1 | contig 13327 bp, 15 predicted proteins | sample 23_taG_FD_184096 | JGI IMG/M metagenome (GOLD analysis project Ga0208300, IMG submission 184096) | Marine viral communities from Cariaco Basin, Caribbean Sea - 23_WHOI_OMZ (SPAdes) (version 2) | ecosystem: Environmental > Aquatic > Marine > Oceanic | place: Caribbean Sea: Cariaco Basin... | reverse complement strand
AATAAAATTAAAACAATCCTAGATATTCAGGTTGATCTTGAAGATAGGAAATTAGAAAATGGTACAGTAATAACTGCTGAGGCTTTTTCTAAAGGTAAAGAAGTTTTCATCAAAACAGATGAGGATAAAGTAAAAATGCCAATCGGATCTTACGAGCTGGAATCAGGAGAGATTTTAGTTGTAAAAGAAGAGGGCTTAATTGATGATCTTACTCAAGCTAAATTAGAAGAAGAAGAAGATCGTAAAGAAGAGGCTGATGTAGCTGATTGGAAAGGTATGGAAAAAAGAATCCAAAATCTTGAAGATGCTATAGCAGATCTTAAAAAAGATAAAGAACCAAATTCTGAGAAAGTTGAAGAAGTAGATACTGAAGCAGAATTGGCTAAAGTTGAAGTAAAAGCTGAAAAAGTAGAAGAACTTTCTAAACCAGCTACTGATCCTATTAAACATAGCCCTGAAACTAAATCAGGAGAAAAAGCATCAGGATTTCAATTTTCACAAAACAGAAGAATGACTATTAAAGATAGAATCTTTGAAAAATTAAATAACTAATAAATATAAATAAAATGGCTTTAAGTGTAACTAGCAATTATGAGGGTACTTGGGCAGGGCGATATATCGCTGCTGCATTACTTTCAGGCGATACAATCGCAAAAGGTGGTATTGAAGTAATGCCCAATATTAAATATAAATCTAACATCAGCAAGATGGCAGTATCAGGTTTGATAGCTAATGCGAGTTGTGATTTTACTTCAGCAGGAAATATAACTCTAACTGAGAAAGTTCTCCAGCCAGAGGAATTTCAAATAAATAATGAATTTTGTTTGACTCCATTTGTGAGTTCTTGGGAGGCAGCAGAAATGGGTTACTCAGCCTACGATACAATCCCTAAGAAATTTAGTGATTTCTTGATTGCAGAAGTAGCTGCTCAAGTTGCTCAACAAACTGAGCAGACAATTTGGAATGGTGCTAATGCAACAGCAGGAGAATTTGATGGATTAGTAACTCTATTCAAAGCAGATACAGATGTTTCTGATATTACAGGTACAACTGTTACTCACGCTAATGTAGTAGCAGAAATGGGTAAAGTGGTAGATGCGTGTGCATCAGCAGTTTATTCTAAACCAGATCTAAACCTTTATGTTTCTCAAAATGTAGCTAAGGCTTATGTAAGAGCTTTAGGAGGTTATTCAATCGGAGTTGGTGCAAATGGTCTTAATGATCAAGGCCAAATGTGGTATTCAGGGCAAGATTTATCTTTTGATGGAGTAAATATATTCTTAGCTCCTGGATTAACTGATAATCAAATGGTATTAGCTCAAAAATCTAATCTATTTTTTGGAACTGGCCTTATGAACGAGCATAATCTTTGTAAAACTTTATCAATGGCTGATTTAGATGGATCGCAAAATGTTAGAGTAATAATGAGATTTACTTCAGGAGTTCAGTATGGATATGGAACTGAAGTTGTTTTATACGATCCAACAGTATAATATAATAAGAAGGGGTAGATTTAATACCCTACCCTTTTTGTTTAACTTTTAAAAAAATAATAATATGGCTTGTGTATTAACGACAGGAAGAAAATTACCTTGTAAAACAGGATTTGGAGGAATAAAAAAAGTTTATTTCGCAGATTATGGCACTTTAGGAGCTGTTACTGTAGATGCTGATGGTACTATATCTGCTATTGCAGGATCTGAAGCCTGGTTTGAATTTGATGTAAAGGGTAATTCTAGTTTAGAAACAACAGTAAATAGTTCTAGAGAGAATGGAACGACATTCTACGCTCAAACTTTGAATCTTACTTTACCATTTTTAGATAATGCTACTCAGCAAGAATTACAATTAATTATAGTTGCTAGGCCTCATATTGTAGTAGAAGATTACTTAGGAAATCAATTCCTTTGTGGTTTAGAGAATGGATGTGAAGTAACAGGAGGAACAATAGTAACAGGAGCAGCATCAGGAGATCTTTATGGATTCACTCTAACATTAGAGGGCCAAGAAGAAAAAGCTCCAGCATTTATAGATTCAGGTGTTATTACATCTGCTATCTCAGCAACTCAAATAACTCCAAATTAAAATATATCTAATTTTAGTTTAATTTAAGAAAGCACTCTTTATAGGGTGCTTTTTTATTTTACAAATTAATTTAATTAATTCGTTATATAAGCAATGATTGTAATTACAACCTCAGCATCTCAAACTTTAAGCGTAATACCAAGAGATTTTCTTGGATCATTTACTATTGATGTAAGGGATAATTGGTTAAATAAGAACTATGATTATTTTGAAGATACAGTTACTACAAGTGGAGATTTTATGGTATTCACTAATAGTTATGTTGATTCTTTAAGTGCATCTATTTTTAAAGAAAACAGATTTTATGATTTAGATTTATATGCTGATTTTAATTATTGGAATATGAATTTGAGTTATTGGGAACTATATGATGAAGTATGGCAAACAGATTCCAATCAAAAAGAAAGAATTTATAAAGACAGAATTTTTGTAACAGATCAAGATATAGATCAATTAAATGATAATGATCATTATAATATTAATAAGGATCAGTACAAAACAAATGATTCTTACAATAATGAGTATATTGTAATATGAAAAAAAGATTAAGAAACAGTTTAGGACAATACACAAAACATTCTAAATCAGAAGTTAGTTTTGTTAATTTAAGTAGTTATACTGCTCCTCAAATTAAAGAAGTAGTTAATAAAGATTGGGTAGAGTATGGAGATGATAATAATTATTTTCAATATCTGATAGAAAGATATAATGGATCTCCAACAAATTCGGCTGCAATAAATGGAATCTCACAACAAATTTATGGTAAAGGTTTAAATGCTACTGATGCAAATAAAAAGCCTGAAGAGTATGCAAAAATGATTACTCTTTTGAAACCTAATACAGTTAGAAAATTATCTTATGATCTAAAATTAATGGGCCAATGTGCCATACAGGTTATCTATTCTAAGGATAGAAAAAATATTGCTCAATTAGAACATTTACCTATAGAAACATTAAGAGCTGAAAAAGCAAATGATGATGGAGAAGTTCCAGCTTATTATTATTTTAAAGATTGGGCAGAAATTAAACCTTTAGATAAACCAAGAAGGATTCCAGCTTTTGGTAAAAGTAAAGAATCAATAGAGATTATGTATATCCAACCTTACTCAGCAGGTTTTTATTATTATACTCCTGTAGATTATCAAGGTGGTATTCAATATTGTTTACTAGAAGAAGAGATCTCAAATTACCATATCAATAATATTCAACAAGGTCTAAGCCCTTCAATGTTAATTAATTTCAATAATGGTATTCCTAATGAAGAAGAGAGAAGATTATTAGAGCATAAAATTGCTCAGAAATTTAGTGGATCTAGTAATGCTGGGAAGTTTATTTTAGCCTTTAATGATAATAGAGAGGCCCAAGCAGAAATAACTCCTGTACAATTATCAGATGCTCATCAGCAGTATCAATTCCTTAGTGAGGAAAGCACAAAGAAGATTATGTTAGCTCATAGAGTAGTTTCTCCTATGTTATTAGGAATTAAAGATAGTACAGGACTAGGTAACAATGCAGATGAGATTAAAACTGCATCTTTACTTTTTGATAATACAATTATAAGGCCCTTCCAGGAATTATTAATAGAACACTTTGATAAGTTATTAGCTTATAATAATATAACCTTAAACCTTTATTTTATTACTTTACAACCTCTAGAATTTACTGAAATAGATGAAGAAATACAAGATGATGAAACAATAGAAGAAGAAACAGGAATTAAGCAAGAAGATCTAAGTAAAGATGATAGAGAGATGAGTGATGAAGAGGCAAAAAGAGTATTAGGAATTTTAGCAGAATCAGGAGAGGAGATGAGTGATGATTATGTTTTTGTAGATGAGATTGATAATGATGATGATGTAGATAATGAAGATTGGGCTAATTATTTAATTACAGAGAAAAAAAGCACTCTTTCAAAAGTGAGAAATTTATTAGGATTAAAGGATGAAATTTATTCTAGAAAGAATGGAAATGTTTATAGTGTTTTAGATTCTCCTAATGGAGTTTATAAAATTAGATATAGTTATGCAGTAGGATCTACTAAAAAAATGAAAGATGGTAATAAATCTAGAGAGTTTTGTGTTAATATGATGAATCTCTCAAAAAAAGGTATAGTATGGACTATTGAGGATATTGATAGAGCCTCAGAAGATGGAGTTAATAAGCAATTAGGCCATAAAGGTAAAGCCTTTGATTTATTTAAATTTAAGGGAGGGGTTTATTGTAGGCATATTTGGAAAAGAAAATTATATAGATTAAGAGCAAATACTGAAGAATCAAATAATTTAGAAGATTATAAAGCAACTAGAACTATTCCTAAAAGATATGATAGAAAAACTCCAGGATCTAAATTAGCAATTAAGCCTCCTGTAAGGATGCCTAATGAAGGGCATTATCCTGGATGGAAACCAAAAAAGAAGAAATAAGATGGCAGTAGCATTATTTATAAAACCAGAAGATGTATTAAGAAACTCCATAATGGATGGAAATATTGATGTAGATAAGTATATTCAATTTATAAAATTATCTCAGCAGATAGACATACAAAACATAATAGGTACTTCGTTATATAACAAGATAAGTAGTTTAATTACTTCAGGAGATATAGATCTTAATGATAATGCTAAATATAAAACATTATTAAATGATTATATAGCTCCAATGCTAATCTGGTTTAGTCAAGTAAATATAATTCCATTTATTGCATACCAAATAAGGGGAGGAGGGATATTTAAACACTCATCTGATACTGCTGAAACAGTATCAAAAAATGAAGTAGATTATTTAGTAGAGAAAGCGAGAACAAACGCTGAATGGTATCAAAGGAGATTTCAATCTTATATGGATTTTAATCAAAGTAGTTATCCTGAATTTACCAATAATACAAATGACCAAATATCTCCTACAAATGAATCTACCTTTAATGGATGGGTATTATGAGATATAAACCTAAAAAGAATAATATAGAGAAGTTAAAAACTTTTTTAAATGAAAAAAAAAATAAAAACATAAAGCAAAAAAATGGCAAGTTTATTTAACACAAAAATTAGTAACTCTTATGTCGGTTTAATTAAAACGATTGACTCAGCAGTTATTTCAGCCTCTCTAAGAGAATTATCTGATGGATTGGGTAATGGATCAGGTATTCATATAAACAATGCAGGAGATCTTAAAGTAACTAATATTTTAGAATGGGGTACACTTAAGGATACAGGAGAGAATATCTCTATTACTAAATTTGTAGATGAGGCCGATGGAATTGCCTCAAATGATAATGATACTACAATTCCAACAAGTGCAGCAGTAGTTGATTATGTAGCCTCCAGAATAACTTTAGAGGACTTAGATTTTAGTGGAGATTCAGGAACAGGATCAGTAGATTTAGATAGCCAAACTTTTGCAGTAGTAGGAACAGCAAACGAAATAGAAACTTCAGCAGGTAGCCAACAGCTTCAAATAGGATTACCAACAAATATAGTAATAGCAGGTACAACTACTTTTGGAGGAAACTTAATAGGCAACTCAAATATAATTTTAAAAGATAATTCAGCAAGAACCTTAGCTGCGTTTTATGCAGGAGGAAAATCAGAAATCTACTTTAATGACAGCAAGAAATTTGAAACAACTTCAGATGGAGCTACAGTTACAGGAGGACTAACAGCAACAGGTGGCTCAGTATTTACAGGAGCTACATTTAGCTCTAATGTAGATTTTTCAGATAGTGCTAAGGCAAGATTTGGAACAGACAATGATTTGGAGATTTATAATGATGGTAGTGATGCTTATTATAGTAACACAACAGGGGATATGTATTTTATTAATAAAGCTGATGATAAAGATATAATATTTCAATCAGATAATGGCTCAGGAGGTTATGAAACTTATTTTAAGTTAGATGGTAGTCATACAACAATATTGGTAAATAAAAATATACATTTTGATGATAATGTAAAAGCAGTTTTTGGTAATTATGCAACTCCAGATTTAGAAATCTATCACGATGCCTCAAACTCATATATAGCAGACACAGGAACAGGGGAATTAAGAATTAAATCTCAGTCATTAAGATTACAGGGTAGTGATGGTTCAGATTTGATTCAAGCTGATGAAGTAGGAGGAGTTAGACTATATGATAATGGTAGTCAAAAGCTAGAGGTAGGAAGTTCAGGTGCTGTAGTAACAGGAACAGTAACAGCAGATGGTTTAGTTTTAGGAGATAATGATTCTATTACTATGGGAGATGCAGGGGATTTTAGCTTAAAACACGATGGCTCAAATAGTAAAATAGAAAACAATACAGGGCATTTTAATATTATACAGGAAGCTGACAATAGCGATATAACTTTTTTCTTGGATGATGGAAGTGGAGGAAGCACTACATATTTACAATTAGATGGAGGAATTGAATCAATATTAACCTATAAAGATATATTGATGGCTGTTGATGGGGATGGAGGTAAACTTAAATTCGGTGCATCTCAGGATTTACAAATCTATCACGATGGTTCACACTCTTATATTGAAGATACAGGAACAGGAGATTTAAGAATAAAAACTAATGGTACTGCTATTGCGTTGTTAGGAAATTCTAATGAAGATTCTCTTTTAGCATATCCAAATGGAGCAATAAAATTATTTTACGATAATTCACTTAAACTTGAAACAACAGCTACAGGTGTTACAATTACAGGAGTTGCAGTTGCTGATGGTTTGGATATGGGCGATAATGAAAAAATCAGATTAGGAGATTCACAGGACTTAGAAATCTATCACGATGGCACAGAATCTTTTATTGAAAATTCAACTGGAGATTTATGGATTACAAGCACAGGGGATGACCTTGTTTTACAGGGTGCTGATGATGTTGATATAAAAGTACAAGGTGGCGAAATGGCTGCTAAATTTGGAGGTAATGGTGGTGTAGATTTATACCACGATAATTCAAAGAAATTTGAAACTACAAGTACAGGAATTAGTGTTACAGGAAGTGTCGTTGCAAGTGGTTCTGATACAGCAACTCTTTCTGAAACTGGTTTGACTTTAAGTAGGAGTAATTCTTATATACAATCAGATGCTGATAATGCTGACACACTTAATATTGGGCAGTCATCAGTAAGATGGGGGCATTTAAAAGTAGATACTACTACATTTAAAGTTCTTAATGGTGGTAATGAAAGATTAGGCATAGATTCAAGTGGTAATGCTTCATTCGCACAAGATGTTACAATTAGTGGCGATTTAACAGTTAATGGAACAACAACAACAGTAAATACAGACCATTTTAATGTAGAAGATCCTTTGATATCAATGGCAAAAGACAATGCTGCTAATACAGTTGATATTGGTTTTTATGGCAGATATAATGATGGTACTCAAAGATATACAGGATTATTTATGGATGCTTCAAGTGGAACAGAAGTATATAGATTATTTAAAGGAGTTACAGCCGAGCCAACGACTACTGTAAATATATCAGGTACAGGATATCAAGCAGCAAGTTTAATAATTGATGGTTTAACTGCTGTTAATGCTACATTTACAGGTGCTGATACATTAAATATTGCTGATTATATATTACACGATGGAGATGCAGATACAAAATTTGGTTTTCCAAGTGCAAATACTTTTAAAATAAGAACAGGTGGTACAGATGCCTTAAATATAGATTCTTCTCAAAATGCAACATTTGCAGGAAGAACACATTTAGCAGATACTAAATATGCTACTTATGGAGGTACAAATTCTGCTTGGGAATTAGAAATTGGAGTTACAGGAGATAATGCTTATATAACGAAATCAGCTACTACTTCAGGACATTTATATATTAAAAACAATGGTACTGACAAAAATATATATCTTCAAACAGATAATGGCTCAGGTTCTCCAACTACTTATATAAAATGTGATGGTTTATCTAACTACACAGAATTTCCAGTTGATGCGAGATTTATGGATGATATAAAGTTACAATTCGGAGATTCAAATGATTCTGACATATATCATAATGGAAATGATATGCTATTTAGAAATCATAAAGCTGCAGGAGATATGAGTTTTAATGCCGATAGTACTGGTTCTGGTGGAAGTGCTACTTCATATTTCTGGTTAGATGGTGGTGTAGTAAAAACAAGATTTGCTAAAGAGGCTACTTTTGGAGATAATGTAAAATTAACATTTGGTAATGTAACAACTCCAGACCTACAAATCTATCACGATGGCAACGATAGTTACATCACAGATACAGGAACAGGTCTTTTATTTATAAGGGGAAGTAGTGCTATAAGGCTACAAGGTGCTAATGGAGAAAGCTCTATTGATGCCAATGAGGATGGTGCTGTAAACCTTTATTACGATAACTCTAAAAAGTTTGAAACTACTTCGGCAGGAGCAACTTTAACAGGAGCATTATCTATTACAGGAGATGGCTCAAATGCTGCAACCTTAACAGAAACAGGAGCAGGTCTTTTAACAATAGCAACAGTTGATGATTTAGTATTAGATGCAGACAATGATTTAATATTAGATGCAGGTGGAAATGATATAAGGTTAAAAGTTGATGGAGTTGAATATGGTAAATTTAAAGATGATAGTGATGACTTAGCAATATTTGCATCAATACAAGATAAAGACATAATATTCAAAGGAAACGATGGTGGTTCTACAATTACTGCTCTAACCTTAGATATGTCTGAAGCTGGTGCTGCAACTTTCAATAGTAATATTACTTTATTATCAAGAATAACATTTGATTATAATGGTAGTGGAACAGGAAATAATTATCTTGAAACAGGAACAAATACTTTATCTTTTAAAGCGAGTAGTGGAACTTCAGTTATAACAACTAATTTTTCAACATTAGCAACAACATTTAGTGGAAGCGTACATTTAGATTCAGATTCAGCACAATTACAACTTGGTGATGATAACGATTTACAAATGTATCACAATGGGGCAAATGGATTTATAAATAATGGAACAGGAGATTTTACTATACAATCCTCAGATGAGTTTGTAGTAGATGCAGCAGGAGAAGTTATTTTAGATTCAGGTTCATCAGAAATTCATTTAAAAGGTAGTGGTACTTTATTTGGTAAATTCTTCAAATCATCAGATAATTTTTACATAAACCAACCGATAGATGACAAAGATATTATTTTTAGTGGGCTTGATAATGGAAGTTCTGTAACTGCTTTGACTTTAGATATGTCAAATGCAGGTGCAGCAACATTTAATAATAATATTACAGCAGGCGGAATACTTACTACAAATGGTGGTGCAATGTCTATCAATAATGGTGGAAGTTTATCTGCTTATTTTTATGGTAGTGGTACAAGTTATACGCAAGGAGCAATAGTAATTAGTAGTGATACATCAGATAGTCCAGAAGCAAGAGGGCAAGGGGTGTTTATGTTCAATGAGGGCAAAGATTCTACTTGGTATATGGGTACTCGTTATAATAATGCTGATGAGTGGCAAATAGGTAGAGTTGCAGGTGCAAGTTTAGATACTGCTGCTGCTACAACAGGTAATGCTATTGTAAAAGTAAAACAAAATGGTGAAACAGTTATAACAGGTTCAGGAGATGGTAATTCTCCAATACTTTCAGTTACAGATACAACAGATACAGAGGTTGCTTGGTTTACTGGAAATAGAGCAGGAGATACAGGAGCGTATATAGCAATTCAACATTTACCTTCAACAGCAGCCGAATCAAACAGGTCTGGTATTAAATTCCAAGCAAAAGATGATGGAGATAATACAACTACTTATGCTTCACTTATTCAATATATATCTGACTATACAGGAGGTACAGAAGATGGTATTTTCACAGTTAATACTATGACTAATGGCTCTGTAACAGAGAAAATGAAATTCTTACCAACTGGAGAAATAGTTATTGGTCAAGGTTCAAGTAATGCAGGTTTCTTAGATTTTGATGGTACTAATTTACAATTCAATACACAAAGAAATCCAAATACAGGGAGTTTTGTAGATTCAAATAAATCTCACGCCCATATAGGTTTACAGGGTATAAATGGTGGCTCAAAAATTGTCTTTGGAACAGCAGCAGCAAATAATACAACAGCAACAACAAGGATGGTTATAGATGGGTCTGGACATATCGTTATTGGAACAACCACTTATAGTACAGGAAGCAAAGGGAAACAATTTGAAAGTAATCCTAATACTGTAGATTTAAAATCAAGTAGTTCAGGCACAGGTACAGAATACCATCAAGAGTTTGCAAATCCTAATAGTACAGTTGGCTCTATAACAACAAATGGCTCTGCAACTGCTTTTAATACATCTTCAGATTATAGATTAAAAGAAGATTTAAAAGATTTTGATGGACTTGATAAAGTTTCTAAAATATCAGTTTATGACTATAAATGGAAGGTAGATGATAGTAGAGGCTATGGTGTTCTTGCTCACGAACTTGATGAAGTTTTACCTCAAGCAGTAGCAGGAGAAAAAGATGGTAAAAAAATGCAGTCAGTAGATTACTCAAAAATCGTTCCTTTATTAGTTAAGTCAATACAAGAATTAAAAGCTGAAATTGAAGAACTTAAAAAGAAATAGTATATTTGTAATTATTAATTAAATTTAAAAAAATGAGTAAAATTTCAAAAGATGAGTTAAAGACAATCCAAGAACAAGAACAAAAAAAAGGTGCAATACTGCACGACTTAGGATTATTAGAAACTCAAAAACATTCTCTTAATCATTTATATGGTCAAGTTGTTAAAGAACAAGAAGATTCAAAAAAAACTTTGGAAAAAAAATATGGTAAAGTAAACATAGATTTAAAAGATGGAAGCTACGAAGAAATCAAAGACGAAGAAAGTAAGTGAGAATATAAGCTATAAAGAAGCGACATTTTCTCAGACTGCTAAAAAACTCAAAATTAAGAATGTGCCTACAGAAGCACACTTAAAAAATATGAGATTGGTAGCTGAGAAGTGTTTTGAGCCTTTAAGAGAGTGGTGTGATCATCCTATTAGAGTTAATAGTATGTACAGATCTCAAGAGCTTTGTGAGGCAATTCCAAACTCTTCTAAGACATCTCAGCATACTAAAGGCCAAGCTATAGATTTAACAACTTTAGGAGAGAAATCTAATAGAGAATTATTCTTTTGGATTAAAGATAATTTAGATGTGGATCAGCTCATTTGGGAATTTGGAAAATCTCCTGATAGTGAAGATGGATCTCCAAGATGGATTCATTTATCTTATGTAAGTAAAAAGGCTAATAGAAACAATGTTTTAGTAGCAAAGTATAAAGGTAGCCAAGCAACTTACTATAAGATGTGAGATACGAAGTAGCAATTATAGATAGATCTTTAGATGGTTATTGTTTTTTATTAGGAGCAACAGTACATCCTAAAGATGATCAAGATGATTTTTTAGAAATTAATATTTATTTTCTTTTTTTAGTGTTACATATAAAAATATATTAAGATGCCAATACCAAAACCAAAACCTGGAGAAGATCAGAAAGATTTTATGATAAGATGTGTACCTGAGTTATCTCAATACCATACTAAAGAACAAGCTATAGCAATGTGTTATAAAGCCTTTAAAGATAAGTAATGAGTAAAAAACCTTTCAAACAAACTACAGTAGGGAAACTTTTATTAGGAGCTGCAAGTGTTATTAATCCTACCCTAGCTAATGTGCTACAGGGTGTTACAAGCCCTCAAGAGGCACTATCAGAGATTACTAAGGCAGATGTATCACAAGAGGATAAAATCAAGCTACAACAGCTTATTTACGAACAGCAAAATAAAGAGATAGAAGAAATAAGCGAAAGATGGAAAGCAGATAGTATGTCAGATTCTTGGCTTAGTAAAAATGTAAGGCCTTTAGTTTTAGTTTGGTGTATATGTATTTTTTCTTTAGCAGGTATTTTAGATAGTGTAGAAAATATCCCATTTCAAATTAATAGCCTTTGGAACGATACATTTGAAAAAGTAATGATGGCTGTAGTATTAGCTTATTTTGGAGGGAGGACAACAGAAAAAGCTACAAGTTTATTTAAAAAATAATGGCTAGAAAAATTAATATAGCTATTTATAAAAAGCCTAAAAAGAAATCTCATCCTCATAGTAAAAATTTATCCAGGTTAAAAAGCTCAAAAGGATATAAAAAAAAATATAGAGGGCAGGGTAGATAAAAAAAAATTATATATTTGTTAAACTGTTGCAAATCAGAATAAGTTGCTAAACTTCAGGTAATCACTCCTGTTGGATCTTGTAAATATTATTGTTTCTTTTTTTTTGGGGGGGGTTATTTTTCTTTCTTTTTCTTTGTTTACTTTCTTTTTCTTTCTTTGTTTTCAAAATTATAGTTAATAAATCGTTATATTTATAAACAATATGAGTTTTAATACAGATACAATAGATAAAATAGTAGGTTATAAAACTATTAAAAACAAAGATAAAATAGATAGATTACTAGAAATAAGATCTAATTATATAGCTAATAATATTGGAATAGGTATATCTAAAAAAGATAGAAATAATATTAGAAAAAATAGTAGATATATTTATAAAGCTATATCAAAGATTAATGCAGAAGTAGGTAATAAATTCTTACAATCTCAAGATAAATAATGGCTAAAAAACCTAGTAGAAAATATCTAGTAAAAAAATTAGATACTTTATTTTCAATATATATTAGGTTAAAATCAGCAGATAAAAATGGTTTTGTAAAGTGTTATACTTGTAACACTAAAAGACATTATCAAGATTATATGCAATGTGGCCACTTCATATCCAGGAGGCATTATATTTTGAGGTGGTCAGAACGAAATGCAAAAAGCCAATGCTACTCTTGTAATGTAGGAAATCAAGGGATGCAGTATCAGTTTGCCATAAACCTCAATAAAGAATATGGGTACGATATTGCTCAAGAATTGTTACAAGAAAGCAGAAAGACAGCTAAGTTTTCAAATGATGAGCTGGTTTCGTTAATAAATAGATATAAAGAGTTTATAGATTTAATGAAAAATTAATTAATTTTATAATAGTTCTGTTCATTTTGTCTTTGGTAAAAAGGGGTTAATTAATTTTAATCCTTTTTTTTTTGCCCTGCCTATTGTTTTTCACAAAAAATTTAATATCTTTATAAAAATTATAATTAAACTTTAGATATATGAATAATCCATTTTTAAATCCTGAAGATATAATATCAGGTACAGAAAGTGCTTATGTTTTGAATGAGCCTCTTCCTGTTTTAAATTTAT
>Ga0208300_101042_pt1 | contig 13343 bp, 10 predicted proteins | sample 23_taG_FD_184096 | JGI IMG/M metagenome (GOLD analysis project Ga0208300, IMG submission 184096) | Marine viral communities from Cariaco Basin, Caribbean Sea - 23_WHOI_OMZ (SPAdes) (version 2) | ecosystem: Environmental > Aquatic > Marine > Oceanic | place: Caribbean Sea: Cariaco Basin... | reverse complement strand
CGCCATGGTTTCGCTGACCGAAGCTTTACCGACACTTTCACTCAGAGTTCGGGACAAGCTGCCCAAACGCGTTTCCAGGTCTGCCAGCCAGTTGTTCAGGTTGTCTGCCCGGGCGAAAAACTGAGCATTGCTTTGCTCTGGATCCGACAAACGGTTCAGGTAGCGTTTCAGTGCATTGATGCCGCGACGGTATTCGTTTTCCGTGGACGGAATCGCCCAGCTTTCACTGTCAAAGTGTAACTGCGGCTCGGCAATGGTCAGGTCCGGATCTTCCGCGGACTGGCTCTGCGACCGGCTGATGTCTTTGCGAAGCGAACGGGACAAATCCCGCAGTTGCACCAGCACGCCGTATTCCCAGTTCGGCATGTTGTCCATCCAGAGTCCGGGAGGAAAGATATCATTCGAAATGTAGCCACCCGGCTTATCCAGCAGCGTTTCAGCCAACCGGATCATAGTGGCCGTGGTGGCAAATCCGGCTACCGGTTCACGCTCCATCGAACTGGCCAACGTGCGGGTATGCTCCCGCACCGAGAAGCTGTCCGGCTCACTGCTCCAGATGACGCCCAACACAATGGTAATCAGCAGGTACACCACAAGCAGCGCCAAGATAAACTTGCCGATTACGCCGCTGCCACCGGTGTAATCCTGAACATCTTCTTTCTTGTCCTTGAAGTACTGTCTGATTTTCCCCGGCATAAAACGTTTACTCTCCTGTTGATTTCTCGTCGGCCGCAAAGGGTCGGCCCAAATGGTAGCCCATGGCGCCATCGATACCCAATTTACAGAGTACCGAGTATTCCGCACCTCTTTCTACACCCGTAGCGAAAACTTTCACACCCCGACTGCGGGCAATGCCGATAACCGACTCGAGCCAGAACCGGTTATCCTCGTGGCTATCCAGATCATGAACAAAACTGTTATCAATTCGCAAAGCGCTCAACGGCAGGTTCCGCAAGTAATTGAACGGCACCCCACCCACACCAAAGCGGTCCACCAAAACCGGAACGTTCCGTTTAACCAGTGCCCGAATCAATTGACTCGCCTGCGCGCGGTGGTGGTGCAGAGTCATTTCAGAAATGCCTACCCACAAACGGCGATTGAGTGTGTCGGCAGAACCCAGCATCTCCAGCAGGTCTTCCCGGAACGTATCATCGGCTACCGAGGCCGAACCTAACGAAATCGCGAGCTTTTCGTCTGGTTGATTCTCAAGGCGCTCAAGAACGCTGGCGACCAGCGCTCGATCAATATCGGCAATCAACCCGAGGCGTTCCGCCATCGGCACAAACGCGCCCGCCTTCAATACACCCTCTGGCGCGCAAATTCTTGAAAACACCTGATAATACTGAAGTTCCTGATCAGGGCCCTGCACCATTGGCTGCAACCAAAGTGACAAGCGCTTCTCTTGAATAGCATCGTTAATGATGTCGCGCCATGTGTCCATCGTGTGATTACTGTTGCCACTGGCATCCTTGATCCAGCAACAGGACTCCTCACGTTGCTGAGCAGTCCGCAACGCCGTGTCTGCGGCCGCCAGCAAATCCCGGACATCCGCCTCTTTCGATGCAATCGCCAGCCCCGCATGCACAAACGTTTCAAGTGGCGCGGCCATATCCGCATACAGCCCATCAAGCTTCTCGACTATTCCCTCACACCACACTTTCACATCCACAGCCGAGGCACCGGGCAGATACACGGCAAATTCCGCCCCGGTTCGTCGGCCCGCAAATGCTCCGGCGTGTTTCATCACAAACGCCTTAACAACCTTGCCCACCTGCCTCAGCACCTCGTCGCCGTCTTCGCGGCCGTGGCTTTGGTTGTAGTCAGCAAAACAGCTCAGCTGAAGCAGCATCAGCACCCCGGGTGCGGATTTCTCCTCGGATTCAACCTCCACCTTCAGGCGCTGATCAAACGCGCTGCGGCTTGCAAGCCCGGTCACCGCGTCTTCGTTGTTCACTTTTCGCAAATGCTGGATCAACTTTCCCTGGCCGGCGAACAGCTGGCCCAGATCGTCCGCCATCTGATTCATCGCCTCGGTCACCTGGTTCAACTCCCGGGTAGAACGCATCTCCACCCGTTCTCTGAAATCCCGACGACTTAGTGCCCGGGCCTGCTTCTCCAATGCTTTCAGCGGTTTCAGCAAACGCCGTAGCAAAAGCCCTAAAGCCAGCATCCCGATACCGCCAATGACAACCACCCCGGCCAACAAGCCCACCGTAATTCGCCAGAGATCGTCGTAAGCCCGGCCCAGGTTGCTGACCACCTGCACCGTGCCCAGCTGCGCCCAACCACGTACCACTTGCGCCGTCCCTTCCGGTTTGGGCAATGTCGCCAGCTGCACGAACCAAGCGGGAGCTATCCGCGTTCTTAAGGGCATAGAACGGCCCGCCAGCATAATTCCTTCATGACCAACAAATTTCACTGACAGGTAGCTACCGCTATCGAAAACGGCATCAATCAACGAGGAAGCGGCAACGATGTCGGAGGCATCAACGGCTTTGGATAACGCCACGCCGGTGGCGGTTGCCGCGTCTTGTGCGTGCTCTAAGTGCTGCGACGAAACGTAATCCCGGAAGGTATTAAAGGTCACCGAAAAAATGGCCAGCAATATAAGCACCAATAAACTGCCGGTGAAGAGCAACAACAATGCCCGAAGGCTCAGCACGCCATATTGCCGCTGCCTGTTCGCTACCTGCACCATTGCCATATAGCTCCAAGACCTGGGACTGAATCCAAAGATGCCCTCAACTCTGTGACCACTTTCAAGAGTTGACAAACATTTACAAAGTGCCGTCTACGTCGACAACATTAAACACTATAGACTCTACCCAAGGACTATGAAGCCTTTGTCTAACCTGATCACGAAATAAGTTCGTCCTGCCGGACAGAACAACCTATAACAGAAAGGCACGAGCACAATGAGCGACGAAAGCCAGAAGGAAAAACTCAGGCAACATTTTGCCCGCCGCGTCACCACCCAAGCGCGCGTTGTTCTGGATACCTGGCAAAAAATTCACGATGACCCTGCGCAAGCCCAACTGTTCCGGGAAGCACTGGAATCCGCCGCCGACAAATTGGTGCGCTACGCCCGTCGCTTCGAGATGGAAGCCCACGCTCGCGCCGGCGACCGCATCCTGGACGCGCTGACCCAATGGCAGACGGGCACCTCGCTCAGTGCCGATCATCAGCAAACCCTTGAAGGGTCGATGGAAGCGTTGCGTCACTGCACTCAACGCCGCAGCGACGAAAACAATGATGCGCCCCACCCGTTCCGCCGAACCCCCGTTTACCTCGCGCTTGCTGACGAAGAGTCGGCAGCCAGACTGATCAAGCAACTCGAATTCTTCGGTTTCCGCGCTTCGGCCTATCAAACGCCCAACGAGTTGATGGCGGCGTGTGCAGTAAGCAAACCCGAAACCATCCTCATCGACATCAACTTTGGCGGGGGAGCGTCTTCGGGCATATCCACCATTGAGCACCTGCAGGAACAGCACGACACCCCCATCCCCATTATTTTCATGAGCGACGAAGACGGCTCGATCGAAACACGACTGAGAGCGTCCCGGTGTGGTGGCGAAGAGTTTTTCTACCCGGCGGTTGATCCGGGCCAGTTGATCGAAAAAATCGAAACCTATACCCACGGCAATACCGTCGAGCCCTACCGGGTATTGGTGCTCGACGACTCCCGAGCCCAGGCGAAATTCATGGAAACCGTGCTGAAAAAAGCCGGCATGAACGCCCACATCATCACCGACCCGATGCGGATCATTACCGCTCTGGAGGAATTCTCGCCCGAGATCATCCTGCTGGATATGTACATGCCCGGTTGCACGGGCATGGAGATTGCCCGTGTCATTCGCCAACAGGACAGATTTCACAGCGTACCGATTATCTATCTGTCGGCCGAAGACGACGTTGGTAAACAACTGCACGCCATGAGCCTGGGCGGCGATGATTTTCTCACCAAGCCGGTTGACCCCAAGCACCTGATCGCCACGCTGCATAATCGGGGCCGCCGTGCCCGCTCGTTACTGGCACTGATGATTCGCGACAGCCTGACGGGGCTGTTCAACCACACCCATACTCTGTATCTGCTGGAGCAGGAAATCGGTCGGGCGCGCCAGAAAGATCAACCGCTGTGTTTCGCCATGATCGATCTGGACTACTTCAAGAAGGTGAACGATACCTTCGGCCACCCTATTGGTGACCGGATCCTTCGAAGCCTGTCGATGTTCCTGAAACAGCGGCTGCGCAAAACCGACCACATCGGTCGCTATGGCGGTGAGGAGTTCGCACTGATTCTGCCCAACACCCGCCCCAGCGACGCTCGCAACGTGGTCAACGAAATCCGGGAACGGTTTTCCGAACTTGTGCAAGAGGCCGGTGATCGCCAATTCAACGTTACCTTCAGCTGCGGGCTGGCCGCTTGGCAGGGCGATAGCTCACAATCGCTGTGTGAGCGCGCTGACCGAGCCTTGTACGTCTCGAAAGCCAATGGCCGAAACTGCGTGACACTGGCCGAAGATTGATCTCCTCCGGACCGGGCTTTCTGCCCGGTCCATGAAACCAATGTCGAATACCCGCCCTGATCGCCATCGCCGACAATGCTAGCCATCAACGAAATGTCATCGCGCGTGAGGCAATTGCTGTGTAATCTTTTTCAGGATTAAAAGTCGTATCCGAAGATTGTCAAAAAGTGTTGATCTGAAGCGAATAAGTACGCACCATTCAACCAAACTGTCGTTATCTTCGGCGATCCTGTCAAAAACAAACAAGGCAAATTTCATCATGTCGACCATACTTGTCCTACATGGCCCCAACCTTAATATGCTCGGCACACGCGAGCCGGAGGTTTATGGCCATGAGACGCTGGCAGACATTGACGACCGCTTGCGCCAACAAGCTTCGGAACAAGGCCATCATCTGCTGCATCTGCAATCCAATGCAGAGTACGAATTGATTGACCGCATTCACGAAGCCCGGGCTGAAGGGGTGGACTTCATCATTATCAATCCTGCTGCTTTCACCCATACCAGTGTCGCCTTGCGGGACGCATTGCTGGCATCGGGCATCCCGTTCATTGAAGTGCACCTGTCGAATGTGCATGCACGGGAGCCGTTCCGGCACCACTCGTATTTTTCAGATATCGCCCAAGGCGTTATCTGCGGTTTAGGCAGCCAGGGTTACGATCTTGCTTTACAGGCTGCCCTGCAAAAAATTCACTGATAGACCAGAGACAACGGGACTGGAATAGTTATGGATATTCGCAAAATCAAAAAACTGATCGAACTGCTCGAGGAGTCTGACGTCGAGGAGCTGGAAATTCACGAGGGCGATGACTCCGTTCGCATCTCCCGCCGCCGTGAGCAAGCTGCCGGCCAAGTCGTCAGCCACTACGCTGCACCCGCACCTCAAGCGGCACCGGCACCTGCCAGTGCGCCTGCGCCTGAAGAAGCGCCTGCCGCATCTGCTGCCATTAATGGCCATGCGCTGAAATCACCGATGGTGGGCACCTTCTACCGGTCACCGTCACCGTCTGCACCGGCCTTTGTGGAAGTGGGCCAATCCGTCAAGGCTGGCGATGTCATCTGCATTGTTGAAGCCATGAAGATGATGAACCAGATCGAAGCAGACAAGTCTGGCACCATCACCGAAATTCTGGTCGAAAATGGCCAGCCGGTGGAGTTTGACCAACCTTTGGTCGTCATTTCCTGAATCTGGTGATTGCTACCCATGGCTATGTTAGAAAAAGTTCTGATCGCAAACCGCGGTGAAATCGCCCTGCGCATACTCCGCGCCTGCAAAGAGCTGGGCATTAAAACGGTGGCGGTTCACTCGCAGGTAGACCGCGACCTGATGCACGTTCGCCTGGCAAATGAAACCGTATGCATCGGCCCGAACAGCCCGACAGACAGCTATCTGAACATCCCGGCAATCATCAGTGCTGCGGAAGTGACAGACGCTGTTGGCATCCATCCCGGCTACGGCTTTCTGGCAGAGAACGCCGACTTTGCCGAACAAGTCGAGAAAAGCGGGTTTCGCTTCATCGGTCCCAGCGCTGAAACCATCCGCCTGATGGGCAACAAAGTATCAGCCATCGAAGCGATGAAGAAAGCGGGCGTGCCCACGGTACCCGGCTCAGACGGCCCGCTCACCGATGACGATGAGCGCACGCTGCAGGTTGCCCGGAAAATCGGCTACCCGGTCATGATCAAAGCGGCTTCTGGCGGCGGCGGTCGCGGCATGCAGGTGGTCCACTCAGAGGCTGCGCTGCTGAAAGCGGTTCAGATTACGCAGACGGAAGCGAAAAACGCCTTTGGCGATCCGACGGTGTATCTGGAAAAGTTTCTGGAAAAGCCTCGCCATGTGGAAGTTCAGATTCTGGCAGACATGCACGGCAACGTGATTCATCTGGGCGACCGGGACTGCTCGCTGCAGCGCCGCAACCAGAAAGTCATCGAGGAAGCGCCTGCCCCGAACCTGAACCCTGAATCCCGGGAACGCACACTCAAAGCCTGTGTCGATGCCTGCAAGGAAATTGGCTATGTCGGTGCCGGCACCTTTGAGTTCCTGTATCAGGACGGCGAGTTCTACTTCATCGAGATGAACACTCGAGTGCAGGTGGAACATCCAGTGTCCGAGATGGTGACTGGCGTCGATATTGTCCGGGAGCAACTGCGCATTGCCAGTGGTCTGCCACTGGAGTACAGCCAGGACCAGATCAAAATTTCCGGCCACGCGATGGAATGCCGGGTGAACGCCGAAGACCCCAAAACCTTTGCGCCCAGCCCCGGAAAAATCAAGCATTTCCATGCCCCCGGCGGCAATGGTGTGCGTGTCGATTCGCACCTGTACAGCGGTTACACCGTGCCGCCCTACTACGACTCTCTGGTGGCCAAACTGATCACCTGGGGTGCAGACAGGGACATCGCACGCAGGCGCATGAAGAACGCATTGGATGAAATGCTGGTCGAGGGCATCAAGACGAATCAGCCGCTGCACCGAAAACTGGTGCGCGATGGAGGTTTTAAACAGGTAGACTTCACCATTCACTACCTCGAAAAACTGATACAGGATTAACCATGCCCTGGATACAACTCCAGATTCCAGCTGATCCCGACACTGCGGATCAGCTGGAAGACCTGCTAATGGAAATGGGTTCGGATGCCGTTTCCATGGAAGACGCCGCCGACCAACCCCTCTACGAACCCGACCCGGGCACAACCCCCTTGTGGAGCCAAACCACCGTCACCGGCCTGTTTCAATCGGATCGGGATATCGAGCAGCTGTGCTCTGACATCCGGGACGCCTGGCATCAACAAACCCAGCAAACGCTGGCCGAAATCGATGTCACGCTGGTCGAAGACAAGGATTGGGAGCGGGCCTGGATGGATGATTTCCATCCATTGCGCTTTGGCGAGCGTCTCTGGATTGTTCCCAGCTGGCACGACGCCCCTGACCCGGATGCCGCCAACCTGCTGCTGGACCCCGGCCTCGCGTTCGGCACCGGCACCCACCCGACAACCGCGCTTTGCCTTCAGTGGCTGGACGGCCAGGATGTCGATGGCAAGCAAGTGATCGACTACGGCTGTGGCTCTGGCATTCTGGGTCTTGCCGCTCTGCTTCTGGGCGCGAAACACGTCATTGGCGTAGACACCGATCCTCAGGCTTTAGAAGCCAGTCGGGAAAACGCCCGGCGCAACAACGTTGAAGACGACCGGCTGGACCTCTACCTGCCCGGCAGCGATCCCGATACCCAAGCCGACGTCATGCTCGCCAACATTCTGGCCCAACCGTTGATTGGTTTGGCGTCCCGTTTGGCCGCCCTGACTCGTACCGGCGGCAGCCTTGTACTCTCCGGTATTCTGTCGAATCAGGCCAGAGAAGTCATGGAAGCCTACGAACCTTGGTTTATCATGGACGAACCCGAACAAAAAGAAGAGTGGATACGCCTCACAGGACGGCGCAAGGGCGAGTGACGAAGCAAACGTTTACGTCTAAACTGCGTGGTTCCTAGTAACCACGCAGTGACGAAGCGTTCAGGATAACAGCATGACCCAAAGCAGCCTGCAAACACAGTGCCCCGAGTGCGCCACCCGGTTTCGGGTAACGGACGAACAGCTCAGTGTCGCGGGAGGCAAAGTCCGCTGCGGCCACTGCATGGCCATCTTTAATGCAAAAGAGCACCCGATAGCGGCCTCTGGGGTGACTGCGTCATCCGCCGCTCCTGCCAGCGACAAACCTTCAACCCCTCCAGACGCCAGCCACGACGACACCCGCAGCAGCGTGATTGACGACGACTTTGTTTTCGCTGACAACCCCGAAGAAGATGCGGAAGAAGGCCTTTATGCAGGCGACAAGCTCACCTTCTCCGAAGACGAACTGAGCGAAAGCTTTCTCTCGGTTGACGACCACCACAACGAGAACTTCTCTGACGACCACCAAGACTCGATCAGCGCGAACGTCGATGAGAGCTGGGCCGAAGCCATGCTCTCAGACGATCATCCCGCACCGTCCGAGAAACACCCCCAAGCCCCAGAACCAGAACCGGAGCCGGAGCCGGAGCCGGAGCCGGAGCCGGAGCCGGAGCCGGAGCCGGAGCCGGAAACAGAGTCTGCCAACTCTGCCTCAGACAACAGCGCTGACGAGGTGGGCGACCCCATGATTAACCACACTCGCCCGGACCAAACGTCGGCCACTTTGTACCAGGATTTGCGACGAGATCCGGTATCGGTTGGCGGCGGAGCCGGCCGCCTTCGAACGGTGCTGTGGAGCCTTGTAACACTTGCACTGCTAGGACTCTTGGTGGCCCAGGCTACCTGGTTCCAGTTTGACCGGCTCTCCGCCATCCCACAGCTACGACCCTTTTACGAAAAAGGCTGTGAACTGGCCGGCTGCGAACTCAAGCCACTGGTCAACGTGGACGCCATACAAAGCCGCAAACTGGTGGTTCGCACAGCCCCGGACAACCGCAACCAACTGATTGTCGATGCAGTCATTATCAATCGCGCCAAGTTTGAGCAGCCATTCCCTTCTATTGCTCTGACCTTTTCCAACTTGAATGGCGATGTTGTAGCGCAAAGCGTGTTCAGCCCCGAAGAGTATATTGCCGGTGACGGCGAGGCTCTGGAAAACATGCCGACCGACACCCCGGTCAAGATTGCCATCCGAATTCGTGACCCGGGACGCGACGCGGTCAATTACAACCTGCTGTTCCGTCCGTAGATACCGATAGGCCAGACAACGTTCTACAGTCAGTCGAGTAAAAGTCAACCAGACAGAGCGAAAAATAATCAACTTTTTCGCTCATTTATCCCTTCAATCAAACTGCCCCCGGCGGTATCATTACCGCCCTTCGGGAAACAGTCGATCAGATTTTGAGCAACGACTGAAATCCGAACCTTGCTAAACCCGCTGTGACACGGACTCAGATCATGCTGCCAACGGCAAAAATCGGGCCGTACACCCTGCCCAACCCATTGATAGTTGCACCCATGGCCGGTGTAACAGATCGCCCGTTTCGACTCTTGTGTCGAAGAATGGGTGCTGGTTTGGCGGTATCTGAAATGGTCATAGCGGACAGCAAGCTCTGGCATACGCGCAAATCTCGCACCCGGATGAACCATCAGGGCGAACCCGAACCCCGGTCAGTGCAAATTGCCGGTGGCGACCCAGATATGCTGGCCAACGCCGCAAGGCAAAACGCCGAATTTGGTGCCCAGATCATCGACATCAACATGGGGTGTCCAGCTAAAAAAGTCTGCAACAAGGCCGCTGGTTCGGCCCTGATGAAAGACGAAAAGCTGGTTCAGGAAATTCTGGAAGCGGTCGTCAACGCCGTCGATATTCCGGTGACACTGAAAATGCGCACAGGTTGGGATCGCGACAACCGCAACGCCAAAACAATTGCAAAAATGGCAGAAGACGCAGGCATTCAGGCCCTCGCTGTACACGGCCGCACAAGAGCCGACAAATACCTGGGCGATGCCGAATACGACACCATTGCCGAAGTAAAAGCCAGTGTGGGTATTCCGGTGTTTGCCAACGGCGACATCACCACACCGGAAAAAGCCCGGCATGTATTGACCTACACCGGCGCAGACGGGTTACTGATCGGCAGAGGCGCGCAAGGCCGGCCATGGATTTTTCGGGAAATCATGCATTTTCTCGAAACCGGCGAACACCTTGCAGCACCGCCCCTGACGGAAGTGGAGCAGATTCTCCAAGAGCATCTCGCCGAACTGCACAGCTTCTACGGGGAAAAGATGGGCGTGCGTATCGCCAGAAAACATGTGGGCTGGTATCTGCAGACCCACGACGAAAGCAAACAGTTCCGCAGTCGCTTCAATGGGATCGAAGACCCACTGGAGCAAAAAGACAGCATCGCACAGTACTTTGCACGCTTACGAAATGGAGAGGTATTCGCAGCATGACCGCTGAGACTTTGGCACACGATAATCTGAGCACCCCGGCCAACGATGAATCACATCAGTTGCACACGGTAAACGGCAGCGGCAATAGCGTCACCCTGCGCGACAGCGTAGAAGTTGCTTTGAAGAACTACTTCGCGCAACTGGACGGAGCGCCCGTCACCGACGTATACCAACTGGTGCTTTCTGAAGTTGAAGCGCCCCTGCTCGAGCAGGTAATGAAGTACACCCGCAACAACCAGACCAAAGCTTCCACGATGCTTGGCCTGAACCGCGGAACCCTGCGCAAGAAACTGAAGCAATACGGTCTGCTATAATCAGACATGACCCTCAAGGGCCTCCCGGATTCGTTCGCGAGGCCTTTGTTCTTTATATTCAGGCTAACCCCCGGCTTATCTGAACAGCGAAGAAACTGAACCATGGCAAACCAGGCTAACACCCCCGTCCGTCGCGCCCTGATCAGCGTGAGTGATAAAACCGGCATCGTCGATTTCGCACGTGCCCTGACCGAACGCGGCATTGAGCTGCTGTCTACTGGCGGCACCTTCCGGCTGCTGCAGGAAAACAAGGTACCGGTCACCGAAGTGTCTGATTACACCGGTTTCCCGGAAATGATGGACGGCCGGGTGAAAACCCTGCATCCGAAGATTCACGGTGGCGTTCTGGGCCGTCGCGGTACTGACGACGCGATCATGGCCGAGCACGGCATCAATCCGATCGACATGGTGGTGGTCAACCTCTACCCGTTCGAAGATACCGTGGCGAAACCGGATTGCGATCTGGCGACCGCCATCGAAAACATCGACATCGGTGGCCCGACCATGGTTCGCGCTGCGGCCAAAAACCACAACGACGTCGCCATTGTTGTTAACTCGACGGACTACAGCCGTGTGCTGAAAGAACTCGAAGAGAACGACGGCGACCTGACCTACAACACCCGTTTCGATCTGGCCGTCAAAGCGTTCGAACATACCGCGGGTTACGACGGTGCCATCGCCAACTATCTGGGCGGGCGCACACCCGACAACGACAACGCCGATTTTCCCCGCACTTTCAACACCCAGTTTGTGAAGGTTCAGGACATGCGTTACGGCGAAAACCCACACCAGCGCGCCGCTTTCTATGCCGAAAGCAATCCGCGTGAAGCCTCGGTTGCCACTGCCAAGCAGCTGCAAGGTAAAGAGCTGAGCTACAACAACGTCGCCGATACCGACGCTGCGCTGGAATGCGTAAAGCCCTTTGCTGATCCGGCCTGTGTCATCGTGAAGCACGCCAACCCGTGCGGCGTTGCCATTGGTGCCGACATCCTTCAGGCCTACGACCTGGCCTTCGCCACCGACCCGACCTCAGCCTTCGGCGGCATCATCGCCTTCAACCGCGAGCTGGATGCCAAAACCGCCAAGGCCATCGTTGATCGCCAGTTTGTGGAAGTCATCATTGCCCCGAGCATCGCGCCCGAAGCGGTAGAAATCGTCTCTGCCAAGAAGAACGTGCGCCTGCTGGCCTGTGGCGAATTCGACAGCCACCGCGCCAAGACCATGGACTACAAGCGCGTTACCGGCGGCCTGCTGGTTCAGGACCGCGACCTGGGCATGGTTGCCATGGAAGACGTGAAGGTAGTGACAGAGCGCCAGCCCACCGAACAGGAACTGAACGACCTGTTGTTCGCCTGGGAAGTGGCCAAGTACGTTAAATCCAACGCCATCGTGTATGCCAAAGCCGGCCGCACCATCGGTGTCGGCGCGGGCCAGATGAGCCGCGTATACAGCGCCAAGATTGCCGGTATCAAAGCCGCCGACGAAGGCCTGGAAGTGAAAGGTTCGGTCATGTCTTCCGACGCCTTCTTCCCGTTCCGTGATGGTATCGATGCCGCCGCCGCAGCGGGCATTACCGCGGTGATTCAGCCGGGCGGCTCCATGCGCGACCAGGAAGTGATCGACGCGGCCAACGAACACGGCATCGCGATGGTCTTCACCGGCATGCGCCACTTCCGTCACTGATCAACGCATTCAGGAGCACAACATGAACATTCTGATTATCGGCAGTGGCGGACGTGAACACGCACTGGCCTGGAAAGCAGCCCAATCACCACTGGCGGACAAAGTGTTTGTCGCACCGGGTAACGCTGGCACCGCCCGCGAGCCCGGTCTGGAGAACGTCGATCTCGACGTTATGGATCTGGACGGCCTGGCCAACTTCGCCGAACAGAACAGCGTTGGCCTGACCATCGTCGGCCCGGAAGCCCCGCTGGTTGCCGGCGTGGTCGACAAATTTGAAGAACGCGGTTTACGTATCTTCGGCCCCAGCGCCGGTGCGGCCCAGCTTGAGGGTTCCAAAGCTTTCACCAAGGACTTTCTGGCGCGCCAGAAGATCCCGACGGCTGATTACGCCAACTTCACCGACGTTGACGAAGCCCTCGCTTACGTTCGTGAAAAAGGCGCTCCGATTGTCGTCAAAGCCGATGGCCTGGCGGCCGGTAAAGGCGTCATCGTTGCTATGACTCTGGAAGAAGCCGAAGACGCTATTCGCGACATGCTCGCAGGCAACGCCTTCGGGGATGCAGGCAGCCGCGTTGTGGTAGAAGAATTCCTCGACGGCGAAGAAGCCTCGTTCATCGTTATGGTGGATGGCAAGAACGTTCTGGCCATGGCCACCTCGCAAGACCACAAACGCGTTGGCGACGGCGACACCGGCCCCAACACCGGTGGCATGGGTGCTTACTCTCCTGCTCCCGTGGTCACGCCTGATGTGCACCAGCGCATCATGGACGAAGTGATCATGCCCACCGTTAATGGCATGGCCGCAGAAGGCCACCCGTATAAGGGCTTTCTGTACGCTGGCCTGATGATCGACACCTCCGGCGCGCCCAAGGTGATCGAATTCAACTGCCGCTTTGGTGATCCGGAAACCCAGCCG
>Ga0208300_101041_pt1 | contig 13350 bp, 15 predicted proteins | sample 23_taG_FD_184096 | JGI IMG/M metagenome (GOLD analysis project Ga0208300, IMG submission 184096) | Marine viral communities from Cariaco Basin, Caribbean Sea - 23_WHOI_OMZ (SPAdes) (version 2) | ecosystem: Environmental > Aquatic > Marine > Oceanic | place: Caribbean Sea: Cariaco Basin... | reverse complement strand
TCGAAGACCTGGTGCCCCTGCTCAAGCGCTTCTCGTACATCGCCCTGCAGGAAGACACCACCGAATTCGACATGTCACTGAAGATCTTCCAGCGGCTGCTGGAAAACGTGCTCGCCCGCAACGCCGAACAGGCCGCCGCCGACATCCGCGAATACGGCGACAACCAGTGCCGGCTGGTGCTGCGGGCTATTGCCAAGCGGGATGCGGCGTAGTCGGACTTCAGCCTGTGCGGTGTGAAAGCTTTGTTATCAGGCAAGAGGGCCATAACTTCTGGGCAAACGGCGCGAACGATGGGTATCCGACGAAGTTAACGAGCCACCTGCTCAAGTAGATCGTAGTCACAACTCCCTCTACTGGATTTGAACTGTATTCCCGCCACTTCATGATTCTGAATCATAGATAACTCTAAATCTTGGCTTTTCAACGTGCCGCAGCGCTGTAGGTGCGTTCGTCAGCGGCCAGGGGTTAAATGATGCCGAGCTCTCGGCGCATCTCCCAGAATATTTCATCTTTAATTTTTTTAGTCCTAGCACCTGCGCCCGACCTAAGCCTTTTCATAAACTCAGCAATTTCCTGCTGCACCGAGGTATTTTCTTGCATAAAGCGCAGCGGGTTATTATTTAGCCTCTCCATGAAACCGACAGTCTCTTTCTGCACTTCCTCCAAAGCTTCTGTATAGCTATCCAGGAGCTTCAAAAGATTCTCCCCAGCCTCGAGGCGCAATCCGTTAATCTCATTTCTAAACTTTAGAAATCGATCGCCAATATCCCTTTGGCTTATTAAAGTTGACTGAATGTAAGCAAGTGTATTTTTCTCGCTCGGATCTCGGATGAGATCAATCATTTTCTCCCCAAGATCAGAAAAAACTTCATCGCGTGCCGACTCTGAGCTCTCATCAATATACTTAAAATATTTTTTATACTGGGATAACTTTCCTTCGTAGAGCCTCTTCTTTTTGTCCAGATCAAGCTCGAGATCATGTCTGAAGCTTTCCATATCAACATCGTATTCGTGTTTGATAGATCGAGAAAGGCGCTCTTTCAACCAATACCATGCAACCACCTGGACTAGGACAGCCAGGGTTCCCGATGCTGTAACTGTAAGAAAGTCCATTCCTAATCACCTTGATACTTGGCGGCGCATGCAGCGGCGAAGCGTCCTTTTTTTGCATTGCTAGCTGACGATCGCTATGACCAAAAGCAAATAACCGCCGACAGATAGGAAAAGTTTCCCGGTAAAAAAGAACAATGCAGGATTATTGATAGCAGCTGGTGCTTTGAATTCCTTTTCTTCATCTCTCAGCTCTAACTCCTTCGTTCTGTGATAGATACCCCAGGCAAAGGCCGCATAGACATAGTGCAAAAGATCAAAGGATAACGACCCTACAAATGCAAGGAGCGCCCAGAAAAAATCAGCCTTTAATACATACACTCCATTGCTCTCAGTAATTACGAAAAGCCAAACAACAGCCAACCCAGCAAAACAGAGCTTCCGGCTTACATCGCTAGCCTTTCCGCTGAACGTATAATAGTGTTCTCTCGCATCTGAGAGCTTCATTACCTCTTCCTCGGGCCGCCACTATTCGTAGTTTTATCTGATCGGTTTGTGGCCGGACTTTTCCCCCGGTCTGTTGGATGTCGTGAAGGCGAGCCAGATCCTGTTCTAGAGCCCCCTCCCCCCTGATTTTTGTTCGAACTTTTTTCGTTTCGTGCCATAGGCACCTCCCTTATGGCTAACAGATATTAGGCCGAACGCAGGTTTATCCAATAACGACGCGCGCTCTGTCCTTTGTCAACTCGATTTCAATAGTCTGGAATAGAAGCAGAAATTTTCGGGAGTGACAAACGCAAAGGAACTCTGTCGCGAATCCACAAGGAACCTCGTCAGAACGACGTTTTAAACGCGGAAGGATCTCAGGCTTTCCGGTCACGCGTCGACGAGGCAGAAAAAAAATCGGGTGTTCCTGCATGTGGCGTAGCCGCCGAAAAGTTGCAGGCCTTGGCCCGTCACCTTGCAGCTGTGCCCGCTGGTGCTGCGGGGCATTAGCAAGCGCGACGTGGCCTAACCAACTCTCACCTGGCCAGCAACGCCCGCACTGCGCCATCCGCCAGTGCGTCCCCATGCTCCAGGGGACTGGCCGGCATCAGTCCGTCCAGCCAGGGCCGGACCAGATAATCCACCGGGCCGAACACCAAAGCCAGCACCAGGGCAGGCCGCCCGGCCAGATGGCGGGTCTCCGGCCAGCGTTTCAGCCAATCCCGAAGGGCCGTGAAGTAGCGACCGTTGGTGTCGCGCAGTAATGGTCCAGCCGTGCTCTCCAGGCGGGGGCGAGCAGCGAGCAGGAAACGCGCCCAGTCCGGATGCGTCACAACCCAGTCCAGATAATCCTCCACCAGAGCACGCAAGCCCGCCTCGGCGGAATCCCCCTTCGCCATGGCGGCCATAGCGATCTCGCCGAAATGCTCGACGCCGGCCACGAACAGGGCGGCGAACACGCCCTGCTTGTCGCCGAAGTGGTGGTAAAGGCTGCCCACGCTGACGCCGCTGCGGAGGCGAATCGCATCGATGGTGACCGCGTCCATGCCGCATTCGGTGGCGCAGGCCAGTGCCGCCGCCAGTACACGCTCCCGGGCGCCGGCGCGGGGCCGCGCTGGACTTGCTTCGTTCATACTAGAACCTTATTCTAGAACAATATTCTAATTGCCATTCTGGAGGAGTCGCCATGACACCGCAAGACATGCAGGCCCTCGGCGAGCGCGTCCTCGCGGCGCAGCCGTTCAGCCGCTTCCTGGGCGCGCGTCTCGATCGCTTCGTGGAAGGGGAGGCCCAGCTTTCCCTGGCCCTGCGCCCAGAGTTCCTGCAACAACACGGCCGCCCCCACGGCGGCATACTCAGCTATCTCGCCGACAACGCCCTGACCTTCGCCGGCGGCTCATTGTACGGCGACGGCCTGACCCTGGAGTTCAAAATCAACTATACGAAGGCGGCCAAGGGCGACACCCTCGTCGCCCGCGCCCGGGTGGAAAGCTCAGGCCGCCAGGCGGCGGTGTGCCGCTGCGACCTGTTCTCGGTGGCCGAGGACGGCTCGGAAACCCTGTGCGCGGTGGCCCAGGGCACCATCATGGCGCCGACGGCCGCCACGGATTAAGGGCGTCCAAGAGGGCTATCTCAGCCATTTACCCAGTTTCTTCCTGGTCTCACTCTGGCTGTATGTTCTTTCCTCATGCACAGCGCGCTCCCCACGTGAGAGCCCTTCGAGCAGTTCAATCCTACTGCCATGAATTTTCTTGACGGGAATGGCGTCAAGGTCGAGCCCTTCCAGGCACCTTGCATTGACCGCCCAACCGTCGAAGGGCTCGACGCCCTCGCGCAGCTCCTGCGCAGTCGGGTCACTCGGTCGTCTGAAGGGCAGGATTCCGCACACCGGGCAGAAGTAGTCTTTCGCTGTTCGCGAGCCCCATTGGTACAACGTCAGATCGCTCCACGGAACCAGTAGGCGCAGCGACTCTTTCGCCACGCGATGATTCAGCGCGCCTCTGCGCTGGCAGATGGAACAATCGCAAGAACGCACATGATCAATGTCCCCATCCACTTCAAACCGGATTCTTCCGCAATGGCATGAGCCTTGATACGTCTTCACAGCACATAACACCTGTCTAAGGGGAGGTGATAGTTATGTTTTTTGAATTATAAAAATTGATATAGCCAGAATATGCTTTAGGTTAGCGCCCAGCTAGGAAGTTTTGATCTATAATGTAAAAACCTGTTCGATCCCTGCCAGTAGTTAGCAACTCCTCCGCACGTAATCGTCCTGTCTTTTTAGTCATAGACTCTTTCCAGCACCATCGGTTCAACTGGGCCATTAATATAATATTTGCAGATACGATTATGTCAGCAGTTACTGGTACAGTGAAGTGGTTCAACGAAGCAAAAGGTTTCGGTTTTATTGAGCAAGAGTCTGGCACAGACGTTTTTGCTCACTTCAGGGCCATCGTCGGCTCAGGCTTCAAAACCCTGATGGAAGGCCAAAACGTTAGCTTCAACGTGACCCAAGGCCAGAAAGGCCCGCAAGCAGAGAACATTCAAGTTATCTAAGATAGCTTGACTCGGCGCTTCGGCGCTGATGTCCTAAAGAAGGCGACTCCCTTACGGGAGCCGCCTTTTTTATGGATACGACGCCATACTCATGCGCTTGGTAGCGCCATCATAAGAAAAGAGATCAAGCCATCAATACATAGCAAGAACATCATTCCTGAGGAAGCAACGCGCGAAGCGAGCTTAGGGAGCGGACTTGATCGCGAAGGGCTTGCGCAAGTAGAGCGAAGCGCCGCTTGTGCACGTCCGAGTTAATAGCTTTTTTATGCATCTTCAGCGACTTCCCATAATTGCTCAATTTCGATGAGCGAACAATTAAGCTGATGACTCGCTTCTCTGAGGCCGTCGATTAGCACTAGGTATTTGTCATGTGACGTAATCGACGCGATTCTAGTGATAGCGTGACTTTTATTCAAGATGTCGTTTCTACCTGTAAACTTACGCTTGACACCTCTCCATAAACTAGCGTCAATTGGTGGATGAAGGCAATCACGAAGGCCATCCCTACCACCATCACCAACATAGGCGTATGTTTTTAGGTAAACATTCACCAGCTTCGCAGCCCATCCGTATTGATTGGCCAGTTTCGGATGCTCTTTAATTACCGTTTCAAGCGATTCCTTGTGCCAGGCCTCGAATTCTTCACATTCGACTAGCCCTTTTGAGCGATCAAAAACCTGAGCAAACCTAATTTCTCTAAGGAGAGGATAGATATCTTTCTTGCTCTTGATTGGAGCTTCAGACCTCAATGCTGATAGGGCTGTCCAACTTGCATAGTGTCTTAGTATCTCTTCACGAGCGGACAATGGATATCTCCTCATCGACGTAACGCCCGGCGCAGCGTCAAAATTGTAGCGAAGAAGGAGCGGAAATTCGATCCGCCTGTCGCCGCTTGTTAGTCATTAACTAAACCACTCGTTATATTTTCGAATCAACTCTATGAAGTAGTCCCGAGAATCCTTTCCATCGATCAAGAAATATAGCTGCCCGAGGCTATCGCCCATTTTCCCTAGCCCCATTTGAAAACCTTCCGTTTTAGATGTTGAGCTTTGATTTGAGTGAGTAATATTATGCTTTCCTCTATTGCAAAGATCTTGAATTGTACGAAATGATGGCAGGAGGTATATCTCTTCAAAGAATTTCTCTCCTCTTCTCAAGGGGCACCCAGATTTTTTCTTCTTTTTTATTTCTGAATAATTCGACTCTGATATCCATTCACGTAGATGCGTAAGGCCAAGAGTCAAGAAAAGAAAATCTCTTTCTGTCGGGCCCTCTGCATATTCCTCATAAACCTCTAAAATTATTTTATAAAGATCTTGAGGTTCGTTTAAATCAAATAAATCCATGCCAACCTCACGACTAACGCTGAGCTCTGCGGCAAATTTGGAGCGAAGCGGAAAATCTGTCCGACAGAAGCGCTTTGTTAGAACATCCTATTTGTCTAGTGAAATTATCCTATGCTTTCCTATATTTTTCTTTCTGTCACACCTCGTCATAGATTCGAGCATGATCAGCATTGATGCTTGAGGGTCTTTTGTTTCCTTAGCGAGATCCATAAATCGATCTTCACAAGATTTGTCTCTTCCAAGATATTCAACACATTGCAATTTGGCATGCGCAACACGGGTATCATTATAATCGCCTTCATCGTTTAAAAAGGCATTAAATGCGCGCATTGAAAGCCTGACTCTATCTGGTGTTATATTTTCTAAATATTCAGAGCATTTGCCTTTGCCAATTGGGAAAAAGTTATCTTTGTGCTCTCTTAGCCCCACACCACTATATGAATGGTCATTTCCTTCCATACCCTCTCCGCTGGGGCCGTATCCCGTAATACTAAGATATTCATGAGGCTGGCTATAGTCAGGTTTTAACCACCTGGTCTTCTTGTCAATGCAACTGTATAGAATACCTACGGCAACCAAAAGCCAGAACCCTTTCAGGAATATGCCAGCAAATTTATCACCCGTACTTTCTGATTGCGCCTGACTCATATTTGCCTCTAACGCTCGCATTTGCGGCTGGTTTGGAGCGCAGCGGAAAACCAGTCAGCCAACATGCGTTTGCTAGCCATTGGCAGGAAATAAAATGACTACATTTTGCTCAAGATTTTTGGCCTCAGAAAATAATTCGCCCAAGGGGGGAAGCTCAAGTTTCCTCTTGATTCTGTACTCAAATCTTTTTTGCTTGTACATAAGAGACAGAAGCTTAAGTTGCGGCAAATCATCTATCAATGGGAGCCCATGCTTTTTTGTAAGCTTGAGCAGTCTTGATAGATCGTGCCCGGCAGCTTTTAACTCTTTGATGGGAATACCTTTAGTGTGCAAATACGCTTTCAGAAATAGTTCAGAAGCATGCCCAATTAGGTAATAGGCAGACGCAGAGTACCCAAGCCGATTTGGAGGAGTGTTCATCAACACCTTGGCCGCTTCAAGGAACTCAGTTCCAAGCGAGTAGAGCGCAGCATCGTCCTCTGAGCCATCACCCACCTCATCAAATAGCGATTTTTTCTTAGAGCACATTCCGATAAGCCTGCCAAATAAATTCACCTGAATCTGATCTCATATACCGAATCCGATTCACGAAAATCGACATTTCTAACAAACTTGCTGCAATCGCCTGTTCCTCCCGCCTCGCTGACACCGACGCCATAGTTTTTTGCAGCCACAACTTTCCCAGACTGAAGAACAACAACGGCAAATGCATCTGATCCCCACCCTGTCTTGCAATAGTGCATCGCTTTCCTTGCCCCGCTAAATTCCGTGCTAACCGGGCTTCCCATTATCTGAATGACCTCAGACTCACTCATGCCGGGGGTAATTTGGGAAAGCTTTTTAACATCTTGCTGTGTTGTCATAAGGCTAAGACAGCCAGAAAGCATTGCTGGCATCAGCATGGTTATCACAAGCTTGCTCTTCATCGACCTTTCTCCAATGGCTAACAAGTATGAGTCCGCGCGCTCGTTCATTGGATAAACACGCGCGCGTCATATCTTGTAAACCCGATTTCAACTGTCTGAAATAGAAGCAGAAATTCTCGGGTGTGACAAACCACACAGAACACTGGCGCATAAACACAAAAAACGCGGCCGAAGCCGCGTTTTTGATACGATTGAAGCTGAGGCTTGCGGTCAGCAAGCCCCGACCGATCACCGCCCCAAAATATCCCGAGCAATAATCTCTTTCATGATCTCGCTGGTGCCCCCGTAGATGCGTTGGATGCGCGCGTCGACGAAGTCGCGGGAGATCGGGTATTCCTGCATGTAGCCGTAGCCGCCGAAGAGCTGCAGGCACTGGTCCGCCACCTTGCCTTGCAGCTCGGTGGTGGTGAGCTTGGCGATGGAGGCGTTGGTGGTGCTGAGTTCGCCGCGGTCGTACTGCTCGATGGATTGTTCGCAGAACGCTTTGTTGACCTGGACCTGGGCGTGCAGGTCGGCGAGCACGAAGCGGGTGTTCTGGAATTTGCTGATCGACTGGCCGAAGGCCTGGCGTTCCTGGGTGTAGGCGATGGTGCGCTCGATCATGCCTTCGCAGGCGGCGACGGCTCCGAGCGCCAGGATCAGGCGTTCGCGGGGCAGTTCGTTCATCAGGTTGGCGAAGCCGCGCCCTTCCCCGCCGAGGATCTGGTCGGCGCCGACTTTGACGTTCTCGAAGAACAGCTCGGAGGTGTCGGCGGCGTGGTGGCCCATCTTTTCCAGGTTCCGGCCGCGGGCGAAGCCGGGCAGGCTGGTGTCGACAGTGAACAGCGTCATGCCTTTGGAGCCGGCGTTGGGGTCGGTTTTGGTGGCGAGCACGATGACGTCGCAGTGCTGGCCGTTGGTGATGAAGGTTTTCTGGCCGCTGATCACGTAGCCGTCGCCGTCTTTTTCAGCGCGGGTTTTCATGCCCTGCAGGTCGGAGCCGGCGCCGGGCTCGGTCATGCCGATGGCGCCCACGGCTTCACCGCTGACCATCTTCGGCAGCCAGGTCTGTTTCTGCTCTTCGGTGCCCAGGTGGAGGATGTAGGGCGCGACGATGTCCGAGTGCACGGACAGGTTGGAGGCCAGGGCGCCGAAGCCCATGCGCGAGGCTTCTTCCACCATGATCGCGGAGAGGCGGAAGTCCGCGCCGAAACCGCCGTATTGCTCCGGGACGTCAACGCACAGCAGGCCGTTTTCGCCCATGCGGTCCCAGAGGTCGCGGGGGAGTTTTTCGTCCTTTCCCCACTGATCGTAGTGGGGCGCCACTTCCTTCTCGAGGAATTTGCGGACGTTATCGCGGAACAGATCGATTTCGTTCTGATCGAGCATGACTGACCCTTTTGGCTGGACACAAAAGGGTATTTTAACCGCTCCCGGCCCGGGGGTCGCCGTCCGGCCGTGGCCGGCCGGTCACGGCGTTCCCGGGCCGGAACTCAGGATTCCGGCTCGACGGTGACTTCCGAGCGCAGGGAGTTGGCGACGAAGCAGTTGCGGTGGGCGCTGTCGTGGAGCTTGGCCAGCGCGGCGGGATCGATGTCTTCCTCGAACACCACCTTGGGGCGCAGGGTGATGCGGGTGATCGCGAAGCGGCCTTCGGCGTTCTTCTCCACCACGCCGTGGGGCCGGTCCACGTAGCTGAGCACGCGCAGGCGCTGTTTGGCGGCGATCGACAGGAAGGTGAGCATGTGGCAGCTGGCGGTGGCGGCGATCACCGCTTCGTCCGGGTTCACCCGCGAGGCGGTGCCGAAGTATTCCGGCGAGCCGGAAGCCTGCACCACCTCGCCGCCGGCGAAGGTCCATTCATGGGAACGGTCGAAGGTTTCGTAGTCGAAGCTGGCCTGCGGCGGCAAGTGCCAGGCAACGGTGGCGCCATATTCACTCATGGTGGACTCCTTCTGCTTGTTGTCCTTCTACCATGCTACCGAAGCGCGCCGGGGGCAATATTGAGCAGGGTCAATAATGCCGCTCAGCGTTTGAGCGGCACCCCCAGGTACTGAAGTTTCACCGCGCCGGCGGGGATCTGTAGATGGATGCTGGCGCCCAGGAAGCCGAGCAGCTCGGTGAGTTCCACGGAGATCGGAATCACGTTGCCGTTCACCTGGTTGATCACCATGCGCCCGTTGGGCAGGAAGGTCACCGGGCCGGTGAGCTCCATGGTCAGCGGGTAGCTGTGCTGGTTGTGCTGGCCGCCCAGCGGCGCTTCCAGGTAGGGCGCGTCCAGGTAAAGGTCCACGTCGGCGCGGAATTCCGGGCCCTGGTCGGTGGCGACGATCCAGCCGGGGATCAGGCCGCCGTCCTCGGGGTGGCGCATGCGCATCACCTGGGTGCCGGTGGGGCTTTCGATGGGGATGCCGCCTTCGATCAGCACATCCGCTTTCACCGTCACCGAGGAGGCGAGGATCTGCGTGGGGTAGAGCCCCACGCGCACCGCCGGCAGGCGTTCCTGCTGCTCGGTGCGCGGGTCGTCGTATTCGCCGGGGCCGATCACTTCGGAGTTCAACGCGCCCACCACCTGGATGTCGCAGCGCTCCGGGGTGTCGCAGGCGAGGCGCGGGTTCTGGGTCAGGGTGCTGCCGCCGAGCACTTCCAGGCGGGTGGTGTTGACCGCCGGCTCGCCGTCGCCGTAGCCGGGTTCGCCGTCGTCGAAGAAGCCGTTGGCGTTGACGTCCGCGGTGGGCAGGTTGTTGAGCGCCTGGAACACGCTGTCGGTGACCGGCGCGCCGCGGAAATGGATCTCCAGGTCCGGGCCGCCCCAGTCCGGCTCCGGGCCTTCCAGCAGGGCGGTCTGCAGGCGCTTGCCGGCTTGCGAGCAGATCGCTTCGCCGGAGACGCAGTCGTCCGGTTGCTGCCCGGAGGCGCGGTTCACCGATTGCAGGGTATAGCGGTAAGCGGCGCCGTCCTCCCAGGGCTGGTCGGGGATGAAGGTGAGGGTGCGGGCCTCGACCTTCAGACGGCCGGGCACGGCCGCGTCGCACTGGTATTTGCGCTTGTCGCCGTCCGGGCTGGCCACCGGGTTGCCGTCGCCGTCCACGGCCACCCGCTCGACGCGGAAGCTGCCGCTGCCGCAGGTGTCGCCGAGCCGCACCGAGGCGGGGTCGATGTCCTGGGACACGGTCACCCGGATCGGCCGGTCGGCGGGCAAAGCCGGCACCGGCAGGTGATCGTCGTCGGCGCGTCCGCCCCGGCAGCGGCCGTGGTCGCCTTCGGCGATATGCCAGCTGGCCTTGTCCACGGCGCAGGGGAAGCCGGGGTAGGTGGTGATCAGCACCGGCGCCACCGGGTCGCCGATCAGCGCAGGCAGCCGGAAGGTGCGGCTGGCCGGCTGCACCGGGTTGGCGGGCTCGGCCAGGTCGGTGGCGCGGTCGCTGACCGCCAGGGTGTAGCTGTCGCCGGGTCGCAGCGGCTGGTGCGGGCGCACCACCACCGAGGCGCCGTCCAGGGACCAGTCGAACGGCTCGTCGGCGCCCTCGCGGGTGAGCGACAGCGCCTGCTCCAGGCTCTCCGGGTCCAGCGGCTCGCTGAAGTTCATCACCAGGGCGTCGCCGGGCTGCACCGTGGCGGCCAGGCCGTCCTCCGCCATCGGCATGGTGGATTGCAGGAAGGGCGCGCGGGTGTCCGGTATCGGTGCCGGGGCGTTATTCTGGTCCGGGTAGGATTCGGTGTGCAGACTGAGCAGGCCGAAGGCGGTCTCCTGGCCGAGCACTTCCGGCTCCACCACGCCCAGGGCGTCGATCACCAGGCGCGGGCCCTCCACCTTGGCGACGCCCACCAGCTCCACCTGCAGCAGGGTCTGGCTGAGCGCGCCGTTGGCCTCCGGGTTTTCCGCCGTCATCGCCACGTCCATGAACAGACGCACCTGGCGGGGCGCCTCCGGGCGCCGGCTGAACGGGTTGGGCAGCAGGTAACCGCTGGCGTCGGACAGGAACGTCACGGCGATGTCGCCGGTTTCGATGCCCGCCGGCACCGCGCCGGCCACCTTCACTTTAACGTTGCTGCCGGTGAGCAGGCTGCCGCGCGGGATGCGCAGCGGCGACACGTCCGGGTAGTGGGGCAGGAACGCCAGTTCGGTGAACACATTGCCGCTCTGCTGGGTGGCGTCGCCGTCGCCCAGCAGCACCGCCTCGATGGGCACGCAGTTCATCGCCTGGCCGGTGAGCCTGGAGCGGCGGCCATCCGGGTCGGCGCAGGGGTCGTCGCCACGGCCGGACGCCGGCGGCGTCTCCTGGACCATCACCGTGCGCGGCCGGGAATCCCGCGCCACCCAGCTGCGCTGCAGCCCGCCGCCGGCCAGGGCGGCGCCCTGGAAGCCGCGGATCGACGGCCCCAGGGTAAGGGTGTAGCGCTCTCCGGGCCGCAGGTCCTGTCGCGGGTCCAGGGTGACCGCGTCGCCTTTGGCGAGCATGATCGCCGGCACCAGCTCGCCGTCCCGGGTCAGCGAGATGGATTCCCCGTAGGTCAGGGTGTCCGTGTCCAGCATCTGGTTAAAGCGCAAACGCAGGGTGGAGAAGTCCATGAACGGCAGGTCGTCGCCGTCCGGCAGCACCTCGCGCAGCCGCAGCACGGTATCAAAGCCCCGCTGCCCATTGGCGCCGCCCGAGGCCAGGCGGGTTTCGAAGGTGAGCGGGCCGTCGGGGAAGGCCAGCGGGCCGGCCTCGGTCTCCAGGCCGTCCAGCGTCAGCCGGTAGCGGGTGCCCGGGCGCAGGTCGCCCTGCGCCGGGCGCACCAGCAGGCCCAGCCCGCCGTCCACCGGCTCCGGGGCGGCCAGGGCCACGCTGTTGCCGTCGGCCTCGCTGAGCCGCACGCCATCGGCGCCGCCGGTAAGCGGATGAGAAAACCGCAGCACCACCGGGCTGGCCGGGGACACCCGGCGCTGGCCGTCATAGGGGTAGCTGTAAAAGACTTCCACCGGGGCCGCGCCGAGGTGGTTGGTGGGCCCTTCTTCGGCACCGCCGCAGGCGGTCAGCCCGGCCAGGCAGAGCATCATCAGCGGGAAAAGCGGGGCGAATCGAATCGAGCGCATGGGCGTCCTTCTCCATGGGCCGGGCCGCTGGGGCGACCGGCGCGTTATTGTTTTACTGAGCCTGAATGGTACGTCTGTACTATATTGTACTATCGTACCAATTATTGGCCAGTAAAAGTCAACGCGCCGTGCTCGATTTCACATTCTCCGCCCGGTGATGCCCCTCAATCCGCCTTCAGACGCTCGCACACGGCCCGCGCCACCCGCGGGCTGTAGAGCAAAGCGCAATGGCCCAGGTAGGGCAGGTGCAGGTTCTCCTCCGCGTCCGCCAGGGTGGCGGTGGAGGCGGGCATCACGAAGTTGTCCAGCTCTGAGTAGAGGCAATAGAAGCGTGCCTCGCCCGGGCACTGGCCGCCTTCCGCCAGTTCCTCGAGGAAGGGGCTGCGGTAACGCATCTGCGCGGCCGCGCCCCGGGCCGGGAACAGCGAGGAAATGCGCGTGCCGTAGTGGGGGCTGCCCAGAGTGATCACCTTGTTCACCTTGCCGGCCAGGCCCAGGTTCTTCAGGGCATAGCGGGTCAGCGGCCCGCCCATGGAGTGGCACACCAGGTCCACTTGCTCGGCGCCGGTGCGGGCCAGCACGTTTTCCACGTGGCGGGCGACCTGGGCGGCGAGCTTGCGGGCGTTGATGTGCGGCGGCGTGTAGCTCACCGCGTAGACGTTGCGGAAGCCTTGGCGCCGCAGCCGCCACTGCATCCACAGAAAGTTGGCGCTGTTGCCGCCGTAGCCGTGCACCAGGATCACCGGGCGGTGATCGCAGGCGCGCGCCCGCTTGGGCGAGGCGTCGTGGAGCAGACGCAATGGATAGGTGCCGCTGAGGAAGGTGAGGCTGGCCGCTTCCACCAGAATCGCCCGGGCCACCGCGCTACCGCGCAACGGGTCGCGCTCGCCCTCCGCCGGGGGCGCCTGGAAGTTACGCCGGTCGTAATGCCAGACCAGATAGAACGCCAGCGTTACGTAGGTGGGGATCAGTATCACCACCACCAGAATCAGCGAAAGAATCCAAATCATCGTCGTGCTCCCTGGTCCCCGGGGTCGTGCCGGTATGGAAAACGCTCTGACACTAACCAGCGGCCATCCTGGACACAACGCACCCTGCCCGATTGTCGGACCAGCCCGGCCATTGACTTCCCGGCGGCGGCGCGCCCCGGATGCAGCGGACCCGCCGCCGTGGCACACTTCCGTTCCTTCACTCTTCACGACGGGCAAGGCATGAAAGACAGGGCGATCGTTAATGAAGTGGGGCTGCGCGACGGCCTGCAGAATCAACCGGTGAC
>Ga0208300_101039_pt1 | contig 13414 bp, 10 predicted proteins | sample 23_taG_FD_184096 | JGI IMG/M metagenome (GOLD analysis project Ga0208300, IMG submission 184096) | Marine viral communities from Cariaco Basin, Caribbean Sea - 23_WHOI_OMZ (SPAdes) (version 2) | ecosystem: Environmental > Aquatic > Marine > Oceanic | place: Caribbean Sea: Cariaco Basin... | reverse complement strand
GCGCTAAAGCACTATGTTGTTTTGCGCCAGTTTTACCAAAATTCAGTGATACAGAGTGCGCTGTAAAGAAATGCAGGTAAACATCCCTTAATACACCAGCGCACTGCCCAGCTGTCCAAGCGAATTTAATATTCCTGCTTGCCGAGTACCGTCCAATACCCTTCGCAATACGGCCGCATCATCCTGCCATTTACGCTACTACGCCGCCTAGAGTGTGTGTTAGAAGAGACCAAAGCCGCTGTCGTTGCAGAAAACCAGCGTATCGCTGATATGGGTCTGCCAGAGGAAGCGCAAGAGAAGTTCTTGATACGTGCCAGCAAGCGACCTTTTTACAATACCTCGCCGATGGATCTGAGCAAGATGGGTCAGAGCGATATTAAGGATAACCTAAACACCTACGTGCAGTCTTTCTCTAAAGACGCGCGTGAGATATTTGAGCACTTTAAATTTGAAGAGTTTGTCGGTCAATTGGCTGATGCCAACCTGCTATATAAAGTGGTGCGGATGTTTGCCACTACTGATCTTAGCCCTGAGGCGATCTCTAACCATGAAATGGGGGTTGTCTTTGAAGAGCTGATTCGCCGCTTTGCTGAAAGCTCGAACGAAACCGCAGGGGAGCATTTTACCCCGCGCGATATCGTACGCCTAACCACCTCACTGGTGTTTATGGAAGATGATGACGCGCTGACCAAAGACGGTATCATTCGCACCATTTATGACCCGACAGCAGGTACGGGCGGCTTCCTATCCTCGGGTATGGAATACGTGCTAGAGCTAAACCCTGACGCAGTCATGCGTACCTATGGCCAAGAGCTAAACCCTGAGTCTTATGCCATCTGTAAAGCCGATATGCTGATCAAAGGGCAAGAGGTAAATAACATTAAGCTGGGTAATACCTTGTCTAGTGATCAGCTGGCAGGTGAGCAGTTTGATTATATGCTGTCGAATCCGCCGTTTGGGGTGGACTGGAAAAAGATATCAGGTGAGATCAAAGACGAGCACGAGCAAAAAGGCTTTGACGGTCGGTTTGGGGCGGGCTTGCCGCGGGTGTCTGATGGTTCGCTATTGTTCCTGATGCACTTATTAAGCAAGATGCGTCCGATCGTTAGTAACGAGCAGAGTGATGAGCAATCGACAGCCAATAGCAATCAGGGCAGCCGTAAAAGATGTTAAATGTTTTAACAACAAATTTAACAACATTCTATAGGTGCTACTAGGTAATGACAAGTAATATCAAAAGACTTGATCTGAGGCTATTAAAGGGGTGTAGAGGTTTGAGGTAATGCTAGGAAGTGGTGAAATACGATGATTGGTGCGCTCGGCGGGAATCGAACCCACGACCCTCGGCTTCGGAAACCGATACTCTATCCAACTGAGCTACGAGCGCATAAAACAGACTTAAAAATCAAGACCGCTTAGTCTAACAAATAAAAGTCAGAAAGCCAATAAACGAAGGCAGAGATTGAGGTTTTTTAAGAAAAAACAGGATAGTCATTAAACAAGCATGGCAATCTACCCGCCTTTTCCCTTATAATGTCAGGGAGAATTCATATTTATAATCACCGATTGCAAGTGTGCTGGCACGCGGGATGGCTGTTTGCTATTGATGACGAGAGGTCGTCAAAGGAGGACAGACAGAATGTCCGAGCCGTGCCAGCCTTTGTATACGTAATAAGAGAACGTGACGAATGAGAAAAGTAGTTATGTTATCGGCAGCTGCCATTCTAGGAATCGCTAGTATCGCGGTGAGCCAAGCTGAAAGTGTTGTCGACACGCCTGTGACTGTCTCTGATGTAGCAGAAGCGCAGGAAGTGGTAGAAAACGCACCTGAGCAGTTGGGCGATGACCCACAAGCTGCTGCAGATACCACTGATGGCGACGCTGCGACTGACGCTGCGGCCTCAGAAGATGGTCAAGCAGATGACGCAGTAGAAACTGCCGCTGCCGCACCTGCCGCCGAAGAAGAGATTCCACAGGATACGCCGCAAGTGCAAAAGCTGATCGCGCTATATCCAAACTTGATTGCTCGTATTCAGCCAGTTGCCAAAGTCTGCTTCGAAGACGACGAAGTGTGTGACGTGACCCCGCGCGCCGCTGGCCCAGCCGCTGGCGATGGTCCTCGCGACGGCAAAGCTGTGTATAATGCGGTATGTCAGACATGTCACGGTGCAGGCCTACTTGGCTCACCTATGTTGGGCGATGCTGGCGCATGGGGTCCACGTATCTCAAAAGGTAAAGACACCCTATATACCCATGCCATCAATGGCTTTAACGCCATGCCTGCCAAAGGTGGTGCGAATATCCCTGATGAAGAAGTCCAAAACGCTGTCGATTATATGGTTGATGAAGCAAGCTAAACAGTTGCTTTTATCGGCTTGGGGTGTCTGATGTAGATTAAATAGGCATCCGTAACCTGTCACGGTCTATTGACTTGTTGTGAGCGGCTTGCCGCAAACTATATGTATCTGTAAGCTATATGCATAAAGCCCATAACTCGCCTATTTCATTTTATGAGGTAGGCGTTTTTTTTATGATGAGTATTATCAAACGGATGGTTCTGGTATAGCACCGTTGAAATCCGACCCTAGTAGCCTCATTTTATGAGATTACATCGTCTCATTTAGCTGTTTTTCTCTTCTCAAACGCTTTTACATCGATAATCAATAAAGAGGTATTCATGTCTGAGGTACCAGCACTTGCTATCCAGAATTTATCCAAAACCTATGGTAATGGGTTTTCGGCACTCAAAGATGTCAGTTTAACCGTCCCGCAGGGTGGTTTTTTTGCGCTGCTGGGGCCAAACGGTGCTGGTAAGTCAACGATGATTGGCATTATTAGCTCACTTTTTAAACCCACCACTGGTAGTGTCAAAATCTTTGGCACCGATTTGCTCGAAAACCCAGCGCTGGCCAAGCAGTATCTTGGCGTGGTGCCGCAAGAGTTTAATTTTAATCAATTTGAAAAAGTCCAAGATATCTTGATTACGCAAGCAGGGTATTTTGGTATCCCGGCCAAAGAAGCTCGTCCAAGAGCCAAGCGCTTGTTGACCGCGCTTGGGCTGTGGGATAAGCGCAACAGTAAATCACGCGAGCTATCTGGCGGCATGAAACGTCGTCTGATGATTGCTCGTGCTTTGATTCACAAACCAAAATTATTGATTTTGGATGAGCCGACGGCTGGGGTCGATATCGAGCTGCGCCGATCTATGTGGGAGTTTATGCAGCAGATCAATATCGAAGAAAAAACCACCATTATCTTGACCACTCACTATCTTGAAGAAGCAGAGCAGTTGTGTAAACGCATTGCGATTTTGGATCATGGTGAGATACGCATCAATACCGAAATGAAAGATTTGCTCGCTCAACTATCGGTGGAGACATTTGTTTTTGATCTTGAAACCCCGTTGACCCAGCCGCTAGAGCTGGATGGAGTGACAGGGTTGTTGCAGCCAGATGAGCAGACCCTAGAGGTAACCTTAACAGAAGGCGAGTCGTTAAATGGTGTGTTTAACCAATTATCTGCTCAAGGCATTACGGTGGCCAGTATGCGCAACAAAGCCAACCGCTTAGAAGAGCTATTTATGCGCTTGGTAGAAAAAAACATTCAAAGTGCAGACAGTATGAAGGAGGCGGGATTATGAGTCAAAAGGCCGTTGATCAAGATCAGAGCATCGACTATCACAAAACCATGTCGTGGAATAAAAGATGGATCTCTTTTCGTACCATCTGGCTAAAAGAGGTGCGCCGAATCCTACGTATCTGGCCGCAGACCCTACTGCCACCTGTCATTACCATGAGCCTGTATTTTGTCATCTTTGGTAAGATGATCGGCTCACGTGTCGGTGAGATGGGCGGGGTGCCGTATATGCAGTTTATCGTGCCTGGTCTAATCATGATGGCGATTATCACCAACAGTTACTCCAACGTTGTCTCAAGCTTTTTTAGCGCCAAGTTTACCGCCAGTATTGAGGAGCTTTTGGTCTCACCGGTCTCCAAGCATGCGATTTTGATGGGGTATATCAGTGGTGGTATTTTCCGCGGGCTGGCGATCGGTTTGATTGTCTCGATTGTGGCGTTGTTTTTTACCGATTTGGGTATCGAGCACTTATTTGTCACGGTGTTTACCGTCCTTGGCACCTCGACTTTGTTTTCATTAGGCGGCTTTATCAACGCGGTATTCGCTCGCTCGTTTGATGACATCTCTATCATTCCAAGCTTTGTGCTGACACCACTGACGTATCTTGGCGGGGTGTTTTACTCGATGGAAAACCTCTCACCGTTTTGGCAAAACGTCTCGTTATTGAACCCGATTGTCTATATGGTGAATTCGTTCCGTTATGGCATCTTAGGGTATTCTGATGTCAACGTTTGGTACTCGATGGCGGCGATTTTTGTATTCTGTGCGATATTTTATACCATCGCTTATCGTTTGTTGAATAATGGCTCACGCGTGCGCTTGTGATGGTCAGCGTGTTAAGCGATAGCGATGCCCAAAGCGCTGTCGGTTGAGCAGTTAGGGTTTAACGATTAAATAGTAGGAAAGTAAATGAGCATACATGGCATCTTAGGTGAGCAAACCACCGATTATCCGACGCAGTATAGTCCAGAGACGTTATATCCGATTGCGCGCAGTCTGGGTCGTGACGCGATTGGTTGGCAAGACGATAAATTAGCGGTGGGGGTGGACTGGTGGCAAGCCTTTGAGATGTCTTGGTTAAATAAGCAAGGCGTCTCGCAAGTTGCCATTGCGCGTTTTGGTATTCCTGCCAGCTCGCCATTTATTGTCGAGTCAAAATCGTTGAAGCTTTACTTAAACAGCCTAAATTTTACCGAGTTTGCCAGCTGGGACGACGTGCAAGCGCTGATAGCCAAAGACTTATCAGCCTGCGTGCAAGCTCAGGTAACCGTTGAGTTGTTTCGCTTAGATGATGAAACATCAGGGCTACATATTGCTCAGCCTGATGGCGTCTGTATTGATGATGCCTTAGCGAATAGTAGCGAGAAGGTAACACTGTGTGCGCATCCCGATGCGTCACTGCTGCGTGATGAAGCAGAGGCGCGTGGTGAGAGTGTGATAAGTGATGGCACTCAGCCTTATCGTTTTTATTCTAATTTGCTGCGTAGTAACTGTCCGGTGACCAACCAGCCAGATTGGGGTACATTAGCTGTGTCAATCACAACGGAGCAGCCCATTCATACGGCCAATCTGCTGCGCTACCTCTTAAGCTTCCGTCAGCACAATGGTTTTCATGAGCAGTGCGTCGAGCAGATATTTGCTGACTTGAGCCAACACTATCAGCCACGCGCATTGATGGTTCGTGCGTGGTACACCCGCCGCGGCGGTATCGATATCAATCCTTGCCGCGTCAGTGATATGAGTTTGTTGCCGACGCCGAGTCGTTTGATTCGTCAATAGAGCCATCGTTTAAAATAGCTTGGCTGATACAAAAAAAGCGCCTATCTTATCGAATAAGACAGGCGCTTTTTATCGTATAGGTTTTACTAATAAAACTATTTGCTACTTACTTTTGCCATGACTTCTTCGCGGCTGAGCATTTGTTTTTCTGATTCACGGCGATTGACGTACTCAAATTTACCTTCGGCCAAGTTACGGTCAGAGACCACGATGCGATGCGGGATACCAATCAGCTCAAGATCGGCAAACTTGACCCCTGGACGCTCGTTACGGTCGTCTAGCAATACGTTGACGCCCTGCGCTTTTAGCTCTTCGTATAACGCAGTGGCCGTTTGCATGACGGTTTCTTCTTTAGATTTCATCGGAATGATAGCAACTTCAAAAGGCGCAATCGAGTCCTCAACGGTCGGCGTTTGTGGCCACATGATGCCGTTTTCGTCGTTATTTTGCTCGATGGCTGCTGCGATGATACGGCTGACGCCGATACCATAACAGCCCATCATCATGGTCACAGGCTTGCCATCTTCACCAGAGACGGTTGCGTTCATCGCTTGCGAGTATTTATCGCCCAACTGGAAGATATGACCGACTTCGATGCCGCGTTTGATTTTGAGCGTGCCTTTACCATCAGGAGAAGGGTCGCCTTCTTGCACATTTCGCACATCAACGATGCGCGTAATGCTCGCATCACGTGCCCAGTTCATGCCGATGGTATGTTTATTCACTTTATTCGCTCCTGCCACAAAGTCTGACAAGGTCGCCGCTGAGCGATCGACAAATACCGGCATATCCAAATCCACACCGATATAGCCTTTATGCAGGCCAGCGGCTTTTAGCTCTTCATCAGAGGCCAGGGTCAATGGTACGTTGGCTTCTTCGATTTTCTCAGCTTTGATGGTATTAAGCTGATGGTCTCCGCGTAGTACCACCGCAATCAGCTGCGGTGTGCCATCTTCTTTATGACCATGGACGATCAAGGTTTTGACGGTATTGGCAAGCGGAATATCTAAGTGTTCCGCCACCATCTTACAAGTGGTCATGCCTTCGGTGAGCACGTCTTCGCGCTCTTGCTTTGGCGGTTGGCGTTCAGCCATATTAAATGAGATAGATTCGGCAAGCTCGACGTTGGCCGCATAGTCTGAGGAGTCAGAAAAAGCGATATCATCTTCACCGCTGTCAGCCAACACATGAAACTCATGCGAGGCAAAGCCGCCGATAGAGCCGGTATCCGCTTGTACCGCACGGAAGTCTAAGCCTAAGCGGGTGAAGATACGCGTATAAGCCTCATACATATCATGATAAGTCTTTGCGAGCGAAACTTGATCGACATGGAACGAGTAAGCGTCTTTCATGGTGAACTCACGCGCGCGCATCACACCAAAGCGGGGACGAATCTCGTCGCGGAATTTCCCTTGGATCTGAAAGAAGGTAATCGGTAGCTGCTTATAGCTGCGGAGCTCGCCTTGGGCCAGATTGGTGATGACCTCTTCGTGCGTCGGGCCTAGCACAAAATCCCGATCGTGACGGTCTTTAAAGCGCAATAGCTCAGGACCATAGTCATCAAAACGCCCGGTGGTCTGCCACAGCTCAGCGGGCTGCGTCATCGGCATCAGGACCTCTTGAGCGCCTACGTTTTGCATCTCTTCACGAACAATACGTTCGACCTTTTGCAAGACGCGTAGCCCCATGGGCAACCAGATATAAAGCCCCGAGGCGATTTTGCGAATAAGACCGGCGCGCACCATCAACTGGCTTGAGACGATGTCGGCGTCGCTTGGGGTTTCTTTTAGAGTGGCAAATAAAAATTGACTGGCTTTCATAAATAAAGCGTAACCTTATCAACGATAAAAAAATAAGAAATAGTGGGGTGTTGAGCATAGGGCTATCGTTTCATGGACGCCGTAAGCTTACCTTTATCACTTAGCAATGAACTAGGGGCTTCCTAGTAGATAATGTGTCGCAACTGGTCTCTAACCACTAATCGCGGGCAACTACGCTTTTGTGGCAAAGACACTGGTAAAGCAGTATCGTCACAAAACCGCTCTCACAATAAAAGGGCAGATTTGGATTGACGTATCGATAGAGTAGACGGCGACATATCGGAATTGAACAAGTCACCAAACCTGTGATGAAAACCTATCTTGCAAAAAACCTGACCAATAAATCTGTGCCGACATTTTATCAATACAATCTGTCTATGTTAGGTAAAGTTCGCCCAAGACGCAATGACTTTTTGTGTTTTCAGCCGCAACTTCGGTCAAAGAATGGCAGATGATTATTGAGACTCGATTATTTACCAGTGTTAAGCTGATTTATGGCAAATGGCGCGCGTATTTTTACTCATAATCTGGTTGCAGGTTATGTTGCGTCTTGGTAGCTATTACTTGAAGTAATAGGTGATTAGTAGCATTTATAGACAGACAGGCGGATGAGATAGGCAAGTGGTATCACGCAGCGAGATAAAAGTACGATTTGATAATAGCGAGGCAATAAAAAGCGCTGTTAAGTCGCTGTCGCCAAGCGACTCATCTGCTCTATATAACTGATAATACTGAAGGTGGTGTCAATGAATCATCCCGATAATAAAGCGCCTGCGGATAACGCGCGCGACAACAGATATCCAGCGCCAAATCCACCAACAAAAAAGCCCATTGCCTTTATGTCGTGGCTGATATTGCTGATTGGTTTGGCCGCGCTGGCGTTTGCTATCTATAGTATGCAGCCGGCAAGTGAAGAAGCGCCTATCGAAACCATCAGCCGTGAGGGCGTTGTGACGCAGATTCAGCAGTTAAACCGCCTACAGACAGTCGCCTTTAGCGTGGATACAGTGATTACCAGCGAGCGGCAAGGCAGCTGGATGAAGCTGTGGCAAGATGAACAAAAGGGGCTGTTTATCGCGCGCGGGCGAGTCGATGCGGGCATAGATTTGAGTGCGCTGACGCCTGAGATGGTGCAAGTCATCCAGCCCGATCCAGCGGCTGACAGTGAAGCGCTGCGCAAAGCTGCTCAAAATGACACGCAGGCCACAATCGCCAATACCGCCGCCATGATGCCGCAAATCAATATCACCTTACCGCCGTCAGAGATATTTTCAGTATATCTGGATGATATTGAGATTTATGACTGGCAGACGGGCGCATTTGGGTTGATGCAGGTCGATCCAAAGATACTTGCGCAAGCACAGACCATGGCAAAAAAAGAAGTGCTAGAGCGTGCCTGCCGCGGTGATGTGATGAATATTGCCTTGCAAAACGCTCAGACGCAGCTGCAGCAGTTATTTGCCATGACGGGCGCGGTGGTGACGGTGACCACCCAAGGCGCGGGCGCGTGTCAGTTGCCCTCGTAGCACGTCAGTCGACTGTATTACGATTTTTTAAACTCAGCAATGGCCAACTGACGAGCCGCTTTATGCTCGACCATCGGCACAGGATAGTCGATATCAGCAAACTTGCCGCCCTTTGCCAGCTCTTTACGCATCTTGTCTTCACTATGTAAGATGCTGGCAGGAATATCTTTTAATTCAGGTAGCCAAGTTTTGATAAACACGCCATCCTTGTCATGTGTTTTGCCTTGGCTAAAGGGATTCATGATCCGAAAGTAAGGCGCAGAGTCTGTACCGGTTGAGGCGCTCCACTGCCAGCCGCCATTATTAGAAGCAAAGTCGCCATCGATGAGCTGCTGCATAAAATAGCGCTCGCCTAAGCGCCAATCAATCAGCAAGTCTTTGGTCAAAAACATCGCGGTGACCATACGCAGGCGATTGTGCATAAAGCCAGTCGCATTTAGGCTGCGCATCGCCGCATCAACGAGTGGCACGCCTGTCTTGCCAGTACACCATGCCTCAAGGTCATCCTTGTCATACGACCAATCAATCTTCTTATCTGTCTCTTCTTTATAGGCCTTGTGGCGGATAAGAGCCGGCTTGTCCACTAGCACATGGCGATAAAAGTCGCGCCATGCCAGCTCACTTATCCAGCGATTGATGTCTTCATTGTCGCCATCATTGCCGTGTAGTTTTTCTTGCGCTAAGCTTGCCTGTAGATAGCATAATCTAGGACTGATGACGCCAATGGTCAGGTAGGCGGATAGCTGACTGGTGGCCTCGAGGCTAGGCGTATCACGGCTGATATCATAGTCGTCGATGTCATCGGCAATAAAGTCATTTAGACGCTGACGGGCAGCTGTTTCGCCTGCAGGGTAGGCGGCGCGGGCTTTTGTTAATTGAGCATCCATATCGAGATGCTGCGATAAATCAGCCTTTTGGCGTGCGTTTTGATAAGTGCTGACCACCTTGTTACTCAATGCTTCGATGTCTTGTAGTGTGATGGCGCTGTCTTTTGATAATTTTAGCTTGGTTTTATTATTATTTATGGCGGTGGCTTCATGCATTTGTATGCTGCTGATATCCAAAGTATGCCGCCATTTTTTATAAAACGGGGTAAACACTTGATACATGCTATCGCCATCATTGGTGGTGATACTTTGTGGTGGCAAGATACATTGGTCATGCCAGCGTACAAACTCGATATTGTCTTTTGCTAGCTGCTTTGCTAATTTTTCATCACGGTCGATCTCATTGCCTTCGTATTCATGATTGGCCATGATACAGCGGATATTATTGTCCTGACATAGTATGCTGAGCGCGTCGATACAATCGGCAAAGCTGGGACAACGTTGTACCGTCAATGTGATGTTTAGCTGCGCTTGTAGCGCCTTGGCAAGTATGGGCAAGGTGCGGGCGATATGATCCACCTGTACTAAGGAAGTATCGTGCGCATGCCACTGCTCAGGCGTCAAAAAAAACACCGCACTGACGCGCGCATGATCTGCCTGCGCGCGCTCGCAAAGTGCCGTCAGCGCTGTATTGTCATGCAGTCGTAAATCTCGGCGAAACCACATTAGATAATGCGGCATATTCATATCCGTATTATCATCGTTATCGCCATTGGCAGACGCAGTCTTAGACATGCAAGTATCCTTATACCAATCAATCGTAATCATAAACAAAACTATGAATAAAAGTATGCTAGGATAAGTTTTTTGATGCAATGGGTTTGGCAGATAAGTAACAAATCAGCATCATAGCGTCAGGTCGATATAAAAGGGATACAACGAGATTGGGAGCACCAGACTCTCAGTGCAATATACGCTCAGTACAATATAAGTTCAGTACTAGGGTAGATATTGAACCTATTAAATCTTTTAAGCCTTTCAAATTAAGGTCAGACAATGCAGGTGAAGTTTTGCGGGTTTACCCAGCTCAGTGATGTTCAGACCGCTGTGCAGTTGGGTGTGGATGCGGTTGGTTTGGTGTTTTACCCACCAAGCCCGCGTGCTGTCACGCCCAAACAGGCGCAGTCATTGAGTGCCGCTGTACCGGCGTTTGTCAGTGTCGTGGCACTGGTGGTCAATATGACTCACGATGAGCTGCTGGCGCTGGCAAACCATGTATCTTTTGACATCATTCAATTCCACGGCGACGAAACGCCTGAGCAGTGCCAGCAGCTGGCAAGCGCGGTCAATAAACGCTGGATCAAGGCGCTACGTATCGATGCCGAGCAAGACACGGCAGCTAGCGTGCGCGCGCGTATCGATAGCTTTGCCGCAATGGGTGCCAGTAGTATCTTGCTCGATGCTTATCATCCGCAAAAATACGGCGGTACGGGCGCGCGCTTTGATTGGAGTTTGATACCACAGGGCAGCGCTTTACCGATTGTCTTAGCCGGCGGCCTCGCTGCTGATAATGTCGCAGGCACACTTGATTTGCCTATCTATGGCGTCGATGTCAGCGGCGGTATCGAATCTGCTAAAGGCAAAAAAGACGCTGCCAAAATGCGCGCCTTTATGAAGGCAGTCAAACGTGACCGATGGCAAAACGAGACGGTCACTGACGGGCTTTAAGATAATTGCTATATTGGTGTCTATGTGATGTCTATATATTGTTATTTGCTCGTTATTCCGAATTTTTGCTTGTCGCCTAGTTATATGGCGATATGGCGGCAAGCCTAGACGCTTTATCTCCTTCATCTTTATATTAAAAGCCCCCACTTATCGTAGGAATTATCATGAGTCATGCCTCAAACAAAGCGCTATCTGATGCTGCAAAATCTATCAATACCTTTACCAATCCAGCAGATGTGCAAGACTTTAATCAATACCCTGATGCACGCGGACACTTTGGTGTCCATGGCGGTCGTTTTGTTTCTGAAACGCTGATGGCGGCATTAGAAGAGCTTGAAACCTTATACACCAAAGTCAAAGCTGATCCGGTTTTTTGGGAAGAATATCACAATGATTTGGTCAATTATGTCGGTCGCCCAACCCCGCTTTATTATGCCAAACGCCTGAGTGATGAGATCGGCGGCGCGCAGATTTATTTTAAACGTGAAGACCTCAATCACACAGGCGCACACAAGGTCAATAATACCATCGGGCAGGCACTACTTGCCAAGATGTGCGGCAAAAAACGCATCATCGCCGAGACGGGCGCAGGACAGCATGGCGTGGCGACAGCGACAATTGCCGCGCGCCTAGGCTTAGAATGCATCGTCTATATGGGCGCTGATGACGTCGAGCGCCAAAAGATGAACGTCTATCGTATGCGCCTGCTTGGTGCGACAGTGGTGCCAGTGACGTCTGGCTCGCGCACTCTCAAGGACGCCATGAACGAAGCGATGCGCGACTGGGTGACCAACGTTGACACCACTTATTACATCATCGGCACCGTTGCAGGGCCGCACCCTTATCCGCTACTGGTACGTGATTTCCAAGCGATTATCGGTAAAGAAGCCCGTATTCAACATTTAGAAAAAACCGGCAAATTACCTGATGCGTTGGTTGCCTGTGTTGGTGGTGGCTCCAACGCGATTGGGCTGTTTTTTGATTTCTTAAACGATACTGACGTTAAAATGTATGGCGTCGAAGCAACGGGTGATGGTATAGAGACTGGCCGCCATTCAGCGCCATTGGCCGCTGGTCGCATCGGCGTGCTGCATGGCAACCGCACTTACCTGATGGCAGACGATGAAGGTCAAATCCAAGAGACGCACTCTATCTCAGCGGGTCTTGATTACCCTGGTGTCGGTCCTGAGCATAGCTTCTTAAAAGACATGAAACGCGTCGAATATGTCGGCTGCACTGATAAAGAGTCGTTGCACGCCTTTCATGAAGTCACGCGCAAAGAAGGCATCATACCTGCATTAGAGTCTGCGCATGCTGTCGCCTATGCATTGAAACTGGCGAAAACCATGACCCCTGAGCAGAGCATTGTCGTCAATATGTCGGGTCGCGGTGATAAAGACTTGCATTCAGTGATGAAGGCAGAAGGGATTGCGTTGTAGTGGTGAGCATTGTTTTTGCGACAAACCCACGTTGATGACATACATTGAGTGGCTCTTTGATTGAATGACAAAGCGCCACTGTAGCCAGTTTTTATTAATTTTAGAGACGATTATGACCCGAGTTAAAAGTATGACCAGAATTGAAAGCACTTTTGAAACCCTGAAATTACAAAATAAAAAAGCCCTGATTCCTTATGTGATGGCAGGCGATCCAAATCCTGCGACGACTGTAGGTCTATTGCATGACTTAGTCAAGCACGGCGCAGATATGATCGAAGTGGGTTTGCCGTTTTCTGACCCCATGGCCGATGGGCCAACTGTTGCCTTGGCAGGCGAGCGCGCGTTAGCAGCTGGTACCAGCACCCGCGATGCGCTAAATATGGTGGCAGAGTTTCGCAAGCAAGACACGCAAACGCCAATTATCCTGATGGGTTATCTAAACCCTGTCGAGATCATCGGTTATGATAATTTTGTCACCTTATGCGAGCAGGCAGGCGTCGATGGTATTTTGATGGTGGATTTGCCGCCAGCTGAGGCGGGGAGCTTTACTCAGCATTTAACTGAGCACGCGATGAATGAGATTTTCTTATTATCGCCCACCACTTTGCCTGAGCGCCGTGAGCAAGTGCTGACCCACTGCGGTGGCTATATTTATTATG
>Ga0208300_101037_pt1 | contig 13422 bp, 12 predicted proteins | sample 23_taG_FD_184096 | JGI IMG/M metagenome (GOLD analysis project Ga0208300, IMG submission 184096) | Marine viral communities from Cariaco Basin, Caribbean Sea - 23_WHOI_OMZ (SPAdes) (version 2) | ecosystem: Environmental > Aquatic > Marine > Oceanic | place: Caribbean Sea: Cariaco Basin... | reverse complement strand
GCTTCGTCGGTGAACTCCGCGTGCAGGCGGAAATCGAACAACGAGAACTCCAACTGGCGCACCATGCCCATGCCGGATTGGAAGTTTTTCGCTGCCAGCAGCTTTTGCAACAGATCTTCCGGCAGCGGTTCTCCGGTTTCGTGGTGGCTGGCAATCAGAGCTAGAGATTCCGGATTCCAGCACCAGTTTTCCAGGAACTGGGACGGCAGTTCGACCGCGTCCCACGCCACGCCGTTGATGCCGGAGACATCCATAACTTCAACTTGCGTCAGCATGTGATGCAAGCCATGACCGAACTCGTGGAACAGGGTAGTCACTTCGTCATGGGTCAGCAGAGACGGTTTGCCATCTACTGGCGGGGTGAAGTTACAGGTCAGGAAGGCAACCGGCAATTGCAGCTGGCCGCGCATGTTGCGCCAGCGTACCCGGCAATCGGCCATCCAGGCGCCACCGCGTTTGCCTTGGCGGGCGAACAGGTCCAGATAGAACCAGGCAATAGGCTCACCGTTACGGCTGATGCAATAAGCCGTGGCGTCTTCGTGCCAGGTTTCAACGTCCGGTTTTTCTTCAATCTGAACACCGAACAGCTTCTCAGCCACTCGGAACAAACCGGGTACCACTTTATCCACAGGGAACCAGGGGCGCAGGGTTTCAGGAGAAATGTCGTAACGTTTCTGGCGCAGCTTTTCGCTGTAATAACCGACGTCCCAGGCTTGCAGATCATCGACACCGTGCTCGTCTTTGGCAAACGCCTTCAGCTCGGCAAATTCCTTCTCGGCTTGCGGCTTGGACTTCTCCGCCAGCTGGTTCAGGAATTCCAGCACCTCGTCTACGCTGCGAGCCATCTTCGTGGCCAATGAACGCTCCGCGTAGTTGTTAAAGCCCAGCAACTGCGCCAAGGCATGACGGCGCTTGAGAATTTCAGCCATCACCGGGGTGTTGTCCCAGGTGCCCGCATCCGGGCCTTGGTCTGATGCACGGGTAACAAAGGCTTCGTACACTTCCCGGCGCAGTTCACGGTTATCACAGTATGTCATGATCGGGTAGAAGCTGGGGAAATCCAGCGTGATCACGTAACCATCCAGCTCTTTCTGTCGGGCCGCCTGCTTGGCACCGTCGATGGCGGTTTCCGGCACACCCGATAGTTCGCTGACATCGGTAATCTGCTTGAACCAATTCTGGGTGGCGTCCAATACGTTGTCACTGAATTTGTTCGACAGCTCAGCCAATTCGCGGGACAAGTCCGCGTAACGTTTTTTCTTGTCCTCCGGCAGATCGACACCGCCCAGATGGAAGTCGCGCAGGGTATTCTCGATGGACTTGCGCTGGGCTTCACTGAGATCTTTAAAATCGTCCCTTGCCGCCAGCTTCTTGTAGGCATTGCACAGAGTTTCGTTCTGGCTGATTTCGGTGCTGTATTCGGTCAGCTTTTCCAGGCAGTTCTTGTACACCGTGCGCAGGTCGTCGTTGTTCATCACGCCGTTTAGGTGGGAAATCACGGACCAGGCATTGCTCAAGTCGTTTTCCATCGCCTGCATGGGTTGTACCAGGGTATCCCAGGTTGGATCGTCCTGTTCAGCCAGCGATTGGATCTTCATCCGATTCTTGCTGAGAATCTGGTCAATCGCCGTTTCCATGTGCTCGGTGCGAATGTGCTCGAACTTCGGCAGCAGATCGTCAGTCAGTAGCGGGTTATTCATAGGTCCCCTTCTCAGCGGTTCATGTTTAGGGTAGCTTCCCGATATCACACATTGGTGCATGGCACGTGTGGGATAGGTCTTTCCAAAACACGCTCCTTCGGCACGTCCATGTGACGCTTGAGCTCCGCCATCCATGGCTCCGCACAGTTTTGGAAAGACCTATCCCACACGCGCCCCCAACCTCCGGGAAACGTTATAGAGGTATATGTAATGGCGAATGTACGAACTCACAAGGGTAGCACACCAAAATTTGGTAAAAGTACCTGGGTAGACGAGAGTGCTGTGGTGATCGGCGATGTGGAAATGGGCGACGATTGCTCAGTCTGGCCCATGACCGTGATCCGCGGTGACATGCACAAAATTCGCATTGGCGACCGCTGCAGCATTCAGGACGGGTCGGTTTTGCACATCACCCACGCCAGCGATTTCAACCCGGGCGGTTGGCCGCTGATTCTCGGGGACGATGTGACTGTGGGCCACAAGGCACTGCTGCACGGATGCACCATTGGCAGCCGGGTGCTGGTCGGCATGGGCTGTACCGTGATGGACGGGGCCGTGGTCGAAGACGAAGTGATCATCGGGGCAGGCACCTTGGTGCCGCCGGGCAAGCGGCTTGAATCCGGTTACCTCTATGTCGGCTCGCCCTGCAAACAAGCAAGAGCGTTGAGCGACAAAGAGAAAACCTTCTTCAAGTACACCGCTGCCAACTACGTGAAGCTGAAGAACGAATACCTCGACACTTCAGAATAAGCTCAGCCGGAACTCAGTTTCAGGCTGGCGCTTTGGCGCCTGCGTTTTTCAGGGCGCGGGCGTAATCGCCGCTGCGGCCATGCCTGGAGATGCGATCCAGCATGGTTTCGCCGTGCTCGTCTGTTGCATCCAGGTTACGGCCAGCGGCCACAAAGAACCCGACAAAACGCTCGAAATCCTCTGCACGCATGGCTTCATAAGCGCGTAGCAACACGAAATGGTCCGCCTGCAAGCTCTTGTCATACGGCTCCAGGTCCAGGAAGCTTTTTACCCGCTCGTCACTCCACACTTCATCAAGGACTTTCGGTTTATCCGGTCCGCTCATTGCTCTTACTCCCAATGGATTCCAGGTATTAAGGCCGCACAGTATAAGGCTTTGAAACTGTGCCAGTTATATGAAAGTACTATGAGGATCTACGCTGCAAGCATAAGGCAGCGCAAGTCAGGGTAGAATTTCGACAGGAAGATCGCCAACCGCTTCGTTTGTCTCACATTCGGGGTTTCGGATGGAGATCTCCACCCGGCGGTTCAAGGCCCGGTTTTCCGGGCTGTCATTTGCTGCCAACGGGCGAGTTTCAGCGCGCCCGGCTGCCATCACACGATCTGCGGGTATTTGCCGGTTCATCACCAGCTCATGCACCACCGACACGGCCCGTGCCGCGGACAGGTCCCAGTTCGAGCGGTATTTACTGCTGGAAATGGGGCGGTCGTCAGAATGGCCAGATACCACCACATCGCCCTCACAACCGGCCAAAACCGACACAACCCGTTCAATGATCGGAATCATACTGGGTTTGATCGCAGCCTCTCCTGAACGAAAGGTCGCTTCCTCGGCAAACCGGATAACCACCTGATCTTCGTCGTAATTTACTTGTACACTGCCGGCTGCGGCTTCTGGCTCCAGTTCCCGTACCAGTCTGGAGGTCAGGTCGAGGACACCGCCGGGAATCTGTCGAATTTCCGGCTGTTCCGCCCGTTCATCAATAAACTCTGGCTGGTCCTGCAAATTGTCTGACGGGTCGGGCAGTGACACGGTATCCGATTCCACTAAAGTGATCGGTGATCCACCGATACCGTCGCCAATGACATTTTGCGAACCGAAAGCCAGTGACATGGAATTTGCCATAGCCTTGTACTTTTCCACATCCATCTCGGCAAACGACAACAGCAAGATAAAGAAGGTCAGCAGCAGGGTCGCCAGATCGGCAAAGGTGACGATCCAGTCTGGCGCACCGTTTTTGGTTTTTTGCCGTTTGCGAGGCCGGGGCAGCAACAAACCTTATGCCTCCTTTTCAGGCGCAAGACCGGTCCGATGCTCGGGGGGCAGGTAGGAAGACAGAAACTCCGTCATCACTCTGGGGTTTTCACCGCGCATAATGCTCTTGATAGAGGTAAGGATCAGCAATTGGTTGCGCGCATCGTCGTCGGCTTTCAGCTGCAGTTTTTCCGCCAGAGGCAGGGCAATCAACTGAGCAAGAAAAGCCCCGTACAGCGTCGTCAGCAGGGCGATGGCCATGGCGGGCCCGATGGTGGAAGGGTCATCCAGGGTATTCAGCATCTGCACCAAGCCAATCAGAGTGCCCAGCATGCCAATGGCCGGGGCGGATTCACCGATACCGCGAAACACCCGCTCAGCCACTTCGTAGCGCTCGGCGATTTGCTGGCTTTCTTGCAGCAAGGCTTCTTCCACCAGTTCCGGCGGGTGGCCATCAACACAAAGAGAGATGGCTTTTCTCAGGAAGTCGTCGCTGGCTTCGTGCTCTTCGAGGCCCAGAATGCCCTCCTTGCGCACCATTCGGCTCAGCTCTCCCACTTCCAGAATTAACGAAGAAGGGCGAGGGAGGCGATCGGTAAACACCGTTTTCGCCGCCAGCCGGAACGCACTGGCAACCGTAGGCAACCGGAATTTGATTAAGGTAACCGCGAAAGTGCCGCCGAGCACGATGGCCAAGCCAGGCAGATTCAGGAAGGTCGTGAGCGAGGCGTTTGCCAGCATGGCAAGCACAACAATCACAACTCCGGCGAGCAGCCCTACCAACGTCAGAATATCCATGACCTTCCCTTACGGCCGAGGTTATCCAACCCGGCTCAGTCGTTTCTCAGTTCGTCCACAACCGGATCGGTTTCCGGGCGGACACCCCGCCACACCAGAAACGCTTCAGCCGCTTGCTCGACCAGCATGCCCAACCCGTCGTAGACGTGCCGGGCACCGTTATCCAGCGCCCACTGATTGAACGTGGTGGTTTGCAGAGAGTACATCATGTCGTACGCCACGGTGTCCGGCCCGATCACATTCCCCGAAATCGGCGGCAAATCACCCTGCAAACTGGCGCTGGTGCCGTTGATAATGACATCAAACGGCTGCGCCGGTTGCTCGAAGCCACAAGCGGACATCTCAACGTTGGCAGCTTCGTCGGCAAACAAACGGACCAATGCCTCGGCCTTGGCGACGGTTCGGTTAGCGAGGGTCAGGGCCGCAGGCTGTTCCGCCAGAATCGGACCCAATACGCCCCGTACGGCACCGCCAGCCCCCAACACAAGAATGCGCGCACCCTTGAGCGGTACTTTCTGGTTGTCACGCAAATCGCGAACAATACCGACACCATCTGTGTTATCGGCCACAAGGTCATTTTCTTGATCGAGGTACAACGTATTGGCTGCGCCGGCTTTTTCCGCTCGGGGTGTTCGGTGTTCCGCCAGCGTCCAGGCCTGCTCCTTAAACGGAACGGTAACGTTCAGACCTTTTCCGCCGCCGTCAAAAAACTGCTTTACGGTTCCGGCAAAATCGTTCAACGGCGCCTGAATGGCGGTGTATTCCACAGGCTCGCCGGTTTGCTGCGCAAACAAACTGTGAATCCGGGGCGACTTGCTGTGGTTGATCGGGTTTCCGACCACCGCATAGAGTTCATTAATCATCGACACCCTCCAACCAGTTTCGGTCCGCGAGGAAGTATTCCGTCAATCGAGCTTCTTCACTGCCGGGCTCCGGTTGGCGGCTGTAATCCCAGCGCACCATCGGCGGCAATGACATCAGGATGGATTCTGTCCGGCCACCCGACTGCAACCCGAACAAGGTGCCTCGGTCATACACCAGATTGAATTCCACGTAACGCCCGCGGCGATAAAGCTGAAAATCCCGTTCCCGCTCGCCCCAGGGATGATCCACCCGGCGCTGAACAATGGGCTCGTAGGCTTCAATATAACTGTCGCCCACGGATTGCATAAAGGCAAAATCCCGCTCAAAGTCGCCGGTGTTGTGATCATCAAAGAACAGACCGCCGACACCGCGAGGTTCCTGCCGGTGCTTCAGGTAGAAATACTCGTCGCACCAATGCTTGAAGCGTGAGTAAACGTCGTCGCCAAACGGCTCACAAGCGTTGCGCGCGGTGCGATGCCAGTGCACACAATCTTCGTCGAAACCGTAGTAAGGGGTCAGGTCGTAACCACCGCCGAACCAATACACCGGATCACCGTCTTTGGGTGTGGCGATGAAAAATCGGACGTTGGCGTGGGAGGTTGGCACATACGGGTTCTCGGGGTGCATCACCAACGACACCCCCATCGCTTGCCAAGGTGCGCCGGCCAGATGAGGGCGGTGCGCTGTGGCTGACGGCGGCATGGTGTCGCCCATCACGTGGGAGAAATTCACGCCGCCTTTTTCAAACACCTTGCCCTCGGAAATGACCCGGCTGATACCGCCGCCGCCTTCGGGACGTTCCCAGCTGTCTTCGATGAAGGACGCCTGACCATCCAGTGCTTCCAATCGCTGGCAAATGCGATCCTGAAGGCCCAGTAAATACGCTTTAACGACCTGAGAGTCCGGCTGTTGTGACATGCTTGCTCCTAACGAAACTGTTTTCCGGTGAGGATATCGATAATGCGGCTGGGTTTACGGTTGCCCCCGAGTGCGCCCGGTATCACGCGGTCGAGTTCCTTTCCGAAATAACGCCGTACCTGCCAGATGTTACGGGCAGGAGCCCGTCCTGCCGGGTTACACGAGGTTGAAACCAGAGGCATTCCAGTCGCTTCACACAGGTCCTGCACCAACGGGTGGTCAGACACTCGAACGGCGATGGTGCTGTGTTGCCCCCGCACCCATTCGGGAATTTGTTCCAGTACGTCCGGTATCAAACAGGTGATGGGCCCGGGCCAGTGTTGCTCGGCTTCCCATTGCAACACACGCGGCAGAGGGTCTAAAAGAAACCGCACCTGATCGATGGACGATGCCACCAGAATCATGCCCTTGGCCATCGGCCGCTGCTTCAACTCAAGGATGCGTTCTACCGCCTGTTGATTCCAGGGGTCACACCCCAGGCCCCATACGGCTTCGGTGGGGTAAGCTATTACTCCGCCGGACAACACGGTGCGGCGGGCACAGTGCAGTTGCCAGGCATTCAAGGACGACGTTGGCGACATATAGAAATCGTACAACCTGCTTGATCAGATAGTGGAAATGCACCGGTTAGCCTCGCCGCAAGTATCCGCCCGGGGCAGAACACGCCAAACCTTCTAATTCCAGCAGCAAAAGCGACTGCATCAACTGATCGGCCGGTAATCCGGTGGCAAGACTCAATGCATCGGTAGACTGAGGATCATACCCCAAAGCCTCGAATACCGCGATTTCCCGACTGTCCAGATCCGGTTTTTCAACCGGACGGGCAAGCTCTGGCGCGGGCGCTTCCTGCATCGACCACCAGGTGCCTAATTCTTCCAGCACGTCATCAGCCGTTTCGACCAGCCTCGCCCCTTGTTTGATCAGTTGATGGCAGCCTTTGGCGACCGGGCTGTGGATGGAGCCGGGAATGGCGAACACTTCGCGGCCTTGCTCAAGAGCGGTTCTCGCGGTAATCAGTGACCCGCTTTTCAAACTCGCCTCCACCACCAGCACACCTCGGCTCAAGCCACTGATAATGCGATTCCGTTGCGGGAAATAGGCGGCCCGGGCCTGAGTGCCCGGCGGGTATTCCGACACAATCAGGCCGTTATCCATGATGCGGTGTGCCAGTTTTCGATGCTGCGCCGGGTACAGCCGATCCAGCCCACAGCCCACCACGGCAATAGTCGGATGGCCCGCGTCCAGCGCACCGGCATGGGCTGCTCCGTCAATGCCCAGCGCCAGCCCGCTGGTGATCAGCAAGCCTCGCCTGCTCAGTTCCGCGGCAAACTGCCGGGCGTGATCCAGGCCTTGCCGCGTAGCATTACGGCTACCCACCACACCAATTTGGTCTTGCAACAACAACCGGCTATCGCCCAACAGGTATAGCACCAGTGGCGCATTGTGTATCTGCCGCAGCGCCTCCGGGAAATCGGGATGACCCTGGCCAATGATCGCAATGCCATGTTGCTGGCACGCCTGATGAATCCAGAGCGCGTGCTGTATTTTAGGGTGATGGACATCCCCCGCTTGCCAGGCATGAACCAGTTCAATGGCTTCGGTCCCCAGGCCTAACGCTTTGAGAGTCGCGGCGTTCAGATCAAGCGTATCAACCAGACTGGCGGTGTTGGACTGCACTCGTTCACGAACGCGCACACCAAACCGGGGAAGAAGCGAAAGTACCAGCCAGCGGCCAGCCTCAGATTGCAGATATTTCTGTTCCGACATTTTTCATCCTTGAAAACAATAATGGCCGGGCGCTCCGGCCCAGCCATTCAATGGTACTGCTGACCACCACGCGCAGCCTGTCTGAGCTGCGCGGGTAGAGAAATGTCAGGGGTTAACGACCTTGTCGCCCACCGACAGCGAACGGGTTGCCTTCAGAACCAGCCCGTAGCTCATTTTCTCGTAAACCTGGAATACCATCAGCAGACCGGCCCGTTCGGATGGCAGTTCAATGGTTTCGCCGGTGATGGGGTCGCGAACACGGTTGCCGGCTTTCATCACCGCCAACACGTTCCCCGCCTTCATACCTTCACGAGCGCCGCGATTAATGGCCACCACGTTGTACTGGCCAATCTGGTTGACGCCGCCATCTACCGAGATCATCTTGCCTTCGATCTGCTCATCGGGCGAACTGGGCATAAAGTTGGTGGTCAAACGGCGGTCTTCACTCACCAGCAAGCGGTCGCCAATGCGCACCTCTTCGCTGGAGCGAGTCAGATTGACGGTCAACACGTCGCCGTTCTCGGCCACCACGTTACCCCGGGCGATGCTGCGTGCTTCCAGCCCCAGGAACTCGCCGGTATCCGGATCAACAAATTCCTGGCTGCGGCGGAACACGCCAACCCGATCAGCAGGCTTTTCACCGCGGGCGTAGATTTTGTCCCCGGCACCGGTGATGATGCGGCCGTCTTCGCCTTCCAGCACATACGGCGCACCGTTGATTTCTTCAGGGCTGACGATGCGGGTGTCGGTCAGGAAGCTGGCAATGGCATCCAGAGGAATCGCGGGAATTGGCGTATCAATGGCTTCGGAACGGATTTGAGGAGACAGTTTCACATCGCCGGACGCCACCTTGGTGATGCGCGGTTTGCCGTCAATGTAAACCAGCGCCAGGCGATCACCCGGATAAATCAGGTGCGGGTTGGCAACCTGAGGGTTTACGTGCCAGATTTCCGGCCAGTACCAAGGGTTGTTCAAAAAACGCCCTGAAATGTCCCAAAGGGTATCCCCTTTGACGACGGTGTAACGCTCAGGATGGTCAGCTTTGAACTCGGGCTGTGCCTGGGCCAAAGAGGTAAACAGCAGCGTGGTAGCCGCCAGAGCGTACAACAATTTCCTCATCGTTTGTATCCTTGATCGCGTGCCTTGAATCTTAGCGTTCGGTAACGTCACCACAGATCATCCGCAGCTTGTTACACTGTTATTCCCGTTACTATAGAAGATGTATGGGGATTTGTGATGTTATCTTTTGTTCTTCCAGTAAATTCTGCGGAATAATCGATAGAATCCTACTATTAACTGATCAGTTTGTACTCAATCGGTAATTTATCGGATAATACCTCTATCACACATGCTTCATAATAGAATTGTGAAGAAAATTTGCGCAGTACGCTGTCGCATTTCAGAGAAGCCAGAGCACTATGATTTTAGATATTCTTGAGTACCCCGATCCGCGCCTACGCACCATTGCCAAGCCGGTAGACGAGGTAACCGACGAGATCCGAACGTTGATCGACGACATGTTCGAGACCATGTACGATGCGCCCGGCATTGGTTTGGCGGCAACGCAGGTGAACGTGCACAAGCAGATCATCGTGATGGACTTATCCGAAGACAAGAGCGAGCCAAGGGTGTTCATCAACCCGAAAGTGGAAGTACTGGATGGCGACTTGGAAGCCATGCAGGAAGGCTGCCTGTCGGTGCCCGGTTTTTACGAAGATGTAAAACGCATTGAACACGTTCGCATTACCGCCAAAGACCGAAACGGTGACGATTTTGAACTGGAAGCCACCGGCCTTCTGGCGGTTTGTATCCAGCACGAGATGGATCACCTGAACGGCAAATTGTTTGTGGATTACCTCAGCTCTCTCAAGCGCAACCGAATTCGCAAGAAGCTGGAAAAACTTCACAAGCAAAGCGCTTGAGTCCGAGCCGGATAATGGCGCTCAACTTCAGACCGAATTCAGGACCGGGTTACGACCCGGTTTTTTCGTATTCAACGACACAGAGATAACACCACCGTGCGCATTGTTTTTGCCGGAACTCCGGACTTCGCTGCCATCGCCCTGAAAGCCATTCTTTCGGCAGGGCATACTGTTGTAGGCGTTTACAGTCAGCCCGACCGGCCAGCCGGCCGAGGCCGCAAACTGATGCCGAGTCCGGTAAAACAAGTCGCACTGGATGCTGATATCCCTGTGTTCCAGCCCCAGAGCCTGAAACCCGAAGAGTCACAACAGGAGTTGGCGGCACTGAATCCGGATGTGATGATCGTTGCGGCTTACGGCCTGATTCTTCCCAAAGCCGTGCTGGAGATACCCAGCCACGGTTGCCTGAATATCCACGCGTCCTTATTGCCTCGGTGGCGCGGTGCTGCACCCATTCAGCGGGCCATTGCCGCCGGCGACGCAGAAACCGGCATCACCATCATGCAAATGGATGTCGGCCTGGATACCGGCGACATGCTACTGAAAACCGCTACTCCGATTAACCCGGACGATACCGGCGGCAGCCTTCACGACCGGCTAGCGGATATGGGTGGCGACGCGATTGTCGAAGCATTGGCCAAACTGGATCAAGGCACGCTAACCGGCGAAGCCCAGAACGACAGCGAAGCCTGTTACGCCCACAAGCTGTCCAAAGAGGAAGGCCACATTAGCTGGCAGAACAGCGCTACCGACATTGAACGGCTGATCCGGGCGTTCAATCCCTGGCCCGGCACCTTCACCGACCTGGGCAAACAGCGCATCCGCTTGCATCAGGCGCAGGCATTAGAGCAGGGCAGCGACAAAGCCCCCGGCACCGTGCTTCGCCGTGAACGGGAAGGCATCGACATTGCTTGCGGTACTGGCAGCCTGAGAGTGACCAAAGTGCAACTGCCCGGCACCCGCGCCTTGACCGTGAACGATTTGATTAACGGCGGCAAACCCGTGCTGATGCCTGAACAGGAGCTGAACTGATCATGTTCTATGACTCCCTGCCGTTCCGCGCCGTCGCCGCCGACGTGCTGCTTTCGGTCGAAAACGGGCAATCGCTATCGCAATGCCTGCCCTACGCTCTGAGCCAGCTGCCTCCCGAACAGCGGCCCCAGTTGCAGGCCATTTGCTACGGCACCTGTCGCTGGTTTCATCGGCTGGATGGCGAGCTCAACCAGCGCCTGAAGAAACCCATTCGCAAACCCGACCGGGTTATTCATCATCTGATGCTGGTGGCACTGTTTCAGCTTCGTTTCAGTGAACAAGCGACTTACGCCGTGCTCAATGAAACCGTAGAAGCCTGCCGAGCGCTCGATCGGCCGCACCTGACCGGGTTGGTCAACGGCGTATTAAGAGCGGCCGAGCGGGAAGGCGCTCCGGAGCCGAGCGACTACAGCAGCCGCTTCAGCCACCCGGCCTGGATGGTGGAAAAACTGCGCCACAACTGGCCGGAGCACTGGCAGGCCATCCTCGATGCCAACAACACCCAAGCCCCGATGACGCTGCGTGTTAACGCTTTGCGCTTCAGGCGCGACGAATACCTCAAGCTGCTGACCGATGCCGGCATCGGTGCCAAGGCAACCCGTTTCGCCCCGCTTGGCATTCAGTTGGAACGCCCGGTTCCTGTGGACAACCTGCCGTGGTTTGAAGACGGTGCCGTCAGTGTTCAGGACGAAGCCGCACAACTGTGCACCACCTTGATGGATCTTCAACCCGGCCAGCGAGTGCTGGATGCCTGCGCGGCACCCGGTGGAAAAACCTGCGCCATCCTTGAAAGTTGTGCCGAACTATCTGAAGTCATAGCCATCGACGAATCGCAAGATCGCCTGCCGCGTGTTCAGGAAAATCTGGACCGGCTCGATTTGTCCGCCAGCCTGATACAGGCGGACGCGGCTGACACAGAGCAATGGTGGGATGGTCAGGCCTTTGACCGCATCCTGCTGGATGTGCCCTGCAGCGCCACCGGCGTTATCCGCAGGCACCCGGACATCAAACTGCTGCGCCGTGAATCGGACATCGTGCCGCTTGCCGGCATACAGCTTGGCCTGCTCAACGCCATGTGGTCTATCCTGAAACCCGGAGGCCGCTTGGTGTACGCCACCTGCTCGGTGTTTCCACAAGAGAACCATCGCATCATTCAGCGCTTTTTGAAGCAGCAAGAACACGCGCAGCTGGTTCCCATCGAAGCGGGCTGGGGCCTGAACATGGATGCCGGTCGCAATTTGCTGCCGGATCCCAACAGCCACGACGGCTTTTTCTACGCCGTGCTGGAGAAACCTGACGCATGAATATCCTGATTCTCGGTGCAGGCCAGGTCGGTGGTACGCTGGCCGAACACCTCGCCAATGAAGCCAACGACATCACCGTCATCGACAGCGACAGCGTTCGCCTCCGGGAGCTGCAAGATCGCCTAGACATTCGCACAGTGCACGGCAAGGCGTCGTATCCGGCCGTACTGAACGAAGCCAACGCCGAGGATGCCGACATGGTCATCGCCGTCACCAACAGCGATGAAACCAACATGGTGGCGTGCCAGGTAGCCAAGCTGCTGCACAAAACGCCCACGACCATCTGTCGGGTGCGTGCCGGCTCGTATCTGGCCAATCCCGCGCTGTTCTATAACAAAGACACCGAGAAAGACCTGGATAAACTTCGGGGCTTTCCGATTGATGTCATCATCAGCCCGGAACAACTGGTCACCAAGCATATCACCCGGCTTATCGAGTATCCCGGCACGCTTCAGGTGCTGGAGTTCTCCAAAGGCCTGACCCGACTGGTGGCGATCAAAGCCATTGAAGGTGGCCCCTTGGTCGGCCGCGAGCTTTCCTATCTGCGCACCCACATGCCGAAGATCGACACCCGGGTTGCCGCCATTTTCCGGAAAGACCGGGCCATCATCCCGAAAGGCGATACCGTGATCGAAGACGGCGATGAGGTGTTCTTCATTGCCGCCACCGACCATATCCGCTCGGTGATGAGCGAGTTGCAGCCGCTGTCTAAGCCCTACAAACGCATCTTCATTTGTGGCGGTGGCAACATTGGTTACCGGCTGGCACGAGCACTCGATAGCCGCTATCAGGTGAAAATTCTCGAGCGCGATCACGAACGCTGCGTAATGTTGTCGGAAAAATTGCGCAAAACGGTGGTACTGGAAGGCAGTGGTGCCAACAAAGACATTCTGGTGGAAGAAAACATCGAGAACACCGATGTCTTTTGCGCCGTCACCAACGACGACGAAACCAACATCATTGCGTCGCTGTTGGCCAAGCGCTTGGGTGCCCGTAAGGTACTGACCCTGATCAACAACCCCGACTACGTGGATTTGATTCAGGGCGGCGTTATCGACGTGGCCATCTCGCCCCAGCAAACCACCATCGGCAGTTTGCTGACCCACGTGCGC
>Ga0208300_101033_pt1 | contig 13482 bp, 13 predicted proteins | sample 23_taG_FD_184096 | JGI IMG/M metagenome (GOLD analysis project Ga0208300, IMG submission 184096) | Marine viral communities from Cariaco Basin, Caribbean Sea - 23_WHOI_OMZ (SPAdes) (version 2) | ecosystem: Environmental > Aquatic > Marine > Oceanic | place: Caribbean Sea: Cariaco Basin... | reverse complement strand
CGCGCATCGACATCATATCTAGAGCACAGGGGTGCACGAGGTGATCAGGGGCTTCCGGTATTAAGTGGCCGGATGATGCCATTCCTCCTACTTTGTCCAACGCCTCCAGAACAAGCACTTTTTTCCCAGCCATGCCCAGGTAACAGCCGGCAGATAGTCCGTTACTGCCACCACCAACAATGATTGCGTCGTATTCTGAGTTGTTATTGTTCATAAATCTTTCTCCATAGTTCCTGCGAATAAGAGCGTCGGAGCGATTCCCCACTGCATCAATTTTCTACCGGGAGTTGTTGCAGCTATTCATCGCCTCAAACGATCTCTTCACGCTGAATAAGACCCTATCAGCAATTCGATCAACTGCATCGAAGATCTGTTTTACTTGAAGTCAAACGATTCGAATTCACAACTACGCAGTTCCAATCCATCTCACCAAGTTTTTAGCGCTTTATCCTTTATACCGAAACATCTGATACTAGAATGATATCCCAATATTGGAATATTATTTGGGTTAATTTGCGTTGAAGACCAATCATGCTCTCCGGAGAGCTGTTTACCAGCCCGTCATCAAAAACAACATGCCAAGTCTCGCCTAGAGCCTGAACCCCGCGCGACGTTGATCGATAGGTATATGCATTTCGTCAATAGTTGTTGACGTTGTTCCACCGGGAGCGATCGCTTTTACTAAAAATGTCGGACAACAAAAACAAGATTCATGGAGGCTTAAATGCCCAAAAACAGAATTTCACGTATCAACCACATTGCGCGGTTTTCGGTGCTGCTGACCTGTGCCGGTGCGACGCACGGGATGGAACTGGATACTGGCAACCATGATCTCATCATCCGATGGGACAACACCGTCCGCTACAACCTCGGTGTTCGCGCTGAAGCCAGAGACAGTGCCCTTGCCAATAACGCCACCTACGACGAGTCTGATTACAAATTCGATCGTGGCGACGTGGTGACAAATCGTTTGGACCTGCTGAGCGAGTTTGAGCTGGCCTACAAGCGTGATCACGGTTTCAGGGTCAGCGCAGCGGGGTGGTATGACCAGGCTTACGCCAACAGCGACGTCGAAACAAACCCGGGCAATGTCTTTTATCCGGGCGCTCCATCCGGGCCCAGCACCCCGAGTTATGCTGGAGGGCAATACTCACCTCACACAGATCGCTATCACAATGGCCCCAGCGGTGAACTACTGGACGCATTTGCCTTTACACGTTTCTACGCTGGCGACGCGCCTGTCAGCTTGCGGGCGGGCAGGCATACCCTGTATTGGGGCAACGGGCTGCTTATTCCCGGACATGCAACGTCTTATTCCCAGGCTCCGCTTGATGGCCGTAAAGCGGTCACCAATCCAGGCACAGAAACCCGAGAAATCTTCCTTCCTTTAACTCAGGTGTCTGGCCAGGCTCAGTTGACCGATCGCCTGTCAGTGGCAGCGCAGTATTTTCTTGAGTGGGAGCCGACCAGAGCCGCCGAGGGTGGAACCTACCTAGCCTCTGCAGACGTGGCTCTTGAAGGCCCTGAGCAACTGCCTGTAGCACCAGGATTCGCGTTCCCGATAACAGACCCCGTGAAGCCGGACGACACTGGCAACTGGGGGGTCATGGCTCGATATGGATTCGACTTCCTGCATTCCGATATCAGCGTGTTCTATCGCGAGTTCGACGACTACATCCCTTGGGGCCTGCAAACTGGCCCCGGGTTCGCGCGCTACGTTTATGCAGAGAATACCAAGCTTTACGGATTGAGCTGGTCAGCAGGTCCGGTTCTGGGAGGCGCCTCAGTCGGCGTTGACTTGTCATACCGCAAAGATGCAGCGCTTGCCTCCAGTAGTTTCAACCCAACGACGGATGAAGGGGCCAGGGGGGATACCTGGCACCTGGTCGCCAACAGCCTCTGGCTTCTTCCCTCTACCACATTCTTCGACACAGGCGTACTGATTACCGAAGTCGCGTACAGCCACCTGGACCGAGTGACTGAAAATCAGGAGCTATTCAGAGGGGAAGGTTACGACGGCTGCCAGAACCAGGATAAGGACTGGGGCTGTGCAACACGTAATTATGCGGGTGTTGCAGTCAACTTCACGCCTCAGTGGCTAACCGTAATGCCCGGCCTGAATGTGTCCGCGCCAATGAGCATCAGCTATGGCGTCTCGGGAAATGCAGCCGCAGGCGGCGGTAACGAAGGCGATTACAACTTCAAGGTGGGTATCGAGGGTGTTTTTGACGAGCGTTACGAACTGAGCCTTTCCTACATCGGCTATGGCTCAGATGCCATCAAACGCGATGTCCCCAACGTCGGCAATACCGTGGTTGGCGGCAACGGCAGCATTGGTATCGCTGATCGGAATTGGGTATCGCTCAGTTTTAGCACGGCCTTTTAATTCTCCGTTCTTTTACGACCAAAATAATAACTGGAGTATTGTCATGAAGATAAACCGCTATTTCGTCAGTTCATTATTCGCGCTGGTGACCCTACAGGTTCATTCAGCACCAAACTGGACACCCAGCGATCTCGGCCAGGAGCTGACCCCCTGGGGAGCAGAAATTGCCGGCAATGAGGCGGGCACGATTCCCGAATACACTGGTGGGCTGAAGCCCGACACCGGCCTGACTCCCGGAGATGGTTTCTGGCCTAACCCTTTCGCCGATGAAGAGCCACTGTTTCGAATTACAGCCGAGAACGCCGACGAATACGCGGATCAACTCTCAGCAGGGCAAATGCGTCTTCTGAAAAAGTATCCCGACACCTATTACATGGACATATACCCCACGCATCGGACCGCGGCCTATCCGGAACACTTTCTGGCAGCAAGTGAGCATAATGCGAAAGACCCGGACTGCAAATCCTTCAATGACGGGCTATCCGTCAGTGAGGCATGCCGCGGAGGCCTCCCCTTTCCGTTGCCGAAAACCGGGCGCGAGGCTATGTGGAACTATCTCCTGAATTATCAGGGCGTCAATGGCTGGGACTGGAATCATAGTGCTTATGTTGTCAGTGGCGGACACGTCACCCTGACCAATACCAACCGATCCACGGGCGAGAAACCCTACTATCAGGTCGGTGTTGAGGCCCGCGATCCGAAAATGTTTCAGCGTATCTGGTCACGGGTTATCGCCCCGGCAAGAAACGCCGGTGGTGCCTCCGGCTACTGGGACTACCTGGATCCCGTCAAGCACGACCGATACGCCTGGAGCTATACCACCGGACAACGCCGGGTTAGAACAGCGCCCGAATTTTCCTATGACACCCCCAATTCCGCATTCGGTAGCGTGTCGTTCTACGACGAAATCTTTCTGTTCTCCGGAAAAATGGATCGTTTCAACTGGTCTCTGGACGGCAAGAAGGAAATGTTCCTCCCCTACAGCAACTACAAGCTCAAATGGGGTTGTGACATCGAAACCAAGCTGATGGAGCACCACATTAATCCCGCCTGTCAGCGTTGGGAACTCCACCGCGCCTGGGTCATTACAGCCACCCGAAAAGATGATGTCCGGCACGCCCAGGAAAAACGTCGCTATTACATTGACGAAGATACCTGGGGAGCTGCGCTCTACGATGCTTGGGACGACAGCAACAAGCTATTCCGCTCGGGAGCCCAGTACAACATCCAGGCCTATGGTGTTCCCAACAACCCGCAGCAGGACAGCTACTCCCTCTACGACCACACTCGCAACCAATACGGCATGTTCGGCAATGGCCCGACGCGCTACCGGGAAGACCCCGTCAACGAACGTGAAGCCAACCCCCGAACCATCGCTGCTGGCCAGCGACGCTAATCATGTTCAAAAGCAAACCGGCGACTCTTACATCGTCAACCTCATCCATATAAAAAAAGGCGTATCTGAATGAATCGTCTAAACGGAAAAGTGGCCGTTATTACCGGTGCCGGCAGTGGCATTGGTAGAGCAAGTGCCCTGGCTTTTGCGCAAGAGGGAGCCAAGGTAATCGTCAGCGACCTCTGCCTCGACGCAGCTGAAATCGTCGCAGGAGTTATTCAGGAGTCGGGGGGAACGGCTCTGGCCCTGAAGGCCGACGTTGGCAAAGAAGAAGACATAAAGCGGATGATCGATACCACCATTGACACCTATGAGGGTATCGACATCCTCTTCAACAACGCCGTTAACAAAAACCCGGATACGATTCGGGATGTCGATTTTCTGAACTTCAATGAGGACCTGTTCCACGACAACATGCGGGTCAACGTCCTGGGTGGTGTGCTCGCCTGCAAACATGCCTTGCCGCACATGCTCAAACGATCCAACGGCTCCATTCTCTTTACCTCGTCAACAAGCTCAATTGCGGGTGAAGTCGCCCAGTTCAGCTATGGCGCTTCCAAGGCGGCGCTCAACTGGTACGTACAGACTCTTGCCGCAACCTTTGGCAAGCGCGGTATTCGGTGTAACGGCATTTTGCCAGGGGTGATTCGTACGCCAGCCATGGAAGGTTGGGCCAACGAAAAGATGAAGGAGGCTTTTCTGGAGCTCCAGAATTCACCGAGATTGGGGCAGCCCGAAGATATTGCACGGATGGCCGTTTATCTCGCGTCCGATGAGTCGTGCTATGTCAATGGAGCTCTCATGCGTGTCGATGGCGGCATGAGCTGCGCCACTCCGATGGTTCCGGTTGTCAGAACCTATCTCTAAATCCTAAACGGCATTCAAATAATTTCTGGAGGCGAATATGGGCCAGCGACAGGAACAACTAATCCGCAGCTTCTGCGACGCGTGGGGAGATGGGACTGCATCATCCCGCCCCGATGTCGAAACGATCCTGGCCATGATGGCAGAAGACGCCGTCTGGCAACTATGGGTGCCGGGAGGGCCAACAATCAAAGGGCGTGCAGCATTAAGAAGCGAAATACAGCGACAAATGAGCTATGTCACACATAACCACTGTGTTATCCGACACATGGTCTCTTCAGACCACATAGTGATGACGGAGCGAGAGGATTACGCCGTATCCAGCGGTGTTCCGATGCCCCATTCGATGGTCGCAGTGTATGAACTCAACGAGGAAGGGCTCATCACCGCCTGGCGGGAGTATCTCGACACGGCCGACCTAGCACGGAAGAAAGGAGTGCCTATGGACCAGGTCGGTGGTCCCAGCCTTTAGCCAAACACGTTTCAAATGCGTGGATCTACATACTGAGACGCCCAGATTCACGGGGCCGGAGTTATCAATGAATATCGCTTTCAATCAGACCAGAACCCAAACAGAACAGAAAATCTGTCAATTTGTTGAGCAAAGACTTGGCGGGCAAGTCACCCGTATTGAACGCCTGCCTCGTTGGCGTCCTGCCTGGAATATCGATCTTCAAACAGGACAGACGCAGCTCAAACTGCACATTCGAGGCGAGCGTGGCGGCGATGTTAACCCGTTTCCGGAACTTCGCCGCGAAGCCGATATTCTTGAGGTTCTGGATAAGCACGGTATACCTGTGCCTCATATATATGGGTTCTGCGAAGACCCGCAGGCCATCGTTATGGAAGCGGTCCCCGGAAGCCGGGACGTTTCCGCCGCGAAGGACGATGACCAAAGGCTCTCACTGGCCAGGCAATATGTGAGCGCCATGGCGGCTATGCATAAATTACCGGTGGGGCCTTTTGTGGAGAAAGGTATTCACCTGCCCGCCAGTCCAGAGGAAATTGCATTGGCTGGGCTCGATGCGTACTACCCTCTCTACGAGCGAAACAAGACACGGCCCCAACCATTGCTTGAGTTTGCCTTGAACTGGCTAAGGCGCAATGTTCCACACCACCGTTCCAAAGCGAGTCTGGTTCAGTATGACTCCGGGCAATATCTGTTCAAGGACGGCAAACTCAACGCCCTGTACGATTTCGAATTTGCCATGATAGGCGACCCGCTCGCCGATCTTGCGTCCGCCCGTATGCGGGAGAACTATGAACCTCTGGGTTGCAAGTTCAGCGAGCTCTATCGTTACTATCAGGAAGTCAGTGGCGAGCCACCTGAGCCAGACGTCGTCCGGTTCCACACCGCTCTGTTTTCCACTGTCAGTGCGATGCAGTTTTCATCAACGGTTACCACGCCCAAGCCAGGCGACCCTCACGATACCTACATTGAGTTCGACATAGCCCTGCGCCGGGTCGTGATCCATGCCCTGTCGGAGTCTATGGGTATCCCCATTCCACGCCCCTCCATCAACATTCACACTCAAGGCCCGAATGCACCGCTTATCAGTATGCTTGCCGATGCTGTCGAACAGGTAGAAACAACGGAAACGTTCCAGCAAACGAAGCTCAATGCCGTCCGCAAAATTGTCGAGTATCTGGGGAAAGCCGACGCGATGACACTTCACCTGCAAGCACAGTACCAGAAAGAAGCAGAGCAACTGCTAGGGCAAAGATTCAAGACGTCTGAAGCACTAGACGAGGCACTTGAAAGCTTTGTACAGCAAGCGGGGCCCGAAGATGACCACGCCCTGTTCCACCTGTTTGCATCTCAGATAGAACGGCAGGTGCAGGTTTTCGGACGGACAGCTATTGGCACCTCAGCCAGCCATATAGACCTGCCCGAATTATAGGGTCCGAAATACGTTCCTGGAGACAAGACGTTATGCATTCTACTCACCCTGATACGGCGCCAGATTTCGAATTCATTAACAAGTATGGACCCTGGGCATTGATCGCCGGAGCCTCCCATGGCGTCGGTGCGGCCTTCGCATATCAGGCCGCAGCGCGGGGACTCAACTGCATTCTCGTGGCTCGCCGCCAAGCCGCTCTCGAGTCACTGAAATCTGAGCTGCAGAGCCGATACGGCATAGAGGTTCTAGTGCTGTGCCAGGACCTTTCTACCGTTGACGCGGCAGTACGACTGGAAGACGCAGTTGAAAGGCGACAGGTCGGCCTGATGATCTACAACGCTGGCGGTGACCCCTTCATCAGCCAGTTTCTCAATACCAGCGTCGACAACTGGAATCGCTTACTCAGGATGAACACCCAGACTGTGATGGAGCTATCACATGCTTTCGGAGGCAAAATGGTGACCCGGGGACGGGGAGGGCTGATTCTTGTTGGCTCACATGCTGCTCTGTGTGGCGTAAGGAAGCTCGGCATGTACTCCGCCACTAAGGCCTTTTGTCTCAATTTTGGGGAGTCTCTGTGGTCGGAGTGGAAAGCACACAACGTCGATGTACTGAATGTGCTCATTAGCACAGTCGACACGCCAACTATCCGCGACACCATGGAGCGCCTCGGAATTCCCAAAGCTAGAACCATGACGCTTCCCCAAGCCAATGATATTGCCGAAACAGCATTTCAGAAGCTAGCGAAGGGGCCAACATTGGTACACCCGGACGACCTGGCGGCAGACCACAACAGCCTTGGATCTCAGCGCCGGGCTCAGGTACAGGCCAAAAGCGAGGAAGCTGCAAGCTTTATTGGCGACGACTGAAATCCCTTTCCACCCATCACATTGTTTAGAGCGTTGGATATGAAAAATTTCAATAACAGAGAATTCAGGCTCGGCTGGCAGGTTCTTATTCTCGCAGTCGTTGGCGTCGCCACAAGTTCAAGCTCACTACTACTCTACAGTTTCAGTGCACTGACCATTCCGCTGGAGAAGAGTATGGGCTGGGGCCGGAGCGAATTGCAGGCCGCCGTCACCGCTCTTTCGATAGGGACCATTATTGCAGCGCAGCTGGCGGGCTGGCTCAATCTTAAATATGGTTTGCGAATCGTGACTGTTATTTCACTGGTTGCCCTTTCCGCCAGTCTTGCACTTCTAACACAAATTCAGGATTCTATTTGGGGCCTCTACATCGGCTATTTCCTCGTTCCTTTGGCAGGGCTGGGCACCCTTCAGATCACTTGGACGCACCTCATCAATCTCTGGTTTATTGAGAACCGCGGGCTCGCACTGGCAATAATCCTCAGCGGGTCAGGTCTGGCGGCGGCTTTACTGCCCATACTTGTCACCTGGAGCGTTTCTGTCTGGAGCTGGCAAGCAGGGTTTCTCGCACTGGCTATTCTTCCAGTTACTATAGGACTCCCGCTGACACTTATTTGGCTCAAAACTGACGCCCAGGCCGGTAGCCCGAAGGAAGATAAAGCCTGTGAACCATTACGTGAGGAGGGACTGACGCTCAGTCAGGCCCTGAAATCATGGCGTTTCTGGGTATGCAACATCTCGATGACAATGATCGTTGCCTGCGTTGTAGGCTTGGTCACAAACATCGTCCCAATGCTTCAGGACAACGGACTGTCTGCTGTTGAAGCTGGGCAAATCTTCAGTACTTTCGGACTTTCTCTGATCGGCGGACGCCTCCTCGTGGGTTACCTGATTGATCGTCTATGGGCGCCTGGGGTCGCCGCCATAGCTCTGGCGATGCCAGCCTTCGCCTGTCTTATTTTCGCAATGAGCCATGACAGTACAACACTCTATATTATTGCGACCATGCTGGCCGGGCTGGGCGCCGGTGCCGAGTTCGATATCTCAGCCTTCCTGATTGCGCGCTACTTTGGAATGCGGGATTACGGACGGCTCTTCGGCGTACAGCTAGGTCTGGTTACCGCAGGCGCCGCCGCTGCCCCACTACTATTCGGCGCGCTCTACGATGCGACACAAAACTATTCCGGTCTCCTGACGTTCAGCATATTCTGTTTCGTAGTAGGCCCGTTGATGCTCTTGTCTCTCGGCCGCTACCCGGTATTCCATCGTGAATACTCAGCCGCAATGAGCTGATCGTTTGCATTGAATATATTCAAACACTACTACGGAACATCTCTGGTGTGACACCCACCTCCTTGCGAAAGGCAGCCGTGAAGGAGGCCGGGTTTTGAAATCCAGTTTGATAGGCAACCTGTTTTACAAGAACGTTCGGATTCAACAACAGCGATTTTGCCTGACGTATGCGGGTCTGTGCGGCGTATTGCCGCAATGTACAGCCGGTTGTGTTCTTGAACTGCTGGGACAGCTTTCTGGCCGGCATATTACAGGCTGCAGCCAGGGCAGCAAGCGAACAATCGACCTCAGGCCCTGCCTCAAACATGTCGCGTATATACTTGACCGTCGCTGTACTCAGTTTGTCGGGAGAGTTTACTTCATAGACTTTCTGACCACCGTATTCGCTTTGGAGATCCAGTGCCATCGCGGTCAGAAGACATTCAATCTGGAGTTCGCTGGCAAAACCGGGAGACACGCATTCCCTCGCAAGCCTCTGTAGAACAGACATGAGATAGGGAGTGTCGAGGTTGAGCATGTTGTCATTCACACAGCCATCCCAACTCCACGGCAACCCCGTTATCATGGGGCTCAGAGCTTCAGGTTTAAATAGGCAGATCAGTGCCTTGTGGTCCGTCATCCCGTGACTGAACTGGAAGGTGGTATCGCTAGGAATGAACAGGGCTGGTCCCAGTGGTTTGAAGTCCCCTCCCTGCTCAAGAAACCTTCCTGTGTTATTGGAAAAACTCAGAGTACGATTTGCAGAAGAGAGAATAAGTCGTAGCAAACAATTCTGTTCTGCTTCAATCGTTGCCATGCCCGACCGCAACCATCGGGCATTTTCTATTCGGATATCAAAGCAATCGCTGGATATCCTGGCTTCTGTAGAAAACTGCCTGGCACTGTGGGGATCGTGTTCCAGATAGCGAATGGAATGCATGAAGTCCTCCTCCAGTTATTATGATTTTTGGCACTGAAAGTGAATGCTTTAAAGCGTCATGTAATGATTGCATCGCACGTGATTACAATGTGTATAGCGCGATCTTAATTGAAAACTTATACAAATCTGGACCCTTTATGATTCTCGGTATGGACCACTTCACGATCGTAACAACAGAGCTTGAGGCCACCCGTTGCTTTTATGTAGACCTCATTGGACTAGAAGAAGGGCCACGCCCCCCATTTCCTGTCGATGGTCTGTGGCTTTATGCAAACGGGAAAGCCATTTTGCATGTCATTTCAGTCAATTCCATGCCCAACCCTCGGCGAGGAGTATTGGACCACATGGCCTTCTCCGCACAAGGACTTTCCTCTGTACTGGATAGACTGGACCAGTTCGAGGTGCCCTATCGAATTATCCGCGCGCCAGGCGATGAACGTACCTGGCAAGTCTTCTTCAAAGATCCGAACCAAGTAGATGTCGAACTAGATTTCGACGCTTCGGAGACTCCTCCCGATGACTGGAAACTACGAAGCCGAAAGTAATATGCAATCAAATAAGCCCTGAATACGCGCCACCGTCGACCTGTAGATTCTGTCCTGTGATATAGCCTGCTTGAGCCGAACACAAAAATGTACACGCCGCAGCAAACTCTCCTGGCGTTCCAAAACGTCTTGCGGGTATAGGCCGAACCATTTCCTTGCGAGCTTGAGTATATTCAATGCCCCTTGATTTGGCGTATTGCCCAGTCATGTAGACAAGCCGATCTGTCTCAATTCGCTCTGGAAGCACATTATTAATAGTCACGTTGTTGCGCACTACATCCACTGACAGAGCCTTTGCAAATGCAGTCAAGCCAGCTCGGGCGGCTGTCGAAAGACCTAGCGGAAGTCGAGGAGTTTTCACCATTGCGGAAGTTATGTTGACGATCCTTCCGAATGAACGATCCTGCATTCCTTTGACTACTGACTGAATCATCATGATTGCGGCCAACATGTTTGCATTTAGAGCCTCTTCCCAACGTTCAAGAGTCCATTCATTGATTGACCCTGGCTCAGGTCCGCCGTTGTTGGTAATCAGAATATCTGGAGCTGGGCAGGCCCTGAGCAACATTTCTCGCCCAGTCGCGGTGCTTAAGTCTGCCACAACCGAGGTCGGCCGATTGCCCGTTGTCTGAAAAATATGGTTTTCAGCCTCCATCAGGGATTCTTCGCTACGGCCATTAATAAAAACTTCACAACCCTCGCGTGCAAGAGCTTCCGCGCAAGCACGGCCAAGACCTCGGGATGAGGCACAGACAATGGCCCTGCGTCCTGCAATTCCAGTTTCCAAAATAGCCTCCCGTTTCCCTACAATATGAGTCTTGTCTTTTGCATATATACTGCTACTGTACTTCTGCACTAGCGATTATTCTGTTTTTTTAAATGGAACACATTAAATTAAAAAATAAGCCCCAAAAAGCATGACAAATGAAACTACGCATTCACCTTCAAGTAAAAGCGAAACTTTAGATCGCCTTTTGAAATCCGCTAGAGAGAACTTTGCGGTAAAAGGACTTGCTGGAACACGTATTGAAGATATTGCCCGTGAAGCCGGCGTTACCAAACAGCTTGTTTACCACTACTACGGATCCAAGGCGTCGCTTTTTACAACAGTCCTCGAAGATGTATCCACCCGCATCATGGACGAGCTAATTGAGTTAGAAATTGATGACCTCAGCCCAGATGTCGCGCTGCGTAAATTGCTTTACTGCTGTTTCGATCAGTACATGAACGATCCATTACTAGGTACTCTGGCTCTCGAAGGCATTCGATACCACGAGTCACAAGATAGCAGGCCAAACAACTTCATTCATCGTTCACCTGCATTGGTCAAAAAATTCACTTCTATATTGACTCGTGGCGTTTCTGAGGGAATGTTCAGGCCGGACATAGATGCCCGACTTTTCCTGGCCAGTTCGTCCCTCTTAATGTCCGGCGCCTTTACCAATCACTACTCAATGTCAGTATTAGTGGGATTTGACACCCGCTCAGAAGAGGGCATGGGCGTTTGGCGTGAACATTCGGCTGACCTCATACTCGCAAGCATCGCAAGCATCGCAAGCAAGTAGCCGCCAACCGGCTATGCCTTTCTTTCGCAATACCCAGCCTACATACCTTCTCGTCCGGACTTGGCGAAGAACTCACGCATAGCTACCAGGGAGGGAGTATGACTGCCAAACCCTCCATCCGCGACAATTGTCGTCCCTGTCACGAATGAAGATTCATCAGAGGCTAGAAACGCGACAACATCAGCGATTTGACGGGGTGTTCCAAGTTCTGGCGTGAGGTGGTTGTCTCTCAGGATATCAAGCAACTCAGAGGGCATCGAACCATGGGCATTCTCTGAGGGCGCAAGCCCAATTTGCACCGCATTTGCCCTAATCCCAGACTTCCCATACTGTGCGGCAACTGATTTCGGCAGCATGTTCAATGCGGCTTTGGAGCACGCGTATCCCGTCAGAGACAGATCGCCCTGCGCACCCAACCCAGAGGTTGCATAAATTACAGAGCCCTTGCCATGTTTGAGCATTACAGGAATGGCATACTTGGAGCACAACACAGCGCCTCTGAGGTTAACTGCAATCGCCCGATCCCAAGCGTCCATGTCCAAATTACAGATATCACGATCACGCTGTCGTTGCTCAATACTTAGAACCGCAGCATTGTTATGCAGGATATCGATACGACCAAAATGCGCCTCTGTCTTCTCGATCATCGCCTTTACATCAGTTTCAGAGGAAACATCGGTTTGAACGGCAATGGCCTCATGCCCAGCTGACTCCAGTTCGGCCACTACGCTTTTTGCGGCGTCCCCGTTGATGTCGACGACAACCAATTTAGCTCCATGGGAGGCCAACACCCGAGCGCATTCCGCCCCGAGTCCTCCCCCAGATCCTGTTACAATCGCCACCAAATTTTCCAGCTTTTTTGTTGTCATGACATACCCTCTGAATTGTTAGCCTTAAAAAGTCGGAGTAGGTTATTCACCAATGAAATTTGGCGAACGACGTTCACTGAAAGCTGAAGCAGCTTCGCGCGCATCTTTGGTTGGCGCCAGCAAGGCAAACAGATCTAGCTCTAAATCCAGTCCGCGTTTCAGCTCTAACTCCAAAGAGGCTCTTGCAGCTCTTTTGACGTATGTGGTCGCTAAAGGCGGCTTCATAGCTATTTTTTGCGCTAACGCAGAAACTTCTTGCAAAAGGCTTTCCTGGGTTTCAGCGACACGAGTCACCAGTCCAATACTCCTGGCCCGTGCGGCGTCAAGGCGGTCACCACTCAATAACATATCAAGGGCATGGCCAGGAGCGACCACGCGAGACAAACGCTGAGTGCCTCCACCTCCAGGGATGAGGCCAAGCCCAGTTTCTGGAAGCGCCATAACCGCGTTCGGCGATGCATAGCGAATGTCGCAGGCGAGGGCCAGTTCAAGGCCGCCACCCATGCAGTAGCCGTGAATGGCCACTATGACAGGCTTGGTCGTCTGATCAATCGACTCAATCCAGCGGGCACATTCCATTCGTTTCCTTACTTGGAGCGAATTCTCCGGACCGCGGCGTTCTTTAATATCAGCACCGGCACATAAACCACGCTCACCCTCTCCCCGAATAACAATTACTCGGATCTCTTTATCCTTTTCGAATTGTTCAAGCGCCTCAGGAACGCCCACTCGAATTTCATCATTAATAGCATTGATCTGCTTTGGCCGGTTAAGAATCACCCAGCCGACGTTGCCATCTCTGCAGACATTGACAGCGTCATTGATCGATTCAACAACCTTCTCCGGCAAGCTCATATCAACACTCCTCAAACTCAAAG
>Ga0208300_101031_pt1 | contig 13499 bp, 12 predicted proteins | sample 23_taG_FD_184096 | JGI IMG/M metagenome (GOLD analysis project Ga0208300, IMG submission 184096) | Marine viral communities from Cariaco Basin, Caribbean Sea - 23_WHOI_OMZ (SPAdes) (version 2) | ecosystem: Environmental > Aquatic > Marine > Oceanic | place: Caribbean Sea: Cariaco Basin... | reverse complement strand
CTCGAGGCAGGATCGAACTGCCGACACACGGATTTTCAATCCGTTGCTCTACCTACTGAGCTATCGAGCCGTCTTCGTTGAGGTCGCTATTAAACTAAATATACGCGTCGCTGTCAAGCTATTTTCACATTATATGTGATAAAAGACCAAAAATAAGCAAATTTTGATAAAATCAAAGGGTTTAAAGCTGTATTTAGTCCTTGACGCGCAGTAGCTCGTACTCGCTCATGATACGATGAATATCGGCATCAGCAGGGACAAATTCACGTACGCCTTTTTTTACCTCAGCATCATAGACCAGTTTAATGAATTTTGCATCGATGGCACGGCCGCGATTTTGTGGATGGACCGTCAGGTATTGCAAACGTTTGGCATTGGTTTGCCCATCATCAAAGCAGGCAACGGCCGCGATAGGTTTGTCATTGAACATGCCGACATAGAGACATTGTCCCCGTTTAAAGCCTTGCTCAACGAGACTTAATACTTCTGCCCCATCAGGCTGTGTATCATCGCTATCATACAAGGCGTGTAGACGCTCTGATAGCTCATTTTCACGGGTAGGCTTTTTGATCAGGGGCGTATCCAAGCTATGGATGGCGATGGCTTCTAAAGGCATAGGAGTTCCTATAAACAGACGGTTTCTATAATGTGATATAGCGTGGCGTTATAGCGTCGGTCATGATTGATTAAACTGAAGTCACTATTTTAGCAGAATGAGGTAATTTTGTGCGTGGTTTACGGCTTGGTCGTGGCAGTAAATGTTAGGGTTTGCTATGATGAGAATAGACAGTGTCACCTATGCTAAAAATTAAACTTTAGTATCTTGTAGAAACACTATGCCTTCTTTGAGATATTTTTTAGAACAACTGTATCGTTAACGAATTTAGATGCTAGCAAAATGTACTGGGTGTTTTTTTGCCCTATTTTATTGACCGCTTTTTATTGATAGAGAGTCGCCATGACAGCCAATGCTTCTGAGCAAAACCCTTCGCCAAATGCAAACCTATATGGTCGTCCCGCCCGTACTGCGACTGTGGAACGCAATACGGCTGAAACACAAATCACTTGTACCGTAAACCTTGATGGTACGGGTCAAGGGGTGGTGGATACAGGTGTGCCATTTTTGGACCATATGATCGATCAAATCAAACGTCACGGTTTGTTTGACTTAGACATCAAATGTACAGGCGACACGTTTATCGATGATCACCATAGCGTTGAAGACACGGGTATTACGCTAGGACAAGCGTTTAATAAAGCGCTTGGTGATAAAAAAGGCATCCGCCGTTATGGGCATTTTTATGCGCCTTTAGATGAGTCGTTGACCCGTGCAGTCGTTGATCTGTCCGGTCGCCCAGGCCTGCACATGGACATTCCTTTTACGCGCTCGCATGTGGGCCGCTTTGATGTCGATTTGTTTAGCGAGTTCTTTTATGGCTTCGTCAATCACTCATGGATGACGGTGCATCTGGACAACCTCAAAGGCAAAAACAGCCATCATCAAATCGAGTCAACCTTTAAAGCCTTTGCCCGTGCGCTGCGTATGGCTTGTGAGTATGATGAGCGCGCGCTTAATACCTTGCCATCGACAAAAGAGGCGTTTTAATGGCCAAAGTGACCAAAGTAGCGTTATTAGATTATGGTATGGGCAATCTGCATTCTGTGAGCAAAGCGCTGGCGCTCGTCAGTGCCGAAGTGGCTATCACTAATGACCCAAAAGTAGTCTCGGCGGCGGATAAGATCGTATTCCCGGGCGTTGGGGCGATGCGCGACTGTATCGTTGGCATGAAAGATGCCGGCATTGATGAAGTCATACAGCAGGCGATATTCAACAAGCCTGTCATGGCCATCTGTGTCGGTATGCAAGCACTGTTTGAGCAGTCAGCAGAAAATGGTGGGACAAATTGTCTTGGTATTTTAAAGGGCAGCGTAGAAGCGTTTGATCCCACGTGGAGGGATGAGCAAGGCGCGACCATCAAAGTGCCGCACATGGGCTGGAATACCATCAGCGGCATGGATCTTGATCACCCGTTGTGGCATGGTATCGAAGACAACGCGCATTTTTATTTTGTGCACAGCTATTATTGCGAGCCTAGCGATAGCTCACAAGTGGCTGCTATCTGTGATTATGGTCAGCCATTTTGTGCCAGTATCGTGCAAGATAACTTGTTTGCCACTCAGTTCCATCCCGAAAAAAGCCATACCGCGGGCTTACAGTTGTTAAAGAACTTTGTGGAGTGGGACATTTAGACAATATGAATTGAAGACTTGGTGCAGTAGGATAGTTAGTAAGTGTGTAACCTAAGTGAGGAGGGCGCAAAGCACGGTTTTGCCTCGCACAAGAGAGTTTGCATTGTCGCAAACTCTTTTTTATTTTTAGTTATTTCCTACTCTTTTATATGTGGAAAACAAAGTGGACTTTTATATCTTTAAGACAGGCATTATGAATGCCACAGGACTAGAAAAAGATGCGCTGCATATTTACGTCGGTATGAGTGTGTATCTATTGAGTTTAATTTTGCTGCGTCCACTCTTCAAAAAATACAGTGTCAGGGCGTTTATGGCTTTAATCATGGTGACGGGTATTGCCCTGTTGGGTGAGTATTTAGATAACCGCCAGACCATCACCGAGTTGGGCGTTTCAGGGATGGGACGTGCTGAGCTAAAGGCCAGCATTCATGATATTGTGAATACTTGCTTGTGGCCGTACGTGCTCTATGCTCTCACCTTATGGACAAAAATTTTTCAGTCAGTCACTCAGGTTAAACGCCATAAAAAAACGGACTATTAGTCCGTTTTTTAGTGTCTGTGTGTCACATTGTTACGATTCATTTTTTTAAGACTTTTTACTGATCGCCTCACTAGTCATTACTGTAATTTGACAGATTAGCTACCCCGTAACCTAGACGCTTAGCAACTCACACTTACAAAGCTTACGAAATATAAAAAGTCTGGACTATTTAACGCTTCCTCAGTTTGTTATCTTAAATTCAAAGGGTAGCGACATTGACGTATCTTTCAAAATTATCGTCTGTATTGATTACTTAACTCGCTATCCGTTCACTATAACTAACACCTCCCAAAAATTAGAGTATCGCAACTTGTGCAAGTCCTGTTAAGTAGGATCAGCAAGTTTGAGAAATTTAATCGACCGTTTTGGGATGGTTATAATAATAAATAGGAAGCACTATGAATATTCAAGACCTACTAAACAATGCAAAAGATACGTTGGGTTTACAGCCCCAAGAAACCAACGCGGGCGTGTATATTCCTTCGAAGTCATCGTTAAAATTGGCAGCACCAAACAAAACCAATTATGACCATACCGAGTACGATACGCCTTATACCGGCAATAAAAAAATCCTGATGGTCTGTACCGAGCAGCAATACATGACCATGGAAAACGGTAAAAAGTTTGAGACGGGCAATCATCCGGTTGAGATGATGGTGCCATTATTACACTTTAAAAAAGCGGGCTTCAATGTGGACGTCTTTACGCCAAATGGGGAGTCTGTCAAAGTCGAGCAATGGGCGATGCCAGAAGAAGAGGACGATGTGAAACAAATATATGCAGAATACCAGTCAAAGCTTGAGAATCCAAAAAGTATCGCTGACTTTGTCAAAAATGACATGGCCGATAGCGATGACTATGCAGCCATATTTATCCCCGGTGGTCATGGCGCAATGCTTGGCTTGCCGGAAGATAAGAGCCTTGGCCAACTGCTACGTTGGAGTCATGACAAAGATTTATTCGTCTTAGCGATCTGTCATGGGCCTGCAGCTTTATTGTCTGCGAACTTAAGCGATGTGGATACGGCAAGTAAAGAAAATGAGACTGAGCGCGACTTTATCTTTAAAGGCTATAAGATGGTCGCGTTCCCAACGGCGATGGACAAGCAAATGCCAAAAATCGGCTACTTGCCCGGTACGATGCCTTGGTACTTTGGGGATAAACTCGAAGAGCTAGGCGTCACGATTGATAATAAGCTGGCGTCAGGGCAGACGCATCAAGATAGAAAACTTATCTCAGGGGATGGCCCTTTGGCGGCCAATGAGTTTGGTAAGCTTAGCGCTAAGGAATTGCTAAAAGCGCTTAAATAAAAGGTTGGTATGCGCTTACAGCACAAAAAAACGGACTATTAATAAGTCCGTTTTTTGTGTTTATCACGAACGGTTTTTACTTGGCTTCATCATAAAGCGCGCGTACCACTTCCCCAATCACTTTAATACCATCGGTTAGCGTTTGCTCGTCAGCGGCGATACTCATGCGAATGCACTCGTGCGCATGCTGATAATCGGTCACGTCAACACCGGGGAAGAAGTACTCGCTTGGCACAATCAATGTGCCTTTGTCTTTTAAACGCTCATACAGCTCAAGGGTCGTAATCGGCAAGTCTTTAAACCATAACCAAAAGAAGATCGCGCCTTCAGGCTTGTGAATCATGAGCGGATAATCACCCAACGCATCTTTTAGCAGCTTCACCGCAAGTTTCGCCTGCTTTTGATAAAACGGCTTAATCTCATTATCAGATAGTTGCTTGATACGATCGTTTGCAACCAATGGCGTGGCAATCGCCGCCCCAAAACGTGTCGGTGCTAGGTTCACCACCGCATTCATCGCGCTGACTGCTTCGATTACTTTCGCATCGGCCACGATGATACCCGTACGCATACCGGGCAGGCCAATTTTGGACAAGCTAAAGCACAGAATCGTATTGTTATCCCAATGCAAATTAACATCAGAATAGATAATATTGGGGAAGGGCATGCCATAAGCATTATCGATAATAAGCGGAATGTCATAACGCTTGGCAATCTCAGCCAAATGCGCCATTTCGTCATCCGTCAGCACGTTGCCCGTCGGGTTGGTCGGGCGTGAGCAGCAAATCGCGCCGATACGACCTTCCTTGAGCGCTGGCAAGTTCTCTAACGCGTCAAAATCCACACGATATTTAAAGAAACCTTCCTCGCCCTCGTGCGTCACTTCATCGATGTGTGGCAATACCGCTGCGAAATGTTGCCCTTCCACATGCACATCACTATAGCCGATATACTCAGGGGTCAATGGCAGTAGAATGGATTTATCAACAGACTGGTTTTCTTTATCTTGGCTCTGTTCATCAGTGAAAGCACCGCCAAATAGATTAAACAGATAGAAAAACGCATTCTGTGAGCCATTAGTCAGGGCGATGTTTTCTGAAGTAAGATTCCAATCATAATGACGATTGAAGAAGCCAACTAAGGCTTCGATAAAGCCTGCATCGCCTTGCGGATTGGAGTAATTAGCCATACTAATAATCGCGCTACTGTTGGGTATGCCTGCGTCATTATCCGTGCCTAGTGCCTTATACGTCTCCAAAAACAGCTCATTGACGGCCTCAATTTTGGCAGGATTACCACCGCCCAGCATGTTGACTGGCTGATCGCTTTTTAGCGCATCGCCCAGATCGTCCATCAATTGTGAGATGCCAGTGGGCTGGGTAAATTTCTGACCGAACTTTGAGAACTTCATAAGGTTACCGTGAATGTTTGAGAGGTTATGTGAGTGATAAAGTGGGCTAGTATATCAAATGACTGGCATAAAATAAGCAAAGTACGGGGCAGATATCGACTTATATGTCTATACAGCTTATGAAGCAAAAAAACACTCACTATATGAATAGAAGGCGTTTTGATTTGAGGCTTTGGAGGCTGGGCAGCTAATCCTTGAAGAACTTTAAAAAATGGCACTGTAATTTTAGCTTCGTAAGTAAAAATACCTTAAAGGGGATTTTTATGGTGCTTGTAGTTAGTAATTTGCAATGCACAGCATCTAAACAAAGGTATGTTTCAACGTTCGAGCGACCACTCTCGTGTAAAATGGTGTAAGCGCCCCAGTTAACTAACTTACCGTTTCAATCAGGGCTAAACCGTTTCTCCAATCAACGTTTACAGTGATTATGGAAAATTTCAGATAAGTTTGGTTTTAGAACGCTTTAATGACTGAGAAGTATCCTCTATGAAATAGCCATTTTTAGCTTATTTAAGCGACTATATATACAATCAAAGCTTTACTAATATGGACGATATGCCGTAAAGTAACAAGGGGCTCCCTACCTCTAAATAAGCACATTCAGTGATACTACATTATTGTCCAATAACTAGATGGTCGGCAACGAAAGATGGCAACAGATATAAACCAACTTAGAGATTTTTCGACTTTTTTCACTAGAAGTGAAGTGTTACGTCTACTAAAAAGTGATTTCGAGTCAATAAATACCAAACTACAGCGTTATGACTTGATCGAAAAAAAACGTGGTAGTACTTATTTGAAAGTATTAAAAGAAGCTTATAAAAATATTCAAGAAAACTATCAAAATGAATATGTTTTAAAAAACGAGTTCTTAAATGGTTTTTTAGTTGAAGAGGTTTTCAACGAGAACTCAGTAGTTTTTAATGAGCTGAGACTCGGTAATTCGATTGCTGATCTAGCCATTTTTAATGGGATATCTAAAGTCTTTGAAATAAAAACTATATTGGATAAAGAGTGTAGGTTGTCCAGTCAAATAGAGACTTATAAAAAAATATTTAATGAAATATATATTATAGTACCAGAACAACAAATCGAAAAGTATCTGAAATTTGATAATGAAGTAGCAATCTTTTCTTATAATTCTAATATGAATAAATTTGAATTAGTTAGAGAGGTTATTAGAAATGAAGTTATCGATATAGATGTTTTGATGAATATATTGCACTCAAAAGAATACTTAAGTATTGTATATAACCGTTTTGGTATAATCCCGGAATTAAATGCTTTCAATCAATTCGATGAGTGTAAAAAATTAATATCTACTATACCTTATTCAGAATTAAATGAGATTTTTATTAAAACTATGAAAAGTAGGAAAGTGCATAATTCTTTTTTTAATAAAGTTAATAATGAGTTCAATCAGGTTAGTCTTTCTTTAAATTTAAAAGAGATTGAGAGAAATAAGCTCATTGATAAGCTTAAAAACAATAAGGTTCTTTAAATGTATTTTCCGTACTTAAGAGGGCGTCAATTTGAACTAATAGCAATTAGAGATTTGGCAACTGAGGGATCTCTGAAAAATATTGTTCCTATAATTGAACCTGTCAAAGAAAGCTATAATAGTTTAAATTTAGCTAATACAGTGTTCCTTGAGCATAATATTAGTCCTTATTTGATTGTAAACCCTATTGAAGGGCAAGCCTCAGGCGATAAAAATCATTTCCTGAAGTATATAAAGAATTTAAGTGAATCTAGCTTTAAATGTGCGTTCCTCTACTCAGATAACGCTCAGTATATCCATACCTGTCTAGAAGAACATGATTTAGACGACTGTATGCTAGTCTGTTTAGATAGTTTTACGAAAGAAGATGAACTAAGCAGTCTTAGTGAAGATCAGCGTATTAGTCATATAGTTTTATTAGAACCTCATAGGTATAGAACACTAGATAGAAGTATAAAAAAATTGAATAAAATTTTTATTCGTTTAGATGACTTGTTTGAAAAGCAACAGCAGAATGCAGATTTCTTAAAAATACCAGCACATAAATTTTCTGAAGAGCATTTGTATTATAAAGATGATCATTACCAAGGTTTTAGTGATTTTACTGTGTTGCCTAAAGACTATGTGGAAGGGGGAGGCGCACCAAGAGCAGTCGTCATAAACCTAACTTATATAAACAAAGAAGCAGATAATCAAATCTGGATCAGACATTTCACCTCTGATACCAACGATTCTATATCTAACGTTCAAGGAAAATTTGCTGAGGCAACAAAAAAAGCAATAGATTTTTGTTCTGAATTACCTCTGATTAACTCTGGAACTGAAGAATTGCAAATGTATTATAAAGAGGCTAGATATCCAGGATTAGGAACAGTTAAAAAGATTACTATTAAAAATCATTTGTTAGTAATTGCAGACTATTTGGAAACACTGTAATGAATAGTATATGTGATAACTGTTTTTCAGATAAAGAGATGAAAGGGTTTATAGGTTCGCAAGGGTACGACGGAAGATGTGATTTTTGTAATTTAGATACGTTTAAAATTATATCTATCAATGAAGTACTCGACTTTTTTAAAGAATTACTGAGTAATTTTCAACTAGACTCTAATGGACAAAGTTTAGTGAGCCTTATTCAGGGAGACTGGGGCTTGTTTAGTAATAATTCGGTAGGCTCAAGATTCTTAAATATTGTAATAAATAGTTCGAATTTCGATTTCCATAATGCAGAAGTTTTTGTTAATTACAGTCAGGATATATTAGATAATGTGAATTATTGGTTTAAGCTCAAAGAAAAAATAAAATGGGAAAGAAGGTATTTAATAGATGTTAATGCTCTAACTGAATTAGGTTGGGACGGCTTCTTTGGAAGTCAAGTTATAATGAATAAGAATGATATTCTATATAGGGCTAGGTTACACCATGACTCTACTAACAGCTGCTATACTCAAGATGCAATGTTCTGTCCGCCTAAGCATCTAAGTACGGCTGGAAGAGCTAATCCTATGGGTATTCCTTACCTATATTTGTCAGATAATAAAGAAACAATCATATATGAAGTAAGATCAGCTTATTTAGATGAAGTATCTGTAGGTGAGTTTAGAATTAGCAATAATATATCGAAAGAGGTGAAAATTTCAGATTTTACTGAAGTTCCAACTATTTATCATCCTAGCGAGGTTAATAAAAGAATAAAGTCTAGGCTTTTAAAACGTTTGATTAGTATTGATCTGTCAAGACCTATGAGACGATACGACTCAGAGTTAGACTATATACCAACTCAATTTATTTGCGAGTTTATCAAGGTATATACAGGTGTTGATGGCTTAAAGTTTACTAGCTCTTTACACAATTTAGGAAATAATTATGTAATCTTTGACCAAAATTTAATGGATTGTATTAGTGTTAGTAAGGTGAAAATATCTAAAGTTGATATCAGTTTTAATTAATTTCATTTTTACGAAGATTAATACAAATTTATCAGATTTGTGACTCTTAATTTAGAATTTCTCTCTTAACTTCAATCATGACAGTAGTTTAGCTCAGATTGACACAAATATACTTGCGTAGACAATGATGATGCAGACTATGGATGTGTGTGAGCGGTTGGATGGAACACACCTAAATTTAGTAGCCCGCATACTAGCGGTAAGACAGACCAAATATTAGCAAAAATCTTGATTAGCTACCTAAGCCACTCATTCTAAATCATCGCCCGTACCCGCGCCATAATCCCGCGTCCAATCACCAATCTCACATAAATAATAGCAATCGCAAGTAATAAAATAATCAATGCCGCACCGCCAATACCCAAGCTCATCCACGGTACACTAAAGCGCAGATTAAACCATTGGGTAATTGCCGCCCACGCGCCCACGTTTGCAATAATGACCGCAAAGACAGCAGCACTGATACCCAGCACACTTAGTTCTAAAATATTGAGTATATATAGATCACGCTTTTGCATACCGAGTAAGCGGAACGACGCGCTTTCTTTCATACGATCTTGCGAGGTCGATAGCAACGAGCTAATCAATACCATAACACCTGTGAGTAGCGCGAGTAGGGTAAAGACATAGACCAAGCGGCTCATTTGTACCACTAACTCTTGGATTTGCTGCGCGATAGCCGTACCGTCAATAGTAGTGACGGCTGGGAACTCGCGTACCAGTTTGCCTTGTATTTCTGGAATCTCATCTTCGGGTACATGCGCGGTGGCAAACTGAATCTGCGGCGCTGCCGCTAAAACCGATGGCTCAAATAAGAAGTAGAAAAAAGGACTGGGCCCTTGCTCGTAACGCGTACGCACACTGGTGATCTGACCGACGATTTCGATACCTTGAATATTAAAACGCACCTGATCGCCCATACTGACATTTAGCAGACTGGCGGCGGTATCTAAAATAGAGATAGGGACGACGTCTTGATCGGGGTTTTGCTCGTTTTGCGTATTAACAGGGGCGTACAGTTGATTGTCTTCTACCGCGTCAACGATGTATTCCGTATCCATCACCGTATCGGCGTAGCTTAAATTAAAGACACGCGTGGGATCATCAAAGCCATCCGCAGGCTCGATATCCTGTACGGGCACATCGTTTGCCGTGACAATACGCGAGCGAATGACGGGATAGTAGCTTACAGGTGCGCCGATTAGGCCATCAATCGCGTCATGCTGATCGCTTTGAATGTCTAATAAAAATAAATTGGGCGCATCCTCAGGATAAGCGTTAATAAACTGGGCATTGATACTGTGATTGAGCGTGGTAATAAGCGTTAAGACCGCAACCGATAGCGATAAAGTCACAAAAAACAGTGCAGATTGATTGCCTTTACGGGCAAGGTTATGAATCGCAATACGTTGCATCCAGCCAATACTAGAGCGTTTAGCAAGCTTGGCAAGCAGCCATAACCAGCCGCGAGCCAATGCCCAAAATATCGCCACAAAGCCGATTAGTCCAAGTAGGATTTGCGCGCCGAGTACCCAAGAGCCAACTTCATACGCAAAAAACGCATACAGCCCTATTAGCATCAGGCCGTACCACAATAACGGCACGCGTCGATACCAAGGCAAGTTTTGGGTAGGCGAGCTGACCCCTTGATTGAGCAAGGTAGCAGGTTTCGTCGTGTTTAAGGTACTTAAACCGCGTTGAGTGATCAGTAAGGTTAGTACTAAGGCGATGATGGTGGTCTTAATCGCACTGATAGGATTGATGGCGAGGCCCACGTCTGGCGGCAAGATCGCCATGAGATACGGCTGACCCACTTTAAGTAAGCCAAAACTCAGGGCGACCGCAGCGATACAAGCGATGACAGATGTGACGACCAGTAGCTGATAGTAGCTGCGTTTGACTGACCCAAGCGGCTCGCCTAATGCCAAGCGAATCGCATTATTGGACTGCTGCTTGGTGACAAACGCAGTGATAACGCCATACATCGCAACCGCCGATAATAAAAGCACGGCAATGACGAGCAGTTTTAAAAACATCAACACATTGTCAGAGATGCGCGAGACAGACGTGTCTGCCGACTCCGCATCAGACAGCTCAATATCAGGATAATTGGTCAATATTTGCGTGAGCTGTTCGCGCTGCTGGGTCATGAGTTCAGGCTCACCTGCCAGCTCGATACGATAGTTGACGCGGCTACGCTGACCCAGTAAGTTGGTAGCAGCTAGCGAGTCTTGTTGCATCAAAACACGACCGCCAAAGCCAAACGCAGTCAATGGACGATCAGGCTCTTTGGTCAGTACATCACTGATGGTAAATTGTGCATCACCGATGGTAATACGATCACCGACGTCCGCGTTTAAACCGTTCAGGACTTCAGGCGCGACCACAACATTATTAAGAGATAGCTGTTGCCAAAGGGGTTTGCCTGAGGCCAGCTCTACTTCTCCATAAAGTGGGTAGCTAGGGGAGACGGCTTTGACGCGGGCAAGCAAAGTCTGCTCATCGGTCACGACCATCGCGCTAAATTGATAATCAAACACCTTTTGGGCATCAGAGATCGTATCTACTTGCGCCAACACGTCACTTGGCCAGTCTTGTTGACTGTTCAATATCAAATCACCCCCAACGAGCGCTCGCTGATTGTCATTGACATAGGTATCGACCGACTGCTGGATAGAGTCGAGGGTGAGGTACGTGGCAAGCGATAACGTAAGCGTCAATAAAAACAACACCGGATAGACCCAGCGCTGCCACCAGCTACGGCTTAAGGCTTTGGTGCCTAAATTGCGCGTGAACACTCGGCTGATGAGAGACTCAGAGTGGGTAGTTGACGTACGGTTTATCGAAGTATTGTTCATGGACGACTTATCGGTTGAGGTTTTGGTCATTAAGATACAATCCGTCCATCATGCATGGTAATAACGCGATCGGCCATTTCCGCCAGCGCAGGGTCATGAGTTACAACCACCAGTGCGGAGCCAACCTGTTGGCGTAAGTCCAATAGCAGTTGCATGACTTGGTTGGCATTTTGCTCATCTAGATTGCCAGTTGGCTCGTCAGCAAACACAATCTTTGGGTGTGATACTAAAGCTCGTGCGACCGCTGTACGCTGCTGTTCACCGCCTGATAATTGATTGGGCAGACTGTTAAGTCTGTGTCCCAAGTCCACGGCATCAATCAGCTCGTCCACGCGTGCTTGATTGGGACGTCTTGCGATATCGAGTGGGAAAGCAATATTTTCTGCCACCGTCAATGTCGGCAATAAGTGAAATGACTGAAACACAAAACCCATGTCACGCTGACGAATGACAGCGAGCGCATCTTCATCAAGTTGGCTTAACGTTTGATCGGCCAATTCAACAGAGCCGCTATCAGGGTAATCTAGCGCGGCAAGCAGCCCCAATAAGGTCGATTTACCCGAGCCTGACTTACCCATAATGACCACAAACTCGCCTGCATTAATATAAATGTCCACGTCTTTAATGATGGATAGTTTTTGCTCACCAACCTGTACTGTTTTGGTGAGTTTTGAGGCGGTCAGTAAGGCTTTGTTTTTAGAATCTGATGTCGGTTCTGATGTTGTCGTCGCATTGAATAAGGTCATTACATAGTCTCAGTAGGCGTGTTTTTTGCTGCGGGTTCACTAGCATTTACTGAACCATTTGCGTCGGCGGACTTTAGTTTTTCAAGTGTAGGCGCTAGGACTGGCAAGATATTATCATTCACGATAACCGCGTAGCCCTCTTTGGTTGGATGAATGGCATCTGCTTGGTTCAGCTTAGGATCGCCGCCCACGCCGTCTAAGAAGAAAGGGATGAGTGTCACATTCATGTCTTTAGCCACACGCGGGTATATGGCGGCAAAAGACTGCACATAGTCAGAGCCAAGGTTGTCATAAATTTGCATGCCGCCTAATATAACCGTACTGCCGTTGTCTTGTAGACGCTGCACAGCAGTACGAATATTGGCTTCAATCGTCGCCACATCAATACCGCGCATGGCATCATTGGCACCAATCGTCAAAATTGTGACATCGGGTTTGGTTTGTAATACCCAGTCCAAGCGATTGACCAAGCCCGTACTGGTTTCGCCGCTTAGTCCTGAATTAATCACTTTGGCGTCTTTATAACCCCGCTCTTGTAGGCTTGCTTCTAGCTGAGCAGGATAATTGGCATCATTAGCGACGCCCAGCCCTTCGGTTAAGGAATCACCAAGCGCTAATATCGTTAATTGGGATGGCTGCGCTTCGGCTGCAGGGGTGGTTTGCTTGGTTTTGGGTAGGGTCTCAGAGGTTTGAGAGCTGGCGGTCTGACTGATCGTTTTTGGATTGTCATCCGTCATGCTGGGTTCAGGGTCTGGTTGACAACCGCTAATGCCCAAAACAACGGCCAAAATAGCCACTGCTGGCAAGCAATGAGCGAGGCGAGAGGATACATTCATCATGATATTCTGTCCTATATGCAATCAAACCAGTGTAGCAAAATAAGACAGACACCAATATTATCCTAAGGTTATTTTATATTAGGGTTATCTCCTG
>Ga0208300_101030_pt1 | contig 13505 bp, 8 predicted proteins | sample 23_taG_FD_184096 | JGI IMG/M metagenome (GOLD analysis project Ga0208300, IMG submission 184096) | Marine viral communities from Cariaco Basin, Caribbean Sea - 23_WHOI_OMZ (SPAdes) (version 2) | ecosystem: Environmental > Aquatic > Marine > Oceanic | place: Caribbean Sea: Cariaco Basin | collected... | reverse complement strand
ATGCCTGTGTAGCGCTTAAAGCCTGCATCATTCTGTTCAAGTAGCTTATCTATGTTTGGCATGGTTTCCAGCCAGTTGTGAGTGCATTAGTTATTGTAAAATCCTCTGCCACTTTTGCAAGAGGTCTTATGCCAGGGACTTCAATGATGCCATCTGAACTCAAAATAAATGACTCCTGCGTATCAAAAAGAATGTGTTAAAAACAAAAAAGTGAGCCCAAAGGCTCACTTTAAAGCAAAAATATCGAATAGTTAGTGTTTAACAGATAACCTATTATAAACCCCGTACCTAGATATTACTGTTATGAAATATAACTAACTGGTCATAAGTGATTGTTAATATAAACAATATATAATGATTTATTGTAGTGTCAGTTGTCAAAAACTCTCATATCTGCAAGATATATAAATAATCGTGCCTTACATGCTTGATTAAATGGCAGTTAATGATTAATGCGCCTCATCCCAGTTTTGACCGCTATCAGTTTCGACCAATAAAGGCACTGCAAAGTCGACGTTCCAGCCTTTTTCTACTGCCGTAGTCGTCAATACATCTTGCATGGCATCGGTAATTAGCTGGCTAACTTCGCCTACTTTATCGACATCCACTTCGAACACCAATTCATCGTGAACCTGTAGCAGCATTTTGGCTTGTTCTTTTGGCAGCACTTTATCAACGGCAATCATAGCAAGTTTGATTAAATCGGCAGCAGAGCCTTGTAGTGGGGCGTTAATCGCCGCGCGCTCAGCACCTTGCTTGACCATACGATTACTGTGACTGATATCAGGCGTATAGAGCTTACGGCCCAATATCGTCTCGACATAACCTTGCTCATAGGCGCTGGCACGAGTATTGATCATATAGTTTTTGACGCCTGGATAACGCTCAAAGTACATATCGATATAGTCTTGTGCCTCGCCGCGGCTCATCTGTAGCTGCTTGGCAAGTCCAAAGGCACTCATTCCGTATAACAGACCAAAATTAATGGCTTTAGCATTACGACGTTCGGTCGAAGTGACGTCTGCGACATCCTTACCAAGTACTTCGGCAGCGGTGGCCGCGTGAATATCTAACCCTTCGTTAAAGGCATGAGTTAGGTTCTTATCACCTGAGAAGTGCGCCATTAGACGCAACTCAATTTGTGAATAATCCGCAGCCAAAATAACGCGGCCTTCTGGTGCGATAAAAGCTTGACGAATGAGGCGACCAGTCGCAGTACGAATCGGGATATTTTGCAAGTTAGGATCTGTCGATGACAAACGCCCAGTGCTCGTTAATGCCTGATGGTAGCTAGTATGTACGCGATCGGTTTCGCTATCTGCGACATTATCTAGCGCATCGGTATAAGTACTTTTGAGCTTAGATAGTCCACGATACTCTAGCGTAATATCGACCAATGGATGATCGATTTTTGATAGTACCGCCTCACCAGTCGAGTATTGACCAGACTTGGTTTTTTTACCACCAGCGACGCCTAGCTTTTCAAACAGCATCTTACCAAGCTGCTTAGGAGAGCCAAGATTGAACTCTTCACCAGCTACTTCATAAGCGCGCTTCTCTAGAGCGATAATTTCTTCATCAAAGCGTTTAGATAGTTCGTTTAAGAAGGAGCGTTTAATCAAAATACCATGCGCTTCCATTTGGCAAAGTATCTCTGCCGTTGGAATTTCTAGCTCGTGTAGCAATTTGGCATTATTGGTATCGTTAGCCAGCTCAACGCTGAACACGTCAAATAATTGATAGGTGATATCGGCATCTTCACAAGCATAATCGCTCGCGATATCGATGGCCACTTGATCAAAAGTAACTTGCTTAGCGCCTTTACCTGCCACATCTTCAAAGCTGATGGTTTGCGTTTGTAGGTAATGACGTGCCAAATCATCCATACCGTGGCGAGTGGCTGCCGCATTGATGACGTAGCTGGCAAGCATGGTGTCCATTGCCCAGTTATTTGGCTGCTCATGTATGGCGCCAACTAGGTCGATATCATAGTGAGCGAAGATATGCGCATCATACTTTAGATGTTGACCGATTTTACCGATATTTGGGTTCTCTAGTACAGGTTTTAAGCGAGCTAATACTGTATCACGATCAAGCTGCTTGGCTATCAGCTCATCACCTTCTAGGCTATGCGTAAGCGGAATGTAATAGGCTTCATGTGCTTGCAACGCAAAGGATAAACCAACGATTTGTGCATCACGCCAATGAACGCTAGTGGTTTCGGTATCAATGACAAAATGTGGAGCAGCTTCTAACAACTCGACCAAGCTATCAAACGCTGGCTCGTCAAGTACAGTGTGCCACGCTTTATCATGGTTAGCGCTGTCTTTGATGTTGTCAGTATTGGTCGATTGGAGCGATTTTGCCACTTGTGCCTGTGACTCAGTATCGGCTTGGCTATCAGCAACACTTTTAGAGCCATTGGCAGGGTGATTTGGATGATCAAGCGATGCCAGCTCATTTCTAAACTCAAGCTCGGTATATAGGGCGCGAAGCTCCTCTATATGCGCACAAGGGTCGGTATTTATTTTTAAGTCGTTCCAGTCTTGGCCGATTTCCAAATTGGTGACGATGGTAGCAAGCTTTCTATTAAAAGGAATGTCATCGGCATGTTCAATCAAGCCTTTAGCACCGCGACCTTTGATAAAGCCAATGTGCTTTAACATATTAGCAATATCACCGTACTCAACCAGCAAGTCTTTGGCGGTCTTTTTACCGATGCCAGGTACACCTTTGATACCGTCAGAGGCATCACCCATGAGCGTCAAAAAATCAATCATTTGGTTTGGGTTAATGCCGAACTTATCGATCACCGCTGGTGTATCCGTGACTTTACCAGTAAAGCTGTCTTCTAAGATGACGCAATCATTGACCAACTGCATCATGTCTTTATCGCCCGTTGAGATGACCACATGGTGACCTTGCTCGACGGCACGATAGGCAAGTGTACCGATGATATCATCGGCCTCTGCACCCTCGATACGTAATAGCGGAATACCCAAGGCGCTGACCAAACGATGAATATAAGGAATTTGCTCTACTAGCTCGACATCGATAGGTGGACGAGCAGCTTTGTAATCAGCAGACATATGATGACGAAAAGTCGGTGACTTTGTATCGAAGCAGACGGCCATATGAGTAGGGTGATAACGACGCATCAGTTTTAGCAGCGCATTCAAGGTACCGCGAATCGCATTGGTGATTAGACCCTGCGAGTTTTGCATGGTCTTTGGGAGGGCATGATAGGTGCGAAACAGATAATACGAGCCGTCGACTAAGATAAAGGGCGGCTGATCTTTGTCTACGTGACTGGTATCCATCAGTGCCACATTTGGCATATCGTCAAAATTCGGTAAGGTTTTAGGATCGAGTGCTTGATGGGAGTTGTGGTCGTTATCGGCGGTATTGTCAGCTATATTATCAGTCATAAAAGTCACTTATCAGCTATTAGATAAAAATATGTCCTTATTATAACGATAAAAACAGTGCGTGCCGAACTGCTTAACCGTTACGAGATGTTCTGGCGGTTTTATTTTTTCACCAAAATTTCAAACAAAAAAAGAACCCAGACCAGCTGAGTTCTTCTATAATTAACTACTTTCTTAATTAATCATTGATAATGAGTCTCATAATGCGTTACTTTACTTCTGAGGTGACTTCAACATCGATGTTGCCGCGTGTGGCTTTAGAATATGGGCATACTTGGTGCGCTTTCTCGACCAACTGTTGAAACTCGTCAGCTGACAATTCTGTATTTTCACCAATGACATGAATTTTAGCAGCTAGTTTATAGTCATGGCCTTCGCCTTGAAGCAAATCTACTTCAATTGAAGTGGTTGAATCAAACTTTGCTTTTTCCATTTGCTTAACAGCTGCAAGGGCGCCATCAAAGCAGGCACTGTATCCCATGGCAAATAGTTGTTCTGGGTTATTGCCCTCTTTTCCAGAGCCTGGTGGTACCATGTTTATAGTCAGGTCATTGTCACTTAAGCTTGCTGAACCTGCCCGGCCGCCAGTAACAGTCGCTTTGGTTGAATATAAAGTTTTCATAACATATCCTTTGTTTTGGTTTTTGGATTTGAATAGTGAATCTAAATATGCAACCTAGGATAACAAATCATTAAAACAGCTCAGTGAGTCGGTAGTAAATATTTACGACAAGTTTGTAAATATGGCTTTTGGAGCTCTCTACAGTAGAAATACCTGCTGGTGCTAATAAACAAAATGACCAAAGCCATGTGGTTGGTCATATTAATATCATCAAATTGGGTGATAAAAAATCTAAATCATAAGGACATTGTTCGATGAATAGAGTGGTTGCGATATCTGGTGTTTTCTTCTGGACAATGCTTGCTTTGATAGGCTGCGAAGTAGATGACGGCAGTTATGGTTCTGACAGCGACAATATTACGTTGACGAGCTTTGCCAATAGTTACGATAGTAAGGCCAACGATACCGCTATTGCACGCATCGATGAAACCTATCGCACAGGCGCACGCAACATCAAAACTACCAATCTCATCAATAGTTATAGCAACCAGAGCCTAAATGATTTAGACAGAACGGTACTGGCAGATGATTTCGAAGGTCGACTCGAAAACAAAGACATCGGAGTCAATGGTCGCACGGTCAAACGCCCTATCTATGAAAAAAACAGTAATAACAAACTGGACTATCAAACCACCTATCAAACACTGGACTTGTCGGGCTTAACGACCCGCAGTTATAGCGCGGGCACGAATATCGAAGAACGCCGCGGTATTCTCACCGATTTGAGCAACTACTCAGAAATTCCATCCAATGTTGCTTTCCCTGAAGGCTCCGTTTGTTACATTCCAGTCGTGACAAGCGAGCAATCATTTTGGGCATTCAACGACAAAAATAAGACAGGATACTCGTCATTAAGTGAATGGATCGAGGCTGCCGAACGACGCTTTAGTGATGATAGAGATTATAGACTGTCTGAGTTTGACGTTGGCAAAGGGAGTAAACTAAAAGCGGCGCAAGTGATGTTCTTTGAATATAAAAATCAACCTGCCTATGAATATAGTGGTGTTGAATATGGGAAGGATATTTATGAGGCAAATTATGTCGCCAAAGGTAGTACTGACCCGAATACGGACAGTCGTTTTGACGTAGTCGATTGTACAATCGTCAATGAGGTGGCTGGCGACTTCTTAGCTGAGCAAATAGAACGCTACTACTGAGATGAATTGATGGCTATTAGTCGTGCTACTCAAGCAGGATGATCGCAATTTAAAAGCCCAAAAACACGCTTTGTTTAAATAACGGAGCGTGTTTTTTTATACGCTAATTCTGCACCCTGATGCTAAATCCGCTACAATACGCTCATTATCTATTCTATTTATTTAGAGTCATTTCTAAATCACATAACTGTTGAAGCTGAAAATTATGAGCGTAGATCCAAAGAAATTAAACAAAGAAGTTGCTAAGCGCCGCACCTTTGCCATTATCTCGCATCCCGATGCTGGTAAGACCACCATGACCGAAAAACTCCTGTTGTGGGGTCAAGCGATTCAGGTAGTGGGAGAAGTAAAAGGCCGTAAGACAGATCGTCATGCAACCTCAGATTGGATGAGCATGGAGCAAGAGCGTGGTATCTCGATTACGACGTCTGTCATGCAGTTTCCGTATAAAGACCATATGGTCAACCTACTAGATACCCCAGGTCACGCCGACTTTAGTGAAGATACCTACCGTACTTTGACCGCAGTGGATAGTGCACTGATGATGGTCGATGGTGCAAAAGGTGTCGAAGAACGAACCATCAAGCTGATGGAAGTGTGCCGTATGCGCGATACGCCTATTATCTCATTTGTCAACAAGCTAGATCGTCAGATTCGTGAGCCGCTTGAGTTGCTTAGCGAAATCGAAGCCGTTCTAAAAATCAAATGTATCCCAGTGACTTGGCCTATCGGTATGGGTCAAGACTTCATCGGCGTCTATCATTTGACTGAAAATAAAACTTACTTTTATGAAAAAGGTAATGGCGGCAAGATGACGGTCTCTGAGACCCGGGAAGGCTATGATTATCCAGATATCCGTGAGCGTCTAGGACAGTTGATGTTTGACGCTTTCGAAGAGTCGCTTGAGCTGGTACAGATGGCGCTAGAAGAGTTCAGTGTTGAAGCATTTTTGGCTGGCGAGATGACACCAGTATTGTTTGGTACAGCATTGGGTAACTTTGGGGTAAACATGGTACTTGATACCTTGGTGAAATATGCCCCGCCGCCAAAAGCTCATCCAACGACTGAGCGTGAAGTATCAGCCACCGAGACAGATTTTACAGGCTTCGTCTTCAAAATTCAGGCCAATATGGATCCACGTCACCGTGACCGTATTGCGTTCTTGCGGGTGTGCTCTGGTAAGTACGAGAAGGGCATGAAAATGAAGCATGTACGTTTGGGTAAAGACGTACGTATCGCCGATGCGCTGACCTTTTTAGCAGGTGACCGCGAGGCGCTAGAAGAAGCCTATCCAGGTGATATCATTGGTTTGCATAACCATGGCACCATCTCTATTGGTGACAGTTTCACTGAAGGCGAGGAGTTGAGCTTTACGGGTATTCCGCATTTTGCCCCTGAATTGTTCCGCCGTGTGGTACTAAAAGATCCGCTTAAATCAAAAGCTCTGCAAAAAGGTCTTCAACAATTAAGTGAAGAGGGCGCAACGCAGGTCTTTATGCCGCAGATTAATAATGATTTGGTTTTGGGTGCGGTCGGTGTCCTACAGTTTGAGGTGGTCGCGCATCGTCTCAAAGAAGAGTACAAGGTTCAATGTACCTTTGAGCCAGTATCGATAGCTACGGTACGCTGGATTCATTGCGATGATGAAGTAGCATTGGCGAAGTTCAAGAAGAAAGCTCATGACCAATTATCAATAGATGGTGGTGGTTATTTAACGTACCTTGCACCGTCACGTGTCAATCTACAGCTAATGCAAGACCGCTATCCAGAAGTGACTTTTAGTAGCACTCGCGAACATTAAATTTATTTATACGCTTATATCGTTTATTGATTAAGACACGCTAGCCGTGTCTTTTTTATTGTCTGTTATTTATGTGATAAATGCGAGGAGATAAGCATTTAATTGTCAACAGAACCTTAAAAACACAAACAGTGTTCCTACAATACAGTGCAATTGTTACGGTAGAATGATAAACAACATTTTATATTTATAAAAGAGGACATATGCACACTACGACTCAAACTGATGATAAATCTATATCGGCTGATCTATTTTCGATAAAGGTAAGCCAGAGACGTTCAATTGCTATGTTGACTGGCAGCCTATTGTTAAGTGTCGTTAGTATGTCGGTCAATGCTGGAAGTTTTATTAGCAGCACGGAATATCTACCGTATCAACTACCCAGTAATATACAAGAGACGTGTGACAAGCGTGATAATTGTCCAGAGATTGAAGTTAAATATCTTAAAAGCAGTCAAAACTGGATAGATGAGATTGCCAATGCCCGTATCGATAACTTAGTCGTCAATAGTCAGATGACAGAGTCAGCACCTATCAAGGGTAAAAGCAGTGAAAAAGAAGTTACGGCTGCTCTTGATAGCTTTGTGAATTCGCAATTTCAAGATATGCCTGATGATGTGTCGTGGGGTTATAATCTGATGGTAGCGCCCAATTATCTAGGTCATGTCGATGACTTTGAACTGTTTGAGATTAGTTCCTATGTCTATACGGGCGGTGCACACGGCATGCCTTATAGCGAGTACCTAGTATTTGACCCAAGTACCAAAAAGCAAGTCACGCTTGACGACATGCTTATCTCAGGTAAAAAACCTCGTTTTGAGGCGCTTGCCTATGATGCTTATAAAACGTGGGTTAAAACGGTTGCCGAAGACGTGAGCAGTTATGAGAAAAACTGGCCATTTACGTTAAGCGATAATGTGACTTTGACAGATACAGGCGTTAGCATTCGTTATCAGCATTATTCTATCGGTCCATACGCTTACGGTATGCCTGTCCTTAATATCCCCTATAACAAGCTCGACAAAGTTATAAAACCTCACTTTATACCAAAGTAAATACTGTATGGTGTCTGAGGAAAGTGCTTAATAAACCGTGCTGGGCAAATATTATTAAAAAAATAGCGACAATACTTATCATAAATTGGCAGTAATATTTTAGAGTTATTATTTTTAGCATCATTGGATATTCAATAGAAAAATAAGGAGTTATAACATGACAAACGAGACAGACAGTATGAATACGGCAGCAAGTACAACTTGGCAGCTGAATGCATTGACGGAAGCATTAGGTGACCTGACACTGACGGTTAGTGATAGCTTATCTATAGGTCGTGGTAGTGACAACGACGTAGTGCTAGGTAGCAAGCAGGTTTCTCGCAACCATGCAGTGCTCAGTGTGCTAGATGGTCAGCTGTACGTAAAAGACTTAGATTCTTCTAATGGCACGTTTATCAATGAGCAACGTATTGCAGGTAATGAATCTAGTCATCTAAAAGCAGACGATACGCTTGGCTTTGCAAGTTTTAGCTTTCAAGTACAGGCATCTGCTGCGCCAGTGACCACAGAGGAGTTAGTAGCAGATGCACATGAAAATGCTGACACAGCTGCCGTGCTGGAAACTACTGCTAGTGAGCCTGTGACTGAAGAGCAGATAATTGAGGAAAGCGTTCTTGAGGAAGAGCCGATCATAGAGCAAACAGTTAATGAGCCAGTGATCAAAGAGACTGGCATCGAAGAAATGTTGCCTGCTACAGATGATACTGTACCTGTAGAACCTTTATCTGTAGATGCCGGCTCAGATATGACCGAAGAATCAGTAACCCCTACGCACGAAACCGTTGAACCGGCTGTTGAAGAACCAGCTGTTGAAGAGCTAGCTACTGAAGAAGCCGTTGCTACAGAGCCAGTTGTCAAAAAAACAGGGATTGATGAAGTACTGTCTGACGCGGATGCAGCATCGCCTACGCCAGTAGAAGAAACGCCAGTTGCCACAGAGGTAGTAACTGACGCATCTGTACCTACGGCAACTGAAACAGAAGCTGTGACAACTACAGAGTCATCACAGACAGCATCTGCTGATAGCGAGCCAGCAGTGCATGAAGAGCCAGCAGTGCATGAAGAGCCAGCAGTGCATGAAGAGCCAGCAGTGCATGAAGAGCCAGCAGTCCAAGACGAACACGACAAAACAACAAAAACAGAGTTACAAGAAGAAGCTGACCCTGAAGTTTTAAAAGCCAAACAAGCAGCTAGTGCCCAGTTTTCAGGTACGGCTAATTTAGGGCAGCCGCGCGATCTTGGTACCGAAGGCAACAATGCGATGGATCAAGAAATCAGCAACCCTGCACATGCAGGTCATGTAGAGAAAAAAGCGAGCGGCGGCTGGTTTATATGGGTATTTGTGACCATTCTAATTATCGGTTTGGCCTTATGGTTGTTTAATATGGGCGGTGCATAATTCAATTTTACACTCGGTCTTTGTCGTAATTTTTGATAGAGAGCCTTATTGTGCTTACCGTTTTTTAAACAAATGACTCATTATAGCGTCGATATTTTAGCGAATATTGGCGCTATATTTTATAGAGCAGCTTATAGTTTTGTTATTGCCTATAAGGTGCTAAGAGAGCGCTATTATGATGACTTTTGAAGAATACCAAGCTTTTAGAGATAGAGGCTTTAGTCACGCACCGCTAGTAAAAAAGCGTCTGATGGATGCGCAGACTCCCGTATCTGTATTCTCAAAAGTGCGTGACCTAAATGGCTCTGCCTATCTGTTTGAGTCTGTGGTAGGCGGTGAGCGCTGGGCACGATACTCCATGATTGGATTGGGTAGTGATCTGATTTTGCAGTACGCTGATGGCAATATGACGACCAAACGAAACGATCATATTGATACAGAGTCAGTAGAGAATTCCTTTGATTACCTACGTGAGCTGATGGCGCAATATCATATGCCAACCGCTGAAGATGTGCCGACGATGCCGAGCTTTAGTGGCGGTCTAGTCGGTTACTTTGGCTACGATATGGTACGTGTTATTGAGCCAAGTGTCGGCTTATCTGATGCGGCCAACCCAATGTCGATGCCAGATATGTGGCTGATGCTTTCGATGAGCATTATTGTATTTGATAATTTAGAGAATACGCTATCAATCATCGTCTATGCTGATTGCCAGTCTGAGGATGGCTACAGTTCAGCTATCCGTGAGCTAGAACAAATCGAAGAAAAGCTAGCAGAGCCATCCAATTTGCGCGCACCTGTAATGCCTACGCCTAAATTTATATCGCAAACAGGTGCCGAAAAATACTGTAGCGATGTCAATAAAATAAAGGATTACATTGCCGCAGGTGACGTCATGCAGGTAGTGCCAGCGCAGCGATTGACAGCGGACTATACAGGCGACTCTCTAGCCGTCTATCGTGCGCTTCGCTACCTTAATCCGTCGTCTTATCTGTTCTTGGTGCATGGCTATACACTCGATGATCACAAACGCTTTGATATTATCGGTGCTTCTCCTGAAATCCTATCTCGTATCGAAAATGGCAAGGTGACGGTAAGGCCGCTGGCAGGGACACGGCAACGTGGCCGAGATGAGGCTGAAGACCTAGCACTTGAGCAAGAGCTGTTAAATGATGAGAAGGAAACAGCCGAACATTTGATGCTCATTGATTTAGGTCGCAATGATCTTGGCCGCGTTTGCGAATATGGCAGTGTCAAAGTCACAGAAAAGATGTTTATAGAGCGCTACTCGCAAGTGATGCATATCGCATCTAACGTTGAGGGCACGATACGAGCTGACAAAGATGCACTAGATGTGTTTTGTGCCACTTTCCCAGCTGGGACGCTATCGGGTGCACCCAAAATCCGTGCCATGCAAATTATCGATGAGATAGAACCAGTACGTCGAACAGTGTTTGGTGGCTCAGTTGGTTATCTAGGTTGGAATGGTAATATGGACACGGCCATTGCTATCCGTACTGCGGTGATGCGCCGTGGTGAGATACATATTCAAGCTGGAGCAGGGGTCGTTGCTGATTCTGTGCCAGAAAAAGAATGGGATGAAACCAATAAAAAAGCATTGGCATTAATAAAAGCGGTAGAAATGGCCTGTAATGGCTTGCGTATTCGCTAATTAAATAGCCAGTGATATGGCAAAAATAAAGGCTGCAAGTAAAAAGCCAATTTATTGCCATATTTTTATTTATAAAAAAACTAGCTTAATCAGTGACTTAAATATTTATATTAAATTAATTTAAAAAAAGATGAAAAAGTACTTGCGCATCTCAAAAAATTTGATAGAATAGCCACCACTTTAAGAGAACAAGCCGACTTAGCTCAGTTGGTAGAGCAACTGACTTGTAATCAGTAGGTCGCCAGTTCGATCCCGGCAGTCGGCACCATCTCTCTTAAAGTAGCTTTTTATGAATTTGTCTTAAATGTAAGTCATTTTTGTTCAAAGCAACCTAAGGTGGGGTTGGGGAGCGGTCAAACCCAACAGACTGTAAATCTGTCGCGAAAGCTTCGAAGGTTCGAATCCTTCCCCCACCACCATATTTTCTAAAGTTTGTCATAGCGCCAAGCATACTCTCTATATCTCATAACTCTCGATTAGAGTTATCCTGAATAAGAGTAAATGCGGGTGTGGTATAATGGTAACACCTTAGCCTTCCAAGCTAATGACGCGGGTTCGATTCCCGCCACCCGCTCCATATATACACCATCGCAAAGCATAACAATAAATCATCACGAGAGTCAGTAATTATTGCTGCATCGTGATATTTTTTTTAGTGCAACTCAAAGGTTTCAATATACGCTCATATAGCTCAGCGGTAGAGCACTCCCTTGGTAAGGGAGAGGTCTCGAGTTCAATTCTCGATATGAGCTCCATTTATTGTTTACACCTTTTATGCTTGTTTTGCTATTTATATAACTTTGCGTCGATATCGAAATTATAGAATATTGAAATATATAACAGTAGTGCGGTAGACAATGATTCAAAGGTGACACTGAGGTGTTGCCTTTTAGTGCTGTCAGTATATTAATAAATATTGGTTTTGATGGTCTTATATAGAGAAGACTAAAACTAATAGGTCAGTATGCAGACATTAATACATTATTTTTTGCATTTTGGTTTTCCTCTTTTTATTGCGATTGCGTTTTTTAGAAAAGAGTGGAAAAAAACATATCTGATTTTGCTTGCGACCATGCTGGTTGATATAGATCATCTGGTAGCAAACCCAATATTTCAGGCAAATAGATGTAGCATTAATTTTCATCCGTTACATACTTATTATGCGATGCTAGTGTATTTTGCTTTACTCTTTCTTCGTAAGCCTCTTAATATCATTGGAATTGGACTGCTGTTCCATATGTTAACGGATTTTACGGATTGTTTGATGATGTCGGTCAGCTAATATCGCGACCTTGCATATCAAGATAATTATACGGTTATAAGAAAGGTTATAATCAATCGAGCTGTATATCTACTGGTTAGAGAGAAGTTGATTTCGATTGAGAGATGTATGACTATTTAAGACAAGTCAGCGTATAATAACGGATACAAGAATTAGTTCGGAGCATTGTTTAAGCAGTGGTTCGTGCGGTTGATAGCTAGGTTTATGATGATTTAATTCTATTATGAGCCATTAAACAGCTTTTTATTGATCATTCACCAAAAAAAGAGGAAATACCCATGGCAAAGGCCAAGTTTGAACGTAACAAGCCACACGTCAACGTCGGTACAATCGGACACGTTGACCATGGTAAAACAACCCTTACCGCTGCAATCGCAACCGTAGCTGCAATCACCTCTGGTGGCGAAGCCAAAGACTACGCGTCTATTGACTCAGCACCAGAAGAAAAAGCACGTGGTATCACAATCAACACCTCACACGTAGAATATGACACAGACAGCCGTCACTACGCACACGTAGATTGCCCAGGTCACGCCGATTATGTTAAAAACATGATCACTGGTGCGGCTCAGATGGACGGCGCAATCCTAGTTGTATCAGCAACTGACGGCCCAATGCCACAGACTCGTGAGCACATCTTGCTTTCACGTCAGGTTGGCGTACCATACATCATCGTATTCATGAACAAATGTGACATGGTAGATGACGAAGAATTGTTAGAGCTAGTAGAAATGGAAGTTCGTGAGTTATTGAACGACTATGACTTCCCAGGCGACGACACTCCTATCGTTAAAGGTTCTGCTACTGAAGCTCTAAAAGGCTCACAAGAAAAATACGGCCAACCAGCTGTTGTAGAACTACTAAACGTACTAGACACCTACATCCCAGAGCCAGAGCGTGACATCGACAAAGCATTCCTAATGCCAATCGAAGACGTATTCTCAATCTCAGGTCGTGGTACCGTAGTAACAGGCCGTGTTGAATCTGGTATCGTTAAAGTTGGCGACGAGATCGAAATCGTTGGTATCCGTGACACTCAAAAAACCACCTGTACTGGTGTAGAGATGTTCCGTAAACTGCTTGACGAAG
>Ga0208300_101029_pt1 | contig 13515 bp, 11 predicted proteins | sample 23_taG_FD_184096 | JGI IMG/M metagenome (GOLD analysis project Ga0208300, IMG submission 184096) | Marine viral communities from Cariaco Basin, Caribbean Sea - 23_WHOI_OMZ (SPAdes) (version 2) | ecosystem: Environmental > Aquatic > Marine > Oceanic | place: Caribbean Sea: Cariaco Basin... | reverse complement strand
TCTTGCAGGCCCGGCAGGTGTATCGGCGGCGGACCACCCAGAGAGTGACCCGCTTGCCGTGGATGGGCAGATCACGATAGGGAACGTCACGCTTGCCGAACCGTACGAACTCACCCTGCACGCCGCACCCCTCGCAGGCTACTGGTGTAGGTGCTTCAAGCCGAAAATGTATGTCTTCATTCTGCTCATCAGAATCCACCAACTGGTACCCAGGAAGGCTTAACGAATTAATCATCTCCCGCCTTGATCAGAAAAACAGGTAGGTGGCGTAACCGGCAATCATCGCCATAGCAAAAATGACTGCTAAAAACGCCGCTAAAAGCTTCAGCGTGAACAAAGAGCGCAACAGAATGAGCTCAGTCAGGCTGGCTCCGGCACTGCCGATGATCAACGCTAGCACCGTCCCGGCACCCACGCCTTTGGCCATCAGAGCCGCTGCCAGAGGTATGACGGCTTCAGCGCGAATATACAACGGCACGCCGATGACAGCGGCAACTGGAATGGCAAAGGGATTATCTGGGCCTGCATACTGCTCCAATAAGTCAGTGGGCATGAAACCATAGACCACGCTGCCAATCGCAATACCGATGAGCAGGTAAGGCAACACATCGATAAAGTCCGACCAAGCTTCCCGCCACACACCACTGTACTTCCCTTCTTTCTTAACCGTGACAGTGGGTTGACTGTCACAGCATTCGCTAGACGTAGAGACTGTTGTCTTCCTATCAGCCCCGCAAGAAGCCGTCTTCGGAGTGGTGTCGCAGCTGTTGGTGCCGCAACTCGATGCGGTCGATGTAGCACTGCACGGGCTTGCTGATGAACTACATCCACTGCTCTCTTGTGTCGCCGTCCGGCGCACATAACGCTCGAAGCCAAGCGTGTGAAGCAGCCATCCGGCACCTACCGCGACCACCAAAGCGGCGAGCACATAGATAGCAGTAAGTGTCCATCCAAACGTGGCAACCAGCAGGCCGACGACGATAGGATTCAGCAACGGAGATGAGAAAAGAAACACCATCATCGGCCCAAAACCGGCCCGTGCCCGAATCAACCCTTTCAACATGGGGATAGTCGAGCAACTACAGAAGGGCGTTATAGCTCCTAAACCAGCAGCAAGAAAATAGCCTCGCTTCCCACTGGAAGTCAGTAACGCTTCCACCTTGGATGGTGGGATGTGACGTTGAAGAACTCCGACCAGCAAGCTAATGCCAATGAATAAAACCGATAGCTCGATAGCGAGAAAGGCGAACATGCCTAGAGCGTCTTGGAGTTGAGGTGACATTCAATATTACTCCTATATTTCTAGTTTTATCGAAATGATGTACGCAGCCTACTTGCGTTTATCCGACCTGTCAACTATAATTCTAGAAACATCGAATTATTGGGGCGTGCTATGGATCACGAAAAGGTTGCAGCCAGCTTAGCTGAGCTAGGGAATAGTCACCGACTGTCCGTGTTCCGCTTTCTGGTCAAAGCTGGCCATGATGGGGCTTCGGTCGGAGATATCCAGAAGGGGCTGGGTATTCCTGCTTCGACGCTATCACATCACCTTGCGCGCATGGCCAAGGTAGGGCTGATCCGGCAGGAGAAACATAGCCGCACGATTGTCTGTATACCCGAGTATGGGCACCTAGAGAATTTGATCGGTTTCTTACTAGAGGAATGTTGTGCAGGTGTCCGGATTGCGCATGAACCAGAACCGCTTTGACGCTTGCCCAGCTCTCGCTGTCCTCCCTAGTCAGCATCGCTATGAAGACTCAGGCGAAGGTGGAAACAGAAAATTGGCAGTAGAGTAGGCTGAAGAGGATCAATCAGATAATCCGCTGAGAAAGATTTTCTTCTTTACATCTTTGGCATTTTATCAACCAGAAATTCCGGATACCCCTAAAAATAAGGCTCAAACCTTACTAGATATTGGATATGTTCAGTGCAACATAGAGCATTTCTAGATGTCTAAGCCCTTACAGGTTCGTTATAAGTGCTTCACTACTAACAGTCTGTTTTAAGTAGTCTGTTAGTAGGTTTGGAAGATGAAATAATAGGTTCCCTTGGGGTATAAGAAGGTAGACTTGCTTTATATATTCGTTTTTATGTGTTCGAACCACATATTGACTTCATCATAAGCACCCATATCTTTAAGTTGGTCTTCGCTTAACTCCTTAGATAACTCTAGGTTAAATTTTCTTTTTATTTCCTTTTCATTATATTCTTTTAAGTTTCTGTCACCATTTTTATAGCATTTTTTTAAATGAGCACTTAACTCCTTAGGAATATTCATATCTTTCCAAGTATTCAACCATTGACTATCTGACATATCAACAAACGGATCTGAAAAATCATAGCACTGACTGTACAGACTAGGATGGATATAGTTTTCTATCTCATAAAACTCTGTCTGAAAAGCTTTATGTAATTTATTTTGATTGATCTTATTTATTATTTTTCTATATTTTTTAACATCCCTGTCATAAATATGCAGTTGTGGAATGCTAGATAACCTATCTAAATATTTATAGTTTTCCCAATGTTCTAAGTTACCACCCCCTAAAGGTATAATTAAAATGTCAGGGTGGTTTTTTAAGTCTATATCAAAACATTGTGATATATTTTTCAAAAATTCAACGTCTGTATATCCTTCTAAGCATATAATTAACTTTATATTTGATTCAACTTTCGCAATTTCAATGTTAGGCATTACTCCTAGAGTTTGAGTAACTCCGTCTAGTACTAATGGGTCATTTGACTCAATCTCTATTTGTCCATGTTCTCGAAATATGAAAATAATATTATTCGTAGGAACTAAAGCACCTAAGCTAGGACTATGTGTTGTTAGTAATATTTGGGTGTTTTCTTGTTCAGAAAGATCAACTAAAGCATTATATAGCATTTTTTGCCAGTCTGGATGCTGTGCAGTTTCCGGCTCCTCTAAAGCATAAATAATCGGCTTTTCTGATACTCTTTGTCTTTCAGCCTCAGCTCTAAAATAGTTTAGAAGTATTAATCGTCTTACACCGCTCCCCCTCTTGTTAATTGGTATCCCATCCTCATCTTCGAATGTGAAGGAAAATAGACTATCCCATGCCTTTGTCGAAACAGTCGGTGTTAATTCATTAGCGATCTCTGGGTTCATTTCACTAAGTTTTTCTATTGTTCTCAAACCAACATCTTCAGTTGCCGCTACTATTTTATCCTTTAACTCATCTAAATCTTCTTGCATTCCACTTAAGATAGATTTAGTAATAGCTTTTAAAGGTCCTTGTACTTCTGAATCTGAGTCCTTATTTTCTCTATCTGCTTTGAAAAGAAAATAGAGTGGCAAATCTACTTTAATTGCATCATAGATTTTTTTTCCATCTTCAGCATCAATAGGGATAACAGTTTCTGTTAGATCTGAACTGTTAATACTTGAAAATCTATAGATAGCTTTACGAATATCACTACAAATGGTCTTATTAACACTAGTAGTGTCTTGGGTATTATCAAATAAGGATAGTTCTCTTTTTAACTCACTTATTTTCCTACATATTAATGGATTTTCAAACTTCGTAGAGGGATAATCTGACACTATATAGGTCTTTAACGACTTTGATGTTATGTTTTTTCCTGAAGCATTCCAAACCTTCCTTATAGTTAAATATCCTTCTGAGTCTAATAGATACTCTTGAGATAGTTTCGTTGGAATAGTATCAATTGTGTAGGATTTTGTTGAGTCAACCTCAAAGGATACTTGGATTGTAACATCTCTATCTTCTTTATCTGCTCTCTTTTTATTTAAATCTAAAACATCAATTTTTATTGTGTTGTTATTAAAAAAAATTTCTAAAGCTTCTAAAATAGTAGACTTTCCAACGTCATTTTTCCCTATAATGACATTTAAATCTTTATGCAACTCTATAGTCTGTTCTTCATAACCTCTAAAATTTTTTATATATAGCTTTGAAATAACCATTCCCTAATTCCCTCAAAATTACACCGCTACGGTAGTGTTTAACCAAACAATCTAGATACTTAGTATATCAATACAAAAGTTCTTGTTGAGCACAAATTAATCAGAATAGCTTAGAGCCTATCTTGGTTTCATTATTATTCTCAATATTAGCTTTATCTATAAGCCCTTTTACCAAGTCCGCCATTAAATCCTTATCTGTCTGTCTGGTTAAAAAATTTAACAGATTATCAGCTGTATATTCCCTTAGACCATCTACTGAATCATTCTCTAAAGCATCTACTAGAAAAGCACCCAGTAGTATCTTCTGTCGTGTCAGCTTCTTATCTAGCTTCTGCTTCTCTCTGTTTATTTTAAGCTCAAGCTCATTAATCTTTTGCTGTTCCTTTAAATCGTTACCGCCTAGTAAGCCCATAACTCCTCCTTAAATTATCAAATTATTTATTTACTTCACTATAGCAACTTCGCCAGTATCTAACAATCTACTATGATATAGTTAATTGACGGATGGTTGCGTCCCACTGACTAAGTGCGAGTTTTCGACTTTACAAATGTTTATCCCTAGCGGTCACACATTTATAAAATCAAAACATCGGCAGGGGCAAGCCCCCACACCCCCAACATTGCAAAAAGCCGCAATGTTAAAAACTAAAACCCCGAGCTTATAGAAATGGCTATTTTTATCGCATCGACCAAATCAATATCTCGCAGTAATGGACAAAGTGCCGTTGCTTCTGCGAGCTATCGCGCTGGTGTTGAGCTTGACGATAAGCGATACGGTAAAACCCATGATTACTCTAAACGATCAGGCGTTATGAGTGCCGATATCATTTTACCGACAGCATTGGCTTCTGCTTATACTGATATTTCACGCAGCGATTTATGGAATAAGGCAGAGGCTGCCGAGAAGCGTAAAGATGCGCGTGTGGCTCGCGAATGGCTGGTCAATCTGCCGCATGAGTTAAGCGCAGAAGACCGAAAATCCATCGCGCACCAGTTCGCCCAAACGCTTGCGGATCGTTACGGTACGATTGCCGATTGCGCCATTCATCAGCCGACGCAAAGAGAAATTGATCGCGGTGCAGACCCTCGCAACTTTCACGCCCATATCATGTTTACCACGCGTACCGCTAAGCTTGACGATAATAACGAGATTGTACTGACCGATAAGGCGACCATTGAGCTGTCCGATAATAAGCGACGTGAGCTTGGCATGGAGCGCCTCAATGTTGAAATCAAAGAAGTACGGCAACTGTGGGAACAGATCGCTAATGAGAAACTGGCCGAGTATGACCATGAGCTGATTGATTCGCGCAGCTATGCCGATCAAGGCAAAGATATTGAGCCGCAGCTTAAAATGGGTTCGGTGGCCACGAAGATTGAGCGTGACGCATACGAGACCGCAAAAGCGGCGGCAGAAGAAAAAGGCGAGGTATTTAATGGCATCGCCCCAGTGACTACTAGGGGTAAGATTAACCTGATAATCAATGAGCGCAACCGTCTAGTACGGACACGCGAACTTGCCGATCTGCGCGAACAACAGTTATTTATCGTCCCAGAAGTGCCTACGCCTGAATATAAACCCAGTAACGTGAGCAATGACGAGCTAGAGCAAGCTGAATCAGTGGTTGAGCGCGTCAAACAGGTGCGTATTCAGCGCCAGATTGCAATCGATGCCGCTGAGGCGCTTGAAAAAGAGCGTATTGCTCAGCAGCGGCGTGACATGGCCGACCAAAAGGAGCGTGAGCGCCTATTAGCGCAAAAAGAAGCGCGTCAGGCAAAGCTTGAGCAGCGCCGCGTCCAAATAGCAGCGCAAGAAGCCGACTTTAAGACACAACACGACCATATCTCAAACCAAGAGCTATCGAGTCAGCACAGGCTTCTAAAAATCATCGACCAAAAAAGCGACTTTGGCCAACGCCTTAACACCCTACTGCATCTTGATCAGCAAATGAGCGCATGGCAACGCTACCGCAGTGAGCCGAGTACCACTGACCACCAAAAACAGCTTGCAGGCCGTGAACAACATGAAATTGGTAGCCACATTATCGGCCACAGCCAGCAGCTGCTTGATCACATCAAGTCTATAAGCGACCTATCGACAAGAAAAACCCACACCAAAGCCTTAGAGCGCGTCTTTGATGACATCAAAGATCACCAACAAAGCGCCCTTAGCCCCGAACATCAGCGCCAAATGCGAACGGTATCCACTGAAATCACCGGTTATCGCCGTGATATCAACCGCAGCCGAGGCATGAGCCTTGGCTTTTAACGCTTATAAGCAATATCAAACGACACTCACGGTCGCATAGAATCACCTCAGAGGCTTCTCAGGCATCCCACAGCGCCATTTTGATGCTAGGGTACCAATAACGTATAAACCACCCTAAAAACGCCCACAGCGCCATTTAGAGGCCAAATAGCATCACAATTAGCGACTAGGAACGATCCATGCCAGAAAAAGACCTCTCTATCCAAGAAAAAGACCTCTCTATCCAACTAGAAGACCTATTGCTTGCACTTGATACCTACACCGAAAAATTAGATCAGCAGCTGATTGGCAGCTCAAACTTAAACCAAGCGCATTTTGAACAAGCGCAAGAGATTGCTAATTGGGCAAAGGAACTGACTTCACTGTTAAAGACCTATCAAAACAAAGAAACCTTACTGCAAACTGACTTTGTTGAGGCCATTAACAAAGAGATTGCAACCATCTTTAAAACCAATGAAGACAGCTATCACAAGCGTATTGACGAAGGCTTTACCAAGCACATCACTGATGCTGGTGATAATTTCTTAGAGAAAACCAAACAGCTAAACAATGATTTGGATACTTTAAACCGTTCAGTGACAGACGTTGCAGGTAGCATTGATGACGCCAATGACCAAATTACTAGGCAATCAGTAGCCACTTCAAAACAGATGCTAGATAACGTTAAGCGAGAGTTCAACCGTCATTTAATACTAACTTTGGTTGTTATGGTTGTTGTGGTATTAGCATTAGCTTCTGGAGCAGCTTGGTTGTTTATTCCTAGCAAAAGCGAGATAGCAAAACGTCAAGATGATTATCAATATCTGGAAAAGGCTGGTGTGGCTCATAACATTGTCAAAATAAGTGGACAAGATGGTCACTATGCGAGGATTGATCCCAAAGACTGTTTTGAAGATGAGAAGAGTTCGTTCTATAGCAAATCAAAGCTATGCAAATTTAAGTAACTTACTTCCTAAATTAACCATTAAAAATAGCCCTTTGTTTTTTAAGCTTATCCACAATCAAAAAGCTTTTAATGCTTTTAAATGCTTTTAAATGCTTTTAAGAACCTTGAAATCTATATGTATCAAGAGTTTTAAGAGAGTGATGACGACATCTATCGGGTATGATGACGACATCTATCGGGTATGATGACGACATCTATCGGGTATGATGACGACATCTATCGGGTATGATGACGACATCTATAAACTTGACTAGATGACGTCATATAAGTATATTGTCGTCATCTAGTCAAGTTTATAGGAGAGGTTTACGAATGGAATCCAGTCAAGGTAGCAGTATGAATAATCTAGTAGTCAAATCCAACCGATTGAATACAGCTATACAAAATCTGTCATTAGTGGAAATTAGATTAATACAGCTAGCCGTTATTGATAGCAGGGAAACTCAGACAGGGTTGACATCCAATGACCCTTTGCGAATATCAGCTAAGCGTTATGCAGAGTGCTTCGATGTAGATGTCGACACAGCTTACGATGTGCTTTTATCAGCAGAAGCAACACTTTTTGAACGTAGGTTCTCATTTATAAATGAGCGGGATAATCAAGTTAAAACGCGTTGGGTGAGTCAGGTTGAATATATAAAAGGTGAAGGATCAATTGAAATAATTCTCACCCCAGCAGTGGTTAAAGAGATAACACGTATTAATGGTTTACAAACGTTTTTTACTAAATATCTATTAGGACAAACAGCAACGCTCAATAGCGTATATTCAGTTCGACTTTATGAGCTTTTAATCCAATGGCGTGAAGCGAAGAAAACCCCATTATTTGATTTGGAAACGTTTAGAGGTCAATTAGGGTTAGGGGTCGAAGACTACAAGCGTATGAGCGATTTTAAGCGCCGCGTATTAGATGCTGCTGTTGCTGAGATCAACGACAAAACAGACTTGAAAATAAGTTATGAGCAAGAAAAAAACAAAAGTACGATCATAGGCTTTAAATTTAAAGTAATTACTAAGAGCAAACCTAAGCAGCCACAAGAAAAAACCGTAAGCCGTGACGCTCATACAGCAGATATGTTCACGATTGACGGACTGACTGATAAGCAGCTGTGGCGTATCAGTCGGCATAAAGAGTTTATAAGTACATATAGCGGTCTTGCCAAAGGCGACGCTGGTAAGAACTGGTCAGCATACAGCGACTTTATAGTCGGTGAGATTAAGAAAGACGCTTCTAAATTCAGCAAAAAACGTCCTATACGTGAGTATTTAGATGGGAATGAAGAAGACTACGATTTCTCAAGATAGTGAGAAAAACAGGCTACCTAGAACAGTCTGTTAATAGGTCAAATGGTCTTTTTAAATGGTTCCGTTGGGATATACTTTATCTTTAAATAACATGGTTTTTTTTACTTACCGCAGGATATATTAAAATGCGTCCTAAGGACGCATTTTAATATATCCTGTGTGTTATGTCAATTCTTGAAAGCCTTATCAGCTCTGGCTCAGGTAAAAATCCCATCATTTACAAAAAAAAGCTTGCAAACTAATCACATATTGTTTATAAGTCCTTAGGACTTATAAACAATATGTGATCAATATGCAAAAGACAATTTCTATAGAAGAGGCTACAAGCCTTTGGGTAATTGGATTAGGCGAAAAAGTAGCCTTCTTCGATTTAGAGTTGTATGAGTTTTTGCATTACATACGTGAAACGAGATCCTTCCAAAACCAAAATATAAAAGGGTTTAGGACGGATAGTAATTTAAAGAAAAAGTTATCTGAAGTTACAGATTACCTTGTATCTAGCGGCTTGGTACAAAAGCCATATGACAACTACTTCGTTATCGCTAACAAAGACCCTAGCGACCTAGAAATAGTTTGCTCGCTATATAACATCGGCTATATAACGTATTTGAGCGCTATGAGGTTCTATAATCTCACTAATAGAATCCCAAAAAGAATTGATTATATTGTCCCCACTAGACCATTGTGGAAGAAAACACAGTCACAGCTTTTCTCAGAAAACGACATAGATGCTGAAAACCTAGAAAAAAGTAATGGCTTTATACCTCCCTACCCTTCTGAACGTCTTAAAGTTAAGGGTAAATACCTTAATGTTCATTCTCGCTCACACCTTTACCCTCATATGAGTAAAGGCGAAAGCGTTAGAATTATTAGCATTGGAGATTTGTTCTTAGAAATGGTGAGAAATCCTGATTTATGCGGTGGATTTCAACATGTTTTAGAGGTTTATGAAGAAATGGCAGAGGTCCTTTTAAATGAGATTATAGACTCAGTTGAACTATACGGCACTGCTATCGATAAAAGTCGCATAGGTTTCATCTTAAACTCTCATTTGAATATTCAAGATCCTATAATCTCTGAATGGAAGATTCATTCCACAGCTAGAGGAGGAAGTCGTAAAATGATATCAAACGAACCTTACTCAGATTTATACAGTGAGGATTGGTGCATCTCCCTTAACCATAGTGTGTTTAATTAATAATGAAAAATATTGAAGAGTGGATAGATAGAGCAGAAAATGATGATGAAAAAAAATTTAGGCAGGCTATTCACTTAATTCTATTAGCTGTCTCTCGTGATAAAGTCTTATCGCAAAACTTAGTCATAAAAGGAGGGATAGTATTATCTTTAGCTTATGGTTCAGAGCGTTATACAACCGATTTAGATTTATCTTCCTTAGATAATATGGAGGTTTTAAGCAAAGAAGAGCTAGAGTCGAAGCTAAGTAAGCAAATCAAAGCTGTTGTTGCCTTAAGTGACTACAACTTAAAGCTCCTAGTTCATTCTATAAAATACATGCCTAAAGACCCTAGTAAAGTAAAATTTCCAGCTTATAAAGCGAGGATTGGGTATGCGGATAGCACTAATCAGAAGGCTATAAAACGTCTAGATAATAAGCAGTCTACTCATATCGTTGAGTTAGATATTAGCTTCAATGAGAGTGTATCAGTAAGTGATACTGAGAATTTTAAGTTAACTGACCGACTCAATGTTTTATGTTATTCGCTTGAACAGCTCGTAGCCGAGAAGTATCGCAGCATATTACAACAGGTCGTTAGAACTCGTAGTCGCCGTCAGGATGTTTTCGATATTCACTATCTTTTAAACCAAGAAGCAAGTCTTTTATACTCAAACGAAACTAAAAAAACTGTATTAAATAAACTGATTAAATGCTCTGAGCGTAAAGGGATAGAAGAATACTTGAATCCATTTGGAATGAGAGATGAAGAGATAAAAAGACTTTCACTCGAGGATTTTCACACACTTTCTCTGGAAATAGATATCGATACAGAAGTACCTCCAGAAAATATGTATACAGTAGTCCAAGATTATTTTGAGTCACTCCCATGGAATGATTTAAACTAAAAATGGGTATACGGATTTAATGGTTGATGGGGCACCTTCACCCCATCAATCTGATACCACCCTCAGATGGTTGATAGATCGACTCCGTAGTTGAGTTCCTCTGCGAAGTCCGGCAGTCCGTAACCGATGGTTTTCTTGTAGAAAGGAGAGACCTTCGCAGTCGGTGCCTTCTTCTTGTGCTTCGTGGTGTAGAGCATTCGTGCCCGCATCACCTCGAAGGAGTAACCGCGCCCTTCACGGTTCTTGTCCTTGGCCAGTCGGTTGATGGACTCCGTGTAAGCGTTGGTGACGGGCATGTCCGTCTCGAAGTAGGTCATGGTCTCTTCGCGCCAGTTTCCCACTGCCCTGACCAGATCGCTCCAGACTTCCTTTTGGCCCTTCGGGATGGTGGCTATCCACTCGTCCAGGGCGGCTTCTGCCTGGAGCCGTGTGGTGGCGTCCCAGATGCCGTAGAAGCGCTCCTTGTGCTCGTAGGCGGCCAGCAGTTGCGGGAACGCGCCTGTCCAGGTCTCCATGATGAGGCGCTCCCGGTCTGAGACTTCGTGAGCGCGTTTCAGCAGGATTTTCCGGTCTCCCTTGAGAGTTCGGCTCTGGGACGGTTTCAGCTCCTTTCTGAGGCCCTTGCGCACCCTCTCTAGGGCATCGTTGGCCATGCGCACCACATGGAACTTATCGACCACGATACGGGCCTGGGGCAGCACAGCCTTGACCGCTGCCCGGTAGGGGTTCCACATGTCCATGCTGACGATCTCGACCTTCTGCCGGTCTTTCAGCTTCATCAGGTAGTTGGTCACCACGTCCTGGCGGCGGGTGGCCAGCAGGTCGAGCAGGGTTCGCTCCTCAATGTTGGTCAGAATGCAGCGGTAGCGCTTGTTCAGGTATAGCTCGTCAATGCCCAGGATGCGGGGCGTCTCGAAGCGGTGCCAGCGCCCCAGGAACTCGGCGCGGGCGTTGAAGATGTCGCGCACCGTCTTCTCGTCCAGGCCGGTCTGTGCCGCCACAAAGGTGTAGGGGTGGTTGAAGGATTCCTTCTCCACGTACTCATGCAGCCGCAGTGTCATACGGAATCCGTCCACCATCTCTGGTAGCTGGGGCCTGAATGTTGTCTTGCAGGCCCGGCAGGTGTATCGGCGGCGGACCACCCAGAGAGTGACCCGCTTGCCGTGGATGGGCAGATCACGATAGGGAACGTCACGCTTGCCGAACCGTACGAACTCACCCTGCACGCCGCATTCCTCGCAGGCGATGGGATCGGGCACGTCCACCTGGAAGTGCATTTCGTCGTCGGTTGATTTGCAGCCCAGTACTTGGTATTGCGGCAGGTGAAGGATGTTGTCGGGAAGTTCGGTCATGGTGTTGTATAGGCGTAGGTGTCAGTCAGATCCATCCGGCTCGGCATTGGTGTTTGTTTTTTTACCCAAAAAGCTGCCGGAAACGAAAAGTAAGGCACCGAGGACAATTGCAATATCAGCCAGGTTGAAGGCCGGCCAATGCCAGTCTCGCCAATAGAAATCAAAGGAATCCACAACATAGCCACGAAAGACCCGGTCAATCAGGTTGCCCATGGCGCCACCGAGGATAAGACTGTAAGCGATGGCTTCTCCTTTATGACGATTTTCAAGGATCAGCTTGATCAGAAAAATCGAGACCGCCACCGCGATTCCGATAAAAAAGTAGCGCTGCCAGCCTCCACCATTCGCAAAAAGACTGAATGCGGCACCGGTGTTCCATAGGTGCACCCAGTTAAAGAACGGGGTCACCGAAACATACTCGCCATAGGCCATTGATTGCTGCACCAGCCACTTTACAGCCTGATCAGACGCTGCCAGCAGGCCCGATATGGACAATAGGGCATACGGCGAGAGCTTTTTGCCAATAATGAGCATTATTTAACCCTTCAACGCCAAAATGCGTCTGGCACCGTTAAGTACAATGCCCCCCGCGATGGTGCCGATAATCAGATCCGGATAATTGGAACCGGTCCACGCGACCAGGGCGCCGGCGGTGATGACCCCCAGGTTGATCACCACGTCGTTGGCCGAGAATATCCAGCTTGCCTTCATGTGCGCCCCGCCTTCCCGATGTTTGGATATGAGCAGCAGACAACTGGTATTGGCAATCAATGCGACGAATGCGATAGCCATCATCACCAGCGATTCAGGCTCACTACCGAATACAAAGCGTCTCACCACCTCTACGAGCACGCCCACAGCCAAGATCAGTTGCAGTACACCAGCAAGATGCGCGGCACGTACCTGCATTTTCACGCTATGTCCAACCGCATAAAGGGCAAGCCCGTACACCGCCGCATCGGCAAAATTGTCCAGGGATTCTCCAATCAGGCCGGTGGACCGGGCGATCAGACCGGCAGTCATTTCCACCACGAACAGAAGTGCATTGATGCCGAGCAACCAGCGCAGGGTCCCGGATTCTTGCTTAGCAGAAGCTGCCGAAAACTCGGCGGCCTTGATGGTCTCCGGATTTGCAGCGACGGTTTCCTGAAGCGAGGCGCCTAGCCCCAAGGTCTTCAGTTTCGAGGTGACGGGCTCGACCTCGCCGTCATGCACGACCTTCAGCCGGCGGTTCGACAAGTCGAAGGACAGCGCCCGAATCTCCTCAAAGCCGTTCAGGGCTAGGCGAATCATTCGTTCTTCTGATGGACAGTCCATCTTCGGCACGGCATAAACACTGACCCATCTCCCTGGCGCCTCGGAGGAGGCCTGTATATCGGTATCCGCTGCGGACGTTGCATCACCGCCACAGGCGCCACCACAGGATTTGCTCATGATACGACTCCACTTGAACAATGTTGTGGTACCATTTAAAACTATAAAGCTACTATAAGGTCAATAGAGTAAAGAATCCGTTGGGGAGGAGGCTGATGCGCATTGGTCAGTTGGCGCAGTTGGTAGGGGTCGAAACACAGACGATCCGCTTCTATGAACAGCAGGGCTTGTTGCC
>Ga0208300_101027_pt1 | contig 13532 bp, 15 predicted proteins | sample 23_taG_FD_184096 | JGI IMG/M metagenome (GOLD analysis project Ga0208300, IMG submission 184096) | Marine viral communities from Cariaco Basin, Caribbean Sea - 23_WHOI_OMZ (SPAdes) (version 2) | ecosystem: Environmental > Aquatic > Marine > Oceanic | place: Caribbean Sea: Cariaco Basin... | reverse complement strand
GCTTGGTAGCCAAGTCGGGTCACGGCAAACGTCAACGCCGAGGCCGGTGTCTCCGGATCAACGGCTACCGATGCCGTCCCCTGAGGATAGGATACCTCCACCGACTGCACGCCGGGCAGCTTCTCCAAGGCTTCCCTGACATGATCCGCACAGCGGTCACAGGTCATGCCGCTCACGTTGAGTTCAATCATCACGTTTCTCCGAGTCTTCGTTATTCGATGGTGACCAAAAGCGCCGGAGTCTCGGCAGGCACTGCCATCATTCCCATACCTGGGCTGGATATCGGCTCAGACGTAGCCATCTTGATGCGTATAATTCCCAAAATTAATGCTCAATTTGGTTTATCACCAGAACAAATCGAAAGTTTAGATACTGAAACTAAGCTTTTTGTAATGACCGCCATTTCCAATGCAGGAAGCAAGTTAGCCGGGAAATACATCACCAAGACGTTAATCATAACGCTGCTGAACAAGATGGGCGTCAAAGTCGCCGCTAAAGGTGTGGCTAAGTTTGTTCCCTTTATTGGCAGCGCCGTGGCAGGCAGTATTAGCTTTACTGCCATGAAGTACATGGGCAACAGACATATCGAGGATTGCTACAAGATTGCCTTGGCAACTTTGGAAAACAAGCAGCTACCTCCAGTGGCAGAGCCTGCAACCTTTATCCCTGCCGACCACCCTGCTAATTCCCATTAGCGGGTAGCAATACGGCCTGGCAGAGTAGTTTTCATTTTGAGACAGCAATTAACACGCCTAGAGGAAGTTACAGTGTCATCTATGGACTGGAACTAGGGCTATATCGTTGGCCTGCATGAATATTACCCATGAGCAGCAAGCTTAGTACGCCAAAACAGGCGAGCCCTGCCAACATCATGGCCACATGAAAGCCACTTTCCATCGCACGGGTAAAAAGATCTTGAAGAGCAGTTGAGGCGTTGGGGAATACCTGCTGAGTAATAGCCTCACGGGCAAACTGTTCCGCGCTATCAACACCTTGCTCAACTGCTCTCTCAACTCCTTTCTCAACTACGACAGAAGCAAAAACAGCAATCGCCCGCTCACTCATTAGTGTACCAAGTAGCGCAATACCAATTGTCATACCAGCTTGGCGAAGTGCATTCATTGTTGCAGAGGCGGCTCCCGATAGTTCGGCCGGGGCCAGGCTCATCACGGCAATGCTAGTGGCAGGAACGGCCAGCCCCACCCCGACACCGAGTAACGCAAACCATCCCCCCACAATCCAGTAAGGTGTCTGTGCCGTGGCCGTTGCCATTAAGAGCAAAGCAAGCCCCGCGAAGCCGTAGCCAACTGCTGTTAACCGCTGCAGGGGAATCAGCTTATTTAATCTTCCAAATAGCAGAGAAACACACAGCGTCATGACAAATTGCGGCATCATGCGCCAGCCAGCCTCAACAGGCGACCAATGCTGAATCTGCTGGAGAAAAATCGAGAAAAAGAACAGGCTACTGTAGTAAGAGAATCCCAGTACAAACGAGGCAAAATTCACCACTAAGAAGGCGCGCTCCTGCAGAAGTGCTATCGGCAGTAAAGGCCGCTCTACTCGACTTTCTACCACCGCGAACAGTACAAAGCTAACCGCGGCGACCATCAATGCAATGCCTCCCATTTTGATATTTTCGCCTGCCTCAATCATGCCAAACGCCAGTGCCCCCAGGGCTAACACACTAAGAATCTGGCCCAACGGATCACGTGCAGCGTGTTCGGGATACTGACGCTCGGTAACGCCGTACATGCCGAGGATAACGACCAAGATACCCAGAGGAAGGTTAATCAAAAAAATGCTCTGCCAGCCAAAATGATCCAGCAATAGCCCCCCGCATAACGGCCCCAAGATTAGCGCTAAGGCATTAGAGGCTGACCAAGCACCAATTACCTGCGAACGCTCCTTTGGGTCGGGAAAAGCAGAGGTAAGAATAGGCAAAGCACCACAGATCAGGAAAGCGCCTGCAGTTCCCTGGATAGCCCGTCCCACCAGCAACACCGGCAATGACGGTGCCCAGCCGCACACTGCCGAGCCCAGCGTGAACAGGATGACACCACTGAGCCAAGCGCGCTTTTGACCATACCTATCCGCTATGGGGCCCGCAGACAGCATGAACCCAGATAGGCAGATTGCATAAGCGTTAACGACCCACTGCAGCCCTACGATATCGGTGCGTAATGCCATTTGTATGGTAGGGAGCGCCACGTTGACGATGCTGATATCAAGTGTGGCAATAAAGCTTCCAAGACAAACAGCGCATAATGCGCCGTAGCGGCGAGAAGGCTGCATGACAATTCCTTGCGGTGAGATAGAAAATTGCGTGCTCTTTTTTCAAGCATACAAATCGACCGACCGTCGGTCAATAAATTATACTGTATTGACTACCTAGGCTCTAAGCCATCGCTCGCCTAAACTAGGCCGTATTTTCTAAGGAGTGCATGGCGCCACGGACGATATCATTGCAGCCAAGACAAACGACCGTGCATACTTTGCACTCCAAGTGGCAGACGCTTGTCTGCGTATGCTGCTCTCCCCAGAAAAGCAGCCAGATAAACTTTTTTATCGCAGATCTCAGCGCCTATGATTACTGCCTTTGCCGTATCCAACTATCGTAGCTTGAAAAACGTTGTCTCCCCCCTGGCAGATCTCAATGTGGTGACCGGGCCCAATGGGTGTGGAAAATCCAACCTGTATAAAGCGCTGCGGCTACTGGCAGAGACAACTAAAGGCAATCTGATCTCATCAATTGCCCAGGAAGGCGGGCTTGACTACACCTTATGGGCTGGCCCGGAAAAACTGACCAAAAGCATGAAAGATGGCACCGCGCCCATTGAAGGCTCTGCCAAGAGAAATAATCCCCGCCTTAGGCTGGGTTTTGTGGGTGAAGACTTTGGTTACGCCATTTCACTGGGAATGCCCGCGCCACAGGGCTTTGCTGGCTACGGGGACCCTTCCATGTTTCAGTTCGACCCCGAGATAAAGCGCGAGTGTATTTGGGCTGGCGACGTCTGCCGCCCCAGCAGCTGCCTGATCGACCGAGTCGGACCAGTGGTGAAGGTGCGTGCTGGCCGTAACTGGCAGGTTTACAACGCCCATCTTCATAGCCACGAAAGCATTTTGAACGAAATCAGTGACCCCATCGCCGTGCCTGAGGTTCACGCGGTTCGACAAACCATTCGTAGTTGGCGCTTCTATGATCAGTTTCGCACCGACCCGCAATCTATGATCCGCACACCACAGATAGGTACCCGCACCCCGGTGCTGGATCACGATGGCCATAGCCTAGTGGCTGCATTACGAACTATCCACGAGATTGGCGACAGAGAAGCGTTATACGAGGCGATTGAAGACGCCTTTCCCGGTGCAACCATCAATTTTGCAGCCGACGCCGGCAACCGCTTCCTATTACAATTTCTTCAGGATGGGCTGCTACGCCCTTTAAACCAGTCGGAATTATCCGATGGAACGCTTCGCTATCTACTGCTGGTGGCAGCGCTACTCACCCCTCGTCCGCCCTCCCTATTAGTGCTAAATGAGCCGGAAACCAGTTTGCATCCAGATCTGCTGCCTGCTTTAGGGCGCCTGATCATCCGAGCATCACGGGCAACCCAAGTATGGGTGGTCTCCCACGCGCCACGCTTGGTAGCCACTTTGGAAAAAGAGGCTGCCTGCAACGCTATTGCTCTAAATAAGGAGTTTGGCGAAACCGTTATCCTCGGCCAGGGATGGTTAGAAGAACCACCCTGGCAGTGGATGGATTAAAAGGATGGATTAAACCAAACAGAGTAGAATCACATGGTCGCCGGGCTTTACCGAGGTTACCCCATGTCCAAGCTCCTCGACGATTCCCACCTCCTCATGCCCCAGAACACAAAACAAACCCTCTGGGTCTTTGCCGGATAGCGTAAACATATCCGTATGACACAAACTGGTGTTAACAATCCTGACTAAGACTTCGCCCCACTTCGAGCCTTCCAGAGCGATTTCTTCAATTTCTAGTGGCCGGTTGGGTACCCAGGCAATGGCTGCAGGTGTTTTCATCATCTCCGCGTTTGGATGGCGTATTAGCGCGCTGGGCTCCCAGCAAACCTTGCTATCTAAGGCGTTATTTGTGTTATGTTATAACATAATTTAAATGCAATGAGAGCGGTAATGAACATCTGGATGAAGCTAGAGAATGCCAAGCGCGGCGAGCGCCAACCGCTAGCAGCGGTGATTGATGCCATTCCCTGGAACGACGACGGCTTGATCACCGCCATCGCGCAGCAGCACGACAGCGGTGAGGTGCTGATGCTGGCCTGGATGAACCGCGAGGCGTTACTCGAAACGCTAACGACTGGCCAAGTGTGCTACTGGTCACGCTCGCGAAAGGCTCTGTGGCGCAAGGGCGAGAGTTCCGGTCATCGCCAGCGGCTGGTCGAGTCGCGGCTAGACTGCGACGGCGACGCGATACTGCTTCGGGTTGATCAACACGGACCAGCCTGCCACACCGGACGGCCCAATTGTTTCTACAACGCCATCCGCAACGAAACGGTTGAGGTTATTACCGCACCGTTGAGCCATTGACATCAAAACCGCCTAACAGCTCTTGCTGGCAGCCAAGCTCACGTAACACCGACTCACATAGAAACAATCGCTAATGTCCCTGCCTGTGCTAATAACATCATTCAATACGAGAACGACGCCATGACCGACACGCCCTTTACCGCTAACGGAGAGCCTCTCACGATCACCCTGCCGGATGAGCGCCAGCTGACGCTAACATCTCCCACCTGTATCGCCGAAATTGCCGCCACTATTGGCCCTGGTTTGGCCCGTCAGGCACTGGCTGGCCGTGTTAACGGTAAGTTAGTAGATGCCTGTGATCTGATCACCGCTGATGCACGGGTACAGGTCATCACGCCCAACGACGACGAAGGGCTGGAGATCATTCGCCACTCCTGTGCCCACTTAGTCGGGCATGCCGTAAAGCAGCTTTACCCAAGCGCCGAGATGGTGATTGGGCCAGTCATTGATGACGGTTTCTATTACGACATTGCCTATGAGCCCCTTTCACACCAGAAGATATGGACGCTATCGAAACACGCATGAAAGCGCTGATTAATCAGGAGTACGATGTCATCAAACAGCGCCTGCCAAGAGACGAAGCGCTGGGTATCTTCCGCGAACGGGGTGAAAGCTACAAGCAGCGGCTGATCGAAGAAATGCCTGATGAACAGAGTCTAGGGCTCTACTTTCATCAGGAGTACGTGGATATGTGCCGTGGCCCCCACGTGCCTAACACGCGTTTTCTGAAACATTTCCGGCTGACCAAGCTTTCCGGCGCCTACTGGCGAGGCGATGCGCGCAACGCTCAGTTGCAACGCATTTATGGCACCGCATGGGCCGACCGGAAAGCGCTTAAGTCCCACCTTAAACGCCTCGAAGAAGCCGAAAAACGCGACCATCGCCGCTTAGGTCGCCAGCTAGGGTTATTCCACTTTCAAGAGGAAGCTCCAGGCGCCGTTTTTTGGCATCCCGATGGCTGGAAAGTGCTACAGACACTGATTGCCTATATGCGCCACCGTCAGCAAAACAGCGGCTATGTCGAGGTCAACACCCCCGATATGATGGACCGCGGTTTGTGGGAGACCTCCGGCCACTGGCAGAACTACCAAGAGCACATGTTCACCACCCAGACAGAAGATGGCCGCTCACTGGCGCTCAAACCCATGAACTGCCCAGGCAGCGTGCTGCTATTTCGCCATGGCCTTAAAAGTTACCGTGACTTGCCGATACGCATGGGAGAGTTTGGCAAGGTACATCGCTACGAACCCTCTGGTGCGCTACATGGCCTTCTGCGAGTGCGCCACTTTACCCAAGATGATGCCCACATCTACTGCACCCCCGAGCAAATGAATGACGAGTGCCGCCAAGTGGTGGCGCTGGTACTCGATATTTACCGCGAATTCGGCTTTGAAGATGTGCGCCTGAAACTCTCCACTCGGCCAGAGAACCGCATGGGTAGCGAGGCGGTGTGGGATCGCCTTGAAAATGCGCTGACCGCATCCCTGGAAACGATGGGTTTAGATTACCAACTCAACCCTGGCGAAGGCGCTTTCTACGGCCCCAAGCTAGAGTTCGTGCTGCGCGATGCCATCGGCCGCGACTGGCAGTGCGGCACCCTGCAAGTGGATATGAACCTACCAGAGCGTTTTGGGCTCGACTACGTCGATGAGCAAGGCCAACGCCAGCGCCCCGTGATGCTACACCGCGCACTTTTCGGTTCATTAGAACGCTTTCTCGGTATCCTTATTGAGCATCATGCTGGCAAGTTGCCCGCATGGCTAGCTCCGCAACAAGCCGTCGTTATGTCGATCACCGAGCCACAGGCAGATTATGCCAACACCCTGGCTGAAACGCTGTGCGGCGCGGAAATTCGTGCCAAGGCCGATGTACGCAATGAAAAGATCGGCTACAAAATCCGCGAGCAGACCCTACAGCGAATTCCTTTTTTGCTGATCGTCGGCAGCCGCGAAGCGGCAGAGTGTAAAGTCACCCTGCGCCATCGTGATGGAACTGACCTAGGCACTCTGCCCGTGGATGAGGCGATCATGCTACTAGCAGAACATAGCCGTGCCCCCGACATTGATGCCCAGCGCCGCGAACAAGCCAGCCGCCTGGAGCGCCTGCGCGCGCCAACACCCGCAGTGGAGACACCGGCATGACCAGCGCTGGGCCAGCTCGACTATTCGGTATTGAAGGCAAAGGACGAATTGCTCTAGGCTATGATGCCGACCTTACGTTGGTCGACCTTAAAACCGAGCGCCTCATCACAAATGAATGGATCGCCAGCGTTAGTCGCTGGACGCCTTATCACGACAAACCAGTGACCGGCTGGCCGATAGCGACCGTGATACGCGGCCAAACAGTCGTTCGTGATGGAGCGCTGACGGGTAGCCCCCAAGGGCAACCCATCAAATTTCTAGAAGTCCCCTTATAGACGACTCAGCCAGGAGGCAGCATGCCGCTTCTCGATAGCTTTACCGTTGACCACACCATAATGAATGCCCCCGCCGTGCGTGTTGCCAAAACCATGAACTCGCCTTCTGGCGATACCATCACCGTGTTCGACTTACGATTTAATAAGCCAAATGAAGACATGATGGGTGAAAAAGGCATCCACACTCTTGAGCACTTGTTTGCAGGGTTTATGCGCAATCATTTGAACAGTGCTGACGTCGAAATTATTGATATTTCACCGATGGGCTGCCGCACAGGGTTTTATATGAGCCTGTTGGGCAGTCCAAGCGAAGAGCTTGTCGGCAATGCCTGGCTAGCCGCTATGCGCGATGTACTAGCGGTTCAGCGAATGGACGAGATTCCCGAGCTCAATGAGTATCAGTGCGGCACCTTTGTTATGCACTCGCTAGAAGAGGCCCAGAAGATCGCGCAAACTATCATTGAGCAAGGTATTGGGGTAAACAAAAACGATGACATCGCCCTTAGCCCCGAGCAACTAAAAGCCCTAGGTAACGATGTGAAGTGATCGCCTCAGAGGCATCAGCGCTTTTCAGAAGCCGCTCATTAAATTAATAGTGAGCGGCAGCTATTCTATTACTAACACTAGGTGACTTCATCGCGTCGCGGCCAAACAGACCACCACCATTCGGTTTAGTAGTGGATCAGCTTATCCGTTAGGCAATGTGATTACCCCTTTCAAGTAAGGCGCAACACGGCCTTTGATAATCACGCGGTCGCCTTCAATCTCGCAGCTCAGCGCACCTTTGCGGGCACCACCCTGACGTGCTGTAAGCTGCCGTTTACCCAACTTTTTCGCCCAGTAAGGCGCAAGCGAGGTATGCGCCGAGCCAGTCACGGGATCTTCCTCCACACCGACTTTGGGGCCGAACCAACGGGAGACAAAGTCCACATCGCTGCCTTTCGCAGTCACGACAATGCCGCGCCCAGGAAGGTGCTTCAATTGCTGCATATCCGGCGTTAGCAACTCAATCAACTGAGCATCGTTAACCACCACCACGATATCGTCAGATATCAGCAGCGCTTCGATCTCATTAATCCCTAACGCCGCCTTTACCTCAGCTTCCATCGCCAAGGGTTCGACTACCTTGGCAGGAAAATCCATCGCCAGATCGTTGCCGTTACGCTGCACTAAAAGCTGCCCACTGCGGGTCTCGAACGCCAGTGTTTCAGCGCTATCGCCCAGCACATTAAAGATCACCCACGCCGCCGCCAGCGTAGCATGACCACATAAATCCACTTCCACTGAAGGGGTAAACCAGCGCAGGTGATAGCCAGACTCGGTCGGCACAAAGAAGGCGGTTTCAGAGAGGTTATTCTCCGTGGCTATTGCCTGCAACAACGTATCGTCCAACCACGCTTCCAACGGACAAACCGCCGCAGGATTACCTTCAAACGGCTTAGCGGCAAACGCATCTACCTGGTAAAGATCAATATTCATTACAGCCAGCCTTTTCTAACATCATGGGTCATTATGTTTTGGGTAACACGAGGCTTTTGGCAAGTGCGTACCGTTTGGCTCAGTCTGTCTCGACGGCGGAGCGCCCTTTAATGATAGAACGGGCAAGCATCAGATACGCCGCCGAGCCACAGGCGGCCATGGCCAGGATGACCGCTTCAAGCGTATGCGGCAACATGGCAGACAGTGCGCTCAGCAACCCAGCGACACCAAACTGCGCAGCGCCCAGAAGCGCTGCTGCCGTTCCACCGCTGGTAGGAAAGAACTCCAAAAAGCAGGCCTGAATATTCGGCGAGATCGCCCCTACCGCACCGATGGTCAGCATCATGGCAGGCAAGAAGGCGTACAGCGGCCACTCCATAAAGGCGGCCATCACCAATAACAGTATGCCAACGCCCTGGCAGCCCGTTGCCAGCTGCAGGATACGCAGTGACGATAGCCTGGAAAGCAACGCTCGATTGAGAATATTGAAGATAAGCATCGCGACGATATTCGCCGCAAACAGCATCGAAAAGCTTGAAGGCGACTGGCCGAAATGCCCTTGGTAGATAAATGACGCATAGGTGATGAACATCATCAGAGTCGAAAATGAGGCAGCCTGCCAAACAATGAACGGCAGAGCTGGCTTTGTCGACAGCACCAGTTTGTAGCGCGCCAGCAGGCTCATTTTAGGGCTTTTCGCCCGCGACACTTTGCCCGTACCGGTAAAAAGCACCCGCACCAGCAACGGCACCAGCAGCACCGCGTATACCGCCAAGGCGAAAAAGATAAAGTGCCAGGAACCCAACGACAGGATCGCGCTGCCTACGCTCGGCGCAATGCCAGGAGCCAGCACCATGATAAAGCCCATCATCGAAAATAGCTTCGCGGCATCGCGCCCAGCCACCCGGTCGCGCACCAACGCTGGTACAGACACCAGGGTAAAGCCAGCGCCAAGAGCCTGCACGGCTCGCCCACCAAGCAGCGTGTTCAAGGAATCCGCCATACCAATGACAATGCTTGAAAGCGCAAAAATCGCCAGGCCGCTCATCAACACCCGCTGGCGCCCGAAGCGGTCTGAAAGCGCGCCGCCGATTAACTGACCAAACGCCATCGCGAATACGTACACCGAAACGCTCAGCGATACCGCCTGCTGAGAAACTCCCAGCGATTCGCCAATCACCGGAAAAGCCGGTAGGTACGTATCCATGGAAAACGGGCCCAGCATCATGGTCAATGCCAAGCTCAGCACCACAATGAACGGCGTTTTAGATTGGGTCATAGAAGCTCACGGTAGAGAGGCGTAATGATGGACAACACCCACAATATGATACCGACAGTTGCTATCAAGGCAATTGAATAGGTTGGTAGCTTGCTAATAAAGTTTTCGGTGCAAGGTTCTGAGAACAGCCCTTGAGAACAGTTTATGAGAGCAGAGCCATTAGCATAAGTGGACAGCACCCAACCAACAACGGGTATGATTGTGGAGCGCATTTCACACCAACAAGGAGAGCCGAATGCCCGCCTACATCGTACTCACCCGTGAGCACACCCACGATGCCAAGGAAATGGAGCAATACGCTTCCAAGGCCAAAGCCGCCCGCGAAGGCCACGACCCGCAACCGCTCGCCTTTTATGGTGATTTTGAGGTATTAGAAGGAAGCGCCATGGAAGGTGCGGTGATTCTGCGCTTCCCCGATATGGCCGCCGCCCGCGCCTGGTACACAAGCCCCGCCTATCAGGAAGCCCGCAAACACCGTTTCCAAGGTGCCGACTATCGCGTTTTTCTAGTGGATGGAATAGAAGAGGCTTAATGGGAAAAGACCCTGCGGGTCGCCAGCGAGGGATACAGCTATCGCAACAAGATGAAATGTTCGATCAACCGGATCATCAACGTTTTCTGATCCGGTAGGCTTTCTGCCACCAATAGGGCCAAGGCCACTAGGGTATTGTCATTAATCAGTTGCTCTACTGGCTTTGCCAGCAACGCGGCGTTGCGGCGCAGGTACCACAAGAATAGAAACGAGCCGCAGCGTTTGTTGCCATCGGCCAGAGGGTGATTCTTGATCACAAAATAAAGCAGGTGCGCGGCGCGGGTGGCGACGTTAGGGTAAAAAAGCTCATCCCCAAAGCCTTGCTCAATGGTGGCCAGAGCGGACGTCAGACCGTCACCCCGTAACTGACCGAATAGCTCGGTGGCCTCCCCCTTACCAATCAGGGTCTGTTTCAACTCACCGATAGCCTGAAGTGCCTCTTCCAATCCTAAAGACTGCATACCCGGCTGTTTGATGCCCACTTCCGCCAACTGCTGCTCATCGTAGCCCTGTAGCAAACTCCAGGAGCGGGCGTAATCGCTAATCACACGGGCAACCGCTTCACCTTCGGTTGATACCAAGCCTTGATTGGTCAGGGTTCGGCTGAGCAAACTCACCGCCTGCTCAAACTCTATGCCACGCTCGGTTAGACGGCGTTGGTTGAGGGTGTAACCTTGAACCAAATGGTCTTTAAGAACCTGAGTGGCCCATCTACGAAACTGGGTGGCACGCTTGGAACTGACCCGATACCCAACGGAAATAATAGCATCCAGATTGTAATGCTTGATTCTGCGTCGAACCTGCCGTTTACCCTCTTGGCGAACTACTAAGAAATCCTTAGTAGTTGCCTGCTCACTCAATTCATCGTCTTTAAAAATATTCTGTAGGTGCATGAGAACGTTTTCAGGCGTAGTTGCGAACAAGCCCCCCATCTGCGCCTGGCTTAACCAAACGGTATCTTGTTCCAGCGTTACCTCGAGGTGTGATTGCCCATCTTCGCTGGTGAATATCTGTATTTGCTGATCATTCATGAGTGCTGCCTCCCTGGTTTACATCAAACGCTTTATGTCTTTAAAACAAACACCTCCCAAGCAAGCAGCACTCAATACGGCAGTAGTCACCTTTCCATACTAAAAGAGAGATTCAAGCGCGCCCGCAATCAGAGATTAAGTAAACCCTATCACAAAAACTGTTCATTTATACAGTAAAATATCGCCATAATTCTGCCAAGCAATTAGACGCTTCAACGCACAAAAACCATCACCACCAGCACCATGGTCAGCAGTAGCAGGTATACCCTGGCATGAATACGGTCAGGAATGCGCCCGATCCAGGTCGACGCCAGTCGAATACCGAGCCATGAGCCCACGGCGAGTGCCAGCAAGGCGCGCAGATCCACATAACCGGCATACCAGTCCCCCAGCCCTGGGTGATTTGACGACAGCAACACATACGTCGCGGTGCCACTCACCGCCATGGGCAGCGATAGCGGATTGGCCATCGCGGTAGCTGCCGTCATACTTGCGCCTCTCCGGCGCATAAGCGGGACGCTCATCACACTACCACCCACGCCCAGCAAGGCGGCCACCGAACCAATCAATATCCCCGTCATCGCCGTTACCCCACGCCCCATAGGCCGCACCTCACTCTCCGCTTGGTGCAAAAAACCGGGCCGCAGAACGGCATCCATAATCGTAAGCCCCAAATAGCCGACAAATGCCCAGCGCACCCACTCGCCACTTAACGACACGGCCGCCGCCGCGCCCAGCACAGCCCCAATGGCGATATAGCCCACTAGCGGACGCACCAGATGCCACTGCACGGTCTGCCGTTGATGGTGGCGCCATGTGGACAGCGAAGCAGCAAAGACCATCAACGCCGTCGAGGTAGCCACCGCGATATGCATAGCCGCCTGACCGATGCCACTATCCGGCCCGTGAACGGCAATCAGCAGGGTATACAGCAAAGGCACCACCACAAACCCGCCGCCGAAACCAAACAACACCGTGGTCACTCCCGCCACCCCACCACAAACAAGCAATACGCTATACACCGGCACTCTCCTGATGAAACGAAACAGCAGGCACTATATGCTGGCGAGGATTGGCCGACATTCGTGATTCGGACAACTATCAATGCGTTTCAGCCAGGTTAACGCTAATGCTCAATACACCTCTTGCAGACGTGGATCATGTGGCACGGCCCATCGTGGCCATCGGTACTGATTACCGCCCCGGCACCCTCCTCGATTTTCATACCCATCGGCGTGCCCAGTTTCTCTATGGTATGAGCGGTGTGATGGAGGTCAACACGGACGACGGCACCTGGATGGTGCCACCCTACAGCGGCGTCTGGCTGCCTGCGGGCAAGCGCCATCAGGTGCGCATGAACGGAGTGAGCACCCGAAGCCTGTATATCGAGCCCCACGTCGCGCCACGCACTTCGCCCAGCTGTGAGGTGCTGGTCGTGACGCCTCTCCTACACCACTTACTGCTGGCGTCTGCCCATATCCCCGCGTGCTATGACGAAAACGGCCGCGACGGCGTCCTGGCGCAACTACTTCTATACGAACTGGAACAGGCTCAGGCCCTGCCACTGTTTGCGCCCCTGCCCCAAGATATTCCACTCGCCAACCTGTGCAGAGCGTTTCTCGGCCAACCAAACATTCACATGCTGCCTGATGAATGGGCCCGGCAGTTACATTGCAGTCAGCGCACTTTCAATCGCCTATTCCGTCAGCAGACCGGGCTCTCCTTTGGCGTATGGCGCCAACAGGCCTGCCTAATGGCGGCTATTCCCAGGCTGCACTCCGGCAGTTCCATTACCCAAACCGCGCTGGAGCTCGGCTACGACAGCCCAGCCGCGTTCTCCAGCATGTTTCGCAAGGTGCTTGGTCAATCTCCCAGCGCTTTCGCCCGGGCGGCGTTAAAAGAGGACGGCACCTTAAAATGATATATTCGAATCACAAATTGAGCCGAATAGGCTTTTTATTCGGCTCAAGGATCATTTTGGAAGGGGATATGATTTAACAGGTTTATCGCCGTGCCACCTCTAAGACGAGGTACCGGGCACGACAGTCCAGCGATGTTACTGCTATAATGGCGATTATCGGTCTGCTCTAGGAGCGTTGGAGTTAAGCTCAAGTCTGGTGTATGGGAGGAGGTAGGAAGGGTGGCGTATCCTGTTGATTGATCACGACCAAGATCTCAACCAACACGAGTGGATACGCCATGGCCGATTCTACCCTCCGGACTCTT
>Ga0208300_101026_pt1 | contig 13546 bp, 13 predicted proteins | sample 23_taG_FD_184096 | JGI IMG/M metagenome (GOLD analysis project Ga0208300, IMG submission 184096) | Marine viral communities from Cariaco Basin, Caribbean Sea - 23_WHOI_OMZ (SPAdes) (version 2) | ecosystem: Environmental > Aquatic > Marine > Oceanic | place: Caribbean Sea: Cariaco Basin... | reverse complement strand
GGGCGTCGAGGCGCTCGGGCAGGCGCTGTGGACGGCAGCGGCCGATGTGTCGAGAGACAATGTGTCGAAAGACAATGTGTCGAGAGACGATGCGGCCTCGAGCGGACCTTCGGCGGCGCTGGCCGATGCGGGCCGTTTCCGGCTCGCCATCGATCGCGTCTTCGTCAAGCGGGGCGCCGGCGTGGTGGTGACCGGCACGGTGCGCAGCGGGCGGATCGCGAGTGGCGACAGAGTGCGGTTGCTGCCGTCGGGCCTGACCGCCCGAGTGCGAGGACTGCGTTGCCAGAATCGCGACACGGCGTCCGCGAGCCGTGGAGAGCGCTGTGCCATCAATCTCAGCGGCGCCGATATCGAGTCCGGACGTCTCGCGCGGGGGGACTGGGTGGTCGCCGAGGCTTCCCGGGTCACCGATCGCCACCGGCTCGACGTGGTGCTGCGCGCGCTGCCCGAGTCGCCGCCGATCAAGCACTGGGCCCCGGTTCATCTGCATCACGGCAGTGCCCACGTCACCGGACGGATCTCGCTGCTGGAAGGGGAAACCCTGGCACCAGGGGCGTCGATGCTTGCCCAACTGGTGCTCGAGTCCCCACTCCAGGCGGCGCACGGTGACCGGATCGTGGTGCGCGATCACGGCGCCAGCCAGACGCTGGGAGGTGCCAGCGTGCTCGATGTCGCGCCGCCTCGAAGGGGCGCGCGAAAGCCGGAGCGTCTCGCCTGGCTGCGCCAGTTGCGCGAATACCTGCCGGATGCCGGCGGCCTTCAGGACAGCAGTGCTTTCTGGCAACGGCCGATGACCGACGGGATCGGTATCGATCTGTCTGCGCTGTCGGACAATCTAGACCGGGATACGAGCGAGCTCGAGCGTAGTGCAACGCTTGCGGGCTGGTGGGTCGTTGCCGGTCAGGGATGCAGTCACGCGCTTCCCGAGACGACGCAGCAGACGCTCTATCGCAAGGCGCTGGACCGGCTGGCGCAGTTGCACGAGCTGGAGCCGGCGATGCGCGGCGTCGATATCGATCGCCTGCGCCGGATGGTGGCGCCCCAACTGCCGGCCAATCTGTTCCGGCCGCTACTGGAACGCTGGAAAACGGGTGGCGAGATCGTGCAGCATGGTCCGTTCCTGGCCCTGGCCTCCCACGAGGCTTCGCTGTCGCCGGAAGAGGCCCGGCGCTGGCAGCAGGTTCGCCCGCTGCTGGAGGCCTCCCCTTACGATCCGCCGCGTGTGCGGGATATCGCCCAGCAGTTCGGCTGGGAGGAAGGCGAGGTTCGGCGTCTGCTGAGAAGCTGTGCGCTGCTCGGAAGCGTCTATCAGCTGCGCCAAGATCATTTCTTCCTGACGCCCCATGTCGCCGAGCTGGCTGGCGTGATTCGCGAGCTGGATAGCGAGGCGTCGCCGGGGGCGAAGGCGGCGGATTTTCGCGACCGGGTCGGCTGCGGGCGGAAACTGGCGGTGGCGATTCTCGAGTTTTTCGATCGAATCGGCTTCACGCGGCGAATCGGGGATAGTCACAAAGTGATCCGGGAGGATATGCTATTCGAATGACGGGTTTGGCCTTCGATGGCCGAACGCCTGGAAGAGAATCGTTCCCCGGTGGGGCGCCAGGACTTCAACTCCTGTAGGGGCTGCCAGCAGTCCCTGGTGGGTTCGACTCCCTCTCTCTTCCGCCACCCTTTACCTGTCCGGATGCGTCGGTTGTTGCCGGCGACCGCCGTTGGTGTCTCGCCCTGCGTCAAGCGCCTGGGCGATGATGCTTGCCGGCTGCAAAAAATTACGCGCTTTTATCGAAGCGCTGATCATCTATAAGCGCATGATTAAGAACACTTAAGTTTTGCTATTAACAAAACTGATAGAGAGATTACGAAAAATACGTTGGAGAGCCAGCGATGACGGTTCATCCTGAGGGTGCCCACTTAGCCAAGTGGCTCTCACCGCAAAGGAACGTGGGAGTGGGCTCTTCTTTCCAATCGCCGCATTTTCTCTCTGCCTTCTTCGTGCTTTTTCTGTCCCGTTCTGGCGTGTGCGACACGTCGACGTCGGCGATCCGTTCGTTATCTTCACGCTATTCCTATTCGCTCCATCCCTGCCCGCTTCCGTGCCGTGAGGCCAGTCTTCCCTGAGGGGCCTGTCGACAAGGCGCTTTCTCTTCGAGGCGCAATCCTTACAATGAGACGCATCAAAGCATCGCTATCGATGGAGAGACAATGCAAGGTTCCCTGATAGGTATCGTGGTGGGGCTGGTCGTCTGGATGTCGACGGCCGAGTGGAGTTGGGGAATCGGTGCCGGCATCGCCGTCGGGATCGCCTGGGATCTATGGCGACAGCGCCCGGGGCGCGGTGATGACTGATACCGTTGGTCGAGGCTTCGGACATTCTTCACCGGGATGGTGACGATCCCGTGTCGCTGCCGATGGCGGCGCCTGGAGGTATCGCCAAGGCAAGGCCGGCGTTGTAATACAATAGCGTTGGGGTCGTGCGCTAAGATTCGAGGACATTTTCGTCAGGACAGGTCTCATGGCCTCGCATGATCATTCTCGTCACGGTGCACACGATCACGCTGGCAAGGGCCAAGCTCACAGCGAGACTCACGGCCATTCACAGGATCACGACCATTCCCATGACCACTCTCATGATGGTCACACCCATGATCATTCCCATGACCACTCGCACGATCATGCGCCAACCGTAACGGCGGACAGCGCCAAGCGGGTGAGGCTGGCGATGATCCTGACCGCCGGGTTCATGCTGGCAGAGGTGGTTGGCGGTTGGATCTCCGGTTCCCTGGCCCTGCTGGCCGATGCCGGGCACATGTTCAGCGACAGTTTCTCGCTCGGCCTCGCGCTGTTCGCTTTCTATATGGGCGACAAGGCTCCGGACAAGCTGCGTACTTTCGGCTATCAGCGCTTTCAGGTGCTTGCCGCCTTCATCAACGGCCTGACACTGCTGGCCATCGCGGTATGGATCTTCATCGCCGCGATTAGGCGGTTTACCCAGCCGGTCGAGGTGCTGGCGGGGCCGATGATGGTGGTGGCGATCCTGGGGCTGCTGGTCAACCTGGTGGTCTTCAAGATTCTACACGGCGGGGATCAGGAGAATCTCAACCTGCGCGGCGCCGTGCTGCACGTCATTGGCGATCTGTTGGGATCGGTGGCGGCGATCGTGGCCTCCGTCGTCATCCTGCTGACCGGCTGGACGCCGATCGATCCGCTGCTGTCGATGTTGGCTGCGGGACTGATCCTGCGCGCCGCCTGGAAGATTCTGCGGCGCTCGTCGCACACCTTGCTCGAGGGCACGCCGGAAGGAATCGATATCGGCCAGATCCGCCAGGCGCTGCTTGGCGTCGACGGGGTCAAGAGCCTGCACGACATTCATGTCTGGGGGCTGACGCCGCAGGATCCGCTGCTCAGCGTGCATCTGGTGATCGAGACGCCGGAGCTGCACGATGACGTGATCGAGCGCGCCTACGACATGCTGCAGAGCCGCTTCGGCATCCAGCATGCCACGCTGCAGGTCGAAACCCGAGACTGCCTGACCGGCGGGGAGTGCAACCACGGCATGGTCGTGCATCCATGAATCGGCCGCCGTCTCGATGATCGGGATTCATGACGACGGCGGGAAAGTTTCATTGGCCGTGATCGCCTCGGGCAGGCAAAATCGCCGACATCCGTCGTCAATCCATCATCGGTGGTCGTTTTCAGGTCACGGTCCGAGAACGACACCTTCGGCTGGCGTGTCGTCACGCTGGCTTGCATCGAAGAGAGTCATATCATGAGCACGCAGCCGCCGCTGGGCATCAGTTTCGAATTCTTTCCTCCCAATACCGAAGCAGGAAGGGAAAAGCTCGGCGGGGTACGCGATGCACTGGCCGCGCGGAATCCGCGCTTCTTCTCCGTGACCTACGGTGCCGGCGGTTCCACTCAGGCCCGGACCTTCGATACCGTCAAGACGGTGCGTCGCAGCGGTGTCAGCACGGCACCGCATCTGTCGTGCATCGGTAGCGAGAAAGGCGCGCTTCGCGAGCTGCTCCAGACCTATCGCGAGGATGGCGTGGACAGTCTGGTGGCGCTGCGCGGCGATCTGCCGTCGGGCATGGGCGGTGCCGGCGAGCTGCGCTATGCCAACGAACTGGTCGAATTCATCCGGGCCGAGACCGGCGATCATTTCGAGATCGCGGTAGCGGCCTATCCGGAAGCGCATCCGCAGGCACCGAGCTTCGAACGGGACCTGGAAAACTTCGCCCGCAAGGCGAAGGCAGGTGCCGACCTGGCGATCACCCAGTACTTCTTCACCGCCGACGCCTACTTCCACTTCGTGGATCGGGTAAGGGCGATGGGCGTCGAGATCCCGATCGTGCCGGGGATCATGCCGATTACCAACTACACCAAGCTGGCCCGCTTCTCCGATGCCTGCGGCGCCGATATCCCACGCTGGATCCGCAAGCAGCTCGAAGCCTACGGCGATGATAGCGAGAGCATTCAGGCGTTCGGCACGGAGGTGATCTCGAATCTCTGCCAGCGCCTGCTGGATGGCGGTGCGCCGGGCCTGCATTTCTACACACTGAATCAGTCGGCGCCGACGCTACGGGTACTCGACAACCTCGCGTTCAAGCATTGACCCGAACTCGACTATTGACCAGGTGATTCGCGTCATCGTCGTGTGTTGTCTAATTTGAAGTCTGTCACCCACGGACAGGAAGACGACATGCGACAGAAGACACTATTGGCGCTCGGCGCAAGTCTGGCAATGACGCTGAGCACTGCGGCCCAGGCCGAGACCCGCGTAGAGATGCATTCGGTCTCCAGCGACGGCGTCGGCGATAGCGTCGGCACCGTGATGGCCGAGGACACCGAACACGGCTTGCTGCTGACGCCGGATCTTTCCGGTCTGAATCCGGGGATTCACGGGTTCCACCTCCACCAGAACGCCAACTGCGAGACCAGCAAAAGCGATGGTGAAGTGACGCCCGCTGGCGCCGCTGGCGGGCACTTCGACCCCGAGGGGACCGGCACTCACCGAGGGCCATACAGCGACGAGGGCCATCTTGGCGATCTCCCCGCGCTGATGATCGATGAGGATGGCAATGCCACTACGCTGCTGTTGGCCCCCCGCCTGGAGGAGTCCGACTTGAGCGGTCATGCTTTCATGATCCATGAAGGCGGCGACAACTATTCCGACGAGCCCAAGCTCGGCGGTGGCGGTAGTCGGGTTGCCTGCGGAGTTATCAAGAGCAGTTGATCCGTGCCTGTCAGAAACCCACCGACGACGGCTCTGCCACTGGCAGGGCCGTTCTGCGTTGCGGGACGGTGCGCGTTATCCGTTCATTCTGCGTAAGCTATTGTTTTCAGGACAGCCGTCGCGCCATAATCTGTTCATTTATCCAGGTATGGGGCGCCCGGGCCGATGGCCAATTTTCGAACGCATTTGGGCGTGGCAAGCGTCGGAGGAGCCGTCGTCGCTCAGGCCGGTTGGCAGGCGGGGCAGTGGACCGGTTGGCAGGCGCTGGCCGTAGCCTTGCTCGTGGCGTTCGGCGGCATCCTGCCGGATATCGATGCCGACCAGTCCCAGGCCATTCGCCTGATCTTCAATATCCTGGCCGTCGTCGCGGTGGTGCTGGCGGTGCTGGTGCTGCAGCACAGGGTCACGCCGGCCTATCTGTTCGTTGCCTGCGGCGGTGTCTATGTCGGTGTCCGCTATCTGGCCGGCGCCCTGTTTGCCCGCTTCACAGTGCATCGCGGGCTCTGGCATTCACTGCTGGCGGCGGGCGTCAGCGGGCTGTCGACTGCAGCGATCAGCTTTTCGCTGCTGGGTCAGCCGGAGCGGCTGGCCTGGATCCACGGGCTGGCGATGACGCTGGGCTTCGTCATTCATCTGACGCTGGACGAGCTGTACAGCGTCGATCTCACCGGCGCGCGACTCAAACGCTCTTTCGGCACGGCGCTCAAGCTGTTCAGTTGGCAGGCGCCGGGCAGCGCGCTGATGCTGGCGCTGGTATCGGCACACCTGCTGAGCTGGCTGCCTTCCTTCGCGGCACTGCGCCAGCTGATCGCGCAAGGCATGGCGCTCTGGCACTGACGCGGAACCGTCGCGCCGCATTCGATGGCGAGGGAAGCGTAATTCGCCTTCCCGGAGTGGGGCGAGAAGATCGGCAGGCGCTCGGTCCGGTTTCTTTCTACACTCATCGTCTCTCTAGACTCTTCTTCTCCGACAATTATCCTCTCTACGTACTTGAGCGGTAGACGCTCATCTCGTCCGCTCGACGTGCCATCCCGCCATTCACGACAAGGAGGTCGCTATGCATCTGGTATTCGACGTCAATGAAACGCTGCTCGACACGCGCGCGCTCGATCCGCTGTTCCAGCGCTGGTTCGACAGCGAAGCCGCACGTCCGGAGTGGTTCCTGACCCTTCAGGAGCGTTGGATGACGACCAACCTGATCGGGCGATTCGAACCCTTCTCCAACCTCGCCAGGAGTGCGCTGCGCCAGCTCGGTGCCAAGCAAGGCGTCGCGATAACTGCCGACGACGAGCAGGCGCTGGTCGACGGTATCCTCTCGATGCCTGCCCATGGCGACGTCACGGCGGCGCTGACGACGCTTCGTGATCAGGGCCATACGCTGACGGCACTGACCAATAGCGCGCTGAAGGCGGCGCATCAGCAACTGGAACATGCCGGGCTGGAGGGTTACTTCGGCGCCATTCTCAGCGTGGAGAGCGTCGAGCGCTACAAGCCTGCGCCGGAGCCCTATCGCCACGCGGCGGCACACTGGGGCGTGAATACGCACGAGATGGCAATGATCGCCGCCCATGGCTGGGACTTGATCGGAGCCCATGCGGCCGGCATGCGAACCGGCTTCGTCGCGCGGCCGGGCAAGGCGATGGATCCGGCACTCGATGAGGTGCCGGATTGGCATGACGACGATCTGGCACGTCTGGTCGAGCGGATCATCGCTGCCTGACGAGGCCGACCGTCAACCTCGTCGTTCTCGATATCAATACGGCTTGCGGGGATCGAGAATACGCACCGGCGTGATCTCTTCGCTCGCGGGTCGCTGGCGCTCCCGAGGCTGATTCACCCGGGTGGGGACTTCCGGGATGGTGTCGTCCTCGATGGGCAGCTGTTCGAAGAAGTCACAGCTCACGCAGTCCCGATAGCGAATGCCGTGCTGTTCCCACGAGCGGATGCGATCCATGGCCGAACAGCGCGGACAGATCGCACCGGCGATGAAGCGTTTCGGCGTCTGGGTCATGCGTTACCTCGCAATCGTTGAGCGGACGCCCGCAGGCGTCCACTCGGCTCATTGATGAAACCGGCGATCATGCCGCGTTCCGGGGTTCGATACCGGCATGGCGCAGCAGCGGATCGATGCTCGGCTCGCGGCCGCGGAAGGCTTCGAACAGTTCCGCGGCTTCCCGCGAACCGCCCTGTTCCAGAATCGTCTCGCGGAAACGGCGGCCGGTTTCGGGATCGAAGATGCCGGCTTCCTCGAAGGCGCTGTAGGCATCCGCGGAGAGCACTTCGGCCCATTTGTAGCTGTAGTAACCGGCGGCGTACCCCCCGGCGAAGATGTGCGCGAAGCCGTTCTGGAAACGGTTGAAGTCGACGGTGGGTACGACCGAGGCCTTGGCGCGTACGTCGTCGAGCAACGCTTGAACGTCCGCCGCAGTCGGCTTCTGGCACTCGTGGTGCAAGCGGAAATCGAACAGCGAGAACTCCAGCTGACGCATCATCTGCATCGCCGACTGGAAATTGCGCGCGGCCTGCAGCTTGTTCAGCAGGTCGTCCGGCAGCTTTTCGCCGGTATCGACGTGACCGGCAATCAGGTCGAGGCCCTCTCGCTCCCAGCAGAAGTTTTCCATGAACTGGCTCGGCAGCTCGACGGCGTCCCAGGCAACCCCGCTGATGCCGGAAACGTCGGCGACCGACTGTTGCGTCAGCATATGATGCAGGCCGTGGCCGAATTCGTGGAACAGCGTCAGCACTTCGTCATGCGTCAGCAGCGCCGGCTTGCCGGCGACCGGAGGCGTGAAGTTGCAGGTCAGGTAGGCGACCGGCAACTGAAGCTCGCCATTCTCGCGCTGCAGGCGAGTCCGGCAGACATCCATCCAGGCGCCGCCACGCTTGCCTTCCCGAGCGTAGAGATCCAGGTAGAAACCGGCGATGGGGCGATCGCCGTCGAGCACGTCGAAATACTTCACGTCGGGGTGGTAACGCGGCGCTTCCGGGTTTTCCGCCATGCGGATGCCATAGAGCTTTCCGGTAACGCGGAACAGCCCTTCGACGGCACGCGGGGCGGGGAAGTAGGGGCGCAGCTGCTCCTGGGAGATATCGTAGCGGGACTGCCGGAGCTTTTCGCTGGCAAAGCCGGTATCCCAGGGATTCAGCGAGTCGAGGCCGAGGGTCTCCTTGGCGAAGGCTTCGAGTTCGTTGAACTCGCGCTGGGCCTGTGGGTGCGCACGTTCGGCGAGGTCGTCGAGGAACCCCAGCACCTGTTCGGGCGTTTCGGCCATCTTGGTGGCCAGAGAGTAGTCGGCGTAGGTATCGAAACCGAGCAGCTTCGCCAGTTCCTGGCGCAGCGCCAGCGTTTCCTCGATGACCGGGGCGTTGTCGTTCTCGCCGGCCTTGGGCCCCTGGTCGGAAGCGCGGGTGACGTAGGCGGTATAGACTTCGCGACGCAGCTCGCGATCTTCGGCGAAGGTCATGACCGGCAGGAAACTGGGCACGTCGAGGGTAATCCGGTAGCCGGTCTTGCCCTTGGCTTCGGCATTCGCCTTGAGCGTTTCGAGGGCGCTTTCCGGCAAGCCGCTCAGGCGCTCGGCATCGCCCAGGTCCAGCTGCCAGGACTGCGTCGCGTCGAGCAATTGGTTGGAGAAGGTGTTGCCTAGTTCCGACAGGCGGGCCTGGATCTCGCCGTAGCGCTTTTTCTTCTCGGCCGGCAGATCGACGCCTGCCAGGCGGAAGTTGCGCAGCGTATTATCGATCGCCTTGCGCTGGGCGGTATCGAGCGTGGCGTACTCGTCGCTCTCCCGCAGGCGTTCGAAAGCCTTGAACAGCGCGGTGTTCTGGCCGACCCAGGTGCTGTATTCGGACAGCATGGCGAGACACTGCTGGTAGGCATCGCGCAGGGCATCGTTGTTCATCGTCGAGTTGAGATGCGACACCGGCGACCAGGCCTGGGAGAGGCGATCTTCGAGCGCTTCCAGCGGCGCGGCGAGCGTCTGCCAGCTCACGTCCTGCTGCTGGGCGAGCGCCTCCGTGGCCTGACGGTTGTCGGCAATGATCTTCTCGATGGCCGGGACGACGTGTTCGGGGCGAATCGCCTCGAACGGCGGCAGGGTATGATGCTCGAGCAGCGGGTTATTCGACATGGTCACCTCGGACGATGGAATCGGTTTCATCCTATATGGGGGGAGCCGGCACCGCTTTCAATCCGAAGCCCTGCTCGGGTTACGGTCCAGATCGATCCCGGGTACCCACACGCATGTTCATTCCGGGTTCCAGCCAGAATACGCGGGGCGAAAGCGTCGGCACGCTCGAGATTGGCGCTCCGCCAGGTGCCTGATAGGCTCTTCGCGTTTTCGTTATCGTCGCATGGCATCATGGCCTGCCGACATCGGCCGCAACCGTCAGACATAGGTCTCGAATGATGAGTGAAACTCTGGAGCGCTGGCAGTCCCGCCGCGCCTTTATTCTGGCGGTCACCGGTGCTGCCGTCGGCCTGGGCAACATCTGGCGCTTCCCTTACATGACCGGCGAGAACGGGGGCTCGGCCTTCCTGCTCCTTTACGTCGTCTTCGTGTTGCTGCTGGGGCTGCCGATGATGATGGCGGAGATCATGATCGGGCGCGCCGGTCGCCGCAGCCCGATGCAGGCGCTGGCTTTTCTGGCAGACGAGGCCGATGTCAGCCTCCACTGGAAATGGCTGGGGCTGTTCGGCGCGATCACCGTCTTCTTCATCCTGTCGTTCTACTCGGTCGTTTCCGGCTGGTCGATCGAGTATCTGGTGAGTGCCGTGAACGGCAGTTTCGTGAATCGTTCGCCTCAGGAGATCGGTGCGAGCTTCGATGCGTTTCTGGCCGACCCGCTGCGCATGACCTTCAACCATACCTTGTTCATGCTGCTGACGATGTCGGTGGTGGCGGCCGGCATCGCCAACGGTATCGAGAAGCTCAACAATATGATGATGCCGCTGCTCTACGGCATCCTGATCGTGCTGGGGGGCTACGCGGTGACGACCTCCGGCTTCGGCGCCGCCATGCACTGGCTGTTCACCCCCGATGTGTCCGCGATTACCTGGGGCGTGGTGCTCAACGCCATGGGGCACGCCTTTTTCACCCTGGCCGTGGGGGCCTGCGCGTTGATGGCGTATGGCGCCTACATGCCCGATGAGCAGAGCCTGCCGAGGGCGGTCTTCGGCGTGGCGGTGCTCGATATTACGGTGGCGCTGCTTTCCGGCATCGCGATCTTTTCCATCGTTTTCACCCATGGTCTCGATCCCGCCGAGGGGCCGGGGCTGATGTTCGTCACGCTGCCGATCGCCTTCAGCGAACTGCCCGGCGGGCAGGTCTGGCTGGGTGCCTTCTTTCTGTTGCTGCTCGTCGCGACCTGGACCTCCTCGATCAATCTGGCCGAGCCGATGGTGTCGATGCTCGTCGGGGCCGGATGGCGGCGTAGCCGGGCTGCTATCCTGATCGGGGTGCTGGTGTGGTTGACGGGGCTGTTGTCGGTGTTGTCATTCTCTACGCTGGCGGATGTGCACTGGATCGGGGAGATGAACTTCTTCGCACTGGTGTCGACCATACCGCCGGATATCTTCCTGCCGGTCGGCGGCCTGCTGATTGCCATCTTCGCGGCGTGGAAAATGTCCCGGGAGGCTGCCGTGGCAGCGCTGGGCGTCGGCCCCGGCGCTTTTCGTCTGTGGTTGGGGCTGGTGCGCTACGTGTCGATTCCGCTGACCGCTGTCGTGCTGGTGACGAGCCTGATGTAGACAATGCTTCCGATAGTCCGACGTATTCTGGATAGCGACAGGAGTGAAAACCATGGCAATTCGAACGTTTCAGGGTGTCACGCCCAGCCTTGGCGAGCGGGTGTTCATCGATGACACCTGCGTCGTGCTGGGTGACGTCGCGCTGGGCGATGACTGCTCGGTATGGCCGATGGCGGTCATTCGCGGCGATGTGCACCGCATTCGTATCGGCGCACGAACCAGCGTGCAGGACGGCTGCGTACTGCACTGCACCCACGCCAGCGACTACAACCCGGGCGGTCAGCCCCTGGTGATCGGGGACGAGGTCACGATCGGCCACCAGGCCACGCTGCATGGCTGCAAAATCGGTAACCGCGTGCTGGTCGGGATGGGCGCCGTCGTGCTGGATGGGGTCGTGGTCGAAGACGAGGTGATCATCGCTGCCGGCGCCATGGTGCCACCCGGCAAGGTCCTGGAGAGCGGCTATGTCTATGCCGGTAACCCCGCCAAGCCGCTACGTGAACTCAAGCCTGCGGAGCGGGAGTTCTTCGCCTACTCTGCCGCCAACTACGTCAAGCTGAAGGATCAGCATCTGACCGGCGAGTGATCAACTATCGCGGCGGTCGTTCAGCAACTGCGATCGCCTTTCGGCGCGCCGGGCTCGAGATTCGGCGCGCTGCAGGTCCATCAGTCCCGCCTTGACGTAGTCGAGATGCTCGTGCGCCAGTGTGCGGGCGTCCTCGGCGCGGCCTTCCAGAATTGCCTCGAGCAGGGCGCGGTGCTGTGCCATCAGTCGTTCGCGGGCGTTGGGGCGCTCGAACAGATGCGCGAGGTTGGCCACGATGCTCTTCTCCAGCAGGTGAAAGAGACCGCGGATGGTGTGCAGCATCAGGACATTGTGCGCCGCCTCGGCAATGGCCAGATGAAAGGCGGCGTCGGCCTTGGCTTCGCGTAGCGGATCGCTCTGCTGGTCAGGGTCCTTGTAGCTTCTATCCAGTGCCTCGAATCGCCGTTGCAGCATCTCCTTGTCTGCTGGTGTCGCCCGCATCGCCGCGTGGTAGGCGGTAATTCCTTCCATGGCGTCGCGGAATTCCAGCACGTCCAGATGAAACTCCTCGTGGCGTGACAGCATCTCCAGCATGGGGTCGCCATAACTGTCGGCGAGACGTTCGCTGACATAGGTACCGCCACCCTGCCGACTGGTCAGAAGGCCGCGAGCGGCCAGCTTCTGGATGGCCTCGCGCAACGAGGGGCGGGAAACGCCAAAGCGCTCGGCCAGCTCTCGTTCGGCCGGCAGGCGATGGCCGGGCTTGAGGCTGCCCTCGAGGATCATTGCCTCGAGGCGTTCGGTAATGACGTCGGCCAAGCGAGGTTGTCTGACGGAGGGGTAGGCCACTGGTCGGACTCCTGGTGGTAGTTTGAAATTGGTTTTACCAATATTCTGGCATCTTTCAAAGATGTCCGGTCAGAGAAATGCGCTTTATAACGGCAGATAAACCAAAGTATAAGGGCGTGGAGCGGGAATTCGCGGGCTTTCGTTTGACCCTCATTTCTGAGCGGTAATAATGGGATGAAATTAAAGTGTCAATTGGTAAAACCAAAGCGGGCTTGCGAAGGCGTTGTCCAGCGCCCACGGCAGAATCCCGACGAACCAGGACCATGACATGACGCCAGTCAAGCTCTATCCCGCCAAGCCCGAGAAGGTTTATCTGTTCGGCACCTGTCTGATCGATCTCTTCTATCCCGAGGCGGGGATGGATGTCGTTCACCTGCTCGAGCGGGAGGGAGTCGAGGTCATCTACCCGGACGATCAGACCTGCTGCGGTCAGCCCGCCTACACGTCCGGCTATCATGACGAAGCGCGTGCCGTCGCTGCCGCGCAACTCGATCTGTTCCCGGAACCGTGGCCGATCATCGTGCCGTCGGGCTCCTGCGGCGGAATGATGCGCACGCACTACGCTCAGCTCTTTGCGGATAGCGAACGCCAAGCGCAGGCAGAAGCGGTAGCGTCGCGAGTCTTCGAACTGACCGAATTCCTGGTCCATGTCTGCCACGTGCGGCTGGTCGACCGGGGAGAACCGCAGCGACTGGCGATGCATACGTCGTGCAGCGCTCGGCGGGAGATGGGGCTGGCGGAGACGGGGCCGCAGCTACTTCAGCAACTGAGTAATGTGACGCTGGTCGAGCAGGCGCGCGCCGCGGAATGCTGTGGGTTCGGCGGCACCTTTGCCGTGCGTCACCCGGAAGTTTCCGCGGCGATGGTGGCCGACAAAGGTGCGGCGCTCGAAGCCGCGGAGGCGGAGCACTTCGTGACGTCCGATTGCGGCTGTCTGATGAATATCGATGGTCATCTCCAGCATGAACGGCGCGCGCTGCGTGGCGAGCATATCGCCAGCTATCTATGGAGGCGCACGGCATGAATACGCCTTCGACGGCCAAATCCCCCAAAGAAACGCTTCAGGGCGGGGCGGCGACGCCGGAGGTCCAGACGTTCGACCCGCGGCATTTCCATGCGCAGGCGCACGATGCGCTCAACAATCCGCAGATCCGAGACAACTTTCGCAGCGCAATGGATGGGCTGATGC
>Ga0208300_101023_pt1 | contig 13558 bp, 5 predicted proteins | sample 23_taG_FD_184096 | JGI IMG/M metagenome (GOLD analysis project Ga0208300, IMG submission 184096) | Marine viral communities from Cariaco Basin, Caribbean Sea - 23_WHOI_OMZ (SPAdes) (version 2) | ecosystem: Environmental > Aquatic > Marine > Oceanic | place: Caribbean Sea: Cariaco Basin | collected... | reverse complement strand
AGGCTGCTGCTGAAAAAGCTGAAAAAGAACGCCTACAAAAAATCGAAGCCAATCGTATAGCCTTACTCGATAAAGCTAAAAAGGCTGGCTTAAGTGACAAACAAGCAACTGCTTATGCCGAAGCCAACAAAGAAGCTACTGATAAAGATGCTGAAAATGCGCTAGATAGTATCATTGCTGATAATGCTGAAAAAGCATTAAGAGCAGAAGCGACTGAAGCAAAAGGTGTTTCAGATGCAATGTACCCAATTGGTGCTATTACAGCCTCAACTCGCGCATCTTCTAGTTCTACCTCGAACGCACTAACAACAGAATCTAGAATTCAAACGGTAGTTTATAATCAACCATATTCCGTTGTTTTAGGTAATTACTCTGGCAATATAAGATATAACAATCAGTCTGGTGCTATCTTTAATGATAACAGGGATTCATCAATCACTATTAAAGGGTTAAAAACTGCGCCTGATGCCATTCCAATGTTAGGTAACGCGACCTATAATGGTAAAGCGTTCAATGGAACTCACAAAACTCGCTTCTCTGGAGGTGGCATAATCGAAGGTAGATTGAGTTATGATGTGAATTTTGCCGATCGGACTGGTTCGGGTTTTATTAGTGGTTTAGGCGATACAGTTATCCTAAATCAAGGGGAAATCTCAGGAGCTGGTATATCTTCAACTGCTCAACAAGTTTTCAAAAGTGGAACTTACTTACTAGATTTTTATGGTAAAAAAGCTGAAGAAATTGCTGGTAAGGTTGTGTTCGACGGTAAAGATACCATTGGGTTCGGTGGTACTCGTGGTGAAATCTCTAAATAACAGAAAGCTAATCCTTAACTAAATTTACACTCTAAACCGTCTGAAATATTTATTTTATATTTCAGACGGTTTTTTCGTCATATCGGTGAAAAACCAATGAAAAAAAACCTCTATGCAATCTGTTGTGTTGCGTTATCTGCTCCAGCCATTGCTCAGGAAGCACCACCTACTCAAACAGTTTTTTTTGAAAAGATTCCGCAAATACAACCAGAGTTATTACTCAACCAACCTAGCATTAATACACCAAGTACTGCACCGCTACTAGAAGGTAGTAGTCTAGAAGAAAACATCAATTTCGCCATTATCACTAAAGATTGGCAAAAGTTAGAAAAACTATTAGCTAAATATCGTACAACAACTAATTTTGATCCAATTTTATATAATTATGGACTAGGGGCACTGTATCGGCATCAGGGTCGCCAAAAAGAAGCCATTGCTTTATATCAGCAGATATTAAAGGATCAACCAGATCTACATTACCCAAGATTTGATTTGGCAATGATGTTATATGAAGATAAGCGTTATGCTGAAGCAAAAGTTCAACTTGAAACAGCTGAGCCCTATCTCAAACCAGAGTTACAAGGGCTAATAAGCCAGATTTTAGGAAATATAAAAAAATCTCAAAAATGGCAACCTACTTTAAACTTTAGTTATGAATCCACTGATAACGTCAACCAAGCATCTAACTTAAAGGAATTAGTAATTGGCGAAGCTACCTTTATTCGTAGCGATGACTCATTACCGCAAGACGCACATGGCATAAGCTATGACATCGGCGCTACACAAGAGCAAAATATTAAGGGTAACCACTATATTTATAAGGACTTAAACCTAGGGGGCGTGAGCTATTGGGATAACAACGATTATAGTGAGCTGACACTACAAGCGAATTTAGGCTATCGCTACAAAGACATCAAACAGTCATGGGGTCTTATAACAACAGCTGAGCAAAACTTACTAGGCGGAAACCGATATAACCAAAACTATGCTGCGACGTTAGAATACAATCGACAAATATCAAGCCAGTGGCAAATTTCTGGCAGCTTATCTCACTTACAAAAACGATATGAAGACGAAGACTCCGCAACTTATTATAATGGCAATGCTAACAGCACAGCATGGATTCTGCTTTACCAACCAAAACCAAAATGGCTAGTTTACGGAGGTGCTGACTTTATGCGCGATAACTTAGCTGACCCATCCGAATCATCAGACCGTCAAGGCATACGCGGCGGTATGGCATTCTCTGGAGAGAGTGTTAACTTAAGAAGCAGTATTCGTTACGCACAACGAGACTTTGAAGAAAATAACTTCCTTTATGGAGAGAAACGTAAGGATGATGAGTACCAATTCAGCACAACCATAGGGCATAAGAAGTTTAATTGGCAGGGGTTTACACCAAAGTTAAACTACGAATATAAGAAAGTCGATAGTAACCTGCCACTTTATAAGCGTAGCAACAGCGCTGTATATCTAAGAATAGACAAGAGCTTCTAGGAACAACACTTTAGAGAGCACAGCAGCTAAATAGCCTAAGCAGCAGTCCGCCTTCGAGAGAAGCGCTGTTATCTGATTTAGGCTTATCCAGTGCAACTTCTAAAACTTACCTAATTTCTTGTGATTATAGTAAGTTCTTCTCGAGATCCCTAACTCTTCCCAAGGCTTTAATGACTGCTCCGAAGTCGCTATAGGCTTACGCTTAGAGACCTTACCACCCTTACTGCCCTTAAGTGCCTGACGGTAGATAAACTCGTTATAGTGGTAAGCATCACGCTTCCAACAGTACTTTGCAATGCTTTTAGCAGTCGCTTTGATTTCTGAGTAAGGTAATGGCTCTGAAAACATCATATTCACGCTCTGAGCGTTTTTAAGCACTGAGTTATACCATTGCTCCCAATTCTTCCCTCGGTGCTCTCTAATCGCAGAATAAGCCCAATGGCGAACGGTGTCGAATAGGGAACAGTTCCTACCAAGCCCATATTCTTTCTCGGTATTCGTCAAAGGTCTGAGATCAACGAACTCCGCAAGATAATTTAACTCATAGGCTTCTTTTGTCCATACTTCGGTGCGCCAATGCTCGTGCATTGGGTTTTTAGTGATGAAGTTGGTATAACCGACGTCTGCTCGTGTTTCTCTGACAAGCCCTGCTTGTATCTTAGCGAGATAGTCTAAGGCTTTACGGCTGCCATGTTCACTGGTGCAAACAGGCGTTTTTAGCTCATAGACAATATGGGCGTGTCCATTTGAGGGGTTTTGGCTTGTCCACCGTGGCGGTGGTAGGTGTTCTTCCGCCCAACGCATGGCGCCATGCTCATGATCAATGTCTAGGCAAATGAAATGGGTCATACAAGGAGGGTTATGCTGAATGTATCGCATTTTGACGGCAGTTTGCCTAGGACGAATGACAAGATTACCTAAATCATCGGTGCAATAGGGCTTATGGGGGAGTGTTTCGTATATTTCCGGTAGTATTAACATCACGCACACTTGTGTTGGTGCGCCTGCTGATATAAAATGACCGTTCGAATATGGTGGGTTTTATATCTGCTGACACAGATTAAAATTCATCTAACCCCCGATGCCTGCAAGCATTGGGGGTTACTCGTTTCTAGCACTTGAGTTTACGCTTTCCTTACCTCTGCGTCAAATAGCAATTTCTTCTCAAAGTCACGCCATTTAAGGCGTACATCGCTCTAAAAAGTTGTACCTACTTCATATTACATACCCATACTGGGACCTGAATAAGACCGCGTAGGGCGTTGTTTTTCAAGCGCTTGCGTCATTTGTTGACTAATTTCGCGACAGTCTCTAGCTCGCTCATCAATTTGCTCTGTGCCTGCTTTATTGCGTTCTGTGAACTCTTTAACTGTTCCATCGAGCCTTCTAGCATCGTCTCTAATGCGCTCATATCGCTCGTTAACTCGTCTGCTGGTACCAATGTACTCTGATACTCGCTCAAGGCTGTTGTGAGCTGTATCTGTGTGGTTGCGAGTTTGCTCAGTTGTTCGGCGATTATCATTTGCCCTTCTGTATATTGCTTGCGATGATTCCACCAAGCTTGCTGCTCTTTCGTATGCTTGCTCAGTGAAGTCTCTAATGCCTCGAACATGCTCGGTAACGCTTTGAGTTCCTTGTCTTGCGTTTCTGCCAATGCCGTCAATAATCGCTTCAATCTCTCGATGCTCTGCTCTTGGTAGTCGATGACGTCCTTCTGTCTCGCTATGGTGTCTGCGTTCGCTTGCATGGCTTGGCTGACTTGCTGTATCAGTTGTTTTTGCATGGTCTGTTATCCTAATTTCATTCCGATCATGACGCCAAATCCCATCATCACTAAAGCGACAATCGCGCAGCCAATCACCACTACCCATGCTCGGTGTTGTATGAAGTCTAAGGCGTTGGCTTGATGCGATTGCATCGTTTGGCTTAACTCTTGTGAATACTCGCTCATCATCTGCGCTATCTCGGCTTTTTGTTGTTCTAGGCTTTCTGTCGTAAGGACTTGGACGCTGGATAGGTGAGTAGACAACACTGTGTTGATTGCTTCGTGATGCGTCTCTAAGCTCTCTGTCAATTTGGCTTGTTTGTCGTTTAGGCTCTCCGTGCCTTGTGTGATGATAGTCTCGCTTTCGGTCAAGCTCTTCATAAAGGACGCGTGTAGCTTCCCTAAGTCGTCCTGTAGCGTTGTCTCTATAAGCGCTGCTGTCTCGTTCGACTGTTTCTTGAACTTCTCTACCAAACTTAAAGTCTCGCTCATATAATCCACCTGTTAATCTAATGTTTCTGCCACCACTGGGGTTTTTGATAGATATTGCTTTGTCTGTCTCTCGTGCGATTTCAAACCCTCCGTCTTGGAGCGTTTGTATGACCTCATGGCGGTTGGTTATCAGCCCATTAGCCACCATGCTTTTCAAGCCCTCTGTAATGGCTTCACGCGCTTCTTTGGTGGCTCGTGGTAAGCTGTCACGCTGCGCCATTAATCGCTTGCGTATGGGGTCATTTGGGTCTGATAAATCATAGTCAATGTTCTGTATGTCTTTCCACGCATTGACCCTCGTTTTGTCTTGGCTGTGAATATAGGGCTGGAACAGTCGCCCATACTCAAGATCAACGTTAGCAATGACAAAGTTCAGCTCAAGCCGTCCTTTGTCTCGATGTTCAACCCATGCAAAGCTCACCCGATCAGCGTCTAACCCTGCGGTAATCGTTTCCTCAAAGCCGTCCATGATCTCGTTTTTTTGCTTGATTGTTAGATGGTCAGGGGCTTCTTCAAAGCTCAAGCAACCACTGGTGTACTGGCGTTTAAACTCTAATGAGTCAATGAGTAGCTTTTGCTGCTCTACGTCACCGCGCAGTATTTCAGCATCAGGGCGATCTTCCTCTTTGCCAAGCAAGTAATCAAAGACGGCACTGCCACCACCTGTGCCATGACGAAAGAATTTAACGATCATCGCTCATAATCCTTTGTAGCTCAGTATCAAGATCGGCTTGGATCTTCACCAAAGTCATGAGTACCTCATTGTCCACTTGATTGCCTAGGTTCAGGTGCTTGGCGATTTGGTTCATGTTATTGCCAACCCATGCCACATGACGCACCAATTCGGGATCAGCTGCGTGAATAATTTTCTTAGCCTTTGGTTTTGGCTGTTCGATCTTTTGGTTGAGTGCCAACTGGCGCAAAAAAGTTGATGTGCCAAGCTCACCTGCTCGGATTTTTATCTCCGAGAATTCTGCATCAGTGAGGCGTATTTGAATATGCCTGTCTCTGATTTTCTTGGTGGGTTTTTCATCGCTCATGGGTGACGTCCGTAAGGTTTTTGGGGTTAAGGGGTTTCCCCTTACCAGCTGCCGTTATTATGAAATCCGATAGGGTTTTGTAATGACGGCATATGCTGGCTTTATAAAAAAAATCAATAACTATATACCTGAGAAACTTATTACTCACTACTAAAATAAATATTACTCTTATAATACAGAACAATATTCCTAAAAATAGTTTAGTAAGTTTTCACAAAAAAAAGAAACAATATAGTAGTATGTCTTACATTACGTTACTATTTTTATTGGAGAAACAAAGTGTCTTTAAAGTATTTATCCAGAGTCAGTGCCCTTACTGTTTTAGCAATAGGTATTGCTGCATGTAATAGTAGCGGTAATAATAGTTTTTCAAACCCATCTACGAACTTACCTCCAGTAACAGAGCAGACTGAAGCTGAAAAAGCTGAAGCAGAGCGTTTAGAGAATATCGAAACTAACCGTGTAGCATTGTTGGAAAAAGCTAAAAAATCTGGCTTAAGTGACAAACAAGCAGCTGCTTATGCCGAAGCCAATAAAGAGTCAAACGATAAAGTGGCACAAGCTGCATTAGAAACCTTGGTCGCAGAGAAAGCTGCTGCCGACAAAGCCGCTGCTGAAAAGGCTGCTGCTGAAAAAGCTGAAAAAGAACGCCTACAAAAAATCGAAGCCAACCGTCTAATCTTACTCGATAAAGCTAAAAAATCTGGCTTAAGTGACAAACAAGCAACTGCTTATGCCGAAGCCAATAAAGAGTCAAACGATAAAGTGGCACAAGCTGCATTAGAAACCTTGGTCGCAGAGAAAGCTGCTGCCGACAAAGCCGCTGCTGAAAAGGCTGCTGCTGAAAAAGCTGAAAAAGAACGCCTACAAAAAATCGAAGCCAACCGTCTAATCTTACTCGATAAAGCTAAAAAATCTGGCTTAAGTGACAAACAAGCAGCTGCTTATGCCGAAGCCAATAAAGAGTCAAACGATAAAGTGGCACAAGCTGCATTAGAAACCTTGGTCGCAGAGAAAGCCGCTGCTGAAAAGGCTGCTGCCGACAAAGCTGCTGCCGAGAAAGCCGCTGCTGAAAAGGCTGCTGCTGAAAAAGCTGAAAAAGAACGCCTACAAAAAATCGAAGCCAATCGTATAGCCTTACTCGATAAAGCTAAAAAGGCTGGCTTAAGTGACAAACAAGCAACTGCTTATGCCGAAGCCAATAAAGAGTCAAACGATAAAGTGGCACAAGCTGCATTAGAAACCTTGGTCGCAGAGAAAGCCGCTGCTGAAAAGGCTGCTGCTGAAAAGGCTGAAAAAGAACGCCTACAAAAAATCGAAGCCAACCGTCTAATCTTACTCGATAAAGCTAAAAAATCTGGCTTAAGTGATGAACAAGCAACAGCTTATGCCGAAGCCAATAAAGAAGCCAATGCAAAAACGGCACAAGCTGCTTTAGAAACCTTAGTCGCAGAGAAAGCTGCCGCCGACAAAGCCGCCGCTGAAAAGGCTGCTGCTGAAAAGGCTGAGAAAGAACGCCTACAAAAGATCGAAGCCAATCGTCTAGCCTTACTTGATAAAGCTAAAAAAGCGGGCTTAAGTGATGAACAAGCAACTGCTTATGCCGAAGCCAATAAAGAGTCAAACGATAAAGTGGCACAAGCTGCATTAGAAACCTTGGTCGCAGAGAAAGCTGCTGCCGACAAAGCCGCTGCTGAAAAGGCTGCTGCTGAAAAAGCTGAAAAAGAACGCCTACAAAAAATCGAAGCCAATCGTATAGCCTTACTCGATAAAGCTAAAAAGGCTGGCTTAAGTGACAAACAAGCAACTGCTTATGCCGAAGCCAACAAAGAAGCTACTGATAAAGATGCTGAAAATGCGCTAGATAGTATCATTGCTGATAATGCTGAAAAAGCATTAAGAGCAGAAGCGACTGAAGCAAAAGGTGTTTCAGATGCAATGTACCCAATTGGTGCTATTACAGCCTCAACTCGCGCATCTTCTAGTTCTACCTCGAACGCACTAACAACAGAATCTAGAATTCAAACGGTAGTTTATAATCAACCATATTCCGTTGTTTTAGGTAATTACTCTGGCAATATAAGATATAACAATCAGTCTGGTGCTATCTTTAATGATAACAGGGATTCATCAATCACTATTAAAGGGTTAAAAACTGCGCCTGATGCCATTCCAATGTTAGGTAACGCGACCTATAATGGTAAAGCGTTCAATGGAACTCACAAAACTCGCTTCTCTGGAGGTGGCATAATCGAAGGTAGATTGAGTTATGATGTGAATTTTGCCGATCGGACTGGTTCGGGTTTTATTAGTGGTTTAGGCGATACAGTTATCCTAAATCAAGGGGAAATCTCAGGAGCTGGTATATCTTCAACTGCTCAACAAGTTTTCAAAAGTGGAACTTACTTACTAGATTTTTATGGTAAAAAAGCTGAAGAAATTGCTGGTAAGGTTGTGTTCGACGGTAAAGATACCATTGGGTTCGGTGGTACTCGTGGTGAAATCTCTAAATAACAGAAAGCTAATCCTTAACTAAATTTACACTCTAAACCGTCTGAAATATTTATTTTATATTTCAGACGGTTTTTTCGTCATATCGGTGAAAAACCAATGAAAAAAAACCTCTATGCAATCTGTTGTGTTGCGTTATCTGCTCCAGCCATTGCTCAGGAAGCACCACCTACTCAAACAGTTTTTTTTGAAAAGATTCCGCAAATACAACCAGAGTTATTACTCAACCAACCTAGCATTAATACACCAAGTACTGCACCGCTACTAGAAGGTAGTAGTCTAGAAGAAAACATCAATTTCGCCATTATCACTAAAGATTGGCAAAAGTTAGAAAAACTATTAGCTAAATATCGTACAACAACTAATTTTGATCCAATTTTATATAATTATGGACTAGGGGCACTGTATCGGCATCAGGGTCGCCAAAAAGAAGCCATTGCTTTATATCAGCAGATATTAAAGGATCAACCAGATCTACATTACCCAAGATTTGATTTGGCAATGATGTTATATGAAGATAAGCGTTATGCTGAAGCAAAAGTTCAACTTGAAACAGCTGAGCCCTATCTCAAACCAGAGTTACAAGGGCTAATAAGCCAGATTTTAGGAAATATAAAAAAATCTCAAAAATGGCAACCTACTTTAAACTTTAGTTATGAATCCACTGATAACGTCAACCAAGCATCTAACTTAAAGGAATTAGTAATTGGCGAAGCTACCTTTATTCGTAGCGATGACTCATTACCGCAAGACGCACATGGCATAAGCTATGACATCGGCGCTACACAAGAGCAAAATATTAAGGGTAACCACTATATTTATAAGGACTTAAACCTAGGGGGCGTGAGCTATTGGGATAACAACGATTATAGTGAGCTGACACTACAAGCGAATTTAGGCTATCGCTACAAAGACATCAAACAGTCATGGGGTCTTATAACAACAGCTGAGCAAAACTTACTAGGCGGAAACCGATATAACCAAAACTATGCTGCGACGTTAGAATACAATCGACAAATATCAAGCCAGTGGCAAATTTCTGGCAGCTTATCTCACTTACAAAAACGATATGAAGACGAAGACTCCGCAACTTATTATAATGGCAATGCTAACAGCACAGCATGGATTCTGCTTTACCAACCAAAACCAAAATGGCTAGTTTACGGAGGTGCTGACTTTATGCGCGATAACTTAGCTGACCCATCCGAATCATCAGACCGTCAAGGCATACGCGGCGGTATGGCATTCTCTGGAGAGAGTGTTAACTTAAGAAGCAGTATTCGTTACGCACAACGAGACTTTGAAGAAAATAACTTCCTTTATGGAGAGAAACGTAAGGATGATGAGTACCAATTCAGCACAACCATAGGGCATAAGAAGTTTAATTGGCAGGGGTTTACACCAAAGTTAAACTACGAATATAAGAAAGTCGATAGTAACCTGCCACTTTATAAGCGTAGCAACAGCGCTGTATATCTAAGAATAGACAAGAGCTTCTAGGAACAACACTTTAGAGAGCACAGCAGCTAAATAGCCTAAGCAGCAGTCCGCCTTCGAGAGAAGCGCTGTTATCTGATTTAGGCTTATCCAGTGCAACTTCTAAAACTTACCTAATTTCTTGTGATTATAGTAAGTTCTTCTCGAGATCCCTAACTCTTCCCAAGGCTTTAATGACTGCTCCGAAGTCGCTATAGGCTTACGCTTAGAGACCTTACCACCCTTACTGCCCTTAAGTGCCTGACGGTAGATAAACTCGTTATAGTGGTAAGCATCACGCTTCCAACAGTACTTTGCAATGCTTTTAGCAGTCGCTTTGATTTCTGAGTAAGGTAATGGCTCTGAAAACATCATATTCACGCTCTGAGCGTTTTTAAGCACTGAGTTATACCATTGCTCCCAATTCTTCCCTCGGTGCTCTCTAATCGCAGAATAAGCCCAATGGCGAACGGTGTCGAATAGGGAACAGTTCCTACCAAGCCCATATTCTTTCTCGGTATTCGTCAAAGGTCTGAGATCAACGAACTCCGCAAGATAATTTAACTCATAGGCTTCTTTTGTCCATACTTCGGTGCGCCAATGCTCGTGCATTGGGTTTTTAGTGATGAAGTTGGTATAACCGACGTCTGCTCGTGTTTCTCTGACAAGCCCTGCTTGTATCTTAGCGAGATAGTCTAAGGCTTTACGGCTGCCATGTTCACTGGTGCAAACAGGCGTTTTTAGCTCATAGACAATATGGGCGTGTCCATTTGAGGGGTTTTGGCTTGTCCACCGTGGCGGTGGTAGGTGTTCTTCCGCCCAACGCATGGCGCCATGCTCATGATCAATGTCTAGGCAAATGAAATGGGTCATACAAGGAGGGTTATGCTGAATGTATCGCATTTTGACGGCAGTTTGCCTAGGACGAATGACAAGATTACCTAAATCATCGGTGCAATAGGGCTTATGGGGGAGTGTTTCGTATATTTCCGGTAGTATTAACATCACGCACACTTGTGTTGGTGCGCCTGCTGATATAAAATGACCGTTCGAATATGGTGGGTTTTATATCTGCTGACACAGATTAAAATTCATCTAACCCCCGATGCCTGCAAGCATTGGGGGTTACTCGTTTCTAGCACTTGAGTTTACGCTTTCCTTACCTCTGCGTCAAATAGCAATTTCTTCTCAAAGTCACGCCATTTAAGGCGTACATCGCTCTAAAAAGTTGTACCTACTTCATATTACATACCCATACTGGGACCTGAATAAGACCGCGTAGGGCGTTGTTTTTCAAGCGCTTGCGTCATTTGTTGACTAATTTCGCGACAGTCTCTAGCTCGCTCATCAATTTGCTCTGTGCCTGCTTTATTGCGTTCTGTGAACTCTTTAACTGTTCCATCGAGCCTTCTAGCATCGTCTCTAATGCGCTCATATCGCTCGTTAACTCGTCTGCTGGTACCAATGTACTCTGATACTCGCTCAAGGCTGTTGTGAGCTGTATCTGTGTGGTTGCGAGTTTGCTCAGTTGTTCGGCGATTATCATTTGCCCTTCTGTATATTGCTTGCGATGATTCCACCAAGCTTGCTGCTCTTTCGTATGCTTGCTCAGTGAAGTCTCTAATGCCTCGAACATGCTCGGTAACGCTTTGAGTTCCTTGTCTTGCGTTTCTGCCAATGCCGTCAATAATCGCTTCAATCTCTCGATGCTCTGCTCTTGGTAGTCGATGACGTCCTTCTGTCTCGCTATGGTGTCTGCGTTCGCTTGCATGGCTTGGCTGACTTGCTGTATCAGTTGTTTTTGCATGGTCTGTTATCCTAATTTCATTCCGATCATGACGCCAAATCCCATCATCACTAAAGCGACAATCGCGCAGCCAATCACCACTACCCATGCTCGGTGTTGTATGAAGTCTAAGGCGTTGGCTTGATGCGATTGCATCGTTTGGCTTAACTCTTGTGAATACTCGCTCATCATCTGCGCTATCTCGGCTTTTTGTTGTTCTAGGCTTTCTGTCGTAAGGACTTGGACGCTGGATAGGTGAGTAGACAACACTGTGTTGATTGCTTCGTGATGCGTCTCTAAGCTCTCTGTCAATTTGGCTTGTTTGTCGTTTAGGCTCTCCGTGCCTTGTGTGATGATAGTCTCGCTTTCGGTCAAGCTCTTCATAAAGGACGCGTGTAGCTTCCCTAAGTCGTCCTGTAGCGTTGTCTCTATAAGCGCTGCTGTCTCGTTCGACTGTTTCTTGAACTTCTCTACCAAACTTAAAGTCTCGCTCATATAATCCACCTGTTAATCTAATGTTTCTGCCACCACTGGGGTTTTTGATAGATATTGCTTTGTCTGTCTCTCGTGCGATTTCAAACCCTCCGTCTTGGAGCGTTTGTATGACCTCATGGCGGTTGGTTATCAGCCCATTAGCCACCATGCTTTTCAAGCCCTCTGTAATGGCTTCACGCGCTTCTTTGGTGGCTCGTGGTAAGCTGTCACGCTGCGCCATTAATCGCTTGCGTATGGGGTCATTTGGGTCTGATAAATCATAGTCAATGTTCTGTATGTCTTTCCACGCATTGACCCTCGTTTTGTCTTGGCTGTGAATATAGGGCTGGAACAGTCGCCCATACTCAAGATCAACGTTAGCAATGACAAAGTTCAGCTCAAGCCGTCCTTTGTCTCGATGTTCAACCCATGCAAAGCTCACCCGATCAGCGTCTAACCCTGCGGTAATCGTTTCCTCAAAGCCGTCCATGATCTCGTTTTTTTGCTTGATTGTTAGATGGTCAGGGGCTTCTTCAAAGCTCAAGCAACCACTGGTGTACTGGCGTTTAAACTCTAATGAGTCAATGAGTAGCTTTTGCTGCTCTACGTCACCGCGCAGTATTTCAGCATCAGGGCGATCTTCCTCTTTGCCAAGCAAGTAATCAAAGACGGCACTGCCACCACCTGTGCCATGACGAAAGAATTTAACGATCATCGCTCATAATCCTTTGTAGCTCAGTATCAAGATCGGCTTGGATCTTCACCAAAGTCATGAGTACCTCATTGTCCACTTGATTGCCTAGGTTCAGGTGCTTGGCGATTTGGTTCATGTTATTGCCAACCCATGCCACATGACGCACCAATTCGGGATCAGCTGCGTGAATAATTTTCTTAGCCTTTGGTTTTGGCTGTTCGATCTTTTGGTTGAGTGCCAACTGGCGCAAAAAAGTTGATGTGCCAAGCTCACCTGCTCGGATTTTTATCTCCGAGAATTCTGCATCAGTGAGGCGTATTTGAATATGCCTGTCTCTGATTTTCTTGGTGGGTTTTTCATCGCTCATGGGTGACGTCCGTAAGGTTTTTGGGGTTAAGGGGTTTCCCCTTACCAGCTGCCGTTATTATGAAATCCGATAGGGTTTTGTAATGACGGCATATGCTGGCTTTATAAAAAAAATCAATAACTATATACCTGAGAAACTTATTACTCACTACTAAAATAAATATTACTCTTATAATACAGAACAATATTCCTAAAAATAGTTTAGTAAGTTTTCACAAAAAAAAGAAACAATATAGTAGTATGTCTTACATTACGTTACTATTTTTATTGGAGAAACAAAGTGTCTTTAAAGTATTTATCCAGAGTCAGTGCCCTTACTGTTTTAGCAATAGGTATTGCTGCATGTAATAGTAGCGGTAATAATAGTTTTTCAAACCCATCTACGAACTTACCTCCAGTAACAGAGCAGACTGAAGCTGAAAAAGCTGAAGCAGAGCGTTTAGAGAATATCGAAACTAACCGTGTAGCATTGTTGGAAAAAGCTAAAAAATCTGGCTTAAGTGACAAACAAGCAGCTGCTTATGCCGAAGCCAATAAAGAGTCAAACGATAAAGTGGCACAAGCTGCATTAGAAACCTTGGTCGCAGAGAAAGCTGCTGCCGACAAAGCCGCTGCTGAAAAGGCTGCTGCTGAAAAAGCTGA
>Ga0208300_101020_pt1 | contig 13597 bp, 5 predicted proteins | sample 23_taG_FD_184096 | JGI IMG/M metagenome (GOLD analysis project Ga0208300, IMG submission 184096) | Marine viral communities from Cariaco Basin, Caribbean Sea - 23_WHOI_OMZ (SPAdes) (version 2) | ecosystem: Environmental > Aquatic > Marine > Oceanic | place: Caribbean Sea: Cariaco Basin | collected... | reverse complement strand
AAAGAAAGTAAATAGAGCGCCTATAGATAAAGATGTTATATTTACCCAAGAAGGACAACCACTTACTACTAATGCAATGGCATCTATGGTAATTGGTACACCAACTGCTTTTGAAGGCAATTTTGGTATATCACAAGACCCTGGTTCATTTGCAGTATATGGATATAATAAATATTTTACTGACAAAGATAGATCAGCTGTTTTAAAATTAGGACCAAGTGGTATTGAAGAAATATCTAACATGGGAATGATAGATTATTTTAGAGATCAATTAGAATTTAGTGGTATTATAACAGGAGGGTATGATATTTATAATAAGAATTATGTAGTTACTATAGGGGATGGAGTTGGTAAAACTCGTCAAACTGTAGCTTATGATGAATTAATAAATGGATGGTGTAGCTTTTTTGATTATATCCCAGAATTAATGACAAGTTGTAATGGAAGTTTTTATTCCTTTAAATCTCAAAAAGTATGGAAACATTATAGTGGAACAAATTATAATAATTTTTATGGAACTGCATATCCATCTACAGTAGATTTTGTATTTAATCCAGATCCGATTAGAATGAAAACATTTAAAACTATAAATTATGAAGGTAGTAATGGATGGGAAATAAATGCTAATCAAGTACAATCAGAAGAAACTGGAGTAGATACTAATCCACAACAACCTGCTTTAGGGGATACTACTTATCAAGATACAGTAGCTAAAATTTATAGTTATGACGAAGGATATTATACCGAAAATGGTATACCTTATAGGGCAGGATTTGATAGAAAACAAAATACTTATTATGCAGTATTAAATAATAATTCTCCAGCACGTGCTGAAGAAGTTATTACAACAGGAGCACAAGAAACAGGAGTAAAAGCTTTTTATATAACAGTAAAATTCTCCACCGATGGGACTACAGACCCAAATGGAGCGAAACAATTATTTTCTGTAGGAAGTAATTATATGAATAGATAAATTATATGAAATTTAATATTAGAAAACTAAAAGAATCCGATTGGAATACTTTAGTTAAATGGTGGGATAGTTGGCCTGAATGGACAACCCCTCCAAAATCTTTTCTCCCAGAAAATGGTACTGGGGGATTAATAGTAGAAAAAGATAAACAACCTATAGTGGCTGGATTTCTTTATTTTACTAATTCTCAAGCAGTTTTATTAGAATGGATAATATCTAACCCAGAATATAGAAGTGCAGATAGATCAGAAGCAATAGAATTATTAATTAATATGGCAGAAGAAGTTTGTAAAAAACAAAATCAACTGCACATATTTTCTATTGGAAGAAATAAACAGTTAATAGAAACACATAAAAAATTAGGATGGCATGTGGATAATAAGCCCTCTTATGAAATAGTAAAAAATATATAATATGGCAGCATTAACAGCAGTAGCCGCAGCAGCAGTAGTAGGCGCAGGAGCCGTAGCAGCCGGGAAAGCTAAAAAAGCAGAAAGGAGAGCTAGAAATGAAAAAAATGACGCAAAAACAGGAATGCTTGCGGCAATAAGAGATAGACAAGACATTATAAATCCTTATACAGGAATAACTGACTTATCTGGGTTAGCTAGTGATTTATCTAGTCAAATAACTAATCCATTTAATAATTTACAAGTATCAACAGCCGCAGCTGAAATGCAGGCTGAAGAGGCTGATATTGCGTTGGCTAATACTTTAGATACTTTAGAAATGACAGGCGCTAGTGCTGGAGGAGCAACTGCTTTAGCAATGGCTGCACTTAAATCTAAAAAAGGCGTTGCTGCAAGTATTGAAGAACAAGAGGCAAGAAATGCAGAATTAAAAGCGCGAGGCGAACAACATGCTATTGGTGCTAGGGTGGCGGCAACTACACGTTATCAAGATGTTGCTATAGCTCAAGGCACAAGAGCAGAAGACGCAGCAGCTCAAGGAGAAATATTTCAATTTCAAGCACAAGAAGCTAGAACTAATAATGATATTAACATGTATCAAAGTATGTATCAAGGTTTTGCTCAGCAAGAAAATCAAGCTGCAATTGCTGGCTCTCAGGCCTGGGGACAAGTAGCAAGTGGACTTGGAAGTGTTGCAACTGCTGGGTTAGGAGTAAAAGCATCACAAAACAACTTAGCTGCTGCTCAACTTAATAATCCAAGTGATCGAAGATTAAAGAAAAATATTCAACTTCTTGGGCAATCCCCTAATGGTCTTAAAATATATGCTTTTGAATATATAAATAAAATATTTGGTGAAGGAATTTGGCAAGGAGTAATGTCGGATGAAATACCATCAGGGGCAGTTATAAAGCATTCAGATGGTTATGATAGAGTAGATTATTCTAAACTAGATGTTGAATTTAAAAGAATATAATAATGAAACAAAAAAGTTTAATAGAAGCCCATAATAACGCTATTAATAGATTAGTAGATATTTCTCAAAAAAGACAAGCTAAGGATTTAGATTTTGTTACACGTTCTAGTATTAATTTTAGAGATGCACAATTTTCACCTTTTTCAGCCAATGAGAATGAAGATGAAAAATTAGGTATTAAAGTTAGAGATGCATTTATAGAAGAAGCACAAAGAGTGGGTGGAGTTATAGATGCACAAACTCGATTAAATAGCCAATTACCTAATTTAAGTAATGTAGAAATTAAAGCATTAACTAAACAAAGAAATGATTATTTTAATCGATTAAAACAAATAGGTGATGTTGGTGGGTATTTAAGTGTGGCTACAGAAGAAATGGAGCCTAATAATTTGCCAGATTTTTTGGCTAATTGGAATCAATTTAATATAAATGGATATAATGAAAGAGATAGAGATAATAATTTATTTCAAGCATCTGGTTGGGCTAATAATTTTGATTATTATGATGACGTAAAAGTTAAAAAAGATTTTTATTTTCAACCCACTAAAACTGGCGAAAAAACAGTTTTAACACAAGATATCTATATAGATCCATTAGGTAAAACTTTTAAAGATTTTCTTCATTATAAACCTTATATTATAGATGATTTTTTGGCAAGTAGAAATTTAGAACAAGATGAAAATGGAAAACATTGGTACAAAATATCTGGGGAAGTAGGTTCGGATTCAATAGAAAATGGTAATATATTAAATCAATTTATTAGTGAAGTTCCAGAAGGTTTTAAGGTGGGTGATGCTTTTGAAGAAGCAGGATTAACTAGAAAAGGAACATTACAACCTCAATATTTTTTAGGTGGTTCGCCTATAACTAGTGATGATGAAACCCCTGAAGAAGATACAGCATTAAAAATGCCTATGTATAGAGTACAAGGAAATAAAATGGGTAGAAGTTTAATAAAATTTATTAATACAGAAGCTATTAATAATAATCCAGCATATAAATCTGAAGTAAATGCTCATGTAGCTGGAATGTTTGCTAATGGTGGTGGAAATCCTGGGGTTTTATATGGATACGCTAATAATAGATTAGGCATAGATTTACCTAAAGGATTTTTTGAAAATGTTACACCTGAAGAAGAAGCTTTGTATCAAAGTTTAAGTCCAGAAGAAAAAACAGGTTATATGGGATTAAGAGAAAAATTTAATACTTTAAATAATAAAAGTAATCAAAAGGTTGGTTTAGTAAATGCGCAAAAAGCATGGTTTATGCAGCGGGAATTAGAAAGTAGTTTAGATAAAAAATTACCCCAACCTGGAGTAGGTAATGAACCCTCTATAGTTAAAGAAACATTAACTGAAGATACAGAAAATGGTAGGGAAATGATAAAATTTCTCAATAATAATAATATGCCTATTCCTGAATTCTATAGGATTATGTTAGGTATACAAGAATGGCAATCAGGAATGCCAGTATTTTATCAAAAATTACCTGAAGAACTTAAAAATTTACCAAAGACCCTATCACCAAAACAAAAAGAGTTTGTTAAAAAATATTCTTAATTAAATCATATGGTTGACGAAAACAATATCTGGGATTTATTGCCTGGGACTGATGTGGTAACGCAAGATGAAGATGAAGAAAATCAGGAACAAGAAGAAATAGAAGCTACTGAAGTAGAGGAAGCCCCTATTATTGAAGAAGTTGAAAGTGATGCTGATATTTTACTTAATAAAATATGGGAAAATTTAGATAAAGATGAAAAAGATATTATAAATATAGAAGAGGAAAAAGAAAGTAAACCCCAAATTATTGATGAGCGATCTCAAAGCGGCGTAGTTCAATCTACTATACCTACTACTACTTTACCTACTAAAATAGGTAATATAGCAATGGAAAAAGAAATGACTACTGAAGAAGAATTAGATGCTGTATTTAATCCTACTCCACCAAAAGAAACAAACTTTTATAAAGAAACTGAAGAAAAAGTAGAAGCAGTAAATGAGGTAATGGAACAGCCTGTATTGAATCAATATGGGACATTAGATGTAGAAGCCACTACTAATAAAGTTAATGAAATTATTGAGACTGTCCCTCCATTAGTAGGATATGATATAACAAAACAAGAATTAGGAGATTTACAAACTACTATACCTCCTTTTTTTATATCAGATGATGAAGAATTAGATACTACACAATATTATACTCCAAATCGTGAAGCTTTAGATTATATAAAAAATTTAATTATTGCTGAAGATTTTAGTAAATTTGAAACTTGGGATGAATTTGTAGAAAATTCTCAAACAGTACTAAGGACTGCAATACAGAATGATCCTGTTATACAAGCAGCTTTTAAATTAGCACAGTCTCGAATTAAAAAAGAAAGTGAAGGATTGCGTGGTTATCAATTTATGAGGGAAGCCCAAGAAAATGGTGAATTAGATACCCCAGAAGGATTATTAGCCTCGCAAGCCCGATTAGATAAATGGGCTCAAGATAGGTATAATGAATTATTTTATACCCCTGAGGTTGAATCAAGAGTGGGACAATATAAATTTCTTGCTCAAGCAGCTTTAAAAGAATTATATAAACCTTTTGGCAGAACTAAAGAGGAAGAATTAGCACAGTTAGATGAAGATTACTTTAAAGAAGGAAAGTATCTTCAATGGAAGCTGAGAGACGCATGGGCTGGAACTAAGGTAAGTGTTAGCAAAATGGTTAAGCAATTACAAACAACATTTTCTAGACCAGATATGCATCAAAGAGATACTATTAGGAATTTCTTTAATGATAATAAAGAACTGTTAGAAAAAAGTGGTATTTTAAATTTAACTACTGCGCAATTACGAGAAAAAATGGCTGATAAAGAATATTGGGCCACTTTAACAGATGTAGAAAAAAGCGCTTTCCAAAAAGCATATTCTTATGCTAGTGTATCTGCTCGTTATCATGATGTTACTGTTAACTGGCTTGGTAGGACACCTACTCCAAAAGATTCAAAAACTAAAGAGATTCTTGGAAAATACACTATAAATCAATTACTTAAAGGGGCTGAAGATTATAAGGGATTTGAGCAATATGATAAAGAAGCTACAAAAGATATATTTAAATTATCTTTAGAGATAATGCAGGACGAGCATTTTGAATCTTTATTAAATGAATTAGAAACTGGAGAAGGATGGGGAGGACTGCAAGAATTAGGATTTATAGATACTGCAGCAAACTTTATAAAACAATTACCTCAAATGGGGCCTATGATAGGCGGTGGAATATTAGAAAGAGTAGGTAAAGGAATTAAAGGCCCATGGGGAGCAGGTATGCAAATTACCGGTAAAGGATTAACTCTTTTAGGTGCTGGAACTATTATGGCTACGGAAATGACTAGTATGGTGTATGAAACCATGAAAAAAAATATTATAAACCGTGAAGGGGAAGGTCACCAAATTACTGTAGAGGATATTATAGCGGAATTAGAAGATCCAGAATCAATAGATATGATATATATGTTGATGGCATCTGGTGCTATTGCAGGATTAGAAAAATTAGGTATAGATGCTATATTTGGAGCTTATGCTACAGGGGGAAGAACCTTAGCTTCTTTATATAGAGGAGAGTTATATAAATTTATCAAAGGCGTAGGTAGAACTTATGTAGCTGCAGAAATAGCTGGGGCTAGTGAGGCAGTAACAGAAGGATTCCAGGGCTATATTTCTGATGCTACTGTTCGTTTACAAACTGGTGAAGGATGGTATGAAGCATTAACTGGCGCAAAATTTGATTGGGAAGGGGCTAGAGTAGGTAGAGCTATAGGGCAAGTACTTCCTGTTGTAGGTAAATTTGGAGCTCAAACAGCATTAGAAATTAATCAAATGGCTTTAGATGTAATTGAAAAATTTGATATGCATAAATTAGCTCCTACTATGCATGCTACAGCAACATTTTTTACTCAAGCAAATGATAGAATAAGTAAGTTAGTTGAAAATGGTAAAATAACTAAAGAAGAAGGGCGAATACAAAAAGATCAACTTTCCGAATTAAGAAATGCTGGCTTAAGAATACCCCAAAATATTGATGGAAGAACAAGGCCGCGATTAATAAGATTATTATTAGAACAAGACTCTTTAGAAAAGAAAATAAAAGAAGTTAATAATAAAGATATTAGTTCCCCTGAAATAGAAAGACTTAAAATTGTTTCTGAAGAAATAAGTGGTATTGCATTAGATGCAGCCGCTAAAACAGAATATCTTAGAATGGTAGGGAATGTTAAAGATGCAATTAATGGAAAAGTAAGTGGTAAATTAAAATATATTACTGCTAAAGATAAAAAAGGAGTAGAAAAACAAATAGATAGATTAAAGAAAGATGGGTGGAATTTAGATAAAAAATCATCTTCAAATTATGGAAGTTTTTTCCACAATCCCAAGACTGGAAAACAAATAATAATTTTAAATCAAGCAGAGGCTTTAAAAGATGGTGCTGTTAATACCGCGGCCCATGAATTTTTACATGCAGTAATTTATAATACAGTAAAAAATAGTAAAGGAACTGCTTTAGCATTAGGAAATAATTTATTGCAATATCTGGAAAAAATTAACCCTGATTTAATGAAAAATGGGGATTTTGCAAATAGAGTAAGACAATATCAAGGAGACCCAACAATTTCTGATGAAGTTGCAGCGGAAGAAGTTTTAACTTTATTTTCTGAAGCAGTGCTTGATGGAGCACTGGTTTTAAATGAAGGAACTTTAACACAAATTGGAGATTTCTTTAGAAGAATATGGCAGTCATTAGGGTTTGGTAATATAAGATTTGATACAGGTGAAGATATTTATAAGTTTATAAAAGATTATAATAAAAATATCAGTAGAGGTAAGACTAGATGGTTACGTGGAAGTGAATCAGGTGTATTAAGTAAAGCGCAAGAAAGATTATTAGATGAAGGCGCTGAGGGTGATTTAGTTAAAAGAAAATATAGAATGCCTAGGGGTAAAGAAGATAAAGCCCCGGTTATTATTAAACCATCAGTTAAAAAATTAACAGAGTTAACTAAAGAATTTAAAGATGGGAATTTTGATAATGTAGAAGATTTGACTAAACAATATCAAGCAACTGGTAGGGATGCTTTAAAAAGATGGGCGGGGCAAAGAGGTGTTCCAATAAATCTTAGTAATCCTCAGGTTAATGAAGAAGTTACTAGTCTTTTAAATAAGGAATTTAATAGTTTTACAAAAAACTTCGATCCTAGCAAAGCAGAGGCTTCTACATATATGGAAAATATTGCTAAGCGTATTGGCCCTAAAATAGTAGAAGAAGCAACTAGAAAAGGCAAGCAAGTAAGTCAAGATGTATTAACAGAAAAAGGTAGGGAGCTTCAAGCTGAAGAAACACAAGAAACTACAGATAAAGAATTTGAAAAAAGAAAATATCCTACTGATATTGCAGTTATAGAAAAACAAACCGCTGATGTTAGGCCAGAGATTTTAACAAATATTAAAAATAGCGTAAAACAATTTATAGCTAGTTCTGTAGGTAAAGTAAAAGAAATTGGGGGAAAAGGTAAAAAAATAATTACTAAACTTGATCCTTCATCACTTGCAAAAGAATTAAAAGCCCAAAATACAGCAACTAGAATTGCGGTAAGAAATGCGATGGGGAAAAGTGTAAAAGCCCAGAATGATTTTATAAAAAAGGCTATAAATGATGGTTATATAGAGACTATTCCTATAGCTGCGATGAAAAAGAGATTTAGAACTGTTAAGGGGTTTAATATAGAAAAAATAGGTAGAGAAACTTTAGGGGCAGGTACGGGTATTTATCAACTCTCTGGATTAAACAAACAAGCATTAATAGATTTTTACACCAAAGATCAAAGTGGGCGTAGAAGTTTTATAGATTTATTAGCAAAAGGATTAACTATTGAACAATTTCAAGAAGTAAAAATTGATACAGAGTTTATGAATGATTTAGCTTTTAAATTAAAAGAAGCTAAATCAGAATTAACGGCTGAAGAGTTTATGAATGAAGTAGAAAGAATATATGATGGAAGAACTAAAGAATTTGCATCTTTAGATATAGTAAAAGCTTCTAAAAAGAGAAAACCTACGCCAACACAAGACACGGAGTTAAGGGTTCTAAGCACAAAGCATGATATTTATGCAGCTCAAAGACAACTAGATCCTAAGGGTAAGATTATTAAACCAAATTCGTTAGTCAATATACAAAAAATACACAAACGTGATTTAGAAACAGTTCTTAATGGAGATATAGGAACTGCTGTTTTGGAATTATCTAACTTTGGTAATTTTGGGAGAAGAGATAGGAAAGGTAAAGGTTTGGATAAAGATGGTAATCCAATTCGTGTAAAGAAAGTTAAGGGTAAATGGCCTCCTGGGACAAAGAAATATTTTCAATTAATGGATGGTAGTTGGGTAGAAGCAGGAACTACAGCTGCTGATTTAAAAGGAATTAATAGAGGAAAATTTATGCCAAAAACAGGGGCATATTATGGAAAATCAGATCCAGCTTATGAACAGTTAATAAAGGCGGCAAAGGAAAATGATAATTCACCTCTTAATCAAAAGCTATTAGCTTTAAAACCTAAAAGAATAAAAATACCTAAAGGCAAAAAAATAGACAAAGCTTTTTTAGCTAAGCATGCGGACCAGATTGCAGAAAATCAAAAAGCCCTTAGGTTATATACAAAAATATTAGAACAATCGGGACAACCGCTTAGTAGTGTTGCCCCATTTATTACAGCTTCATATCAAGCTACTACAGGATTAATAAAAATCTCAGCAGGCTTTAAGGGGGCTTCTAAGAGGTTTGAACATGGCAAAGGGCAGAAGTATAGTAAAGGTGAAAAATATCGTGAAGAGCATAGCCCACCAGCCTCTGTAATCGGTGCTTCATTACTATGGGCTATTAAATATAACCATGTAGATATTACAATGGATGCTATTGTAAAAAATTATGGTCAAATTCAATTATCTAAATTAGATGATGCAAGAATAGATAATTCGGGATATGCTGCAACCTTACCAGAAGGTATGACTATATTCGATGATAATGTAGATTTAGCAAGACTAGCTGCATCAGGTGTTAATTTAAATACCATTATTAATCCTAAAACTAAGAAAACATTAGTTTCTGAAATGGGATTAGGTTTAACGCCTCAGCAAGCTCAAAATCGTTCTTTAATCCATTATCAAAATGAATTAGTTATGGCGGTTGTTAAAGGCGAAATAAGTAAAGCTAAAGCTTCTAAACATTTAAAAGTTTCCATCCCGGCTAATATAGCTAAAAATGCTAGAGTAACATTTAACGAAAAATTTGCCCCCACTATTACATATCCGGGTATGACATCACAAGAAGTGAAAGATACATTTGAAAGTGATCTTAAAACTAGAGTATTAGCAAGTAAAAAAAGATCAGCAAAGGGTATAAGTGTATTTGATTTTGATGATACGTTGGCTAAAACTAAAGAAAAGGTTATAGTATATGCGCCTGCTTTTAAACCAGGTACTAGTCAAGAAGTAAGCATGGAATTGACCCCTGCTGAATTTGCAGAACGAGCAATTGAATTAGAACAAATGGGAGCTTCATTTGATTTTTCACAATTTGAAAATGTTAAAGGAGCAGAAAAAGGGCCATTAGCTGACCTCGCTTTAAAACGCCAAGGTAAATTTGGTGGTGGTGATATATTTGTATTGACAGCAAGACCTCAAGCTTCAGCTCCAGCTATTAAAATGTTTTTAGATGGAATAGGTTTAAATATACCAATGGAAAATATAACAGGATTAGAAAATGGAAGTCCACAAGCCAAAGCTAATTGGGTATTACAAAAAACAGGGGAGGGTTACAATGATTTTTATTTTGCTGATGATCAAATGCCTAATGTTAAAGCAGTTAAACAAATTTTAGATCAAGTAGATGTTAAGTCTGATGTAGTAATAGCTAAAGCTAGTAAAAAAAGAAATTTAGATACAGAATTTAATACAATATTAGAAGAAACAACTGGGTTAAAAGCTGAAGCAGAATATTCCCCAGTTAGAGCACGATTAGAAGGAAAGAAAAAAGATAAAGGAGTTTTTAAATGGTTAGGTAGACAATTAACTATTACGCCTTCTGCTGAAGACTTTTTAGGATTAATGCAAGATCTAATGGGTTATAGTAAACAAGGGAATAGACATGCTAAATGGATTCAAGATAATTTAATGGGACCTTATAATAAAGCTGAACAACAAATCTTATCTGCTAAAGTTACAGTAGCTAATGATTTTGCCGCTCTTAAAAAGAAATTTAAATCACTTCGATCTACTCTAAAAGGAAATCCTTTAATGGATCAAATTGGTGTTGGCCCATATACAAAATCTCAAGCAATGAGGGTATATATATGGAATAAGCAAGGTATGGAAATTCCTGGTATTTCTAAACGTGATCAAAATGCTTTAGTTGCCGCTGTAGAAGCAGATAGTGAACTTAATGTTTTTGCTGACGAAGTAATATTAATACAAAAAGATAAGCAATACCCAGCGCCAACTGATAATTGGGCCGGAGGAACAATTGATAGCGACATAATGTCTAATATAGATAAAACTTTTAGGCGCCAAGTTATGACCGAATTTGATGAGAATACTAAGATTATATTCTCAGACAAGAATATGAATAAGCTTGAAGCGCTGTATGGTAAAAAATGGGTTGATGCATTAAAAGATAGTTTACGTAGAATGAAATCTGGTAGTAATAGACCGGTATATCAAGGCGGTGGAGCTAGAATAGTAAATGAAATGCTTGATTGGCTAAATGGTTCTGTTGGTGCAGTAATGTTCTTAAATGTTAAATCTGGATTGCTGCAGCTTATATCAAATGTAAACTTTATAAATTGGGGTGATAATAATATATATCAAGCCGCTAAAGCTTTTGCTAGTAAAGAATATTGGCCAACAGTAATGAAGTTAATGAATTCTGATTATTTAGTTAATAGGCGTGATGGATTAAGAATTAATGTTAATGAAGCTGAATTAGCCAATGCTGCTAAAGATGGTGGTATGAAGGGCGCAATAGCTTATTTACTTGATAAAGGTTTTATTATAACCAGAATTATGGATAGCTTAGCTATTGCAACAGGTGGTGCAACTTTTTATATAAATAGAAGAGATGCATTGCTAAAAAGACAAAACCCAGAAACTGGTAAAAAATATACTCAAGCAGAAGCAGAGGCAAAAGCCTTTGATGATTTCTATGCTATATCAGAAGAAAGTCAGCAATCTAGTAATCCTAGTAAAATATCACAACAGCAAGCTAGTCTATTTGGTAGGGTAATATTAGCTTTCCAGAATGTTACGATGCAATACAATAGGATGACCAAAAAATCTATTAGAGATTTATATAATAGAAGGAAGAGCCCTGGTCAAACACAAAGAGAAAGTGATTTAGGTAATTTATCTAAAATAATTTATTATACTACAATTCAAAATATAATATTTAATGCCTTACAACAAACATTATTTGCAGCATTATTTGATGATGAAGGTGAAGAAAAAGAAAAAGATAAACTGGCTGGTGTTGCAAATGGTATGGCAGATTCATTATTATTTGGATTAGGTTTTGGTGGTGCTGCAATATCTACACTTAAAAATGTATTACTTAAAGTGATGGAAGAGAGTGATAGAAAATCACCAGATTATGAAGAAGCAGTATGGGAAATATTTAATGTATCTCCAGTTTTAGATTCAAAAGTACGTAAACTAAGAACAACGGCTAAAACATTTAATTGGAATATGGAGGAAATTAAAAAGCGTGGATGGAGTTTAGATAACCCTACTTATTTAGCTATATCTCAACTTATTTCTGCGGCTACAAATATACCAATAGATAGGGTATTAAGAAAGATAATGAATATGAGAATGGCTATGGATGAAGAAACTAGGACATGGCAACGAGTAGCATTGATGTTAGGATGGAGTAGTTGGAGCGTAGGATTACCCTATTGGGGATTACAAAGCACCATTAAAAGAGAAGAGAAAGCTAAGGAAAAAGCAAAAAATGATTATAAATATGATATTAGAAAGCTAAAGGCGCAGGGTTATAAAAAAGTTATGTATAGAAATTTAAAAGATTTTGATCCTAAAGATATTGTAGAAATGCAGTCACCAGCTGGAACTGTAGTTTATTATGTTAAAACTAAAAAGAAAAAGAAATGATAGAAAAAATTAAAAAATGTATTGATAAAATACAAGAAGCATGGAATAAATTAATGTATAAATTAATGTTTAAAAAATACAAATAATGAAACAAATTTTATTAGCCCTATGTGTACTTATTACATTTAATATAAGTGGACAGGAAAAAGGAAAATTCTTTAAAGATGTTTATAAAGAATTATTTAAATACAGCACTATATATATAGCTGGTGATATGCAAAATCCAAAAGAAAATGTACCAGATTATTTCGTAAGAACTAATCCTAGCGGTGGATTATATGATATTCCAGTTGTAGAAGATGGAACTGTTTACCATGAATTCGATTACAGATATGGTATAGGTATACGTAAATTAGCTAGATATGATTACGAAGTAAAAGGTGCACAATATTATGATGGTACTGAAAACAACGTAGGTTTATCTGCTACAAATTCACCTATTAAAGGATTAGAATATGTATTCCACTGGGAAAAAGAAAGAGAAAGAGATGAATTATATGACAACCATAGATACTTTTTAAAACATAGTGGTAAATACCATATGGTTAAAGTTGAAAGTAGAAAGCAGGGGAAAATAGATTTTAATTATCAATCAGCTGAAGTAAGAGCTAAACTACCTATTGGTAAGAAATTTAGTTTATCAGCTGGAGCTATGTATCGTACACACCAACGTCCTTATGGTTATAATCCAGTAGAAATATGGTTAAACGAAACTAATGAAAACGGTAATGCAGTAAATCCTTGGTATACTTTAGGATTTTATTATGGTTATGATGATCATTATACTACGACACAATATCAAGGCCAAACATTATATGATTGGTATTGGACTGATCCAGATGGAGAAATAGTAGCTCATACAGATCTTGAATTCAGAGAAACAGTATTTACTGATCTTATGAATCGTTATAATAATGAGATTTGGGATACCATTGATTCTTTTGGTGTTGTATCTCCAGTGGTTGGTTTTGACTGGTATCATTACAAAAATAACTTCTGGATGCATGTGTATGGATCTTATTTACCTCCTTTCCATGAG
>Ga0208300_101017_pt1 | contig 13658 bp, 7 predicted proteins | sample 23_taG_FD_184096 | JGI IMG/M metagenome (GOLD analysis project Ga0208300, IMG submission 184096) | Marine viral communities from Cariaco Basin, Caribbean Sea - 23_WHOI_OMZ (SPAdes) (version 2) | ecosystem: Environmental > Aquatic > Marine > Oceanic | place: Caribbean Sea: Cariaco Basin | collected... | reverse complement strand
TATTGATACCTCTTATCATATCGAACGAACTGAGAAGCCAAAAAAACACATCGGGCTTTACTTTATCAACAGTATGCTTATGTAGCTGATGATTTATGGGTAATTGCAAGGTTGGTGGAGCGCTTACATCAAAACGGGTCAAGCACATCACGACAACAACGCTCGGCACATTTCCCGCTCAGCCCTTGTCCGACTCGACGGGAAGGGAGAAGTCCAGGCCGAGGGCGCGCTCAGGATGGGCAGTCTCCTCCCCCCTTACTGCCACCGCCGTCTCCGGCATCGGTATCGGCGCCACTTTCGGGGCGTCAGACCGGGTCAACCGCCCCAACCCTTTCTCAAGAGGGAAGTATTCCAGCTCAAAGCCGTGATCCTTGGCTACCCAGCCCATTGCGGATCTCCTCCGCTGACGAGCGAAGCGCTCACCCCTCACAGGCGCAGCCTCCTCACTCCACCGTCACGCTCTTGGCGAGGTTCCGCGGCTTGTCCACGTCGGTGCCCTTCACCAGCGCGACATGGTAAGCCAGCAGCTGCTGGGCCACCACGTGCAGCACGGGGCTGAGTAGGCCGTAGTGCTCCGGCATGGTAAGCACGTTCACGCCCTCACTGGGTGCCACCCGGCTACAGCCATCGGCGAAGACGTAGAGCTCACCGCCCCGGGCGCTGACCTCCTGCATATTGGCCTTGAGCTTTTCCAGCAGCTCGTCGTTGGGGGCGATCACCACCACCGGCATCTCGGCATCCACCAGGGCCAGGGGGCCGTGCTTGAGTTCGCCGGCCGGGTAAGCCTCGGCGTGGATATAGGAGATCTCCTTGAGCTTGAGCGCCCCTTCCATGGCAATGGGGTAGTGGTGCCCGCGCCCCAGGAAGAGCGCGTGCTGCTTGTTCGCGAAGCGCTGGGCCAAGGCCTCGATCTCGGGTTCCAGTGCCAGCACCTTCTCCACCGCCACCGGCAGATGGCGCAGCTCGGTGTGGAAGGCCTGCTCTCGTTGATTTTCAACTCGGCCGTCCACTCCCTCATTGGCGCTCTCGTCCGCCAGGCGGCCATTGGCCTTGGCCAGCAGCAGGGTCAGCAGGAAGAGCGCGGCCAGCTGGGTGGTAAAGGCCTTGGTGGAGGCCACGCCGATCTCCGGCCCCGCCCGGGTGATAAAGCGCAGCGCGGTTTCACGCACGATGGCGGACTCCGGCACGTTGCAGATGGCAAGCGTGTGGGTGTGGCCCATGGCCTTGGCGTGATGCAGCGCGGCCAGGGTATCGGCGGTCTCCCCGGATTGGGAGATCACCACCACCAGCTGGCGGGGGTTGGCCACCGAGAGGCGGTAGCGGTACTCGCTGGCGATCTCCACGCTGCAGGGCAGGTTGGCCAGCTGCTCGATCCAGTAGCGGGCGGTCATGCCCGCATAGCTAGAGGTACCGCAGGCGAGGATCAGCACCGAATCCACCTCGGCGAAGATCGCCTCGGCGTCCGCGCCGAAGATGCCCGGCTGCAGACGCCCTGCCCCGCCCAGCATCTCCAGAGTGTTGCCCAGCGCCTGGGGCTGCTCGAAGATCTCCTTCTGCATGTAGTGCCGGTAGTCACCCAGCTCCACCGCATCCGCCGAGAGGCTGGAGGTGACCACCTCGCGCTCCACCGGCTGGCCCTGGCCGTCGATCAGCTCGATGGATTCCCGGGTCAGGCGGCCCACGTCGCCGTTCTCCAGGTAGATCATCCGACGGGTAACCGAGAGCAGCGCCGAGGCATCCGAGGCGGCATAGTGGCCCTGCTCGCCCACGCCCAGCATCAGCGGCGAGCCTTCCCGGGCGACGATCAGGCAGTCAGGTTCCTCTTCCCTCACAACCGCTAGGGCATAGGCGCCCTCCAGGTGCGCCACCGCACAGCGCACCGCCGCGAACAAGTCCGCAGCGGGGGCATCGGCAAAGGCATTGCCCCCGGCCAGGCACGCCTGCACCAGGTGGGCGATGGTCTCGGTATCGGTATCCGAGGTGAAGGCATAGCCCAGGGCCTGCAGCTGCTGTTTCAGCTCGGCGTAGTTCTCGATGATGCCGTTATGCACCACCGCCAGGCCCCCGGAGACGTGGGGGTGGGCGTTACGCTCCGCCGGCACGCCGTGGGTGGCCCAGCGGGTATGGGCGATGCCCACATGGCCCGCCACGCCCTGCTCCGCCACGCGGCTTTCCAGCTCCGACACCCGGCCCTTGGCCCGGGCCCGCACCAGGGCACCGGCACCGTCCAGCAGGGCCAGCCCCGCCGAGTCGTAGCCGCGGTACTCCAGGGTCTTCAGGCCCGAGAGAAGAAAGGGAGTACATTCCGTTGCGCCCACGGCGCCGACAATTCCACACATGGTAGGTCCGGTAAAGAGTGAATAGTGAGGGGTGAAGAGTAAACCGGTGGCCAGATATTCCAGCGGCAGGGTAATCACTGGCCCAGCCGACACGGCATAAAACAACGATGGCCCGAGCGCTCAGCGCAGGGGCCACCGTAAGACAACAAAGACGATCCAGGAGAGCGCCACACAAGGGCTGCCAGGTCAGGCGCATACCGCAAGCTGCCATCGGTTCAGTGCTCGTCTTTGCCCTGCTCTTCAGGCAGGGAGAAATCCAGTCCCAGAGCCCGCTCGGGGTGGGCGGCATCATCGTCACTCACCACCACCGTTGTCTGTGGCATGGGCGCTGGTGGAACCACAGGCGCACCAGGCCGAGTTAAGCGGCCCAGCCCCTTCTCCAGCGGGTAGTATTCCAGCTCAAAGCCGTGATCCTTGGCCCAGCGCTCGCAGATATCCTTCTCTTCCTGGCGGATGGTGTCATCCATCCACACCTCGGCATTGGGTGCGAGCTTGTCGGACAGTGCCGGCAGGGCCGGATAGCGGCTGAATAGACAGGTCGCCCCGGGTGGGCCATCCACCCATAGCAGATCGACGTTCTCGACACCTTCCAGCAGAGAGACCGGGTACCAGCGTGACGGCTTCTCGGCATCCTCAGGGTTCAGGTGCTCGCCTTCCCAGGGTTCCAGCTCCCCAATCCGCAGATCGACCCAGCCTTGCAGGGATTCCGCCTGCAGTGTGCCAAGGGTCTGAGCCCCGTAGTGGTCGCTATGCTCGATGGAGATCAGCTTGCCCACGCCGTTCTGGCGCAGGGCATCGGCAATCACCAAGGTAGAAGCGCCGCTGCCGAACTCCACAATGACCCGAGGGCGAGTGGCCATAATGTGCGCATGCAGGCGCAATAGGACGTCAGGGGACGTTGCCCAGCCCCGCAGCGGAGGCAGCTGGCCCTTGATCTTCAACCGGCGCTGCAACCAGGAGAGGCTTTCCAGCTGCGCATAGAGGCGGTTCTGGACAACGAGCAGGTCACGGGTGAACTTGCCCACGTTATCCTTGCTCGCCTGTAACAGCGTCTTCTCCAGCGCTTTCAGTTCGTTCGAAAGAGTTTCCACGGTGTTCTCATTATTGGTCTCGGGCATAGCAGGCGTTGGCTCCGGCAGGGGATCGGTATTCAAGGAAAGGCTGGCCGCAGAGAGCTTCTGCCTGGGCGCTTCGGCTGCACGCACGAAGCCGCGTATCTGTACGGGCCTACCCGCCTCTTCCGGGGTCAGGATAAAGGTGTGAGTAGGAGAGCCCTCGTACCAGCGCACCTGGGTCTTCTGGCCCTCAACCAGCAGGTAGAAGGCGTACTCCACCGCCCCTTCCATCACACCTGGCATCAAGACACAGCGCCCGGTGACCTGGTCGGCGTCCACCTCAGCGTACACGCGCAGCGGCACACTGCAGATGGCGGCCTTCTCATTCGCGGTGAGAGTGTGCTCGATAATCTCTGCTGCGGCTGTCTCAGTTTTCGACGGCCTTGCCGTTATCAACACAGTGTCGTCCGTCGTGATCGCCGGGATCGGCAGCACCCACTGACGCCCTGATGAGCTGAGGTCGTGGGCTGTCTTGCCGTTGATGCTCAGGCTCAGGTTCCAACCGCTATCCATGGCCGGTACCAGGAGCTCATCACCTCGGCACAGGGCCACCTGCAGATAGTCGCGATGGACGGTGACCTCAAGACTTGGTGGTGGCAGCTCCTTGGGCAACAGGGCTGCCAGGCTCCGGCCCACAAGCACCAGATTTGCCAAGGATAGGGCTGAGCAAAGTCCCTGACCTGAAGGTCCAGTTCAGGGAGTGACGTTACCGGCAACGGAATAGACCAACAACGACGGATGCGGTAGCAAGAAAAAGTTAGATGCTTGGCGATGATGTGACAAACAAAGCGCCTAGATACAAGCTCTTTCAAAGGAAAGTCCTAAGTTATTGATCTGAAATTTTTGTGTAACTTATATGTTTGGATCACTGACACGAAAACCATGGCTAGGCGTCGCTTTGTTATACCTCGCTCGGAATCTAGACAGCAGAAACAGTCCCATCAGCACGGCTGAAAAGCAGTTTCTACGCAGAGACGTACGCATAACATCTTATTAATTGACCAGAGACTCGCTACCAGTCAGAATAATGCAATACTGTAAATCCGTCGTGACAACGTATCTCGCTGGCTGAAAAGAGATGTAACAGCTGCCAAGTAGACATGGAACTGACTACGGCATTAAACCTGGATAATAAATTAATAAAACGGGGCCGGATAAGCAACTATTGTCTGGGATCTAATATAGCGCACTAAAAATAGCTTGGCCGCAGAAACTGAGTGCAACACCTGAGCATTTCGCTAAGGTGTTGTCCCATGTCTTACCTCGAACTCAGCATTGAAGAACGTGCCAGCATCCAAGTGGGTCAAGCCCAAGGGATGAGCCTTCGGCACATTGCCCAGCTCTTAGGGCGAGCTCCTTCAACCATATCTCGTGAAATACGCCGTAACCAAATGGCCCAGAACGGTTACTGTGCCCGGCACGCCCAACGTCAGCGAGAAAAGCGTCGAGTAGCCTGTCGTCCTGCGCGTAAGCTTTTGCCAGGCACCGAGCGGTTTGATCTCATCGTGTATATGTTGCGGCGACGCTTGTCTCCTGAACAAATTAGCGGCAAGCTCAAGACGATGAAACTACCTGATTTGCGCGATGCCTACGTCTGCCGAGAGACCATCTACACGGCCATTTATGCCTTGCCCGTTGGCCACCTTCGCAAGGAACTGATTCACTGCTTGCGACAAGGTAAAACCACACGCAAGCCTCGCCGTGGCGAAGTGGATCGACGTGGTCAGATCCCTGACATGGTCAGCATTCACTTACGTCCGCCCGAGGTCAGTAAGCGTGAAATGCCCGGCCACTGGGAAGGCGATCTGATCAAAGGTAAGAATAACGCGTCCGCGGTAGGCACCTTGGTAGAGCTTAGCAGTGGCTATCTGATCCTCGCAAAAATGGACGATGCCACCGCCACATCCGCCGTAGCAGGCTTTAGTGCTGCTCTGAACCGAATGCCGACCACCGCTCGAAAAAGCATGACCTATGATCAGGGGCGTGAAATGACACACCATGCAAAAATTACTCAAGAAACCGGTGTTGCGATTTACTTTTGCGATCCCCATAGCCCCTGGCAACGGGGAGCCAATGAGAATATCAATGGCCTTATCCGTCAATATTTACCGAAAGGAACAGACCTTTCAGTACATAGCCAGGAAGAGCTGGATGCCATTGCCTTTGAGCTGAATATGCGGCCTCGAAAACGCTTTGATTTTAAATGTCCGATAGAAGTGATGAGCGAGCTGATGGCCAAGTACCATGAAAGCCCATCAACCATCCAATGAGTGTGTTGCACTCAGAGTCTGCATCCGCCTAGTTATAAAACATAGTCGAATATAAACACATTTAATCAAAAAGTGTAAACGACATTAATCTACCCGCACTACAGCTGCTTATCCCTCCTCGAGGAAAAACAAAGGAAGCTTCTGAGCAGGTAGTATTCAAGGAAAACTCATGCGCCCTACGCAGCCAACTTGGCAATTTCTCATACCCAGAAATAGCTAAATCTTTACACGCCTTTGCATCCATTTCTAAATCATAATGCCGAGAAGCAACATTGTCTGCGAAATCAGACATAGGTGAAGGAACATCAGAAGGTTTACCAATAATAGAGTAAGGTGATGCTTCGATCTTGTTCTCAATGCCTAAAAAATTATATCTCTGATAAACATTTTCCTTACTGATATTCTTATACTTTTCTGCAAATGGAAACTCAGCCATAGACGAACTCATCGCTATTAACAGATCGTACGCAATATTGACAAAGCCAGGTCCTGCTTTTTCAATAAGCTTACTTTGCCGACTCAAAGACACCAACTCCTTAGAAAACAAAACTCTTGGAGCAATCAGATTTGTAGTAATCGACCTGCCAGAATGTATTGCATTACGATAAGCCAAGTAATGCCACTCTGAACCGAAAGGAGTATCTGCATCAAACCCTAAGCCATTCAATGCAGTTAGGCACTTTTCAAGAAAAACATACCCTGCATCTTTATTAGCAACAGTTTCAGATCCTAGAATGACATTTTCCAGACTTTTGAACCCATAATTCCCTTTAAATAACTCGGCCCCGTGGCCTGTAAAGTGAAAATGGACGGGCTTGGGTATAGATGTGCCTCTCATAGTCGACCCAGAAAGATGAAGCGGGTCGTAACAACCAGCAGAAAATAGCATCCACAGTTTGAGGTTACTGATTTCATGGGAATCAGACACAATGTGACTAGGAGGAAAACGCTTGTTCAGTGGAAACTTATAACTTTCTGATAAAAGCTTAACATTCTCACCGTCAGGAGTATTAAAATCATTAGTTTTAACTCTAAAAGACCTAGCACCTGGATCAACATTAAGAAATGAGGCAAGGACTAGGCGTGAGTCCAACCCACCTGACAGCCAAAGAATATTATCGGCTTTATTTGCCGCCAAGTAAGTTGCCGAAAGATCAATGATTTTTTGTGCTGACGACTTAATAAGATCTTGATAACTTTCACAGCCAGATAAAAATATTGATGCGGCCAGTTTACGCTCAACCGAAAGATAGGGTTGCCCCATAACAGAGTCAATTTTTATATCTGAGCCTGGAGGACAATAAAAGACATCTGAAACAATAGTTTCTTCCGAAAAAATTTGCTCAACCAAGCTCGACTTCCCAATCCAGGATTTTGCTAAAACAATTTCCTCATTCGGTACACATGGAAATCCAATATGCTTACGAAGCTCAGTTATTAGATAAAGAGAATCACTGCAAGCACTGACCCCATTCTCGGAAAAATAAAACTTGGGCACTTGTCCCCAAAAATCATTTTTAACAGAAATAGTACCTTCATCCTCAGTGACAGAAACAAAGAAGCCATCGTAGAAGGATCGACTATTGACTAAAGAAGAAACTTCTTTCTCTTCGTTAAAAAATATAAACCTTCGTTCGTCGTGATCAATAGCACATCCTTTAGCATACGGAGGTTTGCAGCCAAACACATAAATATCTTTCACTTTAACTGGACTGGGGGAAAAATGATTATATTTTTGGAAAAAATCTTCGATTATATTTCTTTTTTTTTCATTAGATGCAACAGTCAAGAAAACACTCATATCTACCCCTTGATACTGAGACTAAAAATTAAACTCATTTAAAAAATTAGCAACTTCACTCTCTACCAGAGGGTTGTAGAAAAGCGCTCCAGGATTAAATGTAATTTCACCTAAATATGACCTGCCATCGACATAGTACATATCTACGCTAACAAATTCAGGTTTATTTAGCGCATTATAACACTGGGTGCAAACATCCAACATGGCGTCAAAATCAACCTCTATATCTACAATATCTTCACTATCGCAATAATCATAACCGACAACAGATTCGAAAAACTCACCCATCTTTAATATTTTTTTATTTATTACATCTAAGGTAGATATAACTCCATGATTGCGATCCACAAAAACACAAATCCAGGGCTTACCGCCCAAAATATAAAACTTATAATCGGCTGGTATTTTCAACCTATCGCCTTCTTTCCTTAATAAAGATTCTTCACACAAGACGACATTGTCATTCGCAATCTTACGTATGCTTTCGACACTGAAGTGATCATATTTATTATATTTTTTGAACAATGTTCTGTAAGTGTTTTGGTTAGCACGAACAAATGGCCAAACACCGTTTGTTGAAAAACCTTCATTATACTTTAAAACGAACATTTCCCTATCCAAAGCATCCTCAATACTTCCACAAGCAATACTTGGACAGTTACTAAAAATAAGATGTGGAACTAATATGTTATTCTCTCTCGCCCAACTAAATACCTCAGATTTTTTTGACAACCCTAGCTCATACAACTTTGGCATGCAGTGATTCGTTAAGACTCTCTTTTTTATTTCATTATTTTTTGACAGCTCAGAAGGTTCCATATATATCACCTTAATTTTCGTACCCAGATGGATTTTTTGTTTGCCACTTCCATGTATCACTTATCATTTTCTTAAGATCATGGACTGCATACCAATTTAGTTCTTTTTTAGCCTTAGAAGGGTCAGCCCAACAAATGGCTATATCACCATTTCGTCGAGAAGCTACTGAATATGGAATTTCATGGCCAGTGACTGCTTCAAAGCAGCTTACTACTTCTAATACTGAATAGCCTTTCCCGGTCCCTAGGTTCCATGTGTTAGCCCCATTTCGTGTATAAGTTTCTTCAAGAGCTGACAAATGCCCCATTACCAAATCAACAACATGAATATAGTCACGAACACCAGTTCCGTCAGAGGTTGGATAGTCATCACCGTAAACAGTTAGTCTTTTAAGCCTCCCTGCAGCCACCTGGCTAATATAAGGTAATAAATTATTAGGAATTCCCCTCGGATCTTCGCCAATAAGCCCACTTTCATGAGCACCAACAGGGTTAAAGTATCGCAATATGGAAATTGACCACTGTGGATCTGAGCCTGCCAAGTCGCTCAACATATTTTCTACCATCAGCTTAGATTGGCCGTAGGGATTAGTTGGCGAACCCAATGGGCTCTCTTCGCTAATTGGCATTGTGCTTTGCTCACCATAAACAGTTGCGGATGAGCTAAATACTAGCTTATAAACTCCTGCTGCCTGCATCGCTTGGCACAACGCTACGCTACCAGAGAAATTATTATCATAATACTCAAGAGGCTTTTTTACACTCTCACTTACAGATTTAAGCCCAGCAAAATGTAGAACTGCTTCAATATCAAACACATTGAATATTTTTTCTAAAGCTTTAAGATCGCGTACATCACCACGAATAAAATTTAATCTTCGTCCACGTTCACGTCCACATATCTTCTCAACTCGTCTAATAGCTTCACATGAACTATTAGACAAGTTATCCAACACAACTACTGAATAACCTGCTTCCAAAAGAGCAACACAGGCATGTGAACCAATATAACCAGCCCCCCCTGTCACTAGCAATGATTTAGTCATTTACCAATTCCTTAAAACATATAGATTTTTCTAGAAACCACCTACGCCCCAGCGTTAATCAAGAATCGCTATAAACTAAGCTCCTAATTTTATTCTCCATCACGGTGAATGAAAACTTGCTATTCACCAAAGATATTGACTCCTGGCTCATTTTAAAGAAAGCTTGGTCATCAGACTCAAACCTCAACATTACCCGCTTGAACTCATGATAATTTTCTTCTTCATTATTTTTCATTACTTGAGCAAGCTTATTGTAAGGTTTTTCCTCGTAGAGATTGCTTAAATAAAGATCTTTGAACTTGAAAGTCAACCCATTTATGCCATCATCGATCAAATGGCTGATAGCACCTACTTCGGATGAAATGACAGGGGTGCCCAGCTCGTTAGCTTCTAAGAAAGTATAGGGCAGCCCTTCAGTTGCGGTTGTGTAAATAAGCGCATCAACAGACTTAAAAAGTCTCTCCCTTTCAGAAGCGTCGAAAGATTTATTTTGCAAACGTACAGCATCTCTTCCAGCAAGAGAATTTGCCTTTTCGACAATCACATCCAAACCCTTGTGCGCTACAGGACCGCATATCAATAACTGGTAGTCACTTGAGGTCTCTCTGACATATCTAGCAAAAGAGCGTGCCAAAAAATCTGCGCATTTAAGTGGAGCAACCCTACCAAAGAAAGCAACTTTCTTCGATCGCTTAGATTTAGCCTTATGACTTTCCAAAGAGCTATTCTCTGGGTCTAAGACAGGCGTAATATGTCTAAAACGATCTTTAAAATCCCATCCCGTATTTTCTTTTATTTTTTCAATTATCTTAGCGTTTATCGTCACTAAGCCATCTATTAGGCTAAGATGCTTGGAAATTTCTACAGTGAATGGATGAATATCAGAGTGGACTATAGGGTAAATTCTAGCTCCGGATTCATTCAAGTGATTAAGAAGAGGCGAGAGATCAGAGCCCTTAACAGGAAAGCTGTTAATAAACGCCACATCAAATTTCTCAAAGAGCGTGAAGTTTCCACCATCAAAGTACTCGACTTTCAGGTTGCTAGAGATACTTCTTAGCTCTTTTATTTTTTTCTCGTCAACTTTTTCTGCCGAAAGGATAGTGATATCACTCTCACAAATCGACTTTACTAATTGAACCGAATACTTTTGAACTCCGCCAACATTAAAATTCTGAGCCACAAGCAGAACTTTCTTTTTAAGCCTAGAGAGTTGATTATTGTAAAGCCATGAAGTTGAGCCAAGAGAAAGGAAGCTTCTTCTCCATATAAGGTACTTAGCAACTTTCTCCCTGAACGTATCTTCTGAACATTTAATTAAAAGATCTTCTAAAGATTTCTTTGTAAGCTGCTCCTGGTCATAATTACTTGGATCGAAGTCGTAAAACAAGGGGTAGCCTTCACCCAGCTGTTCAACGTAAGAGGATGTTTTTGCTGCTATGAGTGGTATGCCATGGTTAATGGCATCTATGTTTTTATTTGAACCACTATAAACTTGCGCAGAAGATTTCCACGTATTTACAATCACATCTAGTTGCAGCAAAGCATCTTCTTGAGACTCTTTGTCGTACTTAGATACTACAATCCAATCTCTCTTGGGGATTTCCTCTAAGATATTAATCGAATAGATGACTATTTTGGCATTAAGCTCAGGGTAGTTAGAGCGAAGTTTTTCGACCACTTCAATAAGCAAATCTGGATAGGTCCCTTCGTAAATAGTCCCTATCACACCAATCAAAAAGTTACTTTCTAACTCTTCTTTTAGTCTAGACCTACTGACCTTATCAAAAACTTTACTCAACCTTGATGCTTGTTGAGCACTCACTTGATAACGAAGAAAGCTCTGGGCAGGGGGCCTGTCCGCATCTGCATACCCTAAAGTACCATCATCATCATAACTTGCCAATTCGCTTTCGATTGCAAGCTTTTGTGATGATTCTGTTTGGAAGCCAATCGTACTACCACCGTCCCAGACTTCTTGAACATAATTATGGCTAAATATTTTTGGCTCAGGCATTTCATTCAGGAAAAAATTAACACATTTTTCGTTGCTGCCTGACCTGTAAAATGCAGCATCATAATGCCGTGATGGACAGAATACTTTTGGTAAAAAGGTGGAGTAATCAGCTTTTCTTTCTTTCGCTTCACGGCTGTATCTCTCTAGATATTTTTTTTCATCAAACACACCGCCGTGGAAAAGGTCACTTACGTAAACGTCATTATAATAGACGTTATTATCTTTTGAGAGAACAGCCATTTCATTGATGGCATTAATTGAGGCACCACTCCACTGATACGAAATCCACCATTTATCAGCATAAAGATAGTAAATATCCTTCCTTTTAATTTTTATAAATTTTGTATATGTCTTTGCAATATCTACCCACTTCAAGCTTGTGTTTACCCAGCGCCAAGCCATGTCGAGTTTTTCTTGTGGATACCCAACTTTAATTACGCTTATGAGTTTTTCTTTGAAACTTTCTTTATCGCCTGCTTTGAAAATCAGACATCTCTCACCATTCCCTGAAAGTCGATTTAAAGCTTTACAATCAGAAAGCATTAATGGAACTTTTTTGGCAAAGCAGTCAAAAGGCTTTAAAGGTTCAACACTGTGGCAAACTTCGTAAGGCAGCCTTGGCACTACAAAAAGATTTATTTTCGCGTAGTAGGGAAGTATGTCCTTTTTAAACGCTTCATGCTGCACAAAGCTATAGCTATCTAAATTTAGGACATGTTTGTGCGTGATTGAATTTTTGCCAATTAGCAAAACTTTGACATCGAACCCTTCCTCGATCAACTCACCTACTGAATCAAGCATAAACTTAATTCCTTCATAATAGGTGATGGAGCCAAAATATCCTATTATGAAAGGCTCGTCAGATTCTTTATCATAGGGCTTTACCTTAACTACATCACTAGTTAAGCTGTTAACTTTGTAACCATTTCCAACAACTTCACTATTTATCTCTTTCTCCGGAATCCTTCCTTCCACATACTCCTTCATCTCTTTGCAGATAAATAAAACTTTATCTGCCCTTCGAATAATACCCAACTCCCCATCAAGCCCCTTCTTATAGTTCTTATCATTTTTGATGGCATACTTTTTATCAACCTCCATCATTTTTGCAGCATAAGTTTCATGCCAGAGACCCCTCATCTCATAGCAAAACTCGTACCCAACACTGCCTCTAAGATCAAGGATTGGCTTAGCGTTTTCATGATTAGAAGCAGCTATTACAACTCTTGGACTTAGCCATTCAAGTATACGCTGCAAGATTTTCATATCTTTTGGTATAAAAGCAACCTTGTCCTTGTATTTAAAGGCGCTAGAATGATAAGAAACAAGAGGAAGGGTTACACCAACTTCTTCAAAAGCTTCTTTTAAATGTAACGACCGACGATGGTAGCCGGCTTCTGTATTGCTCCCTGTTGTAAACACAAAATACAAAATATTCGATACTGAGCACTCACGGAACAGATGGGAAATAGATTCACAAAAGCCTCTGAAATTTTTCCAGCTCAGATCATAGACAGATTTAACCTGCAGAGATTTGGGTGTAATGATATTAACATCATAACTTGTATGCTGAACTCTATCTTTGCTAGTCTCAAACAGGACGCTTTCAAATAAAAAGCTGTCGGCCAAAAGAGTCTCTTCAAACTTCTCCCCATAAACGACAAGCTTAACGCGACTCAAATCTCTGATATTTTTTAAGTAAATACCAATTATTGTCCTCAACTCTTCTTGCGAGAAAGAGGTAGAATCAAAGAACAACTTTAATATCGGAGATTCTCTGCTTATTCCTTCATTAAAAGCTTTATGTCTAGGCACTGAATTTTCCAAGCCCATAACAACCGCTTCTGGCACCGTCGTCGGCTTGGCTTGCGCCTCAACCACCGCCTTCTGAACCGCAGCACTCCCCTCTCCCTTCAACGCCCGTACCATCGGCTCGGTATGCGCAGAGAAAAGTAGCTTGGCATTCGGCTTCGGTGCAGGCAGCTTCAGTGACCTCTGAAGCGCTGTGGCCAGGCTTTGGGCATTCCCCGCCTCGAACATCACCATATACTCGTGCTTCTGGGGGTATTCCGCCAGGGGCACTACATCAGAGGCCACCAACCGCTTGCCGTAGGCCAGCGCTTCCGACGCTTTAATAGGCGGCACCAACCGGCATACCGGATAGTTCTTACGCGGAATGGCAACACAATCAATCAGCGCATAATAATCAGCCACCTGCTGATGGGGAACACGCCCTACCTGAATTAACCAAG